>Ga0210410_10000134_pt1 | contig 111762 bp, 97 predicted proteins | sample IncBWC4MmetaG_FD_161058 | JGI IMG/M metagenome (GOLD analysis project Ga0210410, IMG submission 161058) | Forest soil microbial communities from Barre Woods Harvard Forest LTER site, Petersham, Massachusetts, United States - Inc-BW-C-4-M | ecosystem: Environmental > Terrestrial > Soil >...
TCGTGCCTTCGTTCAAGATCGTATGGACGTACTCGACGGCGCTGCGGCTGCCCAGATCGTCCAGGACGTCATCGACGAAATCCAGAAGTTCCAAAGTCAGGTCGCGCATGGGGACTTCCGCTTCCTTGCCGAAGTCGATCAGCTTGCCTTCGATGCCGTAGCGTGCGGCGCGCCATTTGTTTTCCTCGATCAAGGCGCGGCGGTAGAGGCGAAAACTCTGGTTGCGCTTATAGAGGCGGTGCAACTTGACGATAATCGCCTGTGTAAGCGCAGCGATGGCCACAGCTTCCTCGACTCTTGTGGCGACGTCGCACATGCGGAATTCCAGGGTGCCGAAAGTCGGGTGGGGCCGCACGTCCCACCAGATTTTCTTGCCGTTATCGATGCAGTTGAGTTTGATGAGCAAATTGACGAAATTTTCGTAGGCGCTCCAGGATTCGAATTGTTCGGGGACGCCGGTCCGAGGAAAACGACGGAAAACCGTGGTGCGAAAGGATTTCAGGCCGGTGTTTCGCCCCATCCAGAAGGGAGAACTGGTGGAAAGTGCCAGAAGATGAGGAAGGAAATAGCGCACCATGTTCATCATGTCGATGGTGGTTTGCTTGTCGGGCATGGCGACGTGCACGTGCATGCCGAAGATGAGCAAGGAACGAGCGAGCTGCTGCAACTCTTCGATGATATTTTGGTAGCGCTCACCGGGCGAGATGACCTGATCGATCCAGCTGGAGAACGGGTGCGTCCCTGCGGCGGCCACCTGCAAGCCGACGCGCTCCGCGGCGGCGACGAGTTCGCCGCGCGTGCGGTGCATCTCGATGCGCAGCTCAGCGACGTTTTGGCAAATATTGGTGCCTGTTTCCACGATGGACTGATGCATTTCGTGCTTCACCTGCTCGATGATGTCAGGGGAAGCGGCGGAAATTAGTTGGCTGACATGCGAACGCAGCGCGCACGTGGCAGGGTCAATGATTTGAAATTCTTCTTCGACGCCGATGGTAAAACGGTGAGCCATGAAGTGGCCCTCCGGGTCGCACGAGTCTTACTGAGGACTTCCGAGTGGTTATCATACTCCGGCCATGGCCAAAATACATCCGAGGCAGTAAAGGCAGGCTTTGTCACTAGGCAGGGGAAAGAGAAAAGCGGGACAGATAGAAATATCTGTCCCGCTTGAATTTGACCGTTCTGCGAACCGCGTGAACTCAGCTTTTAGGCCGCGCCCATGGTTCGCCGTTGCTGGAAGCACTCCCGGCAAAAAACCGGTCGCCCCTGCGTCGGGCGGAAAGGAACGGTCGTTTCCTTGCCGCACTGCGAACAGTTCGTTCTCGTCTCCGCGCGCATCTGGCCCCCGCCTCCTCCACCTTCGGCGCGCTTCGCTTTGCAGTTCTTACACCGCTTGGGTTCGTTTTTGAATCCCTTGTCGGCGAAGAACATTTGTTCGCCGGCCGTGAAAACAAACTCCGCACCACACTCGGAACACTTCAGCACCTTATCGTGATATTCCATAAGCCGCTCTCCCCTTGACCCGGGTCTGGCAGGGTACGGGCGAGCTTGTCACCTTGGGCCGGATTGATTGAGGAAACCTGTATCCCGGGGACGCCGGGCACGGATCCCATGGGCCTGCGGGCACGAAGCTGCAACAGAAACCCAAACGTTCTCTGCCTTACGGGGCCTGATTCTCGGAAGTGCGGCGCGGAGGAGCAGGGAGGGGGGAACTGTCGGCCGAACTGCGAGGGCATAGTGAAGCACCCGCAACGCGGCCGCACTCGACTTAGTCCGATTCCCGCCGCTGCTTCTTGCGCAGTCGCTTCCGCGAAAGCGCTTCTTTTGCCCGTCGCTTCTCGCCGGGCTTCATGTAAAAGCTATGCTTCTTGATTTCCTTGATGATATCTTCCTGCTGCACTTTGCGCTTAAAGCGGCGTAGTGCATTCTCAAGAGATTCGCTCTCCTGAATGATGACTTCAGCCACGATGTAGTTCACCCCCAATCCGGTAGGATTGGTCTCTCTGCGGCGCCACTCTCGGGTCCACCGCCCTTGTAGATTATCGCACGAGGTAGATGGCATCTTCTAATCAATTGAGGGCATCAAAGTCAAGGAATCTTTGTGCCCGAACCCAGTGAGCAGGCGTACCCTCACTTTGTGATTATCACTGGGCAGTAGTATCTCGCGAGTTAACCCATTTTCCTACTTTCACTTGCGGCTTGATGTGTAATCGAGGCCCTGTTGTATCGTCCGTGAGCCGTCTTCAGGCAGCCATCAGGCCCATCGGTCGTCCCGTAACGCCACACTCAGCTTGTACTCTTTTGTGGCGTTGCATAGAATGAGCCGCTAACCAAACCTTCGTGCGCCCGAGGTCGGCCATGTCCGCAATGCGCGATGCCATCGGAGTTCTCCTCGCCGGAGGCCAGGGGGAAAGGCTTTGGCCGCTCACCCGGGATCGCGCCAAACCGGCCGTTCCATTTGGCGGAGTCTACCGAATCATCGATGTGACGCTGTCGAACTGCATCAATTCAGACCTGCGCCGGGTGTTCGTGCTAACGCAATACAAGGCGCTGAGCCTGAACCGGCACATTCGACGGGGATGGTCTCCACTGGCAGGACTCGGGGATTACATCGAAGTGCTTCCGCCGCAGATGCGCGTTTCGCAGCAGTGGTATCAGGGCACGGCCGACGCGGTGTATCAGAACATTTATTCGATAGGAAGCGAGCGCTCGAAGTACGTCTTCATTCTTTCCGGCGACCACATTTACAAAATGAACTACAGCCGGATGCTGGCGCAGCATGTCGATTCGGGCGCCGACGTCAGCGTCGCAACGATCGAACTGACGCCCGAAGAAGCGGCGGGGCGTTTCGGAGTGATCGAAACGGACAAAGAGTGGCGGATCGTGGGATTCGAAGAGAAACCCGCCCTTCCGAAGACATCCTGCCAGAATCCAGAACGCTGCAACGGGTCGATGGGCGTATACATCTTCAATACGCAACTGCTTATACCGATTCTGCTGGCGGACTCTGAGGATCCCAAGTCCACCCACGATTTCGGGAAGGATATCTTGCCGCGGATCATTTCGAAGCATCGCGTGTTCGCGTATAACTTCGTGGACGAAAACGCGGAAAACCCGAAGGACACGCTCTACTGGCGCGACGTGGGTACGCTTGACGCTTACTTCGAAGCTAATCTGGACCTTGTCTCGGTCTCACCGGTCTTCAATCTTTACGATAAGAACTGGCCGCTGCGGACCTGGCAACAACAATATCCGCCGGCCAAATTCGTTTTCGCGGACCCGGAACGCATGGGCGTGGCGCTGGATTCGATTATCGCGGGAGGTTCCATCATCTCGGGAGGCCGTGTGCAGCGGTCTGTGGTGGGCTACGACGTTCGGGTCAACAGCTATTGCGAAATCTCCGACTCCATCATCTATAACCACGTGAACGTCGGGCGCCATTCGCGAATCAAGAAAGCGATCATCGACCGTCACGTAAGTTTGCCGGAGCGCACGGAGATCGGGTACGACCTCGAGGCGGATCGCAGACGTTTTCATGTCACGGAGTCCGGAATCGTCATTGTTGTGCGCCAAGAATCGCTGATCGAGGAGCCGGAAGCCGCGTGAAGTGAGACGCAAGACTCGGCGATTTCGTCAAGCTTCTATAGAATTCGCGATTCGCACCCTTCCCGGAGAGGGAAAAATATGTCCACGAGAATTACGCGTATCCATGCGCGGCAAATCCTCGATTCGCGGGGGAATCCCACGGTCGAGGCTGACGTGGCGCTGGATTCCGGAGCTATGGGACGCGCAGCGGTTCCGTCGGGCGCATCGACGGGAGAACACGAAGCATTGGAATTGCGCGACGGCGACAAGTCGCGCTACCTCGGAAAAGGCGTGCTGAAGGCGGTTGCGAACGTCAACCAGGAAATCGCCAAGCAGATCATAGGCTCGGACGCGGCCGACCAGCGCGAGCTCGACCACAAAATGATTTCGCTCGACGGAACACCGACGAAGAGCAGGCTGGGCGCGAACGCGATTCTGGCCGTCTCGATGGCGGCGGCGCGGGCGGCCGCGGTGGCCTTGAAGCAGCCGCTCTACAAATATCTTTCACGATATTCGACGGACACCTCGGCGAATCTGCTGCCCGTTCCCATGATGAACATCTTGAATGGAGGTGCGCACGCGGATAGTTCAGTGGACTTCCAGGAATTCATGGTGATGCCCGTGGGCGCTCCAAAATTCTCGGAGGGACTGCGCTGGGGCGTCGAAGTGTTTCACGCACTCAAGAGTGCCCTCAAGAAGCACGGCTACTCGACAGCGGTGGGCGACGAGGGCGGGTTTGCGCCGAGCTGCAAATCCAACGAAGAAGCGATTCAGATCGTGCTCGAGGCAATATCCGCCGCGGGGTACAAACCGGGGGAGCAGGTCTGCATCGCACTGGATCCGGCGGCGAGCGAGTTCTACGACAAGGCGAGCGGGAAATATGTTTTCAAGAAATCGGACAAGTCCACGCACAGTTCCGCGGAGATGGCCGCGTACTGGGCAAGCTGGGTAGAGAAATACCCGATCGTGTCGATCGAAGACGGCATGGGAGAAGATGATTGGGAAGGCTGGAAATCATTGACGCAATCGATGGGGAGCAAGACTTCGAAAAAGAAAATTCAACTGGTGGGCGACGACATTTTCGTCACGAATACGGAGATTTTTGCTCGCGGCATCAATCAGGGTATTGCCAACGCCATTCTCATCAAGCTGAATCAAATTGGAAGCGTCACCGAAACCATCGACGCCATCGAGCTGGCGCGCAAGGCGGGATACAATTCCATCATTTCGCACCGTTCCGGCGAGACCGAAGATACGTTTATCGCCGACCTGGCAGTGGCGTCGGCCGCGGGCCAGATCAAGACCGGTTCAGCCAGCCGCACCGACCGCATCGCTAAGTACAATCAGCTCCTCCGCATCGAGGAAGAGTTAGGGGCGGCGGCAAGATTCAAGGGTAAAGCGGCATTGTCGTGAGGGGTGTCCTAGGCGAGGAGACTCGATGTGAGAGGAAATCTCACACATCAAATTGATGGTTCAATGGTTCGTGCGAGGAGTAAATGAATGCAGCCGGTCCTGATTCATAACGCAACAAGGATGACGCTTGCTGAAGTAGGCCCTGTGGGAGTGCCGCTGGGCCAGCCGGTGGCACGATTGAAATGCTCCGAAGCGGTGTCGCTGCCGGAAAAACAAATCAAGGCAGGTGTATGGGAGTGCACTCCGGGGGTGTGGCGCCGCCAGGTGAAGCAAGCGGAGCTTTGCCATTTTGTCGCCGGCCACTGCATCTTTACGCCGGAGGGCGGGGAGCCGATGGAGATAAGAGCGGGCGACGCGGTATTTTTTCCGCCGAACAGCCGCGGTGTTTGGGACGTAAAGGAGACCATCCGCAAAACCTACGTCATGTTTGTGTATTAGATCGCGGCAGACTAATCTCCGCTGGAGGGTTTTCTTTCGAATCGGTCGAGTAGCGCGAGGACCTGTTCGGGCCGCGCGCGCACCCGGTAGTCTTCGGTCACGTTGACCCAGCGAATCGTGCCGGTGGAATCGATCAGAAATTCCGCGGGCCGCGCGATGTCTCCCTCGGGACCGCCGTGCTGGTGCAGTAAGTCATAACGCAGGATGGCCTCGAGTTTTTCATCCGAAAGAAATGTGTACGTGTAACCCTGCTTGCGGCAGTGATCGCTGGTGACTCCAGGCGGATCCACGCTGACTGCAACAATCTGCACCCCGCGAGCCTTAAACTGATTGAGCTGTTCCTGGAAACTCCGCAACTCGGAGTTGCAAAAGGGTCACCAGTAGCCACGGTAGAAAATCAGCAGCACCCACTGGTCGGCATGGCCGGTCGTGGGAGAAGCGACGGAAGTTCCCCAGAGCTTCGAAAGACTGACGGGATTGCCATCTTTATCGGGCAGCGTGAAATCGGGAGCTTTCTGGCCGACTTGCGGCGCTCCCTTGGAAGCGGGGAGGCGCTTCGCGAACGAAAACGTAAAAAAGAGAAAGAAAGCGATGATGGCGATGCTGATGATGCTGAAAATCGGGCCGAGGATCTTGCCGCGATATTCGTTCGGCTTTTTATAGACACGAAGCAGGCCCGCGCCGAGCAAGCCCAGACCAAACGCGAAAAGGAGTAGATTCACCCCGGGAAAATCCCGCGTCATGGGGAACCGCGCGAAAAACAAAAAATAGCTAGGAAAGGAAAGTAGAACAACCAGGAAACCAACATATAAGAGCGCGTTCCAGCGATATTTCACGCATCACCTTGGGGAGGGAGGTCGAACAACGCACAGACTCTCGACTGCGCAAGCCTCATTCATAATAGCAAATTAAGTTAGCGCGGCGAGCAGTGACTCGGGCGTTGCGTTGTCGCCGAAAGTTTGGCTGATGTGCGCAAAGCGGTCCACGTTTCCCGGGCCGAAGACAAAACTTCCGCCGAGTTGAAAGGGGTTCTTGCCAAGCTTGTGCTGGTGATGACCCGCCGCACGGGCCCGCTCCCGGCTAGCGGCATTATCCTTGCGCAGAAGGTGGAGCAGATTCGCCGAGCCAAGCCCCACAACTCGATAGGCCTCGCGATGGCCGTCGACCAGGAGAGGGAACTGGATACCTGTTTCCTCGCGAAACACGCGCGCGTAGTGGGCGTCACCCAGGCCGATGGCGGCCAGCGAAGCTCCTTTGTTTCGGAAGGCCTGCTCGTGTTCGCGCAACTGCGCGACATGTTCGCGACAGAAAATTCATCCGTAATGGCGGAGAAAGACGAGCACTGCGGGGCGGCTGGCCCAGAGCGACCCAAGCCGGATTTCATTTCCACCCGCATCGGGAAGCACAATTTCCGCGAGCCGGCCGCTTAGGGATTGGTCCATGATGGCTCAATCTTGAGGAGCGTACTCCGGGTTGTCAAATCGAATTCAGATTTAGCTCACCCTCCCATCGCGCAATGACGACGCACGCGACGCAATTCCCGAGAACGGTAACGGCTGTTCGCCCCATATCCATAAGCTGATCGATGGCGAAGAGCAGAAACAGAGGCTCCATGGGCAAGTGAAAAGAAGTGGCGGCGCCAAAGACGATCAGCAACGAGGCGCGCGCCACGCCGGCGGTCCCCTTGCTGCTGACCAGCAGGGTCAGGATCATCATGACTTGCTGACCCACGCTAGGGTGTAATCCCGCGGCCTGAACAACAAAAAACAATGCCAAGGATTGATACAGACTCGCGCCGTCCATATTGAAGCTGTAGCCAGTGGGGAGGACGAAAGCAACAATTTCGCGCGGTACGCCAAAGGACTCCAATTTCTCGAGGGCGCGAGGGAGGGTGGCCTCTGAGCTGGCCGTGGCAAATCCGAGGGTGACGGGCTCCGAGACGGCGTTGATGAAGCGTTTAATAGGAATGTGCGCCCGCAAAGCAATCGGCAACAGAACGCAGATAATGAAAAAAGCGAGCGCGACGTACATGGTGGCCAGGAGTTTGACGAGCGGAAGAAGAATTCCCAAACCAAGATGGCCAACGGTGTAGGCAACGGCTCCAAATACTCCGAGCGGAGCAGCATACATGACCAGGTTCGTGAACTTAAACATGGTTTCCGAGAGGCTTTCGGCGAACGCGAGCATGGGACGGCGTTTCGGCTCGGGCACCAAAATGAGCGCCATGGCGAATAGAACGCTGAAGACGACAATTTGAAGCACCTGGCCTTCGGCGACGGACTTGGCGATGTTCTCTGGGAAGATGTCTGTTATGAGCTGCGTGGCGGAGTGCGGCGCAACGTTAAGCGATTGGACCGCTGACGACGGCGGCAGGTGAACGCCTTCCCCTGCACGGCTCAAGTGGATGGCCGCATACCCGATGAACATGGCAATCGTCGAGACTACTTCGAAATAGACGAGCGACTTGACGCCGAGGCGGCCGACTTTTTTCAGATCGGCATGGCCGGCGATGCCGACGACGAGGACGCCAAAGAGCAGCGGCGCGATGATGACCTTGATGAGGCGCAGGAAAATAGTACCGAGGAGTTGCAAATTGACCGCGACAGAGGGCCAATCGTGGCCAAATTCCGCTCCCGCGAGCATGGCCACAAAAATCCAATAGGTCAGGGATCGTTTCCGCAGTCCGACTAGCAGCAGGGCAAGGAGTCCCGCCCAGCGCAGCGCGATCATCAAAGGAGGAGCAGCGGCGAGAAGCGGTAGAATTGCGCCGGCTAGAAACAGCAGGGCGCCGCCGACGGAAACACCGCGGATGAGGAAGGGATCTTTTCCGTCCGCTACTTTTGGTTCGATCGGGTCGCTCATCGTTGTCGGCCGGGCAAATCATATACCGCCCCGGGTGCTCGGGGAAATTTGCCGCAAAGTGCCACATTCCGTTGTGAGAAACGGCGGCTAACGCAAAGCCAGCAAGCAGAGCTGCTCGAAGAGCAGATTGGCGGCGAGCAAGGAAGTGAGCTCCGCGCTGTCGTACGGCGGCGAGACTTCGACTAAATCGCAGCCGACGAGATTTAGCCCCCGCAAGGCCCGGACAAGATCCAGGATTTGCGTGCTCGAGAGTCCTCCCACCTGCGGCGTTCCCGTCCCCGGTGCAAAGGCGGGATCGACAACGTCGATATCGAGCGATAGATACGTCTTGCGCCCACCAAACGCTTTCAGTTTGTTGCGGACGAGAGTCAAACCGCGCTCGTGAAATTCCTCGGCTGTAATAACCGCGAATTTGTGTTTCTTTCCGAACTCCATGTCTTCAGGACCATAGAGCTGCCCGCGCAATCCCACTTGAAGAATGAACGGTTCGGCGAGCAGGCCCTCCTCGATTGCGCGCCGCACTGGCGTGCCGTGGGAATACTTCGATCCCCAGTATTGGTCCCAGGTGTCGTTGTGCGCGTCGAGTTGGACGAGAGCGACGGGGCCGTGTTTGGCGTGAATGGCCCGCAAAATCGGCAGGAGAATGGAGTGATCTCCGCCGACGCAGAGGGGAATGGCTTCTGCATCGAGCACATGCTTCAAGCCCGCGGTTATTCGCCGGTAGGTATCCTCGATGGAAAGCGGATTCACGGGGAGGTCGCCGTAATCGGCCACGCGCAGCCGTTCGAACGGGCTGACATCCAGCACCGGGTTGTACGGGCGAATCATCGCGGATTGCACGCGAATATTTCGCGGGCCAAATCGTGGGCCCGGGCGATAACTTGTGCCGCCGTCGAACGGCACGCCAATGAGCGCGACATCCAGGCGGCTCGCATCCGGGATATGGGGCAAACGCATGAACGTCGGGATACCGGCGAAGCGCGGGAATTCCAGTGCGTTCACAGGCATGGGATGAGGTTCAGCGAGACGTTTACTTAGGGGACCGCGAGTGGATTTGTTTTTTATGTTCAAGAATTGTTCTCGCTCTGATTTAGCTTGCCTCACACCCGCCGGTAAGGATTTGTTGCGTCCGTTGATATCATGCGGAACGACCTGACTGCAATGGTTGACACTCCCGGCCCGAGCGTTGAGCGTGGCCAATCGGGTGATCCCTTCCAAGAAACAGCCCATTTGATGCTACAGTGTCGCGGCACACCGTGAACCAAACACAGTATTCGCACCTCGAAAAGAGTCTTCGAGATGACAACGCTGGCCCGCAAGCTGCACTTGACCGACTACTTCTCGCTGGCCTTCGGCGTGATGGTCGGCGTGGGCTGGCTGGTCGTGATGGACGATTGGCTGCTTCGCGGCGGCCCGGTCGGCGCGCTGCTGGGCTTTGCCATCGGAGCACTGATGTTGTTGCCCGTTGGATGGGTCTACGGCCAACTGGTGAAGTCCATCCCGGACGCCGCCGGAGAAGTCGCCTACACCGCGAAAGTTTTTCCTCCACTCGTCAGCTACGCGACCGGATGGGTGATGATGCTGGTTTACTTCATCGTGTGTCCCTACGAAGCCATCGCCATTGGCAGGATCGCGGGATATCTTTTTCCGGGTCTCAATCGCTGGGAACTTTATCGCCTGAGCGGCTACAGCATCTATCTTCCTCACCTGATCCTTGGGCTCGCGCTGACGGCCACGTTCACGGCAATGAACTTTCGCGGCATCCAGATAAGCGCGCGATTCTTGCGCTGGACTACGTTTGCCGTGCTCGGCCTCGTGGCGTTTTTTTCCCTCGCTGGACTCCAGAGTGGATCGCTCGCAAACTTTCGCCCGGCTTTCAGTCACGGTCCCTTGATCTCTATACTTCTCGTCTTGCAAATCGTGCCGTATTTCATGACCGGCTTCGATGCCGTCGGGAAATGCGCGGAAGAAGCGAGCCCGGAATTCCAGGGAAAGAATTTTTCGACGGCCGTGATCTTGGCGATCTTAGTCGGATTCGTTTTTTACGCGGTCATCATCGCTTCTGTCTCCTACGCTGTACCATGGCAGTCGATCACCGGGGAAAAATTCGCCACGGCTGTGGCCTTTGAAAGGGCTTTGAAATCCCAGTGGATCGTGAACTTGATCATGGTCACGGGCCTTATTTCTTTGCTGAAGATCTTCAACGCAAACCTGGTCGCCGCATCCCGCCTGCTGTTTGCGCTCGGCCGGCGCAATCTTGTTGAGCCGTCCCTGGCGCGCGTGCATCCCGCCAATCAAACACCCTACGTCGCAGTTGTGTGCGTTGGCGTGGCCATTGCCGCGGCCATTTTTTTGGGCAACTCGATACTAGTTCCTATTTCTGAAGTGGGTTCCGTGGCGAGCGCTCTCGGTTGGATGGCGGCGTGCGCCGCCTATTACAAGTTGAGTCCTACGGCCGGCGGCCGGAAAATGGCGTTGATCGGCACGACGGTGACGTTGTTGATGGTCTTGATGAAGCTTTTACCGTTTGTTCCGGGCCACTTCACGCGATATGAGTGGATTGCGCTTTTTTTGTGGTGCGCGCTGGGAGCCGCAGTGAAGAATCGCAAACCCACCACGATAGCGGTCTCTTAAAGATTCTTGCAGAAATGGTCCAGGATCGCCTCGGCCGCTGTCCCCTTGGGAAGCGTGCCGAATGTATGGCCGTAATCTCCACTAAGCCGCGACTGGCAAAACGAGTCGGCTATCTCTGCCGGAGCGTGTCGCTGCAAAAGCGAGGCTTGCAGCGCTATGGCTGCCTTCTCTGCCAACCGGCGCGCTTCCCACTGCGACTCCGAGCCGTCGTTTTCGGCAACTTGCCGCGCGTGCATGCGCGAGGATAATTCCACATCGGAAATATAGGCATCCAATCGCTTATCGTTACTCACCCCTAGCCGCATCTCCACGATGAGCGCCTCCTGGGCAGCAGGCTCCTTTGCGAGCGAGCGCAGCACATCCAGGCAAATTACGTTTCCCGATCCTTCCCAGATGGAATACAGTGGCGCTTCCCGGTACAGCCGGGGCATGACGAATTCCTCGACGTAACCGTTTCCGCCGAGACATTCGAGCGCCTCCCCCACCTGCATGGGGACTCGTTTGCAAAGCCAGTATTTTGAGATCGCCGTCGCGATACGCGCAAAGCCGCGCTCCTGTTCGTCCGTGCGCCGCGCATCGAATGCCTTCGCCAGCCGAATCATTAGCAAAGTCGCCGCTTCCGACTCAAGGATCAGGTCCGCCAAAACGTTTTGCATCAGCGGGTGTTCGATCAGCTTTTTCCCGAAGGCCTTGCGGTGTCTCGCATGATGCACCGCCTGCAATGCTCCCTGCCGCATCAGCGCAGCCGCAGCTATCACACAATCCAGGCGGGTGCAGTTCACCATTTCGATGATGGTCTGCACACCACGTCCTTCTTCTCCGACGAGCTGCGCCCAGGCGCCGGCAAATTCGACTTCGCTCGAAGCGTTCGAACGGTTTCCCATTTTTCGCTTCAGCCGTTGAATGTGGAATGCGTTGCGTTCCCCCGAAGGAGTCCAGCGCGGCAAGAAGAAGCAGGACAAACCCTTCGGTGCCTGCGCAAGGATGAGGAACGCATCGCACATCGGCGCCGAGCAAAACCATTTGTGCCCGGTGATTAGAAATTCTCTCGAATTGTCCAGGCGCTCCGCGCGCGTCGTGTTGGCCCGTACGTCGGAGCCGCCCTGTTTCTCGGTCATTCCCATGCCGACCAGGACGCCGGATTTTTCCTTCGCCGGAACAAACCGCGGATCGTAATTCGGAGAAAGAATTCGTGATTCCCACTCGGCGGTCAATTCCGGATCGCACCGCAACGCCGCGATCGAGGAAAAGGTCATCGAGACAGGGCAGGTGTGGCCCAATTCGTTTTGCGCCAGCAGCATGAACAGCGCGGCGCGGGCAACGTTCGCCCCTTTTCTCGATTCGATCCACGGCAGGCTATGCGCCTGATTCTCGATTGCTGTCCGCATCAACTGGTGCCAGGCGGGATGAAACGTTACTTCATCGCGGCGATTGCCAAAGCGATCGTGCGTATGGAGCTGCGGCTCATTTTCGTTGGCTTCAAATCCCCAGCGCTGCGCTTCCTCAGTGCCCAGCAGTTTACCCAGTTCCCGCAGTTGTCCTTCCGCCCACCCGGCATGTTCGCGATGAACTGCTTCCACAAGCGCCGGATCGATGAGATAGAGATTGTGTCCGGTCAGCGGAGGGGCTTGATTCGAAGATTCCCGCGTATCGGTCAAGCCTGGGGAATGGAGCGCTTTCATCGCAGTCTCTTTATTTGCTCCAAGAATCTGTTCTACAGGTTCTCGCAGCTATGATAAGGATGCAATAGCGCATCCATCGATGCGCATCGCGAAGGGCAAATTCAAGGAGCAACGCGATGAAACGAATGACGCTGCTGGGGGCGGTCTTGCTGGTCCTTTCGATCGGCGTCGCGCAAGGACGGGGGAATTCGTCGACGATCCGCGAAATTACGGGACTCCTTAATCAGTTTCTGGAGGACGCCGGGCGCGGCAACCGCGCCGGATTCGAAAAGTTCTTTGCCGATGATGTGATCTATACACGCTCCGTCGGTGTCGTAGTCACGAAGGCCGAAATCCTCGCAAATATCGAAAGCCTAAAACCCACTGCCGAAAGCAAGACCACTTATTCCGCCGAAGACACGACTGTTCACGAGTACGGCGACACCGCGGTGGCGGCGTTCCGCCTGATTGCTCGCACTGAGCTTCGCGACGGCAAGCTCGAGACCTCTTACTACCGCAACACCGGCGTGTTCCTTCGGCGCAGCGGTTGCTGGCAGGTAATCGCCTGGCAGTCGACCAAAATCATCGAGGCACCATCGGCGAAATGACCGCCAGCGGGGGAGCTTATCACACGCGACTCGAGGGGTGATTGCCGCTCATCTTCCAAACAATTTTGTGCAACATCCCCAGCCAAAGCTCTGCGTCTGAAGGCGACAATTTCAACCGCCGAACCAGACGGCGCATTTTTTCCTCCGCGAGCGCGGAGGCCCGCGGATTGAGGTAGCCGCTCTCGTATAGCGCTTCGAGCAGCGCCGCGGTGATTCGCTCTACCTCTCCGGCGGAGGCGAATTTTTCTTTTTCCGCTCGCTCCCGGGCCTTCGTATTGCGCGCGAGCTCGTACAGGCAAATGGCGACCGCCTGACCCAGATTCACTGATGGATGCTCTTCCCGCGCGGGGATTCGCATCAGCCAGTGGCAGTGGCTGAGCTCTTCATTGGAAAGGCCGGTTTTCTCCGAGCCGAACAAGATCGCCACGCGCCCTGAACTGAGCCGCTTGCGGATTCGCGGCGCTCCATCCTCCAACCGCAGCAACGGGTACTGCAAATCCCGGCGCCTCGCCGCCGTCGTTCCGGCCACCAGCGTGCAATCGGCGACGGCATCCGCAACACTCGAAAATTCCTCTGCCTTCGCAAGTATTGCCGAAGCACCCACTGCGGAGCGCGCCTCCCGAAATGCTACTTCGTAAGGATTGACCACGCGGAGATGTAGAAAGCCGAAATTGCTCATCGCGCGAGCGGCCGCGCCGATGTTCAGCGGGTTTCGCGTTCGCACCAGCACGATGCGCAGCCGGTCGAAATCAGGAAGAACGCCCAAGGGCCGCCATTCTATCTCAGTTGGAAAGCCGGAAACCTTCGCCAACTATTTTTGCTTTCCCGCGTCAAAATCATTTCCGGTGGTAGAATCCCGACATTCAAAAGTGAGGACACCCTTGCGCAAACTAACTCTTCTCGCCTGCTTGCTCGTCCCCGGCCTGGCGCTTGCTCAGCGGCAGCCCGATTGGTCGAAGGTGGAAATCAAGGTCACCAAAGTTTCCGGAAACATTTACATGCTCGAAGGCGAGGGCGGCAACATCGCCGCTTCCGTCGGTGAAGACGGAATTGTCATCGTGGACGACCAGTTCGCCCCTCTGGCTGACAAAATCCAGGCCGCGCTGAAGAATCTTGGCATCACCGACAAGCCGGTGCGCTTCGTCATCAACACGCACTATCATGGCGATCACACCGGCGGAAACGTGCCCTTCAGCACTGCCGGTTCCACCGTGATTGCGCAGGACAACGTCCGCAAGCGCCTCGAGAGCGGAGGAGCGGCCGGCAACGGCGGCTCTATCAAGATGGAGGTGAAGCCCGCCGAGAAGGCCGAGTTACCGATCATCACGTTCGAGCACGATGTCACCGTGCATCTCAACGGAGAAGACATTCGCGCCTTGCACTTTCCCGCGGGACACACCGACGGCGACTCGATCATCTTTTTTCCGAAAAATAATGTGGTCCACATGGGCGACGATTTTGTCCGCTACGGATTCCCCTTCATCGACGTGAGCAGCGGCGGCAGCGTTCAGGGCATGATCTCGGCGATGGAAAAGGCGAGCGCACAATTGCCAGAAGACGCGAAGGTCATTCCCGGCCACGGCGCGCTTTCGAACCTAATCGACGTCCGCGAATTCGTCAAAATGCTCAAGGAAACATCCGCAATCGTCGACAAGGCCATCAAGTCGCACAAGACGCTCGATCAGATGAAGCAGGAAAAAATTCTCGCTCCGTGGCAAAAATGGTCCGGTGACTTTATCAATACAGACGCCTTTATCGAGACTCTCTACAACTCGCTCACGGGCACCAAGGGCGAGTTCCTGAAGCACAATTAATCCGTTTCGATATTACTTGGGCACATTCACCGCATCCGTTGGCAGCAAACCCCGCTTCCTGATAACGTTTCTTTCTTCATCCGCCAGCAACATCAGGGAGAAGATCATGACAACCTTCGGACTGATCGAATACAAAGACGCGAGCCCGAAAGTCCGCGCCGTTTATGACGACATCATGGCCACTCGCAAGACGGACTGGATCAACAATTTTTGGAAGGCCATCGCTCACGATCCCGCCACTCTGAAGCGCACCTGGGATAGCATCAAGCAAATCATGGCGCCCGGCGCGCTCGATCCGCTCACCAAGGAGATGCTTTACGTTGCCGTCAGTGTCACCAACCAGTGCCAATATTGCGTCGCTTCACACACCTCTTCCGCACGCCAAAAAGGCATGACCGACGCCATGTTTCACGAGCTCCAGGCAGTCATCGGGATGGCCAACGAAACCAACAAGCTTGTCACCGGATATCAAGTCGAAATCGACGAACAATTCAAGCATTCGTTGCCTCCGCAGGCCTAATTCCGGCCCTGAACCTCCGTACAGGTGTTTCCATCGGCATCGTAGTACGCGCGTACTATGGATGGCCTCTGTCACCCAAGGTGACTATATAGAAGTACGGGGAGCCCCGCGCGAATTGGGCCCGGGCAAAATTTCTGTTTGTGAAGCGAGCTCGCCATGTCTTCCATTGTCAAAGAATCCGATGCACGCACTGGGACTGCTGGAATCGCTCCGGCGAATCCTCCCGCGGCGCCTACGTTGGCGGAAAACTCCGCGAACAAAACGCAGCCTGTGGCGCTTGAAGTTTCCGTTACCGTGAACGGTGTTCGAAGCGTGGAAGGTGGCAACAAGCGCGAACCCTTCTCCGAGACCTCCAAAACCGTGCTGGTGTTTTCGAATGGCGCGGTGATTCGCCTTTCGGCGACTCTCTCACCCGGACAGCTTCTTTTCCTGACCAACGAAAAAACGAAAAAGGAAGTAGTCTGCCAGGTCGTCAAGTCCAAAAATTACCGCAACGTGAGCGGGTACATCGAACTGGAATTTACCGAGCCTGTCGTGGGCTTCTGGGGGATGAGGTTCCCCAACGACCGCATCGGCCCTGCGCCAGCTGTGCCATCACCCGCGACAACTGTCTCTCGCGTTGCGCCTCCGGCAATTCCCCCCAGCGCTATGGTTCCCCCCGCACCTCCGGCGATTGTCGCCCCCGTGCCGTCACCGGTGGAGACTGTCTCTCCCGCAGCGCCACCCGCGCTTTCTCCCATTGTGGGGCTTCCCGCTCCTTCGGCAGTCCTCGCTCCAACGACGCCTGAGCCGGTTGTCTTGAAGCCAGTGGAACTCCAAATCGTGAAAGACGAACCACCCGCGTTGACCTCCCCGGAAGTCAGCGCCAGCATTCTTGAACCTTCTACGTCGCCAGAGAAAAAATGGGAACGAGAGCCTGAATCTTCGGAAGCTATCAAGCTGCACACCGCCCGGCTACAGGAGCAATTGTCTTCAATGCTGTTCCCCGGCGCCGAGGGCGGCAAGAGCGAGCCGACTCCACTCGATGCAGCTCCGGTTGAGAGCGAATCCGCTTCTGAAATTGCCTCCAAGATCATCGAAATTTCCCAGGCGGAAACCGCGCCGTCTCTCGAAACTTCGACGGTGCGAGACACCTCTACCGCTCCGAGCGGGGTCCCCGATGAGGAAGATATCAAGATCCCGGCGTGGCTTGAACCGTTGGCGAGAAATACCATCGCACCCGCATCAACCCAGGATCTAATCGAGAGGTCAAAAACCAAGCTCTCAGCCGAAAAACTCGAAATTGCCGAACCCGCTCCCGAAGTTGTCGCTCCCGTGGAAGCGGCGTATGTGCCCGAGCTCAGAATTCCTTCGTTTGGCTCCCAGTTGCCCATGGACGAGATTTCGAGCAGCCTTGAACCAACTCCAGGCCGCTCAAACAATGGAATGCGAATCGGGGCAATCGCCGCGGGAATTATCCTGCTGGCAGGGGGCGGCTTCTGGTATATGAAGCAGCAGGGTGGTTCTCAGAATTCTACGGTTGCCGCACCCAGCCCGGTAGCCGCAGAAGTCCTCTCAACTCCCGCGCAGCAGCTCCCGGCAAAGCCTGCGACGGCTCAGGCGAGTACGGTTATGAGCGCAGTGGAATTTCCGGCCCCCGCAGCGGCATCTCAGCCGGCTCCCGTCTTAGAAAACTCAAAGTCCATTGACGCGGGTACCTCTGCGGCCTCCAGGGTTGTGCAACCCGCTTCCACGCCTGTCCAGTCACGCTCGCTGGCACAATTGAAAACCGAACCCAAGCCCCAGCCGGTCAAGCCTTCTCTGGGCGAGGTCCATCTGGCGGCGCCAAAAGTAAATCGCCAGGTTGGATCGAAGGACAGCGGAAATAGCGATCCGGGCCTTACGTTGAATAATGAACAAGCCGTGCCGAACATCGACTCGATGGGCGGCGATCTAGTCTCGGGCAGCGTGAAGGAGCCGACTGCGCCCGTTGCGCCGCTTCCAGTGGGTGGAGACGTCAAGCCGGCCAAACTCCTTGCTTCTGTGCCGCCGGTTTATCCATCACTTGCGCGGAACCAACACGTATCGGGCGACGTCAAAATCGACGCCTTGATCGACGCGGACGGCCGCGTCACTTCCATGAAAGTGCTCTCCGGCCCAACTCTGCTCCATCAAGCCGCAATGGACGCATTGCATCAGTGGAAGTATCAGCCGGCGACGCTCGACGGCAAGTCCGTCCCCATGCATCTCACGATCACGATTCAGTTTCGCTTACAATAATTCGATTTTGTTTTTCTCTCGCCTCCTCCTGCTCCCTCTGGCGTGGCCGAGCCCGCGGTAGACTTCCATCCCGCATTTCCCTGCTTACTTGCGGAGCGAGATGCAGGTTCGTATACTGACCACCCGGCCAAATGGCAGCTCCGGCGGGTTGGTCGTCCCAAGGTCACGATTAACGGGATGCCCCGCCGAAACTCACCGCTCTTGGCCTCACATGTGTCGCCCGCGCATTCTTCGCGGGCCGAAACGCGAACTGAATATCGCCTCCGCGCGAATCAGGAGCACGTTTTCAAAGGAGATTTCCGCATGTCGCAAGCCCCCGCACCAGAAGAAATGAATGTCTACCAGAACGCGGAAGCACGCTTTGAAGTCGCTGCGAACAAACTCGGCCTCGAGCAGGGAATTTACCGCTATCTGAAATATCCCAGCAAGGAAATCACCATGTACATCCCCGTGGGAATGGACAACGGGCAGCTCGAAGTGTTCATCGGCTACCGCGTCATCCACTCGACGGTGCGCGGCCCGGGCAAGGGCGGAATCCGCTTTGCCCCCGACGTTTCCCTCGACGAAGTGCGCGCGCTGGCCACCTGGATGACCTGGAAATGTGCGGTCGTGAACATTCCGTTTGGAGGAGCCAAGGGCGGCATTATCTGTGACCCGCGCAAGATGTCCCGTGGAGAACTGGAACGCTTGACCCGCCGTTACACCGCCGAGCTCGCGGATTGGCTGGGGCCGGAGCGCGACATTCCCGCGCCCGACGTGGGCACGAACGAACAGACCATGGCCTGGGTTATGGACACCTATGCCATGCACGTTGGGCAGGCTACGACAGCGGTTGTTACCGGCAAGCCCATCGAACTCGGCGGATCACGCGGCCGGCGCGAAGCCACGGGTCGCGGCGTCATGATCTGTTGCGATAAGGCGCTGGCCAAGCTCGGCATGAAGAAGGAAGGCTGCCGCGTGGTGGTTCAGGGTTTCGGGAATGTTGGCTCCATGGCGGCCGACCTCATGCAGAAAGCAGGCTACAAAATCATCGGGCTTGCAGATATCGGCGGGGGTCTCTACAACGAAAAGGGCTTCGACGTTCCCAAAGCCATTGACTGGGTCTATACGCAGAAGAAAGCTTTACAGGATTTTCCAGGTGGCGGAACGAAGATGACCGCCCGCGACGTTCTTTTCCAGCCGTGCGACATCGTCATTCCCGCGGCCATTGAAAACCAGATTACGGAAAAAAATGTCAACCAGGTCCAGGCCAAAGTTCTTTGCGAGGGCGCGAACGGCCCCACGACCTGGCAAGCCGACGCCATTCTCGACTCCAAGGGCGTGTTCACTGTACCCGATATTCTTGGCAATGCCGGTGGCGTTACCGTCAGCTACTTCGAATGGGTGCAGGACCGCCAGGGCTTCTTCTGGCGCGAGAGCGAAGTGAATGAACGCCTCTTCGATGTGATGGACAACGCCTTCGACGAAGTCGTGCGGTACGCCCAGCTCCACAAAGTCAACAATCGCATCGCCGCCTATATGCTGGCCATCGATCGCGTCGCCAGCGCCCTGAAACTCCGCGGCATTTACGCGTAGTGCGGTTTCGTTGATTGCACCTCGGTGGCTGGCTCTCCCTTGGAGGATCCGTATCCCTTTGGAATTCCGCGGCGCTTGCCCTTAGCGCCCCCGAAGCGTGTTCCTGCTTGCGCGAATCCGGCGCACCCTCAAGGTCTGAATTCAGGCTTAGCTTGACCGCTCGGAAGTCATCCAGGGGGGAAGTGTCGGCTACGAGACAGACCCGGCCGGGCAAAACCAGCACAGCGGTTGCGCAGAAGGGTCAAAACGAGCCGCACTACCACCCCGAATGGGCCAGCGCGACTTGCGGTTGACACGACGGAACAGGAAGGCTAGGCTCTCCGGCGAAGGGGAAGCGCAAAACGGAAATTCCGGTTGAAGCTTTTGTCGTCCAATTTGAATCCAATGCGGACAAAGGGGGGCAAATGTCCACGTTCGCGAAGCTTGTTATAGTCGTTAGTATCTTCGCTTGCTCGACTGGCCTGGCGTTAGCACAAGGCGGTGCTACCGGTGCGATCACCGGTATCGTTCAGGACCCGTCCGGAGGGCTGATTGCCAGCGCCAAGGTTGAGATTGTGAGCGAGGCGACAAGCCAGGTCGTCCGGGATCTGACAACGGACTCTTCGGGCTCCTTCACTGCCACTCTTCTACCGGTGGGTTCTTACTCCGTCGGGGTGAGCGCAGCAGGCTTTGCCACGACGAAATTTACGGGCGTTCTGGTGCGCGTGACGGAAACCACGCGGATGACGGCCGCGCTGAAAGTGACCCAAGCGACCGAGACGGTGACCGTTTCGGCGGAAGTCGCCACGATCAATACGGCCGATGCCACGACGGGGGAAGCCCTCGGCGCTGCAGCGGTTTCCACCCTGCCTCTGCCAACTCAAAATTTTCAGCAGTTGCTCTCGCTCTCGACCGGCGCGTCTTCGGATATCAACAATGCTGGCGACTTGGGCCGCGGCTCTGCGAGGATCGACGTGAATGGCCAGCGTGAGACCAATAACAATTACTTGATCGAAGGAATTTCCTCCGCCGATTTCGCCAGTGGGGAGTTGACCTTCACCCCCATTCCAAATGCCAACGCCATCGAGGAATTCAAGGTCTCCACCAGCCTCTACGACGCCACGCAAGGCCGCAATGGCGGCGGCAACATCAACGCCGTGTTGAAAACCGGGACAAACAAATACCATTTCAATGCGTGGGAGTTTTTTCGCAACACCTCGCTGGATGCGAATGACTTCTTTCTGAATGGTGCCGGCACTGGCGTCCGCCAACCCAGACCCCGGATTCAGCAAAATATTTTCGGGGCAGACGGAGGCGGCCCGGTTGGCCGGAACGCGCAGCTTGGTTACTTGTATTTGAATTATCAGGGCTCGCGCCAGCGTGCTGGCGGCTCGCCTGGAACGCTCACCAATGCCACGATTCCTTACGTACCATTGGCTGATCGCCAGTCCATGACGCAACTCGAGGCAGACTGCGGCGTTTCAAGCGTCGACCCGGTGGCCTTCAAGATGTTGCAGGCCAAAAGTAACCAGTTCGGTGGAGGCGCGGGGGGCTTTCTGTACCCGTTGCCTACGAATGTGCCCGCAACCACAGCCTGCTTGACTCCGGTTTCCTTTATCGTGACTAGTGTCGGAAAATTTACAGAGGATCAGTTCCTGGTCAACTGGGACCGCCATTTCCGCGGGGATAAGGACAGCCTGGCGTTCCGTTTCTTCTGGTCCGACTCCGAGAGGTTTCAGCCTTTCGGCGCTGATTCCTTCCAGGTTCAGACCGGCGGCCCGGCGGCCGAAAACAATCTGAATTTCCCGCTCGACATTCCTCTGCGCGGACGTTTCGGCAGCATCAACGAGACCCACATCTTCAACAATCGTATGGCGAACGAGTTCCGCTTCGGCGTCAACGTCATCCATGACGACCTGCTTGGCCAAAACACAGCTACCGCAGCGCAACTGGGCATTGTCCAGCCCGGCGGCGGCCTGGGAATCGACCGCTTCCAGTTTGGGAGTTTTGCGTTTGGCCCCTTTCCCGGCAGCGGTCAATTCGAGCTCTCGGATTCCTTCATCGTGGAAGACACAATGAGCTGGACACGCGGGCCGCACACGTTCCGGTTCGGCGGCGAGCTGGACCACACCAGCATGCGCCGAGTCCTTAACGTTATCGGCAATCCCCTGGTCTTCTTCACGCCCCCCTCCAATACCGCCCTGACAGACTTTCAGAACTTCCTGGTGGGCTCCCCTACCTTTGCTTTGGGCAGTGGCGGCGCAGCCAACCACGACTACCGCTTTCCCGCTTATGCCTTGTTTGCCCAGGACGACTATAAAGCGACCAGGCGCTTGACGCTGAACCTCGGCTTTCGCGTGGAGTTCGTCGGCGCGCCCTACGACGAACTCTGCCAAATCGCGAATGTAGATACGACCTTGGCGGCGCCGCCAACCGGGCAGCCTTTCGTGTATGGTTCCTGCGTCAGCCGGTTCAAAATTCCTGGATTCACCGGGAACCTTAACCGCACGGCCCTGCGCAACGATTACGCCACCGTCCCGGAACCGCGCATCGGCTTCGCCTACGACCTTTTCGGCAATAACAAGACAGTGGTCCGTGGCGGCTACGGCATTTACGCCAATCGCGAGGACATTGGTGCCGTGGACAACCTGTCCTTTAACCCTCCCTTTTTAGTTGTCAGCGTTCCCGGCGGGCCGCCGCCGGGAAGTTTGTCCTGCCTCTTCTTTGTAAACCAGAATTGCAGCGGCACGGCATTAATCCCAGGCCCAGGCCAAGTAAGCCCGGCATTTGTGCCCGTCCCGTCCTTTTTTCAAGGCTTTCCCGGCGGCGACACAACCAAGTCGCCGATATTTTCGGGCAACGTCGCCTCATTCGGTGCTCTCGCAATCCCGCTCCACTGGATCTCGGCAACGACCCAGCAGTGGAACCTGTCCGTCGAGCGCGATCTGGGAAAAAACTGGTTCGTCTCGGTAGGCTACGTGGGAACCAAGGGCACGCATCTGCGCGTGACTTACGATCCCGACCAGGCCAACCTGGTCAGTCCTCAGAATCCCATTAAGTTGACTGCCTGCGGGCCACCTTGCGGGAACGGACAGGCATTCACCATTACGCAAAATACGACCACCAACGCGCCGGCAAGAGCGCCTTTCCAACCCCTTGGGCCTGGCGGGTTCGAGGCTTTCTCGCCTATTGCCAACTCCATCTACCATTCCATGCAGCTCACTGTTGCGCATCACTTCGCCGGGGGCCTGTATCTCCAGAGTGCCTACACCTATTCCAAATCAATCGACGACGATTCAACGGTCAGTGTGGCATTTGTGAGCTTTTTCAACGATCAGAACAATCCGCGCGGCTCCCGCGGCCTCTCGGATTTCGATCACCGCCATCGCTCCATCACCAGCTTCGTATATGAACTGCCTTTTTACAAAAACACGGGCGGAATCATGGGGCGGGCGCTGGGCGGGTGGCAGACCAGCGGCGTGCTCACGGTGCAATCGGGTGCGCCTTTCTCGGTTCTGGATTCCTCCGGAGGGAGCGCCCTTGCCCTGGACGGCGGCACGTCATTCACGCCGGGTTTCGCTTCTGGACGCAATTGTGGGAACGCTGTCACCCATGGGAGCGATGAGGCGCGGCTAAATGGCTTCGTGCAACTCGCCGCCTTCGTGAAGGCGCCGGTAGTCGGGCCGGATGGCTCAACGGGTTTTGGCGACGCTCCTCGCAATTGCTTTATTGGACCACATCAAGCGAATATGGACTTGTCTATCGGCAAGACCTTTCGCTTCGCCGAAACCCAGAGCGTTCTGTTCCGCGCCGAGTTTCTCAACGTGGCCAACCATCCTTCGTTCGCCAATCCACCGGCCACGGACATCGAAAACCCAAGTTTAGTGAATGGGGTACCCGTCGCTGTGGGAAAGATCAACTCGACGGTTGGCAATCCGCGCTTCATCCAGTTCTCTTTGAAGTATTCGTTCTGAGGTATCCCGACCGGGGTGGACGCCCGCGCACCTTCCCGTGCGATCGCCCGAAGAGTCCACCCCACGGATTTTTACCCTAGACGGGCTCCGCTTTTCTTTTGCTGGCGCACCCGGCCCAAAATGTGTATCCTTCCGCTCCGCGGTTCTGGTGCCCCGCCAGAGCGGAGACGCGCACATGGCTCAAGCATCTCTCTCTCCTCAACCCGGAAAGTCCGAGCAGTCGCATCGTGCCGATATTTGCGCCGTCGGGCGCTGGATGTATGAACGCGAATTCATAGTCGCATGCGAAGGAAACCTCTCGGTGCGGCTCGATAGCGGGCGCATTCTGACGACGCCCACCTGCATGAACAAAGGCATGCTCGTGCCGGAAGATTTGGTTATTTTGGATCCAGACGGGCGCCAGCTTTCCGGTGAACGCAAGGCTTCGTCCGAGCTGGCCATGCATCTGCTCTATTACCGGATGCGCCCCGACGTGAACGCCGTCTGTCACGCTCATCCGCCCACCGCGACAGGTTTTGCCGCCGCTGGACGCGCCCTGGATCAGGCTTTGCTCCCGGAAGTCATCATCGGCCTGGGCCAGATCCCCCTGGTTCGCTATGCCACTCCGGGAACGCCAGAACTTAGCGCGGCTCTCGAACCCTTTGTGCCTCACTATGATGCTTTACTGCTCGCCAATCACGGCGCCGTCACCTGCGGAACGGATTTGCTTACGGCGTTCTTCCGCATGGAAACCATCGAGCACTTCGCGAAAATCACTTTGGCTGCCGAAAGCGCGGGCACTTCCAAATTACTTTCCAGCCGGGAGGTGGCCAAGTTGATGGCCGCGCGTTCGCGGTATTTTGTCTCTCCTCCGCCGGGCGGCGGCGCGGAACTTCCCGTAACGCGAGACACATCTGAAATTGCAGGAGATCGCGTCACTTTGACTCGAAGTGAATTGGATGCGCTGATCGATGAAGCAGTTCGCAAGGACCGCACCAGGCGCTAGGGACGCCGGGGCGGGTCAAGAGACTCGCAAACCATCCAGGACTTCTCTGACCTTCTTCGCCAAGTTCAGCGGCGAGAATGGTTTTTGCAAGAAGGCTACTTCCTTTTCCTGAACGCCCTGACGAATCACGAAATCATCGATATAGCCCGACATGAACAGCACCTTCATGTTCGGATTTTGCTGTGTGACCCGCTTGAAGAGTTCCGCTCCGCTCATCCCTGGCATGATCACGTCGGTCAGGAGCAGCTCGATTCCATTCGAACGCCCCGCGCAGATCGTCTGCGCTTCCTCCGGGTGGCGTGCCGTGAGAACTGTGTATCCGTGAGACGTCAGAACGGCGCGAACCAGCTCGCAAACTGCCGCATCATCTTCGACCAGTAGTACGGTTTCAGCACCGTGATAGATATCCGCGGCGCCCTCCAAAGTTGCTTTGGCGGACTGCGGCGAAGAAATTCGCGGCAGCAAGATCCGGAACGATGTGCCCGCGCCGGGAGCGCTTGTAAAAGTGATCTGGCCGCCCGCTTGTTCCACGATTCCGTAGACCGTGGAGAGACCCAGGCCAGTGCCCTTGCCGAGCGGCTTCGTGGTGAAGAAGGGCTCGAAAATGTGCGTTTGGACCTGGGGTTCCATACCCACACCTGTGTCGCTCACTTCCAGTTGCACGTAGAGTCCCTGCTGGGGGGCGCCCGGCTCACTCGCCTCGCCCGCCGGGAGGTTAACATTTTTCGTCTCGAGCGCGAGTTGGCCTCCCTGGGGCATGGCATCGCGTGCGTTTATCGCAAGATTCAAAATAACTTGTTCGAGTTGCCCGGCGTCCGCGTTCACAGTGCCCAGGTTCGGCGCCAGCTTTGTCGTAATCGCGATGTTCTCGCCGATCAGACGATGCAACATTTTTTCTATTCCGGAGACCACGCCGTTCAGATTGAGAGGTTCGGGCTGGGTAGTTTGCTTCCGGCTGAACGCCAGCAGTTGGCGCGTCAACGACGCGGCACGCTCACCCGCCTTTTGCATCTGTTCCACATGGCTGCGGAGCTTCGGTTCTTTGCCGAGCGCGTCGATCAGCACCTGGCTGTACCCGCTGATGACCATCAGGATGTTGTTGAAGTCGTGCGCAACTCCTCCCGCGAGCGTTCCGATGGCCTCCATTTTCTGTGATTGGCGCAACCGTTCCTCCATGGCGCGGTGTTCCGTAACGTCGCGGCTCATGGTGATCACGCCGATGGTTTTTCCGCTGGAATCGCGAATAGGGCTCTTTGTTGTGAGGAAAAAGCGGGTTTCCCCGTCAGTGGTAGGGTATTCAAAGGCCTTTGTCTGCCCGGACGAGATGACGAGACGATCGTGCTCTAACAGCAGCTGAGCGGCAGCGCGGTCCAGAAAATGTCCAACTGTTTTTCCAATTATGTGCTCAGGCGGGGTTTGGTAAATATCAGCGAGCGCCTGATTGACATATAGATACCGGCCTTCGAGATCCTTCACGCTGATGGCGTCACCCGAGCCCTCGAACATCGAGCGCAGCAGCGCGTTTTTCTCTTCCAGCTCTTGGGCGTATTTGCGCTGTTGGCGTTCGCTCAACAGGACGCTGGCGCTTGAACAACCGAAGGAGGCCAGCACCGCGGCGACTGCAAGGCCGAGCTGTTCTTCAGCAATATGAGCTGCCATCAGCAGGACCACCAGCGGAAAGACGAGCGGAACCACCTTCAAGAGAACTCCGGTCCCTGGCGAGCCAGTTTTTTGAGACTCCGGCGCGGACTTCAGATCCTCGAGCGACAGTCGCGGCAATGTAGCTATGAGAACGGTTCCCAATGCGAAAGGGAAACTCCAGCATAGATCCCACAGCGTCCCGGTGCGCAATCCTGCGAAGCCCTGAAGGTACAAGAACGTGAAGTCGCCGACGCCGTAGGCCAGGAAGAAGAACGCCATCCTGCCGTACAGGGAGCGCTCTGCCTTACATTTCGCGCCGAAGGCTCGAAATGCAAACGAAGTAACAAGCAAAGCGTCGCGCGTCGGCTCAACGATCAAGCTCAACTCCGCGAGAGACACGGTTCTGCTTCGCCAATGGGCCGGGACTTCAAATGTGAATAGGTAAGCTGATGCTAATAGGATCCCCAGTTGGGTAAGGTCCAGCCACTGCTGCCAGTCACTTTTCTCGGGATCTTTGTTTGGATCCAGGAAAAGCGTGAAGAAGGCCGGTGCCATCCAGAGAAAAAATAGGATGTCGCTCGGCCACGCCGTGTTGGTGGGCCTGTACAGGATACTGTCGTAGAAAGTCGCCAGCCCCTGTGCTACGCCCCAGATGAAAAAAGCGGCCGCTTGCAGTCGCCAAAATCGCCTGACAAATCCATCGGAACGCGCAGCAGCTTGCGAGGCGGCTGCGCACGCGAGTAACGCACACGCCAGCTGGATCAGGTTCGAAAGCAGGGACAAGACATATGGGCGCGGGGCAGCAAGCAGCAGCGCGACGTGAAGAACAAGAAGTGCCAGCGCCGAACCGACAATAATCCGACGGCCCCCCACAGGAGCACTCGTACTCTCCACGTCCCAAGCCTTTCCACGAAGCTTTAACAGCTGAATAGTTCCATTTTCCGCCACTAGCAGCGAATTGCAAGATTCGTGACGCGGGGTATGTCTATTTCTGTAACTGCTCCTGCGGAGACAGACAACTGCATCTTCAGGAGGGTTTCCTCTTCTTACGATTTGGGAACCCGCGGATCGCTTGGCCATCCCCTTCCGGGCCCGGCAGGAGTAGAATGTCGCCAAGGGTGCTGTCATGAAGGCACAACCGGCCAAAGAAAATCCCAGCGCGAGAACCAAGCCGCTTTGCGAAGGCGTATCGCATTTGGATGAACCCTGCAATTCCTCCGCGACCCTGTTTTGCAAACAGTGCGAGAGATGGTTCTGCGCTTCTCACGCGCACGACGAGTTTTGGCACTCGTGCGCTCTCGAGCCGGGCGACGTAGGCGGTGAAGGCTAATCGCTTTCCTCGCATCGGTTTGGTGGGTCTCTTCGCGACTCGTGGTGTGTCCTTATTACCTGAATTACCTGACAGGTCGCTCGCATGCGTACAACTAATAACACCCTGAGCCTGTCCGCCCCATCACGATTCGCGCGAGCGTTCGCAGCCCCACTCTCCTTAGTTGTGTTGTTCTGCGCGTCCTTCCTTCCACAAGCGAAAGGAGGCTCCGTGTCTTTTGAAATCGTTAGCACTGCATTTTCGGCCGGAGGCGCGATCCCACAAAAATTTACCTGTGATGGCCCTGACGATTCGCCGCAACTGACCTGGACGGATCCGCCGGCCAAGACACAAAGCTTTGCGATCATCATGGATGATCCCGACGCGCCGGTCGGCACCTGGGTGCATTGGGTGATCTATGATCTGCCGGCGAACGCGCGCGAACTCGCGGAAGGTGTGGCCAAACAGGAGCAACTCTTGAGCGGCGCCCGGCAAGGCCGGAACGATTTTGGCAAAATCGGCTATGGCGGTCCTTGTCCGCCGGCCGGTAAACCCCACCGGTACTTCTTCAAGCTGTACGCGCTCGACGCAAAACTTGGCTTGAAAGCCGGCGCCAAGAAATCCGATGTCGAGCGCGCCATGCAGGGCCACATCCTCGCACTGGCGGAATTAATCGGCCGCTACGGCCGCTGAGAATTTTAGCAGCGCCTTAAGCTGGCCGCTTAGCCACCGCCATCAGGTGACCGCTGGCCCCTACTATCGACGTCTCTTGTTCGATCAACGATAGGAACTCCATCAGTTTTTCCCGCTGCGGCGCGTCGTTCCAGGCCTCGCTAAATCGTTTCGCGCTCCACGCCGGGCCTTCCACTCCAAGGATTCGCACATCGCAAAAACCTGCGCTCTGAACTTCGCCCGCCAATTCCTCAGGGCGGTGAAAATAGGCCGTCGTGAAATACATCGGGTGGTTCACCGGATTGCGGTGCTGTCCGGAGGCCAGATCAGCTGCAACGATTTTCCTAAACTCGGCGTCCTGGAAAAACCCCTCCCTAAGCCCGTCGATCAAGGACGCGAAACGCGAAATCGCGGCGGCGAAGAGAATCCCCGAAGGTCTGAGGATGCGGAATGCTTCGCTAAGCGCCTTCATGCGATCTGCATGCTCCGTGAGATGGTAGAGTGGCCCGAGCAGCAGAACGGCGTCGGCGCTGGCAGAAGGGATGTCCAGCTTGCGGGCGTCGCCCAGCGTGATCGACGCTAACTCGATGCTGGAGGCAGCAGCATGAGCTCGCGCTTGCTCCAAATGTAGTTCCACGGGATCGATCAGGTGAACCTTGTAGCCCTGCTGCGCCAGCGGAAAGGAATAAACTCCCGCGCCTCCGCCAATGTCAAAGACCACGGCCGGCACCTGCGGAAGCTCGCGAGCGAGTATTGCTTGCGTGCGGAGCCGCTCGAGCTCACCCTGCCCTTCGGAAAGCCGCCGCTGCTCCCAACCTTGCGAATAATACCCTTCGATCTTTCCACCGAGCGGGTCCATCCTCTTCTCCTCGCGCAATCGTCACAGCTGCGTCCTGAAATGTACTTCACAACACCACGAAACTCTACTCCGCGTTGACAGGCGAAGAAAAGGCGGCAATACTCGACTCCGATGATTGGCCAGCTTCGCGGTAGGCTTGCCGGCAAACGGCCGAACCAGGTGCTCGTGGATGTGGGGGGCGTCGGGTACCTCGTGCAGGTACCTCTTTCGACCTACGCCACGCTCGGCGAGTTGCACACCGAAGTCACCCTGCTCATCCACACGCATGTGCGCGAAGACGCGCTCGCGCTCTACGGGTTTCTTTCCTCGCGCGAAAAACATTTTTTTGAGATGCTGCTCTCCGCCTCCGGCGTGGGCCCCACATTGGCGCTGAAAATTTTGTCCGGAATGAACGTGGAAGAGCTGGTGCCGGCTATTCGCACCGGTGATTTGGCTCGGTTGACGCGCATCCCAGGCGTCGGCCGCAAAACCGCCGAGCGCATTGTCGTCGAGCTGAAAGACAAACTCGACGCGGTAGCGGTGGAAGCCGCGGAGAAGCCTGCCCCTTCATCTCCTGCGGGAGTCGAGGCCGACGTGGTTTCCGCGCTGGTGAATCTCGGCTACGACGCGCGCACCGCCGAAAGCTCGGTTGCGGAAGCCAGGCGCGAAGCCGGCGCCGCCAATTTTGAAAAATTGCTGCGCAGCGCGTTGCAAGCTCTGAGCGCTCCAAAGGGACGCGCCGCCCGTGGGATGTGACTTGCTGAGATCGATATTGCAGAGGCGCGGCCTGCTTTGTTCTTTGAGAATGGTCTCTTGCATCCTCCGTGGTCTCTGTGCTCTTACCTTTGTGCTCTCTGTGTTAGGTTTTTGTGTATTTTCTTCCTGGTGAAGCAATGTCCGACGGAACCGCGAGACGCATGATGCCCGAGAAACACCCGCAGCGCATTTTGTCCGGCCAGCCTCTGGACGAAGACGCGCGCATCGAAGCCAGCGTCCGCCCCAAGCGCCTCGACGAATACATCGGCCAAAAGCGCGTCAAGGAAAACATCGCCATCGCCATCCAAGCCGCCCGCACCCGCGGCGAAGCGCTCGATCATGTTCTGCTCTACGGCCCGCCGGGGCTCGGCAAAACGACCCTCGCGCAAATCATCGCCAACGAATTGAACGTGCCCATCAAGACCAGCGCTGGCCCGCTGCTCGAGCGCAAAGGCGATCTCACCGCGATACTCACCTCTCTCGAAGCCAAGGAAGTTTTCTTTCTCGACGAAATTCACCGCTTGCAGGCCGCCGTCGAGGAAGTTTTGTATCCCGCGATGGAGGATTTCCGCGTGGACCTCATCATAGGCCAGGGCCCCGGCGCGCGAATTCATCCGTTTCCTCTCGGCCACTTCACGCTGGTGGGAGCGACTACGCGTGCCGGCTTGATCACCGCGCCGCTGCGTTCCCGCTTCGGCATTGTGCATCGTCTCGATTTTTACCAGCCTGAAGATCTCCTCATCATCATTCACCGTTCCGCGAAAATTCTGAATATCCCGATGGAGGAAGGCGGCGCGGAAGAGATCTCCCGCCGCTGCCGCGGAACTCCGCGTATCGCCAATCGCCTGCTCCGCCGCGCCCGCGACTTCGCCGAAGTTCGCGCTGCCGGAAAAATCACGCGCTCCGTCGCTCAGGAAGCTCTGCAAATGCTTGGCGTCGACGAAATCGGTCTCGATGATGTGGACCGTAACCTAATGCTGGCCCTGCTCGACAAATACGCCGGCGGCCCCGTGGGCCTCGGAACGCTTGCCGCCGTCCTTTCCGAAGAAGAAGACGCCATCGAGGAGATGTACGAGCCCTACCTCATGCAAATCGGTATGATCGACCGCACTCCCCGCGGCCGCGTCGCCACGCCCCGCGCCTATGAATATTTCGGCCGCGAATTGCCCCGCCGCCAACCACGCCTGTTCTGAGTCTTCCTTGCAGCGCCGGCGCTTCCCAAAATGCACCGCGGCGACTACAATGTATGCAGATGTAATTAGGAGGCATACATGGCGACCGAGAAAATCCTTACCCTGCGGCTCGATGGCGGGCTCAGAGGAAAGCTGGACAAACTAGCGGCGGCGACTCGGCGATCGCGGTCGTTCCTTGCCTCGGAAGCGATTCGGGAGTACGTCGCCTTGAACAGTTGGCAAATCGAGGAGATTCACAAGGGGCTGGACGAGGCGGAACGAGGGGATTTTGCAACCGAGAGTGAGGTGAAGCGAGTAGCCAAGAAGTGGGCTCGCCGTGCGCGTTAGATGGCTGCGAATCGCCCTTGCCAATCTGGACGCCGAAGCCGAATACATTGCGGAAGACAACCCCGCAGCGGCTGCGCGTGTCGTGCAGAGGATTTTGCGCGCCGTGGACCATCTAAAGAACAACCCGGCTATGGGCCGGGCGGGGCGAGTTTCAGGGACGCGAGAGTTGGTCGTCGCTGAAACGCCGTACCTTATTCCCTATCGGGTCCGTAGAGACGCGATCGAGATCCTGCGGGTATTTCACGCCGCGCGGAAGTGGCCTGCCAGATTTTGAGTATGGAATCGCGCAGAGGCGATCTCCGGCTTGCTACCGTGCAACTCCAGGGGGGCTACGGTTCCCGCATGCCAGTCACTTCAAATGGTTGCACGTCCCGCTCATCAATTCCGCAAGCAGGATACGATGTGACCAGCTCTTCCATCACCAATCCGGGTTTGTGCGTTGAGGGGGAACCGCGTAAAATAATAATTTAGAGCGCACGAAATGGCTTCCCCGTTCCACATCATCTCGAATCCGCCTTCAATCCCACCGGTGCTGCCGAACGCCCATCCGCGTCCGGACTGGCTGCGCGTGAAGTTTTTCGGAGGCGAGCGCTATCAGGACTTGAAGCGCATCATGCGTACGCTGGATCTGCACACGGTTTGCGAAAGCGCCCGCTGTCCCAACATGGGCGAATGCTGGGAGCACGGAACGGCGACCTTCATGATCCTTGGCGACATCTGCACGCGTGCCTGCGGTTTTTGCGCGGTGCCGTCCGGAAAGCCCGTGGGGCCACCCGATGAGGACGAGCCATTCCGGGTGGCGGAAGCGGTCGCGCGCCTGGGCCTGCGTTATGCAGTTGTAACTTCCGTGAACCGCGATGATCAGCCCGACGGCGGCGCGCACATCTTCGCCCGCACCATCGAGGAAATTCGCCGGCGCGTGCCCGGTTGCAAAGTGGAAGTGCTCATCCCGGATTTTCGCGGCGACTGGAACGCCTTGAGCGTGGTTCTCGACGCGCGTCCCGACATTCTGAACCACAACACAGAGACCGTCCCGCGGCTCTATCGCCAGGTGCGCAAAGGCGCGCTGTATGAACGGTCCTTGGAGCTGCTGCGCCGGTCGAAAGAAGCGTATCCCGAAGTGCCCACGAAGACCGGTCTCATGCTGGGCCTTGGCGAGAAGAAGGAAGAAGTGCTCTCCACACTCCAGGATCTCGCCGCGCAGAGCACTGATATTCTTACGCTCGGCCAATACTTGCAGCCGACACGTGAGCATCTGCCCATCGTGCGCTACGTGCACCCTGACGAATTTGCTGAATTCAAGATCCTCGGCGAAGCCATGGGCTTCAAGCACGTCGAAGCCGGGCCGCTGGTGCGCTCCTCCTACCACGCCTTCGAGCAAACCGAATCCGCACTCCGCTAGGGTGCGCGATTCTGCCCGTCATCTGTCAGCTAAAAAAACTGCAAATCCAGTGGAAACCCGGGCGGGTGGAACTATGCCTTCATGCGGGGCCCGAGGAGAAGCAGCACGAGACCTACGGCCACTGCCGCCGCAGAGGCGGCCAGCGGCACTTGTACGACCTTGTCCTGCATGACAGTCGCTTGGAACGGCCCAATCTTGGCTACTTCTTCGTGAGTTTGATAGCTGAAGTTCGGGTGAGCCAGGCAGACAGCTCCCGCAAGGATGAGAATGACGCCAAGGACAATCACGATGCGCTTCACGGGCGTTACCTTACCACGAATCGCCGCGATGGCGTCGCACGCGGGGACACCCTCGCACTCAACAGGGTATGAATGGTTCCACGGGTGGAGGACGAAAATTAAGAACGGCTTGCGGCCGCGGCTGCCGCGGCTTTCTTGGCGGCCTTGGCAGCGGTGGAGGCCTTGCGGCGCCGCTTGGTCTTCGGGGGCGTTGCAGGAGCTTCGCCGATGAGCTCAGCGGTCATGATACTGGTGACAAACAACTTGAGACCGTGATCGTCGAAATCGACTGAAGTCCGCTCCATGTCGGAGGCGGTTACAATTCCCAGGCCGTATACCTGATGTTTGATGGTTTGCCCTTCCTGCATTACTTGCACAACGCCCTCCTTGGCCACGCTCTTTGCTGTTGTCTATCTTTCTTTTTCGAAACTCGTAGTGGACTGTCCGGCTCCGCCGGATCGTCCGAATCGCGTACTACGCGGCTGTAACGTTCTCTGCCTGAAGGCCCTTCGGGCCTTTCTTGACTTCAAATTCAACCGCTTGCCCTTCGTTCAGCGATTTGTAGCCATCGCCCTGAATTGCCGAGAAGTGCACGAATACATCTTCCCCGGTCTGGCGCTGGATGAATCCAAAGCCCTTCGAAGCATTGAACCACTTCACCGTTCCTCGCTCTTTCACTTACAAGACCTCAATGATTAGGATTGCTTTGCTTCACTTGTTCTATCATTCTCGGTGGGGTGCCAGGAACTCGGCGCTCCAGGTTCAGCAGAGCCGCAAGACTCCACCGAAAACAGAAAAAGACCGCAAAGTCAGTTCTTGCAGCCCCAGAACGCATCATCACGCGAATCAAGCGCAACAAATGCAGTGTAAGAATACCACAGGAGCCCCATTTTGTACAGGATTGGGCGGGCAGCGGCGGCCCCTTTACTCCCGTAAGTAATTGATATTAATTGACTTACCATGTGTGCCCGGCAGGTTTTCCTCGGGGATAAAGCGGGGCAGCCGTGTCTCAGTCCATAGGCTCGGAGTGGAGGCTCAATTGCTCCCCTCCGCTTGCCTTCTTTTCCCAGTACTTCTTCACCCAGGCCTCCCAGCTTTTCCCAGCGGCGGCATCTCGGCCCGTAAACGCAAGTGCTGCAATGTCGGCATAGGCGATTTTTTTCCGGTCGTTCGTGTCTTTCAAAAGAACGCGTGCGAAGGAAGTCTCCAGGCTGGGTCCTGCCACACGGTCAAACAAATACCCTTCGATCTTACCGCCGTTTTTCAGGGTTAGCGTCACATCACCGCGGTAGTCAAACGCTTTCTCAAGAGCGATTCGCAATTCTTCCTCCGAAGCAAGCTCCGGAACCCAGCCTTGCACGCTCTCCCGATGCCTGCCGGGCGCTACTTCCAGCTCGTCGGGATTCAGCGGCGATCCTTCGGTGTGGCTGGGACGATCGGCGTGGCGAGGACCCGTCAAGCGCGCGTTTCCTCCATCTGGGTTTTGCCTGGGTCGATTTGCACAAGCGGGTTGTAGGAATGGACCGGCTGGACGGGTTCGTTCAAGAGCAGGAGTGCGTCAGCGTCTTCATACGCCGCGGATAAGCTGGCCTTGACGGTAGCCCACAATCCGCGTAATCCGCTGAACGTGTAATCAACGGCCGACGCTTCGTAGCCGCTGTGAACCATGCAGTTGGCGCACTTCGGATTGCCGGACTCCGTGCCGTAATTCTCCCACTCGGTTGTTTCGAGCAGCTCCTGGAAGGTATCCGCGTATCCGTCCTGCAGGAGATAGCAGGGTTTCTGCCAGCCGAAAATATTGTAGGTCGGCATCCCCCACGCGGTGCAGGCGTAATTCTGCTTGCCCATCAGGAATTCCAGGAACAGTGGCGACTGGTTGAATTGCCAGCTTTTCTTGCGATTCGACAGAATGGCGCGGAAGAGCCGGCGCGTGCGGGCGCGGCCGAGGAAATGCTTCTGATCCGGCGCTTTTTCGTACGAGTAGCCCGGAGAGAGCATCATGCCCTCGACGCCAATCTCCATCATTTCGTCAAAAAACGCTCGGACGCTCTTGGGATCCGCGCCATCAAAAAGCGTGGTGTTTGTCGTCACGCGGAAACCGCGTTTCAGCGCTTCTTTAATCCCTTCAAGCGCCAAGTCGTACCCGCCCTCGCGGCAAACGGAAAAATCATGATGTTCGCGCTGGCCATCCATGTGCACGGAAAATGTCAAATATTTGCTCGGCTTGAAGAGGTCCAGCTTTTCCTTCAGCAGAAGCGCGTTGGTGCACAGGTAAATGTATTTCTTGCGCGCTACCAGGCCTTCGACAATCTTGTCGATTTGCGAATGCATTAGCGGTTCACCGCCGGGGATCGACACCATCGGCGTGCCGCACTCATCCACCGCCCGGAAGCACTCTTCAGGCGACAACTCCGTCTTCAAAATGTGCGCCGGGTATTGAATCTTCCCGCAGCCCGCGCACGCCAAGTTACAGCGGAACAGCGGCTCGAGCATCAGCACAAACGGATACCGTTTGCGCCCCCGGAGCTTTTGCTTCAGGACGTACGTTGCGACCGTCCACGCTTGTGAAATTGGTACCGGCATCGTCCCCGCTTAAGTGCCCTCTTGGATGAAAGAGGAGTAGTCGAGCAGCCCCTCAGAGCCTCTTTTGCTTACCTGGAACAACAAGCCTTATTGTACCCGAGATTGCTTGATTTCCGCTCGCGTGGTTTTAGGGAGATGCGAGGACCTGTTCCAGAGTGGCACCGGAGTTGCTTCCCTTTCGCACGGGCTTCCCTCTGCGTCGACAGATTACCCGACAAGCACTGAAGTTCGCGCCCGGTCTATGGGCGTAGAATAAAACCAGTTCAGGGGCTCCAGAGGCCCTTGCACCAATGTCCCGAGAAAACCTCAACTCCCTCTTCGTCGAATTCGAGCGCTATGCGCGGGATATCGCCATCGTGCAGCGCCGCGGATACCGTCGCGAAGCCTGGACCTACCGGCAACTTGCTGATTCTGCTGCCGCTTGCGCTCTTGAGCTGAAAGCACGCGGCGTTCGCACCGGCGACCGCGTTCTTCTCTGGGGCCCGAACAGCGCCGCATGGATGGCTGCTTTTTGGGGCTGCCTGCTGCGCGGCGCCGTCGCGGTGCCCATGGATGATATGGCCACCTCCGAATTTGCGGCGCATGTCGCGGCGGACGCTCGAGTCAAATTGATCTTTGCGTCGCGCGGGAAACTAGTGCTCGATTCCGCAATCCCCGTCATCGTCCTGGAGGATTTTGCCGACACAGTGAAACGTCCCCACGTCCATGCCACCCAGCATGCCCCCGGCGAAACTCGCCTTCCTCTCTGGCAAACGCTCGCCGATGAACCGATTACCCGCAAGCACGTCGCGCAAATCCTCTTCACCTCCGGCACCACATCCGAGCCGCGTGGCGTCGTCCTCACCCACGGCAATTTTCTTGCGAATCTCGAGCCGCTCGAGCGCGGCATCGACCCGTATCGCAAGCACGAGCGTTGGTTTCATCCTTTGCGATTTGTCTCGCTCGTCCCCTTGAGCCACGTTTTCGGTCAATTTATGGCCTTATTCGTTCCGCCGCTGCTCGGGGTGGCAATTGTCTTTGAACCCTCCGCCAATCCCACGGAAATTATTCGCACGATCAAGCGCGAACGGGCCACTACGCTCATCGCCGTACCCCGCATGTTGGATATTTTAAAGATCGGAATAGAACGCGACTTCGAGATGCGCGGGCTTCGCGAATGGGTTGCGCGAAGTTTAGACGAAGCAAAGGGGAGGAAGTTTCTTCGGCGTGCCTGGCGATTTCGCCGCATTCACCGCCGCTTTGGCTGGAAGTTCTGGGCGTTTCTTTCCGGCGGCGCGGCTCTTTCCGGTGGGACCGAGGAATTCTTTAAGCGCATGGGCTACGCGGTGGTGCAGGGTTACGGCATGACGGAGACGGCCTCCCTCATCAGCCTGAATCACCCTTTTCGCGCAAGTGAGGGTTCCGTCGGGAAAATTCTGCCGGGCCGTGAGTTTCGGCTCGCCGAAGACGGCGAAATTCTCGTCCGCGGAGAAAACGTCGCTCCCGGTTATTGGGAAAAAGGGGCACTCCGGCAAGGAGTGCCAGGAAGATCGCCCCGGCAAGGGGCGTTGGAGAACGACTACTGGCTGCGCACCGGCGACCTCGGCGAACTCGACGCCGAAGGCAATCTCCGCTTTCGCGGGCGCAAGAAAAACGTCATCGTCACGCCTTCGGGCCTCAACGTCTATCCCGAAGACTTGGAAGCGGCCCTTCGCAAGCAGCCGGGAGTGCGAGATTGCGTCGTCGTGCCGCTCGAACGCGGCGGAAACGCCGAGCCCTACGCGGTGCTCCTCGCTACGGGCGCCGTTAAAGAAACAGTCGCTGCGACAGTCGAGAAAGCCAATGCCTCGTTAGCCGAGTACCAGCGCATGGCCCACTGGATAATTTGGCCCGAACCGGATTTCCCTCGAACGGCCACAGGAAAGCCGCGCCTGAGCGTCATCGCCGCCCGCGCGGTCGAACTTCTGGGCGGTGCGGCCGCTCCTCAAGCAGGCACGAATGTGCTGGATGATTTTCTGGCGAAATTCGCCACGACAAGCTCCGCGCCCAATCACCTCGAACGCGATCTCAATCTGACGTCGCTCGACCGCGTCGAGCTGATGAGCGCACTCGAGCAGCGATTTCAAGTCGAGCTGAACGAATCGTCTTTTGCAAACGCCCGCACGGTCAACGACATCGAGCAGCTTCTTCAGCAACCCTCGGCTAAGCGCAGCGAATACGTTTATCCGCGCTGGGCGCAACGCGCGCCCGCGCGCTGGTTCCGGCTTGCGGTTTACTACACGCTGGTCTGGCCGGCCACGCAAATTCTCGCGCACCCGAAAATCATCGGCGGGGAAAATCTGCTAGGCGTACGCGGCCCAGCGCTGGTCGTTTCGAATCATATCACCCGCCGCGCCGATATCGGCCTGATTCTTGCCGCGCTTCCCCCACGCATCCGTCATCGCCTGGCCACCGCAATGGGCGGCGAATCGGTTGAAAAAATGCGGCACCCTCCTCGCGAGTGGTTTTTCGCAAAACGCTGGGCATACCAGCTCGGCTACGGGCTCGTCACCGCCCTCTTCAACGTTTTTCCGCTCCCGCAATTCTCCGGCTTCCGCGAAAGTTTCCGCTTCGCCGGCGAAAGCGCCGACCGGGGCTACAGCCTGCTGGTCTTTCCGGAAGGTGAAGTCAACAATTCCGAAGACGGGCGTATGGCTGCCTTTCGAAGCGGAATTGGCCTTCTCTATGAGAACCTTCGGCTGCCGATAGTGCCTATGAGGCTCGATGGCGTCTGGCAGATGAAGCGTGGACACCGCCGCCTCGCTCATTTCGGCGAAGTCATCATTCGTATCGGCGCTCCCGTCACTTTCCCGCCCGCCACCCCGCCCGAAGAAATCGTGCGCCGACTTGAATCCGTTGTCCAAAGTCTGTAGGGGAATCCGCCGCGGCGGCTTGCGCCTTTACCGCGGAAGCGTCATGTTTCCGTTTTCTCAGAGTGTGTCCCCACCTCTTTCCGCATGAAAATCGTCGCTTGCGGATTTTCGTTATACCGTGCGCAACGTTTGTATCCTTGCGTTTCATAAAAACGGATGGCTGCCTCCATGTTGTCCGCCGTGTCCAGATACACCCATCGATAGCCGGCATTCTTGGCGTAGCTCTGAAGCGCGTCGTGCAGTGCCGCTGCGATTCCTCGGCCGCGATAATCGGGCTGGACATACAAACGCTTCACCTCGCCACTTTCCGCGAACTGCCGCATCGCGCGAAGCGCGATACACCCGATGACCCTTTCTTTGACCCAAGCCAGCCAGATTCCCGCTCCTTCTTCGAAATACAATCGCGCAAACTCCTCACGCGTATCTCGAGCCACCACGCTCATGGCTTCATAGTATTCCTCAACGATGGCGTACGCGTCGTCAATCTCGCTCGACATCGCCCGCCGTATTTCGAAATCAGTCATTTCCGGTCGCAAGGGACCCCGCGGCAACAGAGTTTTGTCGCGAGTACCTCCTATCGACAGCACCATTTTGGCTAGAATCTTCCATCGCGGCCGACAATTTGGCCTCGAAAACCTCCTTTTGCGATTTGTGGCAAAATAGACATTTGCAGAGCACCAGCCATGGCGCACCGAACAACCCTCGAAGCCGATCGCCCCGGGAAACCCACCAAGGCGGCGAACAAGTCCGCCGCGGGTCGCGAGGATCGTGAGCGCGTATTCGAAGCGTTTCGCCGCTGGGGCTATTACGAAGCCACGCTCGACCCGCTCGGCTTTTTCGCGCCGCTGAAGCGCGCCGAACTTGCGGGATTCTCCGGAGAAGCCGCCGAAGAGGCTCGCCGGATCTACTGCGGCAACATCGGCGCCGAGTTCATGCACTTGCCCGAACCCGAGCGCCGCCAATGGATCGCTGAGCGCCTCGAGGGTCCCCCTCGTGAGGTAGACCAGAAAAAAATTCTTGAACGCCTGATTCGCGCCGATTTGTTCGAACAGGTTCTCCAGGCGCGGTACTTGGGCACCAAGCGTTTTTCTCTCGAAGGCGTTACCGCGCTCATCCCGCTCCTCGATGCCATCCTGGACACCGCCGGCGAGCACGGCGCGATCGAATCCGTCATGGCCATGAGCCATCGCGGCCGGTTGAACGTGATGGTTCATGCGGCGTGCAAGACGCCACACGAAGTTGTCGCGGGGTTCGAAGACGTCGATCCGCGCAGCGTCCTGGGCGCGGGCGACGTGAAATATCATGTCGGCGCGACCGGTACGTATGTCACCACAAGCGGCAAGAAAATTGGCATCCATCTGGTTTCAAACCCCAGCCATCTCGAGGCCGTCGATCCGGTAGCAATGGGGCGCGCGCGCGCCAAGGTAACGCGCTATGCCGCAGGCGATCTAAACGCCTTGCGCACCACGGAACAAACCAACAAAGTTGTGCCAATCGTGATGCATGGCGACGCTGCGTTCGCCGGCCAGGGCATCTGGGCGGAAACGCTCAATCTTGCCGACCTCAAGGCCTACACCGTCGGCGGCACCATTCACATCATCGTGAACAACCTCATCGGCTTCACGACGCGGCCCGTGCAGGAGCACTCTTCGCGATTCGCTTCCGATCTTGCCAAACGCCAGTCGGTCCCCGTTTTTCACGTTAACGGTGAAGACCCCGATGCCGTGGTGCGCATCGGTCGCCTCGCCGCGGAATATCGCGCGCAATTCGGCGGCGAGGTCGTCGTGGACGTCATCGGCTACCGCCGCCACGGCCACAGCGAGGTGGACGATCCCACCATCACTCAGCCGCTCCTTTATGAGCGCATCAAGAATCATCCCCCACTGTGGAAGATCTATGCGCAACTTACCGGAATCGACGCCACCGGGATCGCCGAAGCCGTCCGCAAAGAATACGAAGAGGAACAGAGCAAGGCGCGCCAGATCAAAAAAATCCCGCACTTGCGCACCCTGCCGGACTACTGGTCGCCTTACCATCACGGCCGTTACCAGGCTTCCTTCGAAGTCGATACGGGCTTGTCGACAGCAAAGCTGGGCGAAATCACCGATGGCCTCGTTCGCACACCGTCCGGTTTTCACGTCCATCCCAAAATCGTAAAGCTGCTCGAGCAGCGCTCAGAAATGGGCCACGGCAAGCGCGCCGTCGACTACGGCTTCGCGGAGCCGCTGGCGTTTGGCTCCCTGCTGCTTGAAGGCCATCCTATCCGGCTTAGCGGGCAGGACACGGAGCGCGGTACGTTCAGCCAACGTCACGCCGTTCTCGTGGACACGCAGACGGAGGAAGAGTACTTGTCGCTCGCGCATCTCGCCCCGAATCAGGCCTTCTGCGAGATTCACAACTCTTCGCTCTCCGAAGCCGGGTGTCTCGGTTTCGAATACGGCTTCAGCCGCGACTATCCCGAAGCGCTTGTCTTGTGGGAGGCGCAGTTCGGGGATTTCGCCAACGGCGCGCAAGTCATCATCGACCAGTTCATCAGCGCCGGCGAAGATAAATGGAACTTGCCTTCGGGTGTCGTGATGCTCCTGCCGCACGGATACGAAGGTCAGGGTCCCGAGCATTCGAGCGCGCGTCTCGAGCGCTTCATGCAACTCGCCGCCGAAGACAATATGCAAATTTGCCAGCCTTCGACGGCGGCGCAATACTTCCATTTGCTGCGGCGCCAGGCCAAGCGGCCGTGGCGCAAACCGCTGATCGTCTTCACCCCGAAGAGCATGTTGCGTCATCCCGACGCCAGCTCCGCTATCGAAGAATTTGCGCGCCCTCGTTTTCTCCCCCTCGTCCCGGACTCTGAAGTCCAGGACGCCAGGCGCATTCTGATTGCTAGCGGGAAAGTCGGCCACGAGCTGCGCGCAGAACGCCGCCGCCGTAAGGATACGAGCACCGCCATCTTTTTCCTGGACCAGCTCTATCCCTTCCCGCGCACCGAAATCGCCGCAGCCGTCGAAGCGCATCCGCAGGCCCGTGAGATTATCTGGGTACAGGAAGAGCCCGCCAACATGGGCGCGCTTTTTTACGTCCTGCCGCGGCTCGAGCGCCTAGGACAGGCCGCCAACTTGCAAGTCCGTTCTGTCAAGCGCTCGGCCAGCGCCAGCCCCGCCACCGGCTCCGCCAAAGCCCACGAGCTCGAGCAAAAAACTCTGCTCAGTCTCCCTTTCACCACCACCAGTGGCGAGTAACAATCGCCTCCCGCAACCAGAGGTCTCTTCGGCGTTAACCTTCCATTCACATAGGCGTAACTTCCCGGTCACCACGAGCTGCCCCAGGACTGCCAGAATAAGACGTGTTGCGCCAAGGCCCGACTAATCAAAATCTTCCCAACGCCTTCCGCAATTCGCCGCTGTACGGTACACTTCCGCCAAGCCGGCGAGCGGAACTCACGGTTTGCATGAAACGTATCCTGATCATTGAAGACGACCGCGATATCGTCGAATTGGTTCGCTACAACCTTGCCAATGAGGGCTTTCAGGTCAGCGCCGCCTATGACGGCAGCGCCGGCCTGAATACCCTTAAGAAGACTCCTCCGGATCTCCTCCTTCTCGATCTCATGCTGCCAAAACTTTCCGGGCTCGACATCTGCCGGGAAGTTCGCCGCGATGAATCGCTGAATCGTTTGCCCATCCTGATGCTGACCGCGCGCGGCGAAGAAGCCGACCGCGTTGTGGGCCTCGAGATGGGGGCCGATGATTACGTCACCAAGCCGTTCAGTCCCCGCGAGCTGCTCGCACGGGTGAAGGCTCTGCTTCGCCGCTCCGAGCCGCCTTCGGACTCGCCGCGGGTCATTGAGGTTGGAAAACTTGCGATCGATCCGGCGTCCTATCGCGTGAGTCATTCCGGCAAACCCGTTCCGCTCAGCACGCTCGAATTCCGGCTGCTCTATTACCTTGCTTCGCGCCCCAACCGCGTTTTTACGCGGGACCAGCTTCTCGATGCCGTCTGGGGCACCGATCGCTTCGTTACCCCACGCAGTGTGGATGTGTACGTCCGCCGCTTGCGCGAGAAGATCGAAAGCGATCCGGAAAATCCCGTTCACCTAAGAACCGTTCGGGGCGCGGGGTATTTGTTCGAAACTCGTGCGGCCTAATCTTTTCTGGAAACTCGCTCTCACCTTCCTCGCGCTGCTGCTCAGCGTGCTGGTCGCGGTGGACTTTTTCGCGGAGCGCTCGCTGCGCAGCGACTACGAGCGCACGGGTTTCAATCAGCTCATCGCCATCGCGCGCATCGCGCAGGCCCGCCCGCCGCAATTCCCTTCGCTTCCTGTCTCTTCTCCGGAAAACATTCCCGCATTGCGTTTGTGGGTCGCGCCGCTTGCCGCAAGCGGCGTCCGCGTCACCGTCATCGCCCACGACGGCCAGGTCCTTGCCGATTCGCAGTCCGACACGAGCACCATGGAAAATCACGCTGGACGTCCGGAAATTCGCGAGGCCTTCGCCAACGGAGACGGCCGCTCGATTCGGCACAGTGTCACCATCAAGCGCGATCTGCTCTACTACGCCGTTCGTCAGGATCTTCCTCCGGGTCCCCCCATCGTTCTTCGCTTTGCTCTTCCGGTCGAAACCGTCGATGAAGTGTTGAGTTCCTTCCGCCGCAGCCTGTGGCTTGCCTCCTTCGTCATCCTGCTGCTCGCGAGCGGAGCGGCTTTGCTAATTTCGCGCAGTTTCTCGGACCGCGTTGAGCGCTTGCGCGAATTCTCCCGCCGCGTTGCTGAAGGTGATTTTCACCCCTTGCCCGCGGACCGTTCGGGTGACGCCTTGGAGGCGCTGGCCGTTTCGCTCAATCAAACCGCAGCCCGGCTCGACCACACCATTCGCACGCTCACCGATGAGCGCAATCTCTCTTCCGCGATTCTGGGAAGCATGGTGGAAGGCGTGGCCGTCGTGAACGGCTCCGAGCGCCTGCTCTTCGCGAATCAGGGTTTTGCGGAGATCCTCGAGCTCGACGTGCCGCCCAAGCCGGGCAGCGCGCTCCTCGAAGTGGTGCGGCAAACCGAGCTGATCGAGGCGGTGCGCAACGTGCTGGCCGGCGAGCCGCGGCTGGAGACGGAAATCATCACCGGCACGTTGCGCCAGCATTTTTTCGCCGCCACGGTCGCGGCGGTGCGCGCCGCCGAAACTTCGGGCGCGGTAATCGTGCTGCACGACGTCACCGAGCTTCGAAAACTCGAGCGCGTGCGCCGTGATATTGTGGCCAACGTTTCCCACGAGTTCAAGACACCCCTCACCGCCATTCAAGGCTTTGCCGAAACGCTGCTGGCCGGCGCCGTTGATGATCCGCAAAACCGCGGGCGCTTTCTCGGCATTATCCTCGAGCATTCCCGGCGCCTGGCGCGGCTGACCGACGACCTCCTTAAGCTTTCCAAGATGGATGCCGACCGCCTGGAAATCGAGATCCGGCGGCTCGGTGTTGCGCAGCTCATGGAAAGTTGTTTGGAGACCGCGCAACGCCGCGCTGCCGAAAAGGACATTCGCATCTCCGTCAACTATCCCCAGCAAATTCCGGATATCGCGGGTGACCGCCGCTTGCTCACCGAAGTGCTGCAGAATCTCCTCGATAACGCCACGCAATACACCGCGCCCGGCGGCCAGATCATGGTCAGCGTGGAACCCAACGCGAATGAAGTGGTCATAAGTGTCGCGGATACCGGAATTGGCATCCCCCAGGCCGATCAGCCGCGCATCTTCGAACGATTTTACCGCGTGGACGTCGCGCGCTCGCGGGAAGTCGGCGGCACGGGTCTCGGCCTCTCCATCGCCAAACACCTGGTCGAGATCCATGGCGGGCGAATCTGGGTTGAAAGCGAAGTCGGACAGGGTTCGCAATTCCATTTTACCGTCCCGATCTTCGACGCCGAGCGCGCGGCACCGAAATCCAACGCGAATAGCAGCGGCGGCCTTCTTTGAAGCTGGCCCGCAAGTTCTTCTCGAACGGTCCGGCTTGTTTCCGCATATTCATCCGCGGGTGAAGACTTTGTAACCAAGCTCCCTGCAAAATTGTGCTCAAGAGCGAAGGTGCGTTGCGTACTCCTTCGCTCGGGATGGAGCCTTATGGCCAGCGCCGCACCGCTGAGTGAAGCTGTTCTCTACGACACCCTGGTGAACTATCTCGTCTCGATGGCGCGCACCGTCGAAGGCGCCATGAATCGTTCCCTTGACGCACTTGTGGGCCTCGAAAATCCCCGCACCGGCGCGCTCCCGGGCGAAGTGTTTCTGCTCGAGCCGCGCATCAACGAAATGGAGATCGTCATCGACGAGCACGCCATCCGGCTGCTGCGGCGCTGCTCGTATTCCGATGACGAACTCCGCCTGATTGTTGCGTCGCTGAAGATCACCAATGACCTCGAGCGCATCGGCGACCTCGCCGTCAACCTGGCCGAGCGAGTGGTATCCCTCCGCGAAATGCAGGGCGCAGAGCTGCCCGAAGAATTGGGTCCCATGGCCGCCGCCGTGCGCGCGATGGTCAGCAAAAGCCTGGGGGCGCTGATCTTCCGCAACGTCGAAATGGCTTCCCAGGTGCTCGAAAGCGACGACGTTGTCGACCACTACCGCGACTCCATTTTCGAGAAGCTGCTAGGGCGAATGACCCAGCAGGCCGACCTGGTCAGCCCCGGCCTCCAGTTCATCCTCGCTACCCGCCACTTGGAACGCATCGCCGACCACGCTACAAATATCGCCGAGGACATCATCTTCTGGGTCCGCGGCCTGGATGTGCGACACGGCCGGTGCCTGGCGCTGCAACCGGAGCCGGGAGGCGCCCCCGAGACTTCAAACCAGGATTCACAGGTTACGGAGAATTCACACAGCCTTCATGCGGACGTGACGCCGCCGTGTGATGCTCCTCCCGCTTAGACTTCTTCACCCCAAGTCCTACCTGGGGATCGGCGCACCCCTGGCTCCGGTCCCCTTCTCCCACCTCCAGGATGATTTCGCAAAAACCACCCGCAAGCCTCGTTCCTCTTGCCGAGATGGCCTCGTTGCCACGGCTGAGATCTGGGCAAAAATAAAAAGGGCAGCTCGATGAAGAGCTGCCCTTTTTGCGTCCCGCGAACGGGACGCGTTCATTGTGGTGACCGCTTCTACGGAATGTAGTAGCGCAAGGACGTCATAATCACGTTGTCGATGGCTTTCGGAACGAGGCTGACGGCGGTGTTGTTGTTGCCCGACCAGCCGATTCTGTCGAAGTAAGAATACTGAATCCCCCAGCGCAAGCCACCCTTCGGCCCCTGGTAGAACTTGTGCCAGAAGCCGAGGGTTCCTTCGTAGATGACACGAGTGTCCCCGGCGCAGGTGCCACCGGCGGATGGTGTGAGTTGATTGGATGGCGGATTCTCCGTGCTGCAACCGGTGTTATTGGCGAAAGGCGAACCGTATCCACCGATCTGGTTCAGCTTGAACGAGGTCGTGGTTGTGGCGGGAACCCCCAGTCCGGTTATAGCCGAATTGGTGATTATGCTGATGCTGTTGTAGCCCTTATACGCCGCGCGCCACGCGTACTCGGCACCGAAGTAAGCATAGAGATCGAGTTTCGCGTTTGGATGGTATTCGAGTTCGCCAATGCCATGGGCCGTGCGGATCAAGGCTTCGGTACCGTCGGGACGGAACGTCAAATCGGACAACTGCGCCGAGCCGTAGCGGCCGATGCCGTCACCGGCGACGCCTTTGAGACCGAAGTCCAACTTTTTCGCGAACAACGGCAGGCGCATGCTGGCGCCGCCACCGCCTCCTACTTGTGAACTGTCAAACGCACCGAGGGCGCTCGGCTTCACGGAGGCATCCACGGGGCAAGCAAGCGTCACGAGCTTTGCGGGAGGCACGGTATCTTTGGCGTTCGTGCCAACCACGCCGCAGGGATAAACCCGGTTGCGGAACGTGCTGATGATGCCGAACACTTCGTAGTGGCCATAGCCTGGATCGGCGGTCGCCTTGACGATGAAGTCAGGCGCTTTGTTGACGGTATTGCCGCCAGTGCCTGATCCCAAAGGGTCAACGAAGTTAAGCAAGCCGGCGCCAGTGCCCGGAGCTTGGAGGAAGGTGTTTCCGCTCGTGGTAACCGCGGCAGTCGAAAGGTTGGTCGTGGTGGCGAGAGAGAACCCGCGCCCGCCGATGGTCGCCTGTGGTCCTTCTATGGAAAAGCCGAAAGCGTACTTGCCGCCAAAGTCTTTGACAACGCGGAAACCGTACTGCCGCGCCCAGGTAAACCCGACGTTATACTGCGAGTCGATGGTTAGGGGAATAACTTCCTGACGGTTCTGGATCCCCTTTCTGTTCTCGGTCGCTAGGGACCACTGCTGACCGCCCGTGAAGCTCCATCCGTTGTCAAACGCGGCTTGCGCAAAAATGATGCGCTGGCGAAGCACGTAGCTATTGCTCTGGCGATTGTTGGAAGTGACCCCGGTGCCGAGCCAGTCCGCCTCCCAGTAGCCCGTGAGCTTGACATTGTCGATTTTGCTCTCCGCGAGCAGGCTCACGCGGCTCTGACGAGCGGTGAAGTTATTCTCCGACACTTTGGTAAGCGCATTTCCGGGATAGGGGATGGTGAAGTTAGTGTTGATGTCGGAACTCGTCGCGCGGGTGCGCGAGGCCGTTTCCGCCGCTACGAAGCCGCCGGGAGTGATGGTGATCCCCTTGTAGCGAATGGCAACCGGTCCTTCTTCCGGCTTTGTTTGCTGTGCCGGCTCGGCAGCGTTGCTACTAAGCGCAGCGTTGCTTGCCGTCAAGTTGCTCACGGTCGTACGGAGCGCAGCCTCGGTGCTCTTTACTTCAGCGCTCGCGTTGACCGCTTCGGTAGCCTTGGAACTGGCTTCCGCCGCGCGGGCGTTCGCAGCCGCGGCCGTTTCGCGCGTTTCGTCGATCTGACGGTCGCGCTTGGCCAGCTCTTCTTTTAGCAACTGCAGCTCTTCCTGCTGCGCCCGCAGAGCCTGGCGAAGTTCTTCCAGCTCAGCGGCGAAGACAGAATCCGTCTTCTCTGCCGGCTTGGCGGCGTTGGCCTTGATGGGTTGTGTGGATTTGGCGGGTTGAGGATCAGAGTCTTTTGGTGTATCAGCCAGCGCCGTTCCGGAAATCAGAAACAGCGATAGTGCGAGTGCAGCTAGTTTTTTCATTTTCTCTCTCTTAAATAGAAGAATTCAAAAACCTGCCGGAGATTGCGTAAGTCACCCCAGGCAGAAGGTAACGACCGCATCTTACGTTAACGTGAAATGAATGTGAATATCCTGTAACAAAAGGGGGGCACTCTTCGGATGTTATTGATTCGCAGCCATTTAGGAACTTAGGCAGGGTTGAAGAAACAGCTGAATTCGAGTACACGAGCATGGAATTCTCCATTGACTGCGCTGGCAATCGATTCGGTAACTCGGAGTATTCGGTGCACTGCGGTATCCCGAACACTGCGACTGCACGCCGCGCGGAGGGGCTTCACTTCGGGGCCGACATGGTAAAGGCAAGCACAATCTGAGTCATGTGATATTGATATTTGGCGTCGGTGTCCGCGATGTCGGCCTCGGTTTTTCCAAGTTCGGCCTGACTCAACTCGACGATGGAACCCAGACCCAGGTTGTAGCGCTGTTGACCAAGGCTCAGGGCAAGATTGGCTTGCTCGAACATTTGGTGCGTGACGGACAAACGCTGGTAGGCGCGGTTGGTGTCCTGCCAGGCGATGCGCACATCGCGCGCCACACTGTTGCGCAGGTCCAGCAATTTCTGGCGATTGACTTCGGTCTGCAAATCAGCGGCCTTGGCGCGCGCGTTGAAGAGAAACCCGTTGAAGACAGGGATATTTACGTTGACGCCCACCGCCCCGTACCAACTCGTGAGGATGCGGTCGTCACGCACAGGAGTTACGCCGGCAACGCCGAGCGCGCTGATGGTAGGCCGCCAGAGGTCGTGTTCCGCGCTGGCATTCTTGGCCGCCGATTGCACCTGGAATTGAAGAGCAGCGATTTCCGGCCGCTGCTGCCAAGCCTGAAGGATCAAAGGCTGCACATCTGGAGCCGGCGGTGCGATCGCCTGGGTTTCCTCGGTTAGTTCGAGATTCCGTTCATCCGGGTAGCCCAGTACGGCGGAAAGGCCCGCTAGCGAAGCTTGATAATTGTTCTCCGCTTCAAGCAGCAACAACTTGGCTCGCGCCAGATCGACTTGGGCAAAGCTGAGATCCAAGTCCGACTTTAGCTTTGCGCTCGTCAAAGCTTGCACGCGATCGACGAGCGCCTGCCGGGCGCCGACGGTGCTTTGCGCCACCAGCACGAGGGCTTTCGTTTCGAGGGTGCTGTAAAACGCTTGATCGACGGCCAGCACGATGTCGGCTCTGGTGGCCGCGGCGTTCTGGTCTTCCGCTTTGGCTTGCAATTCCGAACCTGCAACAAAGTTGGCGGTGCGGCCAAAGTCCGTGATCAACTGCGAAAGCGTCGCGCCACCCGCGGCGCGCTGAAATACGGCGGGGTTGTTGAGGAAACCGGTCGTGATGCGGGTGTTGTTTTCGGTAGTCACACCGGTCAGATTCAGGCCGGCGGTCGGCAAGAGAGCCGAGCGCGTCTCGCGGACGTACTGCCAAGCTTCCAGCGCCCGCAGCTTGCCGATGGTAATTTGCGGGTTGTTCTTCAGCGCGATGGCTTCCGCTTGCGCCAACGTCAAGGGAGCGCCGGTTTGCGTCTGTGTGGGGCTCGCCGCGGAGTTACCCTGCATTTGCGCGCCGACAGGCGAGCACCATAACAGATAACTCAAAATGACTGCGAAAAGGAAACGCATCACGCTTGGGCCTCCTCCGGAGTCTGTGCTTCCGAGCGATGCACGATCAGATACGCTGCGGGAACCAAATAGACTGTCACGACAACCGACACAAGCAGACCGCCGATGATCGCGCGCGCTAGGGGTGCGTACTGCTCGCTGCCGGCTTCCGCCCCGATGGCCATCGGAATCAGTCCGAGAACCGTGGCGAGAGAGGTCATCAAGATCGGACGCAAACGTAAACGGGAAGCGATGGAGACAGCTTCCTTGATTGGTTTGCCGTCTTGATGCATGTGACGCGCGAACTCCACGATCAAAATGCTGTTCGAAACCACGATACCCACCATCATCACCACACCCATCAGGGACATCACGTTGAGAGTGGTACCTGTCGCCAGCAGGAGAAGAAGCACCCCTGCAACTCCGGGAGGAATCGCAAGGAGGATGATGAAAGGATCGAGCCAAGACGCAAACTGAGCCACCAATACCAGGTACACAAGCACGACGGAAAGAATGAGGCCGATGCCGAAGCTCTTGAACGATGCACGCATGCCCTGCACGGATCCCCGCAGGTTGACGCGAACACCCTCGGGGAGCGTCGTTTTCTTGATGATGTCCTCGATCTGTCCGGTAATGGTGCTGATATCTTCACTCTTTGGCGATACGTAGACGTCGATGACGCGAAACAACTGGTAATGATCTACTTCGGTCGGCGACGGAATGGTTTTGACATTTACTACCGTATCGAGAAATGTGGGCTGCGTACTCTTTACGCCGCGCAACGGAATCTGCTTGAGGTCGCTCAAGGTCTTAACCGTGTCTTCGGGATATTGCACGGTCAGCAGATAAGGATTCCCGCTCTTCGGATCGATCCAATAATTCGGGGCGATCATGCCGTTGGAAGTCAGCGCGGTAATGACGTTATCGACGATTTCCTTCTGGGAAAGACCGAGCAGGCCTGCTTTTTCGCGGTCGACATCGAGTTCTAGGGCGGGATAATCGATGTCCTGCGGGATGAGGGTATCGCTCACGCCGCGGAGTTCGCGAGCGGACGCCGCGATTTTCGCCGCCGTTGCGTACACCTCGTTCAGGTTGTTGCCGCTGACTTGTACGTCGATGGGCGCGGGCAAGCCCAAGTTGATCACCGCGTCGACGAGGCCTCCCGACTGGAAATAAGTGCCGAGCTGGGGGAGTTTCCGGGCCAGTTGTTCGCGCACGCGCCGCATATACTCGTAACTGCCGACCTTGTGACCCTCCTTGAGGCTGACCTGCACAAACGCGGTGTGGGGCGCGGAGTTCGGTGTATAGATGGCAGAAAAATCCGTGGTTATGCCGATATTCGAGACGACAATTTGCAACTCGTTCGGCGGCACCACCTGATGAATGATGTCCTCGACCTGTTTGACGTAGTTTTCCGTGTACTCGACGCGTGTGCCCGAGGGCGCTTTCAGGTTGATGACGAACTGGCCGGCATCCGTGCGCGGGAAAAAGGAAACGCCGAGAAACGGATACAGCGATAAACAGAGCAGCGAAACTCCCACGAGGCCGACCAGCGTTGCGACCGGTTTCAATAGTGCGGTGCTCAGTGTGCGGTCATATTTGCCGAGCATCTTCTCGAAATAAAAATTAAATTTCTTGGCTATCACGCCGAACCGCGCCGCGATGCTGCCTTCGCCTACAGCTTCGTCCGCTTGATGCCTCTTGATGAGCTTGGCGCAAAACAGCGGCACCACCGTCATGGCCACGAAATAAGATGCGAACAGCGACAGGATCACTGCCGTAGCCAAGGCCACGAACAAAAAGCGGCTCACGCCGTAAAGGAACACCACGGGAAAAAACACGATGGAGGTTGTGAGTGTGGCGGCCAGTACCGCAAGCGCGACCTCTTGTCCGCCTTTTTCCGCCGCTGCTTCGGGAGCCTCGCCCATCTCGAGATGTCGAAAAATGTTTTCGAGCACGATCACCGAGTTGTCGATCAAGCGGGAAAATGCCAAAGCGAGTCCGCCGAGCACCATGGTGTTTACGGTGCCGCCTCCCGCGCCGATGGCCAGAAAAGCCGCAAGCGCGGACAGTGGAATGGAAAGAAATACCGCCGCGGTGGCGCGCATGCTTCCCAGAAATAGAAGAATCATCAAGCCCGTCAGCACCAGTCCGATAGCGCCTTCGTGGAGGAGGTTGTTGATAGCCGTCTTGACGAAGAGCGACTGGTCGAAAACCACGCGCGTCTTGAGCTGCTTTGGAATGTCCACCAGGTTTTGCAGCGCCTTAGTGATCCCATCCACGACGGCAATCGTGTTGGTGTCGCCGCCCTGCTTGAGAATTGGCAAATATACGGAGGGCTGGCCGTCGACCCGCACGATGTTGGTCTGAATGGCGTTAGCGTCCACGGCTTTGCCGACGTCGCCCACCAGAACGGACGACTGCCCGAACGATTTCAGCGGCATGCTGTTAATGGCGCTCGCGGTGGGAGCCTGGCTGTTCGAATAGAGGTTGTAATCGAATGGTCCGATTTTGACGTCACCCGCTGGAATAATCAGGTTGTCTTCGTTTACCTGTCGGACCACGTCCATCGGGCTGAGCTGGTGCGCCTGAAGCTTCAAGGGGTCGACATACACCATGATCTGGCGGTAGCGGCCTCCAAAAGGTTGCGGCACGGAAGCGCCGGGGACGTTGGCAATCTGATTTCGAACGTTGTACTGCCCCAGATCGTGCAGCTCCGTTTCGTTGAGGCCCTGGCCCTTCAGCGTGATCAGGCAGACCGGCAAGCTGGAGGCGTCGAATTTCAATACCACGGGAGGAAGAGTTCCGGGCGGCAGGCGGCGTAGATCGGCCATGGCCAGGTTCGATACAGTGCTGAGGTCCGCGTCGGCGTTCGTGCCAGGCTGAAAGTAGATTTTGATCAGGCTGATGCCTGGCAGCGAGCGGGACTCGATGTGATCCACGCCACTTGCCAGCGTGAACCAGCGTTCGAACGGATTGGTGATGTTCGTTTCAATCTGCTGTGGCGGCATTCCGGAATAAAAGGTCGCAATCACCACGACCGGAATGTTGATCGGGGGAAACAGATCGACAGGCATGCGCACCAGCGTAACCGTGCCCACGATGGCGATGACCAGGCAAGCGACGATGATGAAAAAGGGATACTTGATCGAGAATCTTGACATCAGTTCTCACTCCCTGTTTTCACGTCGGGGCTCCCCATCTCTTTCGGCTGGACCTTCTGGCCGGTGCGGAATTCGCTGCGGTTGCCGATGATGACGCGGTCGCCATCATTCAAGCCTGAGAGCACTTCGGCATGCTTCTCATCCTCGAGTCCCAGCCGTACGTGGCGCTCTTCGACGATATTTTGCGCATTGACCGCCATCACGGTGGCGTCATCCCCATTGCGGCTCACCGCTTCGAGCGGAATGGTCAGCGCATTTTTCTTCCCGCGCAGCGACAAATGTGTCTCGGTATACATTCCGGGCATCAGGCTGCCATCGCGATTTGCAACATCGACTTGCGTGTCCATCGTTCGCGTTTCCAGGTTGAGCGAGTCCGCGAACCGTGAAACTTTTCCCTCGAAGTCCCGCTTGAGGGCCTGCACGCGAACTTTTACCGGGTCACCCAGATGGATTTGCGCAGCGACCGACTCTGGGATCGGCAGTACTAACCGCAATACCGAAATCTGCGCCAAACGCACCACCGGAATCGCCTGCGCGCTGGACGACGTGCCGGCGGCCACCAGCGCGCCTGTATCCGCGTAGCGGTTCGTTACGACGCCTGCAAACGGCGCCACAATGCGCGTGTAATCGGAGAGGGCGGCGTACTGCTTGTGATTGGCCTGCGCCACCTCGAACTGCTGCTTTGCCGCCGAAAGCGCGGCCTCCGCGCTGGCTACCTGCGCTTCGGCTTCGAGATCCTTCGCTTGTGAATCGTCCACTTCCTGCTGCGCCACGAGCCCCGCGCGGGAGTCCGACGCCTGCTTGAGCCGCGCATACGCGGAATGCGCCGCCGAATGCGTCGATTGGGCCCTCTGTAAGTCGCCCTGCGCCCGGCGAATCTGTTCGCGTGCCGCGCCGACCGCCGCGTCCGCACCTGCAAGTTGCGCAGCAAGCTCGGGAACCTCAAGCACGGCAATCGTCTGGCCCTGCTTCACGTGATCGCCAACATCGACGGAGATCGACCGGATATACCCTGCGACTTTGGCGTGCACATCCACGTCCTGGAACGGCTTGAACTCCCCCTCAATCGTCAGCGTGTTGCCCAAATCCCGACGTTCCCCTCGCGCCACTGCCGCCGTCAGCTCGCCTGCTCCGGGTGTTGGATGATTAGGGTCATCCGCCTCGGTAGGCGTCCGGCCCAGCCAATGCCAAGCGAGGAGCGCGCCAGCGAGAAGAAGCGCGCCCGCGATCCATATTTTTTTTGAATTCATGCGCTTGCCTTGGGCAGCGTGTCCATCAGGAGCAACTGGTCTCCTCCGCGGTCAGACACCTGCAGAATTTTTGGACTGGCCCAAATATTTTTCCGCTGCCATTCAGGACCGGCAGGGGAATCTCAAACTTCTTTGCTGGCTGCGAATGGGATCAGGATGCGGGCGGTGGACGAAACCACAAGCTCGCGCTTAGAAACTGCTGAGGAGGGGAGACCCTTTCCAAGAATAAGCTGGGAGCCGATTCCGCGGGACCGGGCAGCGCATGCGGTGATTCCGCCGCCGCGCTTACCGGGACTTTGATCTTGCTCCCTTCGTCGCCAACTTTGAATTGTTGCAGCTCCGACGCTCCCACGGTCGCCCGGTTCCTTGCCGGGTGACGCAGGTTCAGCTCGCCGAAGCAATTAGGTGTCGCGAGGAAGGGGTTGTAGAGGAATAAAGCCGCGAGCAGCAGGCACAAACACCCGCGAGCAATGGACACCCCGCGAGTATTCGCGTCTTGGACAGGTCTCGGCATCTCGGACTCAGCTACCACGATAGTGAGGCGAGCGGCTCCGGTCAAGGGGATGCCCGGGCTGATGTTCACCGATTCGATCGGGTTGGGCATCCCTCGAACAAAAGCTCCTCCTTGTTTCCACTGAAGCCTTCTCGACGCGCCTTTTCACTCAAGCCTCGCCTCCTTCCGTAACTTGATGCAAATCAAGGAGTAAGCTCAAGGGCGGTCTCCCTTTGGCCCGAATTGCATCAAACTCTGAATCGTTTGTAACAATGCTGTAACACTCACCAGTCACACTTCCACTCTAGGCCAAAAACAAATCTAGGTTCCGGAGAATAAGGAATGAAGCGAATCGCAAGTCTACTTCTTCTGGCTGTTTTGGTGTTGGCAGGTGCGGCTTGGGCGGACAGTGCGTTGTCCCTCAATGGCGCGGGTGCTACCTTTCCTTTCCCGATGTACTCGAAGTGGTTTGACGAGTACCACAAGAAAAACGCCAATCTTCAGATTAATTATCAGTCCATCGGTTCTGGCGGCGGAATCAAGCAAGTGACCGAGGGGACCGTGGACTTCGGCGCTACCGACGGTCCGATGAACGATGACCAACTTAAGGCTTTCCAGGATAAGCACGGGTTCGGCATTCTGCATTTTCCTACGGTGATGGGCGCCGTCGTCCCAACCTACAATATTTCTGGAGTCGACGCGACGCTGAATTTCACTCCCGAAGCACTGGCGGGAATATTCCTCGGCAAAATCACAAAGTGGAATGACCCGGCCATTACCGACGCAAACAAAGGTGTTAAGCTTCCCGGGGAGGACATTGTCGTCGTGCACCGCGCGGACGGCAGCGGCACAACTTACTGTTGGACCGACTATCTTTCCAAGGTCAGCGAAGAATGGAAAAACAAAGTCGGCAAGGGTACTTCGGTCAACTGGCCAGTGGGCCTGGGCGGCAAGGGAAATGAGGGCGTCACCGGCACGGTCAAGAACACCCCGAACTCCATCGGTTATGTGGAACTCATCTATGCCGAATCCAATAAAATACCTTACGGAAGCGTGAAGAACTCCGCGGGCGCATTCGTCAAGGCGTCGCTGGCCGCGGTCAGTGCTGCTGCCGCTGGCGCTGCCAAAGACATGCCAGATGACTTCCGCGTTTCCATCACCAATGCCCCAGGCAAGACGTCTTATCCAATCTCCACTTTCACCTGGCTATTGATTCCAGAGAAATTCTCCGATGCGGCTAAGCGCGACGCCATCAAGGGTTTCCTCCAGTGGGCGCTGGGCGAAGGGCAGAACTATGCCGAGGCATTGTCTTACTCGCGGCTCCCCAAGGAAGTCGTGGCCAAGGAAACGAAGGCTATCGCCAAAGTCCAGTAAGGTTGACCAAACAGAGTGGCAACGACGACTACTACCGTACCGAGCGCGGGCCCTGTCGCGGGCTCGCGCTCCTTTCTCAGCCGGCTAATCGAAGGCGATGAGATCGCGCGGCTCATCACCTTTTTGTTCGCCGCATCAGTTGTGCTGATTACGCTGCTTCTGGTATTCGAGCTCTGGCAGGGCTCGGCGCTTGCCCGGCATAAATTTGGTCTCAACTTTTTCTTTACCAGAGTATGGGATCCCATCTTCGATCAGTTCGGCGCGCTTCCCTTCATTTACGGCACTCTCGTGACCTCGGTCGTTGCGCTCGCCATTGCCGTGCCTCTCGGAATCGGCGCCGCGATTTTTCTTGCGGAACTCGCGCCGCAAAAAATTTCCGACACCCTGCAGTTTTTCATCGACCTTCTCGCCGCCGTCCCCAGCGTCATCTACGGCCTACTCGGCGTGTTCGTCGTGATTCCCCTGATGCGCCAGTACCTCCAGCCGGCCCTGAAGGGCACCTTGGGCTTCCTCCCGCTGTTCCAGGGCCCGGCCTACGGCGTCGGCTTCCTCACCGCGGGAATCGTCCTGGCCATCATGGTGATCCCCTACATCATTTCCGTATCCCGCGAAATCCTTCTCGCCGTGCCGCGCGATCAGCGCGAAGCCGCGCTCGCCCTCGGCGCCACGCGTTGGGAATCCACATGGAAGGTCGTCGTACCATTCGCCCGCGGCGGCATCATGGGATCCATCTTTCTCGCTTTGGCGCGCGCCTTGGGTGAAACCATGGCCGTTACCATGGTTATCGGCAATACACCTACGATCAGCGCCTCGCTTTTCTCGCCCGGCTATTCCATCGCCGCGGTCATCGCCAACGAGTTCACCGAAGCTACCGGCGATCTCTATTTGCAGTCCCTCATCGAGCTCGGCCTGGTGCTCTTTCTCTTGACGTTCATTCTCAACGGGGTGGCTCGTCTGCTGATTGTCGCCACGTCGCAGAAGGGCGGCGGAATGGGTCACGCATGAACTCCTCTTTGCGCTGGCGTAAATTCGTAAGCGGCTTCATGCTGACCATGACCGGTGTGTGCGCCGTGGTCGCCGTCTCCGTACTCTTTCTCATTCTCGGCTACCTCGTCTATCACGGTGGAACATCCATCAGTTGGAATTTCTTCACAAAACTGCCGACGCCCGTCGGTGAAACCGGCGGCGGCATGGCCAACGCCATTCTCGGCAGCGCCAAATTGCTTTTGCTGGCTTCGCTCTTCGGTGTTCCCATCGGTTTTTTCGGCGCCATTTATCTTGCCGAGTTCAGCGGCGGCGCCATCGCCTTTGTAGTTCGTTATGCTGCGGATCTCCTCAACGGCGTGCCTTCCATCGTCATCGGCATTTTCGCGTACAGCCTGGTCGTTCTGCCCTTCAAGCATTTTTCCACGCTTGCCGGGGGCTTCGCGCTCGGCCTTATGATGATTCCCATCACCCTGCGCAGCACCGAGGAGTTTCTCCGCGCAGTGCCCTCGACTTTGCGCGAAGGAGCGATGGCCCTGGGGGCCAGCAAATCCCGGACGATCGCCACTGTAATCGTACCCGCGGCCTATCGCGGCATTCTCACGGCCATCCTGCTGGCCTTCGCCCGCGTGGCCGGAGAAACCGCGCCGCTGCTCTTCACGGCGTTCGGCAATCGCTTTTGGAGCCCCGGCTGGAACCAGCCCACCGCCGCCCTTCCCGAGATGATTTACAGGTATGCCATCGCTCCCTACGACGACTGGCACCGTCAAGCCTGGGCGGCGGGGCTCGTCTTGCTTGGCTTGATTCTTGTTGTCAATATAGTTGCCCGGGGGATTCTGGCCCGGGGAATTGCGGTCCCGAGGTCTTGATCATGCATGCTTCTGCGAGGCCGGCAGTGTCCGTGAACATTACTCCCAATATCGGGTCCGGGGCCGCGAGCCAGGCGGCGCCCGCCGCGCTGCCCATGCGCATGACCGTTGCCAAGGTCAACTTCTTCTACGGCACCAAGCAAGTTCTTTTTGACGTCAACCTGGCCATCGCCACCAACAAGGTGACCGCCCTCATCGGTCCTTCCGGCTGCGGTAAATCCACTCTTTTGCGCACCATGAACCGCATGCACGAAACCGTGCGCAATTCCCGGCTCGACGGAGAAATCCTTCTCGATGGGCAGGACATCTTCGCGCAAGACGTTACCCAGCTTCGGCGCCGCGTCGGCATGGTCTTTCAGCGCCCCAACCCGTTCCCTAAATCCATTTTCGACAATGTCGCTTATGGCCTGCGCGTGAACGGCACGAAGCTCCCCCTCGCCGAAGCCGTTGAAAGAAGCCTGCGCCACGCCGCGCTTTGGGATGAAGTCAAGGACCACCTTCACAAATCCGCCTACGAGCTTTCCGGCGGCCAGCAGCAGCGCCTCTGCATCGCCCGCGCCCTGGCCGTCGAACCCGAAGTTTTGCTTCTCGATGAGCCGTGCTCCGCTCTCGATCCCATCAGCACCGCAAAAATTGAAGAGCTGCTGGTGCAGTTGAAAGAGCTATGCACCATCGTTACGGTCACGCACAACATGCAGCAGGCCGCGCGCATCAGCGATTTCACCGCTTTCCTGCTTGTCGGCCAGCTCATCGAGTTCAGTCCGACGCCCCAGCTCTTTACCACGCCGTCGGATCCGCGCACGGAGGCGTACATTACCGGCCGGTTCGGCTGACATGTTGTTTTCGTCGTCATTCCGAGCGTAGCGAGGGATCTGGTTTTGGGTTTCGTTCTGTCTTGCGTGTCATCCTGAGGCCGGATGGCCGAAGGATCTCAACCGAGCAACGGCGCGGGCTTACAATTGGGGAGCGCGGCAAACGGGGAAGAGGACCCTATGGAACGCCACTTCGAAAAAGACCTGAACGAACTGAAAGAGCGGCTCCTCTGGATGGGTAGCCTCGCGGAACGCTCCGTGCATCAGGCCGTTCACGCTGTGCTCGATTCCGATGAGCCCCTCGCCAAGCGCGTCCTCGAGGAAGAAGACGCCATCAACGAGCTGCAAATCGAAATTGACGACCGCGTCGTTCAGCTTCTCGCGCTGCATCAATTGATGGCCGTCGATCTGCGCTTCGTTCTCGCGGTGTCCCGCATCAACAACGACCTCGAGCGCATCGGCGACCAAGCCGTGAATATCGCCCAGGGCGCGCTGCGCATCCTGCGCCATCCGCGCGTCAAGCCCTACGTGGACTTGCCGCGCATGAGCGATCTCGTCGAGGAAATGATGCGCAACGCTCTCAACGCCGTTGTCCGCCGCGATGTCGACCTCGCGCACAAAGTCCTCGCCACCGACGACCAGGTGGACCACTATCGCGATCAGATTTTCCGCGAGTTGCTTACCTACATGATGGGCGATTCCAGCGTGGTCTTTCCCGCGTTCGAGCTTATCCTCGTGGCGAAAAATCTCGAACGCATCGGCGATCACGCCACCAACATCGCCGAGGACGTCATCTACATCGTCCAGGGCCAGGACGTCCGCCACCCCACCGTCGACCGCCGCTAGGGTAAAGACAGGCCCTCGCGCCAAGCAAACTTGTCATTCCGACCGGAGGGTCGGAGACTTGCCGTCCCGTAGTGGAGACCGCCGCCCCTCCGCGCGCTTTTGGCGCGGAGAAATCTCTCTTCAATTTCGGAATTCAGGCAAAAAATAGAGACCGACACCCTGTTAACCTCAGCGCCCCTATTCCCGTTTAGCTCGCATGGCTTGCACTTTTTACTAAATCATTTGACTAGGTATACCTCTCTTGTTATTATACGTCCTGGATAAGAGTGTAGGAACTTCCTCGGTTGCGGCAGCTTGTCTGCCGCTGTTTTATTTGCAGGGCGGAAATCCCTGGCCAACTAGGATGGCGTAAGTGGCTGATGCCACCCGAAATCCCCGATAATTCATAGTCCCAATCCTTGAAAAAAGTACCAAGCTAGACGTAATATTGGCCCGTGGCCAACGGCAAGGCAAAAACCGCCGAACACCCCACACCCACAGTTCCCTTCAAACTTTGGATTTGGGGGAATATCTTTGATCTCCTGCGAGCCAACGGGCGATTTTTTTTGGCCTGTGCAACCATTATTTTTTCTGTTTATTGGTTCGCGCAGGCAATCAAATCTTTCGCGGGCCAAATCACAGTCGCCAGCCTTACACTTAGGATATTGGCCGACATAGTCGTAAAATGGTCGATGACCATAGCCGTATCGGGACTTTCTATAGCGCTGTATTTTCGAGAACGAAAGCAACACGAAAGCACCAGAGAGCGACTCACTAAGCGAATCACTGAACTTGAATTACGACTCGATTCTGGCAGAACTTCCAGTCAATTAACGTCAAAGGGGCGGACGAGAAAGGGGGACGAATAGAACTATGAATGCCGGAGAACTAAGCATTATCACTCAATCGCTTCTCACCCTGATTGTTCTCGCGTTTGTGATATTTGCGCTTTGGCCGTGGCAAAGAATTGATCTTTTTCGTCAGCAGATGTTTGCCGTGCGTGACGAATTATTCGATTTTGCAGCGGATGGGAAGATTTCGTTTGACGAGCCTGCTTATACTGAGCTTCGTGAACTGATGAACGGGTTCATCCGCTATGCCCATAACTTGACACCATTTCGGATTCTAATGTCATTTCTTCGTTGGAAATGCGTGTCTGGCAAAGCCGTTCAAACGTGGACGGAATCTTGGAATAAAGCGTTACATCAAGTCGCAGACCAAGACGTCAGAGCGAAACTGCAACAATTCCACTCGAGAGCCACAGAGTTGGTGTTGGGCCAGCTAGTATTAAGCCCAGGAGCACTGATTATTGGCATCCCTTTTTTGGTTGTGGGTACTCTGTTCTATACACAATGGACGAATCTCCGCAGCATTTATCGCGATGTGACCAACAAGATCCCTATGTCTTTTCTAGAAGAAGAAGCGGCCAAGGCTTAAGGCGCAAACTGTTATACAACAACCCTTTGCGACCTAACAAATCTTGGACATCCTCAAAGCGCCCAGTGCACGCTCTCAATTGTATAAGTTCCCTAGAATCAACACTTATGGAATGCCCGCAACTGTTGATTCTAAACCACTTAAACGGACTCTAAGTCTTTTAGATGCAACACTTACAAAAAACATAGGGGGAGGGGGTCTTATTGTTAACTAGACGTGCGATGAAGCACGTCTATCCCGTTTACCCTGAGCCTCGAAGGGAGCGACCATCGGGAGCCGAGGGATCTCTAGGCGGGGGACCGAAGCGAGTCGAAGGCACGCCTCTTGTGTCCCGGCGGGATCCAGAAAGATCCTGTCGCCGGGAATCTCTCCTCACATCCGACCTAGCATGTCCATTAGGGGCTTGCGGAGAGCGAACGTCGGCCGCCGACATGGAAGAGCGCAAGAAGTGTCAGTGCCCCCACCAGGGAGATGCCAATTCCCAAAGTCCGATCCGGCGTCCGGTTGAAATGAACATCGATCCGCGACTCGCCCGCTCCAAGGGGCACGATCATCTGCTCTGTGCCGGCGGGATGCTCCACCTGAACCGATTTGCCGTTCACTTCCACGTGCCACGCCGGATAATCGAGCAATCGCAGTGCAATTCGGACCGGCTTCTTTGCGCTGACTTGCACTCTTTTTTCTTCCGCGCTCCACTCTTCGATCTGGACCCTTGCACCTGTTGGGGACGCTTTCTGATCAGAGCTACTGACGGCTGAGACCATGGGCGCTTTCACCGGCAAATCTGTATGGTCATCTCCCACGGGGTCATATTCATCCGTGCCGTCGAATCCTGCTTTCTGTTCGACCGCATCCTGTGCCGCGGCAAGATCTTCTCCATCCCACCATCCCTGTTTCCCTTGCAACGCGCCCGTTCCGGCAAGAATCGCAACCACCGATGTGATCCAGAGCGCAGCAAACCGGCGCCGCTCCACCGCCGCAGCGAGGAACACCGCAAACGCCACCGCCAGGATCGACATCCATCTCCATGGGAATTGCACGAAGCGCAGCTTCGGCAGCACATCCCAGAAAATCGCCGTGAACCGCAACATCAGCAGCGTCGCGCCCGCGCTGAGCAGCAACAGCGCTTGATAACATTTTTTTCGCTGGCCGTCTCTTGCGTCATCCGCGCTTCGTCGCAATGCCGCCAGTGCTGCAAGCCCCGTTAGGACAATCATAAGCACTGCCGTCCCCGAAGCCACCCAATTGAAAAGCGTGTGCTCCGGGTCGTTGGTCTGCGTGAAAAGAAAATTGTCCCGCGGCAGCAATCCCGCCGAAATTGCCTGCGCGATATTGACCCAGCGCTGTTCGTAGGCGGCCGGCAAAACGTACGCCGCCGCCAATCCGAATCCCAGCGCAAGTCCCGCCGCGCCGCGCGCCAACGGTCTCCAGGATCGTTCCCGCATCGCTGCCCAGACAAAAACCAACGCAAGGCTGTAACTCGCCAGCACGCCGGCCGGGGCATTCGAGAGCCACACCGCTGCAAAAAGAATTCCGAAGAGCGCCACACCGCGTGGCGCTGATCGTTTTCGCCTCTCCAGGATTCCGCTCAGTTCAAAAGCCGCCAGAAACAGCAAAGGAAAAAATGCCGACGCCAGCAACTCCGCAAAATCGCCGCGGATGTAAACAATCAGCAGCGCATTCGGATTCGCCGCGTAGCAGAACGCTCCGAATAGCGACGCGCGCTCCGAAATCAACCGCCGCGCCAACGCAAATGCGCTCATCCCCGCGAACGTTTGCACCAGAACAATGAATACCGTCGGCACCGCGTTCCAAGGCATCGCGAAGCCCAAACCCGCGCCCAGCATCCAGGAAAGCGGCGGATAGAAAATAAATCGCGGCTCCCCAAAACCGTGGTTAGCCCACTCCGTCCAGCGCGGATACAGGATCCCTTCCTTCCATTGTCCCGCCGCGTCCAGCCACGAGCCGGCGTGAAGTCCGATGTCGTGCCCTGACGGCGTTCCGAGCCAGTAAAACGGCGCGACCATGAGCAGCGCCGCGGCGAAGGACACGCCAAACGCCAGCAGCCAGCCCTTCCTGGCGGGCCACCTGCGATACCCCGCGTTCAATTTTGTTTGTTCGGCATTTCCGGTGGAAAGAGTCATCAGAGGTTCATCGCATTGTAACCGCAAAACAATCCGCGGCGCGCTGCTCTCCACATTCCGTGCGATGCGCCTGAAGTTGAGCGATAATACACCGGCAAATGAGCGCTACCAGCACCACCATCGCGCCGATTATCGAAGCGCGCAAGCTCGAGAAATTTTATCCGCAGCCCGACGGCAACCGCATTCAGGTAATTGCCGCGACCGACTTGGCCATTTATCCCGGCAAGATTGTCGCGCTCCTCGGTCCTTCCGGCTGCGGCAAATCTACTTTGCTGCGCATGCTCACCGGACTCTCTCCGGCTTCCGCCGGCGGTGTCTTCTGGCACGGTCAGCCGGTCCAGGAAGAAACTCCCAACGTCGCGATCGTCTTCCAGAGTTTTGCGCTTTTTCCCTGGCTCACGGTCCTCGAAAACGTCGAAGCTCCCCTCGAGGCCCGCGGCATGTCCGCCGCTGAACGTCGAAAGCGCGCCCTCGGCATCATTGACGCGGTCGGCCTCGACGGCTTCGAAACCGCTTACCCCAAGGAACTCTCGGGCGGCATGAAGCAGCGCGTCGGTGTCGCCCGCGCTCTCGTGGTCGAGCCTGAAGTTCTGTTCATGGACGAGCCATTCTCCGCTCTCGACGTGCTGACCGCTGAGACGCTGCGCGGCGAATTGCTCGAGCTTTGGCTCGAACACAAAATTCCCACCCGCGCCATTTTCATTGTTACTCACAACATCGAGGAAGCCGTCGTCCTCGCCGATCGGATTATCGTCCTCGGCCGCAATCCCGCCCACATCCATGCGGATTTTCCCGTGGAAATCCCTCACCCCCGCGATCGCAAGTCTCCGCGCTTTCTCGAGCTCGTCGACGCCATCTATCGCGTGCTCACGCGCCCCGACCCCAAACAAGAAGATATCCTCCACGCGCCCGCCGCCTCGGAAGCCGCCGCTCATCACAATGTCATCATGCTTCCGCACACTCGCCCCGGCGGCATGGCCGGACTGCTGGAAATTCTCGTGGATCAAGGAGGCCGCGCCGATCTTCACCGGCTAGCCGCCGAGCTCAGTCTCGAAGTGGACGCGCTTCTCCCCACCGTGGACACCGCCATCCTTCTCGGCTTTCTCCGCGTCGAAGAAGGCGACGCCATCATCACGCCCGAAGGCCAGGCTTTCGCGCAGGCCGACATTCAGGAGCGCAAAGCCATCTTCCGCAAAGCGGCCCTCGCCAACGTTCCTCTCCTACACCAAATGGAACAGGCCCTCAAGGCGAAATCAAACCGCACTCTCCCGGATGAATTCTTCCGAGATCTACTCGACGAGCATTTCAGCGAGGACGAATCCCGCCGCCAACTCGAAACCGCCATCCAGTGGGGCCGCTACTCCGAAATCTTCGATTACGACGCCGCCACCGGCAAGCTCACGCTCACCGAGGCCTGACCCTCCGTGCCCGAACTCACCGCCGCTGCTCCCAGAGCGACTCCCCTCCCGCCCCGTGCCGTTCGCCAGGCGGGCTCGCGCTGGGCCGGCGGGTTTCTCATCGACATCTCGGTTTTTCTTTTTGTTTTCGCCGCGATTTACGGCGTCTACGCGATCGGCCACATCTGGTTCGCACCCACTGGGGTGCAAGCCCATATTTCGCAGGACCCGCGCATGCTGCCTCGCTACGCTTTCTATTCGCTCGTGCGCATCGCTCTGGCGTACGCCATCAGTCTTGTCTTCGCGCTCGGCTACGGCTACGCGGCCGCGCATTCGCGGCGCGCCGAGGCGGTGCTCGTCCCGTTGCTCGATATTCTCCAGTCCATCCCCGTCCTCAGTTTTCTTCCTGGCGTCATGCTCGCCATGGTGGCGCTGTTCCCGCATCGCCAGTTGGGCGTCGAGCTGGGCTCCATTCTGCTCATTTTCACCGGCCAGGTTTGGAATATGGCGTTCAGTTTTTATTCTTCGCTGAAAACTATTCCGCGCGAACTGAACGAGGCCGCGCGTATCTTCCGCTTCGGCAAGTGGCAGCGGTTTGTCGAACTCGATCTTCCGTTCTCCACCATCGGACTGGTTTGGAATTCCATGATGTCCGTCGCGGGCGGATGGTTTTTCCTGATGGCCTGCGAAATGTTCGTTCTCGGCAATCGTGATTTTCGTTTGCCCGGTTTGGGCTCCTACTTGCAAACCGCCGCGGGCAACGGCGATACGCGCGCAATTCTCTGGGGCATTGCGGCGATGGTCGCAGTCATAGTTCTTCTCGATCAATTGATCTGGCGCCCCGTAATTGCCTGGGCGGATAAATTCAAATTCGAGCAAGTCGAAGCGGCCCAAACAGTGCAGCATCACCTGCTCAGTTTCCTCGGTCGTACTTCTCTGGCCATCCGCGCGTATCGCGTCATCTTTCGCCCGTTGATCAACCGCCTCACGCTCACGTTTGCCATCCTGGCTCGCAGCGCCGCGAAGAGGCTCCCCAACCCGAAGGATCTCCGCACACGGCGCTGGCTCGAATTCGTACTCGGCGCTACCGTGCTTGTCGGTATCGGATTTGCCGTCTTTCACGCTGTCCGCGAGCTCTCCGATCTGCGCCGCGAGGACTATTTCACCTTACTGCGCAGCGCAGGTTTCACTTTCCTCCGCGTCAATGCCGCGCTTCTCATCGGCGCTCTCTGGACTGTGCCCGTTGGCGTGGCCATCGGCTCTAACCCGCGGTTTGCGCGAATTGCACAGCCGCTTGCTCAGATTGCCGCCTCCATTCCCGCGACCGCGCTTTTTCCCATCATTCTGCTTTTCCTGATCCGTCTCCGCGGGGGCCTGGAGATCGCCGCGCTGGCCATCCTGCTCCTCGGCACGCAGTGGTACATCCTCTTCAATGTCATCGCCGGCGCCATGGCCATTCCCACGGACTTGAAAGAAGCGGCGCGCATCTACCGTTTTACTTCCTGGGGCCGCTGGCGGCATCTCATTCTTCCGGGGATTTTTCCGTATTTCGTCACCGGAATGGTGACCGCTTCCGGCAATGCCTGGAATGTCAGCATCATCGCGGAATATTTTCATTTCCAGGGAAGGATCGTTTCGACCACCGGCCTCGGCAGCGCCATCAGCCGCGCCAGCGACGCCGGCCGCTTCGATCTCCTCCTCGCCTCCACGCTGATCATGGCCACCGTCGTGGTATTCATCAACCGCCTGGTGTGGCGGCGTCTCTATCGCCTGGCTTCCTCGCACTTCAAGCTCGAATCCTGATTTCGCGAACCGCGCACCGCTCATGGAAGTGCGCTTGACATTTTCATAGTAATACGATATCGTACTATCCGATATGGGACTACATACAATCTTGCACTTCTTCCTGTTCATCCTCGTGGCGTTCGGGCAGTCAGCTTGCGCCCGGCACGACGCCGTGCCTTCACTTTCCCATGCCGCTGCCTCGATTGAGCTGCACTTGAATGCTTCCGCCGACGCGGCGTTTCCGCTTTTCGGCCCGGTCCGCGAATCCGAATGGGCGCCAGAGTGGTCGCCCGTTTGGATCTACCCCTCGGCCCCGCTTCAGTCCGCCGACGGCGCTGTCTTCACTACCACCCACCACGCGGGTGTGGCTACCTGGGTGATGACCGTCTACGACACGGATAAGCGCACTGTGGAGTACGTGAATTTCATCCCCGGCCGTCGCGTGACCCAGATCAGCATTAAGGTTCGGCCGGACGCCGCCGCGACCTCCATTGCGCGAGTCTCCTATCATGTCACCGCCCTTTCGCAGGAGGGCGGCAGATTCGTCGCCCATTTTGCGAAGAATTTTCCAGGCGAGGGACCGCACTGGGAAAAAGCCGTCAACGATTCCATTAGCAAGAACGGCCTCCGCTCCGGCTCTGACCAACAGGCGACCCCGGCGAAAAGCAATTAGGAGAAGGGAAATGCAAGCGAGGGAAGAACTGCTGCAAGAGCTTTTACTGCCCGCCGAACTCACCGATGATCAGTTCATCGCGGCCATGGAACAACTTCGCGTCGCCAACGTGAATTTTCATCATCGGGACCACATCCGCCTGGCGTGGGCTTATTTGCGGAGAGACAATCCCTCGCTGGCGGGCGAAAATCTTACGCGCTGCATACGACGGTATGCCACTCATAACAAGGCGCCGCGCAAATACCATCACACCATTACGCTCGCTTGGGTGCGCATCGTCGCGGCGGCCATGCGCTTGACTCCGGCACTAGAATTATTTGAGCCCTTCGCTGCCGCCCACCCGTTTCTCTTCGAGGTCCGTTTTCCCTGGACGTTTTATTCCGCCGCGCGCTTGGATTCAGAAGCCGCTCGCGCCGGCTGGGTGGAACCCGATTTGTACCCTTTGCCTTGAACCGCTTCATTGGCTGTGAATCTTGCGAACTGCGCACCGCGACGGCATACTGCTCCGGGAAAACTTTTAATGCCTTTACGCCTTATCCCAGAGGTTCATCGCGCCACTCACCGCATCGGTATTTTTCTCGATGGTCTCGGCATTACCCAGGGTGAAGGGCACATTCTTTCGCATCTCGCCGCTTCCGGTGATGCGACCATCGCGGAGCTCCATCGCGCCCTGGCGCATCGTCGCTCAACACTTACCAGCATCCTCGATCGCCTTGCCGAACGCGGGTGGATCACGCGCGAGACGGACCCCAAAGATCGCCGCTCGTTCATCATCCGGCTTTCAAAAAATGGGAGATCGGCCGCCGCAACGATTTACCGTGAATTGGAGCGAATCGAGGGACAAGCGCTTGGCGAAGTCTCCAAACAAGACTTGCGCACAGTTGCCGCCGTTTTGCAGTCACTCGAAAACGCGGCTGACCAGACGGCCCGCCACAAAAAAAGTTAAGGCTTCTTTTTCTCTTCCGGCTTTGCGGCCGCCGATTCCTCGCCCCAAATATATTTAGCAAACCATTTTTCGTTTTCTTCCATCACGGCACGCTGCTGCTTTGGCTTGTTGATACCGTGGCCGAAGCCCTTGTAGACCACCATCTTCACCGGCACGCCGCGGTCTTCGAGGGCTTGCCGCAGTTCGTAGGCGTTGGGAATCGGCACGCGCCGGTCGTTTTCTCCGTGCTGAATTAATGTCGGCGTCTTGGCCTTCGCGATGTAGCTGATGGGCGAAGTTTTTTTGTAAATCTCCGGATCATCCCACGGCGTAGCATGCAAGTACTGCCGCGTGAATGGCGTGATGTCCGTGTTGACGTAATACGTCGTCCAATCGGAAATTCCGGCTCCCACGGAAACTGCCTTGAAACGGTCGCTCGATGCCGTGATAAATGCGGAAATGTACCCGCCTTCGCTCCATCCCATCGAACCGACACGATCCTTGTCCACGAAACCCCTGGCGATCAACGCGTCCACGCCCGAAATCACGTCCGCGTAATCGCCGACACCGAGGTTCCGCACGTTCAAGGCCCGGAATTTTTCGCCGTATCCCGCCGAGCCGCGGTAATTCGGCCGTAGCACCAGCGCCCCCTTTGCGATAAACCGTTCGATAGGGTAATAGCGATCGGCGTTCACTACCGGCTGGTCCACACCCGTCGGCCCGCCGTGAATCACGACCAGCAAAGGATATTTTTTCTTTGCATCGAAGTCCGCCGGCTTATAGAGAATCCCCTCGATCGCCGTGCCGTCACCCGATTTCCAAGAAATCAGTTCGCGCCGCGCCGGCGTAAAGCCTTTCAGTTGGTCGCCCATGGCCGTCAGCTTTTTCGCGTTCCACGGCGTCATGCTTGCTGAGTAGATTTCAGCGTATTCATTTTCCGTGGCCGCGCGGTATGCGCACTGCCTGAAGTCCTTCGCAAACGTAAACGACGACGACACCATGTGTTCAGGTGTGCTTAGCTTCTCGATTGCCTTTGTTGAGGGATTCAGCCGGAACACATGCGCGTAGGTTTTCTGCTCCGCTGCAAAATAGATTCCGTCCGGCCCCCAGTCCAGCAGTTCGGGATCTTCGTCGAACGCGCCGGTCAGGACTTGCGGCGAGCCGCCTTCCGCGGGGACGGTCGCGATTTTTCCATTCATGTAGTAGTTATACTTTTCTCCCGCTGCCGTTTGATACGCAATCTGCTTTCCGTCCGGCGACCACTTTGGATTTGCATCCGGCCCCGGCGTACTCACGATTTTTTTCGGCGCGCCTCCGCTCGCCGCTATCACATAAATGTCCGCAGTCTCCGAGGAAATCAGATCCGGGTCGCGTTGCGCGCTGAATGCGATGCGCGTGCCATCCGGCGACCACGCGAAATCTCCCACGCTGAATTCATTTCCCTCGGTCAGCTGCTTCACATCAGGGATTCCCGTTCCCGCTTCAGTGGATAATGCGATTGTCCAAAGATGGGTCATCTGATAGTCGGCGTGCACGACAGAATACTCGCCGTATTTTTCCTTGCGGTCTTTCAGCGTCTTGGGCTCCGCATCCTGCGCGGTGTACGCGATGTGCGGTGAATCCGGCGCCCAATGGAACGCGCTCACCCCCTCTTCCGCTTTCGTGACTTGTTGCGCCTCGCCGCCGTCCGCCCCAATCACATAAAGCTGTTTCTTGTCCGCCGGGCCGCCGGTAATCTGTCCGGGCCGGTCGGAAAGGAACGCGATCCATTTTCCGTCTCGCGACCATTCCGCGTTCGTGCTCGACTTCTTCGCCGTGGTCAGCGCGTGCGATTCGCCCGTTGACACATCGACGATCCACAGTTCGCGCTCAAACGCGTTGTCCTCCCAATTTGTCCGCGACACTTCGTACACCACCCTCTTTCCATCAGGCGAAATCTGCGGGTTGAATGCGCCTTTCATTTCAAGCGACTGGTCAATGGTCGGAGCTTTCAAGGCGTCTGCCGCCGCGGCCGTCTTCTTTTCTTGCGCGGCGGCCAGGAACGCAAATCCCGCCAAGGCAAAAAAAGCGCTTGCGGCGGCAGCGAAACTCTTCCGGCTCATGTTTTGCTTCATCGCAAACCTCGCTTGTGGCTTCGTTATTCTTTTCTAAAAAGAAGAACAATTCCCAAGACCAACAAAATGCCCGCGGTTGTTCCGAGTAGAAAAGCCGGCGTTCCCCGGCTGTACTTAATTGCCCGGGAAGCAGCGAGGACAGCGAACAACAACACGATCGCTCCCCGTGTTCTGCTTTGCCGGGAAGATTTCATCTGCTCTCTCGGCCCACGATCAGCGCGAAGCCACCTTCGATCCCGCCTCTCGCTCAAGTTCCTTGCTCAAGAAAATGATCTGTCCGACGTGGTGGTAAGCGTGCCCCGCGCACCGCAAAAATGCCGCGAACCGGTTTTTCGCTTCCGGCTCGCGCTCCGCGGAATACTCCGCGGCCCAATCTACGGGCGATTGCTTGCGAATCGTGGCAATTACCATCTCGATTGTGCGATCAAATTCGCGGAGAACCTTTTCCTTCGGCAGCCGCTGCGTTTCCGTAAATTCCAGGTCCCGGTGGCGCACATATCCCGTATTCGCGATCCGCGCACCGATGTAGTAGCTCAGGTTGCCAGTCAAGTGCAGAATCAGGTGTCCGACGCTGTTTCCATACGGATACGGGTTGTGCCAAAAAGCCTCCTGCGAAAGCGGGTCGGCCCACTCATGCAAATGCTGCCCGACGTATTCGTAGTAATTCGCCAATTCCTCGGCGATCGTGTCCGATAGCTCTGCCATAAGCCTTTCACCTCACCAAAAAAACTACCGCGGCGTACTCCCGCGGTCATTGCGATAAATCACGCCTTCCTTCATCACGAAGAAAACATGCTCGGTCTGACGGATGTTTTGCAGCGGATCGCCCGGCATCGCCACCACATCCGCCAGCTTTCCCGCTTCGAGCGTGCCGATTTTGTCAGCCAGCCCCAGCAGATCGGCATCCGAGGAAGTTCCGGCCCTCAATGCGTCAATCGGCTTCATGCCCAAATCCACCATCTGGTGAAACTCTTCCGTGTTGCGTCCGTGCGGATACACGGCCGCGTCGGTACCGAGACCTATCTTCACTCCCTTGGCCATGGCCTTTTGAAACGTCTGATGGATCGCCGCGATGGCCACCTTGGCTTTCAGGAGAATCGCGGGCGGAATGTAAACGCCCCGGTCCATCTGCTCCTGCAAGCCCTGGACCGCCATCAGCGTCGGCACCAGGTACGTTCCGCGCTGCTTCATCATATCGAGCGCTTCATCGTCCAAGAACGTTCCATGCTCGATGGAATCGATTCCCGCGCGGATGGCCCGCTTGGCTCCTTCGGCTCCGTGGGCGTGCGCCGCGGTCTTGCGCCGCAGGGCGTGCGCTTCGTCTACGATGGCGTTCAGCTCTTCCTGCGTGAGCTGCGGTGTGTCCACATCGTCGGTTGCGGAAAGTACTCCCCCGGTCGCGCAGACTTTAATCATGTCCGCGCCGTACTTGTGATCCAGTCGCACGGCATAGCGCGCCTGGTCTGGGCCATTGATGACGCCCTCAAGCGGACCGGCTTCGTGGCCGAACAATCCTTCACGGTAGCCTTGCGAGAAATCGCAATGCCCGCCGGTGGCGCTGAGCGCGTGGACGGTCACGAGCATGCGCGGGCCGGGAACTTTTCCGTCGCGGATGGCGTTGCGCAATCCCACGTCGATGTAGTCAGACGAACCCACATCGCGCACCGTCGTGATTCCGCCCATGAGGGTCACGCGAGCGTTGGCGGCCGCGTCCAGCGCGCGCTCCGCGATCGTTTTCTGCAAGGTGTCCAGACGGTTCTGCTTGAAATCGTCGCTGTTCATCATCGTCAGGTGCGTGTGCGCGTCGATGAAACCCGGTGAAAGCGTGGCGTCACCCAGGTCAATTACCTCCGCCCCCGCGGGAATCGCGGCATTCGCGCCCACAGCGACAATCTTTCCGTCCGCCACGACCACCACGCCCGGCGTCGCCAGCGTGCCACTCTTCCCGTCAAAGAGCCGCGCCGCTTTCAGCACATACGTCTTGCTCGCCGCCTTTTGCGTCTGCCCAAAAACGCTCGCCGCGACCAGCAAACTCAACAGCCCCACCTCGCACCCTTTGCGCATCGTTAATCCTCTCCTTCACTTCAAATCTAATTTTCGGAAATTTCCGCAACAGCCTGTCACTGAAGTTTGCCGAGCTAGTTATCCTCGCCCGGTTAACCCCACGGAGCTCAAGTTTGCCCCGAAGCAAAAAGGAAGCATTGCATCTCCGGGCTGGCAAAACGAAGCTGGACACCTTTCTCGAATCCTGCAGACCAGTCTTTCGACTCCGGCGGAAAGTCTTTTGGGTCAGCCGGCCAATACGTTGCTCCACGGAGAAACAAACGCAAAATACCATCCTCGCCGAACGAGAGCTGTAAAAGGTCGTCGAGGCAAATTGTGACGCTGCCATTTGTTAAGGAAATGGTGCAGCTGGAGCTGGAGCCCAGTACGGCAATTTTTTTCTTTTGTCGTTCCCACCCGCCAAGAATATTCATCACTTCCGCGTGCGAGATTTCTTTCATTCGCGCACCTCCTTTTTTAGGAAGCGCAAAGGCGTGGCTATTCTAGCGGTTTAAGCCCGCGGTTGTCCCGCCGCTTTTGGGGAGCCTGGGCGCCTTCAGTTCCAAAAATCTAAGTCCACGAAAAAATTATCTGTGGGGGATTTATCGCGGCGGCGGAGTCGCATCCTGATTCTTCACGGTTCAGCCCGCCCAAAAACTAGCGCGCCGGTTTGCTTCGTTTTCCACATTTCCTCGTACGGGGTCCTTCCGTACTATTGACCTACCGGCTAACCCCCTTCGACACTGGAGTTTAGTATGGCGCGTTATTCCGCCTTTCTTGGGCGCACGGTCGAGGTGCAATATCGCGCCGGCGAGATCCTTTTGCCGGCTTCGGGGACTTTTGTCGCCGATTCCGGGCGGTCCATCTTCCTCGAACAGCATTTTGACCAGCGTGGACAAGCCAAGCAGTTCCGGTGGGAAATTCCCTATCAATACATTGTCCGTATCCACGAACCTCTTACGGACGGACTCTCCCCGGCCGCGCCTCTCGCTCCTTCGACACTGACTGCGAGCACAGCCGCCACAGAGGACAGCCGGGTTAGCTCCGCAAGCGCTGCGGCCGGCGCTGCAGGTGGCGCGTCCACTCTATTCTCACTACCTCGCCGCCCCAAGACTGTCTAGCCTGCGCACTTTCTTCCCCGCTTCCCTTATTCCTTCCGTAACTTCATTCGCAAGTTCGGCTACAATCGTTACCCGGCATTCCTGAAATTCCAGCGCGGCTCCTTGTTCAGCATCGGCCGCGCGTGAGGAGACCCTTCGTGACATCCCCTTCTGGCGTGCAGAAAAAGGTTGGACTCATCGGCCTCGGCCTCATGGGCGGCCCCATGGGTCTGAATCTCTTGAAGGCCGGGCATTCGCTCACGGTCTGGAACCGCACCGCCGCGCGCGCCCAATCGCTCGTCGCGGCCGGAGCCAAACTCGCGGCATCTCCCCGCGAGGCCGCGGCCGCTTCCGACATTTTGCTTACCATCGTCAGCGATCCCCCTGCCCTCGAAGAAGTTCTGCACGGTTCGGCAGGCAAAAATGACGGCGCGCTCGCAGGGCTTCAGCGCGGCTCCATTTATATCGACTCGAGCACCGTTTCCCCTGGCCTGGCGCGAAAAATTTCCACCGCCTGTGCCGAACGCGGCGCGCGTTTCCTCGACGCTCCCGTCACCGGCGGCACCTGGGGCGCGGAAAAAGGCGAACTCGTTTTCATGGTGGGCGGCGATGCGGAGACCCTGCGCGACGCGGAGTCCGTCCTTGGCGCCATGGGCAAACGCTGGTTCCATCTTGGCCCCACCGGAGCCGGGCAGACCATTAAGCTCGCCATGAATATGATTCTTGCGTTGCAGGTTGATGCGCTCGCGGAAGCCCTCGCGCTCGTCACTGGCGCGGGCATCGCCGGTGAAAAACTTGTCGAGGTGCTGCAATCCAGCATGGCGCGCGCCGCGGTCCTTGATGTCAAAGCTCCGCTTCTCCTTAAAGGAGAATACCCGCCAAGTTTTCCCCTGCGCCTCATGCACAAGGATCTTGGCCTGGCACTCGATCTCGCCAACCAGATTGGCGTGCCCCTGCCTGCGACCGCGGCCGCGCGGGAATCCTACAGCGCCGTCAAAGGGGCCGCGAAAGAAGATCTCGACTACGCCGCCGTCATGAAATTCTGGAAAAAGTGAGGCATCAGCGGGGCGAGCTAATCCGCCTGTCCCACACCTAGCGGAGAGCCGGCCTTGGGGCGAGGGATTTCTTCCCTCGGGCTGTCTCAAAATCCGTTTTGCGATACACCACTCGTCCCGGTTCCCTCGGCTCTGCTAAACTCTTCCGCAACGGAGGTCCCTCATGAGTTCCCCTTCTGCTTCACCCGACCCGGCCAAACTTCACATAATTCGCGAAAATCTTCGCGAGGAGTGGACTGGCGAGAAAACGGTGGCCGCCTGGCGAAAATGGCATGCGCAAATCGCAGCGTTCACGCGCGGCGCCACTGATGCCATTCTCGAAGCCGCCCAGCTTCGTCCCGGAATGCGCGTTCTCGATCTCGCCAGCGGCGTTGGTGATCCCGCTCTTTCGATCGCCGCCGCCGTTGGACCCTCGGGACGCGTGACCGCCTCGGACATGGGCCCGGGTATGATTTCGCTTGCGGAAGAACTCGCCCGCAAAAAAGGGCTCGCCAACATTGAATTTCGCGAAGCCAATGCCGAGGCGCTTCCCTTCGCCGACACCTCCTACGACGTTTTGACCTGCCGCTTCGGCATCATGTTTTTCCCCGATCTTGCCAAAGCGCTGCGTGAATGTTTGCGCGTTCTGAAACCCGGCGGCCGCGCCGCGTTTGTCGCCTGGGGAAAGCGGGAGCAGCCTTTCTTCAGCGCCACCGCTGGAATTCTTCTGAAACACGTTCCCGTGCCTCCGCCACCTCCCGATCCGGACGCGCCGAACATCACCATGTTTGGAGAAAGCAACCGCCTCCGCCACGCTCTTGAGGCGGCCGGCTTCACGGCCGTTCACGAAGAAGCTCGCGTTGTGCCGGGGAAGTGGGCTGGTTCGCTCGAGGAATACTGGGAGCAATTCACGGAAGTGGCCGCGCCATTTCGCCCGCTGATCGAGCAACTGACTCCCGAGAAAAAAGCTCAGGCGGTCGCGGAAATTCTCGCCGGGCTCAAGAAATTCTGGAATGGCAAAGAGATGGTCTTACCGCTGGAAATTGTTATCGGCACCGGCATGCGACGCTGAGTCGCGGCAAAGCGATACACTCTCCGCTCGTCGCAGCTTGGCTGCTTACGGCTTCTTAATTCGGTTTCAGCAGGCGTGGGAGAAAAAACGCGAAGAATTTTGCCGGGTCAGACTGAAGACAAACTTCCGCATTGGGCGTGCCCGGCTCTGGCCGCGTGTACCCTTCGTCGTCCACGACAATTCGCAGGGGCTGCGTCGGGCACAATTCCGGGGCCACTGCAAACGCCACCGCCATGGGGTCGAACATTGTGGGAGTTTGCAGTCGTCGCACGCGCGACCACTGCAGGAAGAGCAACGCCAGCGCATCCGTCAGCGGCGTGCTCTGCGTAAACACCAACTCTTTCTTCGCTTCGTCCAAGTTCAGTTGCGTAGCGTCCAGCGGCATTACGTAGAGCGGCACGCCGGACCCGAAAAGCTTTTGCGCCGCCTGCGCGTCCATCGCGATGTTGTATTCGCGGTCCGGTTTGTGATTCGGTCCACTTCCCGGATCGTCGTAGCCGCGGTACACGGAACCTCCCATCATGACCACGCGCTTCAGCTTCCGGAACGTCGCCGCATCGCGTTCGATCGCCGCGCCAATGTTAGTTAGTGGCGCGATGGCCACCAGGGTAATTTCTCCCGGCTGCCGCCGGATCTGTTCCAGCAAAAAGTCCACCGCGGCAGGATGCGCTTTCGCCGCGGGTCCCGCCTCGGCCCATCGCGCCTGAGAGAATTGGGCCTCCCGCGGATTGTGTTTTTCGATTCCGATCGCTACCGGAATATCAGTGTGTCCGGTCTCTTTCAAAAACCTGTCGAGCAGCCGCGCGCGAAGAACGGTATTACCCCACGCCGAAGTAATTCCGACAATCTTGAGTTCCGGACTCTGCAAGGCCAGCGCGACCGCAAACGCATCGTCAACGTCGTCCCCAATATCCGTGTCGAGGATGACATTTTGTGGTCCGGCGGCGGGCTTTTGCGTTGCAGCGGATTGCGCATAGCAACAAACACTCGCCGCCGCAAATCCCCAAATTATCGAGACGGCCATCCGCGCGGCCCACTTCAACACCCTCATCTGCGTCACCCTCTCGGCGATTTTACCCTTTCTGCTCCCGGATATTTCGCCATTCCGGAGGTTCACAAAATGTCAAGGATTGAACGCAGGTATGGTGTGGCTATCTACTCTCGAGGCATTCGCAAGAATGGGCTGCGTGATGCGCCGTGCTTAAGCGAGGAGTTTCTCAAGCGGCTCCCAATAGTGCGCTTTCCATCCCGAAGCCAGGGACTCCGCCTCGCCTTTGGGAAAGCCCGTATGGTCGAATACGATCTTGGTTCCGGAGCCCTGCTCCACCAGCTCAAATTTCGCAATCGAATAAACGCCTGGAGCCCAGCCGCCCGTTCGCCAGGCCTGCACGATACGCTCGTTCGGCACAAGCTCGACGTGGCGTCCCGCGATGTACCCGCCGAAGAGCGAGAACGCGCCTCCCACTTCACGGTTGATCTCCGCGGGCTTGTCGCCCAGGTGCATGGCCTGCATGACTCCACTCAGCTGTATGACCTTGTCGAACTGTTTCGCATCGGTAAGCGCTTCATAGACACGCTTCCGGCTCGCTTTGATGACTGGTTCCTGGTGAATGGCTTCCGCCGTGCGGGAAATCTCCTCCTCGGCTCCCGCCCAAGCCTCGGTTGAACCCAACGCCAGCCCGCCAAGCGCGATAACAACTCCAGCCATCATTTGCCGGCGCGTCGGCGTCTCCACTTGCGCGCTCATATTCTTTCTCCCACTCCTCATTTTCGTGCTCATCGTTACCCTCCCCGCTTCTTGCTTTCTGGCGTGGCTGCATCAGAGCACGCCATCAAAATATGTTCAAGATAATGTTTTCCTGGAACCCCGCACCCATTGGGGGCATACTTCCGGCAGGTTCATCGAGGAGGACCCATGCCCTATCCCGCCGGCCACCGCATCGCGGTTCGAGGGAAGATCGTTCAAAGCGCGCGGCGGCTCTTCAATCGCCACGGCTTTGACAACGTCTCCATCCAGCAAATCATGGCCGGCGCCGGCCTGACGCACGGCGGATTCTATAGCTATTTCGGCAGCAAGAGCGATCTGTACGCCGAGGTGCTGGGCTGTTTCTTCACCGACCCGAATTGGAAGAGTTGCTGGGAAGGCGTGGAGGTGGACCTGGCCTCCGCCGACGTAGGGCCGCAAGTCGTCCGCGCCTATCTCTCTCGCCAGCATTTCGAGGACGTCGAGAATTCTTGTCCCATGGTGGCCTTGCCGAGCGACGTTGCGCGCGGCGGCAAAAACGCCAAGCGCGCTTTCGAGACCGTCTTCAAGGCGATGGTCAGCGTCCTCGAACGCAGCACCATCGAGAATGGGCGCTCACGCGCCGCCACCGCCCACGCCATCGCCGCTTTGTGCGTTGGTGGCATGGTTGTGGCCCGTGCCATCGACAACCGGGCTGCTGCGGATGAATTGCGTGATGCCTGCATGACTGTCGCGCTCGATCTCGGCGGCTGGCAGAAAGCGAAAAACGGAAAATCCCGGCAATCCCAACGCTTCCGCATCGCCGCGCCCTAGCCCAGGCGGGCGGCGGTTGTACTAGTCGGTTTTCAAACAAGTGCCTTTGATCTGGCGTTCACGCCCTAACTGCACTACTCGTATCTCAGCGCCTGTGTCGGCGCAATCCGGGATGCTCTTCGCGCGGGCACGTAAGCCGCTAGCATGGTCACCAGAAATAGCGACGGCACGACGATGACATAAGCCACCGCGTCAACGCCTCCGGCATTGAACAGCATGGAATTCATAAGCCGCTCGACGCCGAAACCCATCGCCAGCCCGATTGCCGTTCCCATCGCGACCAGCACGAGGCCCTTGCCCATCACGAGCCGCAAGACGTCTGAGTTTGCCGCGCCAAGGGCTATCCGGATACCGATCTCGCGGGTTCTGCGGCTCACGTTGTACGCCACCAGCCCATACAAACCGGCGATGGCCAGCACAAGACCCACCAGGCCCATACTACCCACCAGCTTCATGGCAATCCGTGGTCCTTCCACGGCTTGATTTTGGTAGTAATCCTCGTAAGACATGGTGTGCAACATCGGCAGATTTGTATCGAGGGTCCGGACAACGTCCTTCACGGGCTGAATTAATTGCAGCGGATCGCCACTCGACCGCAACATCAAGGTCATTCGTGCAATAGGATGCTGGGCCAGCGGCATATACACGAAATCGATCGGCTTTTCGAAACCTGATTGATATTTGATGGTCTGCGCGACGCCTACAATCTCCACCAGAGTGCCGGCGCGGCTATCGAGTCGGATGTGTTTGCCCACCACGTCGGCGCCCGGCCAATAGTGCTTCGCGAACTGCTCATTCACCACGGCCACACGCGGGGTATCCGCGGTGTCGGAGGCCAGGAAGCCGCGGCCGCGCAAAATCGAAATCCCCATGGTCTCGAAGTAGCCTTCATCCACCGTATCCATCGTGGTACTAAAATTCTCGCGATCGCGCGGCATCTGAAAACCTTCCGGCACGAACGCCACGCCGTCAAAGTCGTCTGTCCCGAGCGGAATGTTCTGGGTGAGAGCCTCGCTCTGAACTCCGGGCGCTTGCCGCACGCGTTCGGCCAGCAGCTTGTAAAACCGTTGCGTCTGAGCGGAGCTGTATTGCATCAGGCGCGGATCGAAGCTGGTCATCAGCAGATGATCTTTCGCGAAATCGGTGCCCTCCAGCAAGCTATGTTGGAAACCCCGGACCATCAGGAAAGACGCCGTCAGGAGCATCAGGGACGCGGAAACCTGCGCCACCACCAGCACATTCCGGCCCCAGAGGCGTTTGCGTCCGGGCACATCCACGTCGGCCGATTTGAGTCCGTTCACCAGGTCCACGCGCGTGCTCTGCAGCGCGGGCACCAAACCGCAAAGGAGGGCGCTCAAGGCGGACAACGCGAGGCTTGCCAGGAGCACGCGGGTGTCCATCCGGAACGGGATTGAGAACGGCAAGTCGGTCATGAATATTACGTTTTGAAAGCTCTGAAACCATTGCACGATGCCGTTCCCGATGGCGATCCCGACCAATCCACCCAATGACGCCAGAATCACGCTTTCCGTCAACAGCAGCCGGATCAGCCGGAAGCGCCCTGCGCCAATCGCCAACCGTACGGCGATCTCGCGCGTTCGCGTGCGCGCACGGCTCAGAAGGAGTCCCGCAACATTGGTGCAAGCCACCAGCAGGACTGCCAGTGCAAGGGTCACAAAGATCACGCCGAATTTCCAGTTCACATCGTCGGCTCGAGTCCGCATTTCGAACTGGGTGTGCAACGCGGCGCCGCGGCTGCGATTGACTTGTGGATACTCGGTTTCGAAGTTTTTTGCGAGCACGGCCAGTTCGATCTGTGCCTGCTGCAGCGTCGCGCCCGGTTTCAAGCGCGCCCTGACGGTCAACTCGCGATCGTCGCGATCCTCGAAAAAATTCTTCTGAGGGCTGGTCGAAAACACCGGCGCCATCGCCAGCGGCATGTAGAAGTCAGGGTGCCCGAATATCATCATCCCCGGGAAGGAGTCGGGGGCGACGCCAATCACGGTGAACTCCGTGCCGTTCAGGCGAATCGTCTTGCCGACGACGGCAGGATCGCTCGCGAATTCGTGCTTCCAGAAGTCCGGCCCGAGCACCACGACGGCATCGCGACCCGGCACACGATCTTCATCCTCCCGAAACCCGCGCCCCAGCCGAGGTTCCACGCCGAGCACGTGGAAATAGTTACCGGACACCATCATCCCGCCCTTGACCCTCGGTGTGGCTGCGGGGTCAGCGCTGAAGCCGACGGCCTCCATAGCTGCGCTGGCGATCACGCCGTCGTAGCTCTTCGTTCTGTCGCGGATGTCCAGGTATTCGCGATAGGAGAAATCGTCATAGCTGCTATCGTGTGACGTGCCCACCAGAGTGACCACGCCGCCCGGATGCGGCACGGGGTAAGGCCTGAAGATCAGCGCATCGACCATACTGAAAGTCCCCGAGGTCATCCCGATCCCTAGCGCCAGCGTGATCACCACGAACAAAGTAAGTCCGGGCGTGCGGCGCAGACTCCGCATCGCGTAACGCGCATCGTCGAGGAAATCCGTCAACCAATGTATGCGTCGCATGTCTCTCATCTCCTCTTTCCGTTGTTCCATTCCGTCCATCGCGCGCATGGCGGCGTAGCGCGCCTCTTTTGGGGAAAGGCCTTTGGCGATGCCTTCCTCGATTTTTTGCTCCAGGTGAAACTGGAGCTCTTCGTTCAGCTCTTCCTCGACGCGGCCGTGGCGAAAGAGGGAGCGCAGGCGAAGCGGGATGGTGTATAGCCAGTGTTTTGGGTGCATGGGACCTCCTTAGGCGAGCGGTGCGCTCAGGCCTCCTCGAGTCTCACGACATGGGAAATAGCGGCGGAAAGGCGGCCCCAATTTGCGACCTCTTTTTCCAGATGCTGGCGACCGAGTTTGGTGAGCGAGTAAAACTTTGCGCGGCGATTGTTTTCGCTGGGCTTCCATTCGGCGGTGATCCAGCCTTCTTGTTCGAGCTTGTGTAAAGCGGGATAGAGGGAGCCGTCGCTGACTTGCAGGACTTCGCCGGAGATTTGTTTCAGGCGCTGGCTTACGGCCCAACCGTTCATGGGTTGCAGCGCGAGAATCTTCAGCAGAAGAAGGTCCAGTGTGCCTTGGACTAGATCGGATGGCTTGCTCATGCACTCTCCTCGGTTACCGAGGGCATGATACACAGGCTCCCCTCGGTAAGCAAGGGGAAAATGTTGGCAAACCTTGCGCAGGCGGTTGGGGTCGACCCGACAGGGCGGAGCGCCCCGTGCTACCCTGCAAGAATTCCCCCCTGCACCGTTCTAACGGAGAAGATGAAATCCGGGAGAGGCACTGACCATGAAGACTTTTGTTAACAAGTTGAATCGACGTTCGGGCCGGATTTTGGCCGCGGCCGTCGCGTTATTCGTCGCCGCGGAGTTGTCTTATCCTTACCGTCACGCGCCCCGCGTCTATGCGTCGCAGGAAAAAGAATCCGCTCGCGCTGCCGCAGGCGACCAGACCACCAGCTTGAGCGATCAAACCGATCTCAACGTCACCGTCTACAATTCCAATATCGCGTTGGTGCGCGACGTCCGCCAACTGGCTCTCCCCGGCGGCGCTTTCCGCCTGAAATTCATGGACATTGCCGCCACCGTGAATCCCGCAACGGTGCATTTCCGCTCGCTCACCGATCCCGAAAAGCTCGGCGTCATCGAGCAGAACTACGAATACGACCTCCTCGAACCTGCCAAGCTTCTGCACAAATACGTCGGGAAGGAAGTCACGCTCGTCCGCTCGTACATGGAAAACGGCTCGACCAAGCACGAAGAGATCAAGGCCACGCTCCTCTCGGACAACAACGGCCCCGTCTGGAAAATCGGCAACGACATCGTGACCGGCGTGTATTCCGAAGGCTACCGCTTCCCGGAAGTGCCCGCGAATCTGTACGAGCGCCCCACCCTGCTGATGTCGCTCGAAAATTCCGGTCCGCACAAACAACAGATTGAAGCGTCGTACCTCGCGACCAATCTTTCCTGGAATGCCGATTACGTTTTGACAGTGGCTCGGGATGACAAAGCTGCCGACCTCGACGGCTGGGTAACGCTCGCGAACAACAGCGGCACGGCTTTCCGCAACGCCCGACTGCAACTCGTCGCCGGCGATTTGAATCGCCTGCCTGCAAATCGCCGCGCAGATATGATGGAGTCGAAAGCCATGGCCGCGACGGGAGGGGTAGCAAATCAATTCCAGCAGGAAAGTTTCTCCGAGTACCACCTCTACACGCTCGGACGCCGCACTTCCGTCGAAGACAAGGAAACCAAGCAGATCAGTCTGCTGCAGGGCACTGCGGTGCCGGTCGAGAAAATCTTCGTTGTGAACGGACAGAACTTCTACTACCACAACCAGCAGAATCCGGGCTCGCCGCTGAAAGATCCCGTCATGATCTTCTACAAATTCAAGAATGAAGAAAAAGCCGGCCTCGGCATGCCTTTGCCTGCGGGCAATCTCCGCGTCTACCAGAAAGATTCCAAGGGCGGCGTGCTCTTCGTCGGCGAAGATCACATTGACCACACGCCCAAAGATGAAAACGTGACTGTCCACATCGGCAACGCGTTCGACGTCGTGGCCGAGCGCAAACAGACCGACTACAAGCGCATTGACACGCATGTTTGGGAGATGGAATTCGAGATCACGCTGCGCAACCACAAGGACACGGCCATCGTCGTTCAGGTGAACGAGCCGATCGGCGGCGATTGGGAGATGCTTTCCTCCGGCTACAAATTCACGAAAACATCGGCTTGGGCGGCGCAGTTCAACGTGCCCGTGGATAAGAACGGTACTTCTGTCCTGAAGTACCGCATCCGCGCGCACTGGTAGTCGCAATGGTTTCCCGCCCGGGCGGGCGAATGCCCCACCCGGGCGGAATAAGTTTTCATGTTTTGCGTCTCGGACGAAATTTAGTGAAGGGCTTGCTTCTTTTGTTCGGCGCGCCTGCCCATTATCCCGTGGAGGCGACAAAAATCATTTCCGTCGAATCATCGCAGAGCTAGAAACGAAGCGTCAAGGTTCTCCCACAACCGCGTCCGCCTCGATTTCCACCAGCATTTCGGGCGAAATCAGTTTGCTGATCTCGACCATGCTTGTCGCGGGGCGGATGGCGCCAAAATATTCTCCATGCGCGCGGCCGGCCTTTTCCCATTCGGAGATATTGGTGACGTAAATGCGCGTACGTACCACGTCTTGCAGAGTGGCGCCCGCCTTGGCCAACGCCGCCTCGATGTTCTTGATCGTTTGCACGGTCTGCGCGTGCAAATCGCCCACACCCACGATCTTTCCATCCGGCCCGGTCGCGGTCGTTCCCGAAACAGTGATCATGTTTCCGATGCGCACCGCCCGCGAGTAGCCCACAATCGGCTCCCAGGGCGCCCCGCTCGATATATTTTGGCGTGACAAGATTGTCTCCTTTGGCTCGCTTTGCTGCGTAGGCGCGAAGCTGCGTGCTAAACTGAAACAATTATGGCACAGGCGAACACCGCAAGCCGGGGGCGCACCTGCGCCGGGAACATGCGATGAAATGCAATAACATTCTGGAAGCGGTGGGGCACACGCCGCTCATCCGTCTGAACCGTATCAATCAAGGCCTCAAGCCTCAAGTTTACGTCAAGGCAGACTACTTGAATCCGGGCGGCTCGGTGAAGGACCGCATCGGCATTCGAATGATTGATGAAGCGGAAAAGAAGGGACTGCTCAAGCCCGGCGGCACGATCATTGAAGGCACGTCCGGTAATACCGGCATGGGCCTCGCGCTGGTCGCGGCGGTGCGCGGCTACAAATGCGTTTTCACCACCACGGACAAGCAGTCCAAGGAAAAAGTGGATTTGCTGAAAGGACTCGGCGCGGAAGTTATCGTGTGCCCGACCGCGGTCGAGCCGGAAGATCCGCGGAGCTACTATTCCGTCGCGAAAAAGCTGGCGCGCGAAATTCCGAATTCGTACTATCCGAATCAGTATGACAATCCAATGAACCCGGAGGCGCATTACGAAACCACCGGGCCGGAGATTTGGGAAGACAGCGCCGGCAAAATCACCCACTTTGTGTGCGGCATGGGCACGGGCGGCACGATCAGCGGTGTTGGGAAATACCTGAAAGAAAAAAATCCCGGCGTCAAGATTATCGGTGTCGACCCATTCGGCTCGCTCTACTACGATTTCGTCAAGACCGGCAAGACCATCAAGGCGAAGACTTACGTGGTTGAAGGCATCGGCGAGGATTTTTTTCCGACCACCATGAACCTCAAGATCCTGGACGACATCATCCAGGTGGGGGACGAAGAATGCTTCGTCGTGGCGCGGCGTCTGGCCAAAATGGAAGGACTATTCACCGGTGGCTCGGGCGGCGGGTGTATTTCCGGAGCGTTGCGCTTGGCAAAAGACCTGGGCCCAAAAGATTTCGTCGTCGCGTTTCTTCCCGACACCGGCATGCGTTATCTCAGTAAAGTTTACAACGATGAATGGATGCGCGAGCGGGGCTATGTAGATTCGACGGTGGCGATCACGGCGGCGGAAGTGGTCAACGCCAAGCACAAGGCGGGAAAAGTGCGGGAGCTGGTGGTCGCGCGGCCGTACCAGACGGTATTTCACGCGCTGAAGACCATGCAGGAGCAGGACATTTCGCAGATCCCAGTGTTCGAGGAAAATCTTCCCATTGGCACGATCTATGAAGACCAGATTCTTACCCTCGCGCTGCAGGGGAAAGATCTCCGCAAACTGGTGGTGCGAGAAGTAATGAGCAAGCCGCTCCCACGAATCCCATCAACGTCGCCGGTGGAACGCGTGACGTATATCCTCAGCCACGAAAATCCTGCGGTATTTGTCGAAATGGGTGACTCGCGCTTCGAGATCCTCACGAAGTACGACCTGATGAGCACGGTCGCGTCGCTCATGGAACAAAAGCGCTGATCATTTTTCGCGTAGACAAGTAGACAGACGGATTCAAACACCTTGAAAATACTCGATTTCAACGAACGCTTGAAAGATTCGATACTCATCGCCGATGGCGCGATGGGCTCGATGCTGCACGAAGCGGTCGGTTCGCAGCGCTGCTTTGACGAAGTGAACGCAACCGAGCCGGAGGCGGTTTTTCGCGTGCATCAGGCGTATATCGAAGCCGGCGCGCACATCATCGAGACCAACACCTTCGGTGCCAACCGATTCAAGCTCGCGCCCCTGGGCCTTGCCGACGAGGTGCAGCGCCTCAACAGCCGCGGCGTCAAGATCGCCCGCGAAGCGCGTGAGTCGGCCTCCCGCGAAGTGCTTATTGCGGGTTCCATTGGCCCGCTGGGACTCGGCGTGCAGTCGCGGCATCCCTCGCCGGAAGAAATTCAGGAAATTTTCTACGAGCAAGCGCTGGCGCTGGAAGAACGCGGCGTGGATCTCTTTTGTCTGGAGACGTTTTCTTATGTCGAAGAGCTGCTTATCGCCATCGACGCCATTCGATCGTTCTCCGGATTGCCCATCATCGCGCAGCTCACTTACTCGGAAGAAGGCACGACCTATGGCGATGTGCGGCCCGCGGGCGCCGCCGCACAACTGAAAAATAAAAACGTTCAAGTCATCGGCGCGAACTGCACGCTCGGCCCGCAAGCGCTTCTGCCCATTTTGCAGGAGCTTACGAACGTGGACGATCTCCGCGTTAGCGGAATGCCTAACGCAGGTTTTCCCAAGCGCGAAGGCGACCGCATCGTGTATCCAAAATCCTCGCCCGAATACTTCGCGCTTTTCGCCCGCGAAGCGGCCGCGCTCGGCGTGCGCATTCTGGGCGGCTGCTGCGGCACGACGCCCGCACACATTCACGCCATGGCGGAAGCGGTCAAATCGCTGCGGCCTGTGAAACACGCAGCGCATGCGAAAAGCGTCGCCACTCTTGCCAGACCTGTTCCGGCAACGGAGCGCGAACCGGAAAGCAAGTTCTGGAAAAAGCTGAAAGCCGGGCAGTTCACCGTTTGCGTCGAGATCGATCCGCCGAAGGGGCTTTCACTCGACCGCATCTTCGAGCAGGTCGACAGAATCATGGCTTGCGGTAAAGTCGACGCCATCGACATCAACAGCGGTGCAATGGCCCGCGTGGGCATGGACGCGCTCATCACGGCTGGCGCCCTCGAGGCGCGCGGCGTCGAAACCGTGCCGCACCTCACCACGCGCGATTTCAACATCATCGGTTTGCAGGCCATGCTCCTGGGTGCGTGGACTGTCGGCGGTGTGCGCAACGTCCTCGCCATTACCGGCGATCCGCCGTCGGTCGGCGACTATCCGGAAGCCAGCGGCGTGTACGAAGTGGATTCCGTGGGCCTGGTGAAAGTTTTGCACCGCTTGAATCAAGGGACGGATTGGGCGGGAAAAACTCTAGGCGGCGCGACGAATTTCGCTATCGGCGTGGCCGTGAATCCCGTCGCCGACGACCTGGACGATGAAATCGAGCGCTTTCACGCCAAGATTGAAGCAGGCGCGCACTACGCGATGACTCAGCCGCTTTTCGATCCCGCACACTGGCACGCTTTTGTGAAAAAATTGGGCGGCAAGCCGCCGATTCCCGTGCTCATTGGAATTTGGCCGCTCAACAGTTACAAACAGGCGCTGCGGCTGAATAACGAAGTCCCTGGGATCGTGATTCCGGAGGCGCTGCTCAAGTCGCTTGAGTCCGCCGGCGCCGCCGCGCGCGACCGCGGATTTGAGGTTGCGCGACAAATGCTGTCGTGGTCGCGCACGGAACTTGCCGGTGCGTATTTGATTCCGCCGTTTAAGCGCTATGAAGAGATTCTCGACATTCTATAGCCACGCCATCGCCCCAAGAGTTGCTTGCCTATTTGTGGCGGATTTCCGCGGGGGCGCGGGTACGATCGAGGGGAAACACTTGGAGTTGCCATTTGACCGGGACGGACGTTGGGACATAGCAGGTGGTCTTGTCGCAAGCCTGGTATTCCAGCTTTCCCGCAATCGTGAAAAGTTTACCGTCATCACCCAGCGATCCCCAAAACGCCGCCCCGGAGTTCACTTTCACATCCTGGCTGATGCGGAACGTCCCTTCGAAGACGGGCACGCTCTCCTTGATCGCGGGCAGAAAGAGAGTTTTGGACGGCGGATAAACTGCCGGTTTGAGTTCCAACTGCGGGACAGTTTCGATTACCAGCTTGATGGGTTTATAGCCCTGTGCGCCGGGCGCGTACACGTGAACATTGGGGGGCAGCCGCACTTCGGTAGCGAGCGTGACGCGAGTGCCGGGAACGCCCGCGGGATCGGACTGTTCGAGGGCCAGTTCAAGATGCGGGGCTTCGACTGTTTCCGTTACTTCCTCGCCTAACTCCGGAAAAAGCCTGGCAATAATGCTATTCCCGGTAAGGCGCTCGCGGTATTTTGCTTCGAAGAATTTTTCTCGAATGATACCTCTGGGATCGATGAAAAAATATCCGGGGCGGGCAAAGCCTTTCTGCATTCCTGTAGCTTCCTGATTGAGAACGCCGTACGCCTGGATGGTCTTCGAGTCCGGATCCGCGAGCATGGGGTATTCGATTTTGTGCCGGTCGGCAAAAAATTTCAGAATTTCTTGCGAGTCGTAGCTGATGACCGCCAACTTCACCCCTTGCTTTTCGAATCGCGGAATGGCGCTTTGCAGCTGGACCAGCTGCCCTTTGCAGAAGGGTCACCAGTCGGCGGAACGGAAAAAGAGAAGAACAGTCCCGTTCGCTCCCTTCAAAGTAGCGAGCGTTTGTACACGTCCAAACTGGTCGTGAACAGAAAAAGCCGGAGCCTTCTGCCCCACCGCGAGTCCGATGGACATCAACTCGATGGAAGCGACCCTAATGGCGTCGCCATCGAGCGTCCCGTGGACGGTTACGCTGTCTCCCAAGTGAGCGGTTACGGATTCCTGTGGCTCAAGGCCGTACATGACCCTGCTCGTATCGTCATACAGAGCGAGCTTCGCGCCGGGCACGTTCTTGGTGCAGTCGGGAGATTCGTTAAACGCCTCGTCTGCGTTGCAACTGCTGGACACCACTGTGCCGGACCACGCTCCGGAATTCGTCGCCGGATTTGTTGCCGGGGCTTTTGCATTGTTCTGCCCAGCCAGCGCGAGCGGCACTGTGCAAAGAACCGCTGCCAGATTGAAGGAGAAGAGTTTTCGCTTAGAATGAGCCCTGAACGAGAGCATCAAGTCGAGACCTTTCTATTTTTCTCAGTCCGCTACTACTCTACGCCGGCCAGTTTCGGCATACAAGGTCTTCGAGGTAGAGCTGCACGATTCTTACAGGCTGCTAGCGTCCCGCGTCACTCTGATTCGGCAGATTGTGGAGTTTGCTTTCGCAATACGCGGCGCAGCACTGGGACGAGGATCGCGTAAACAACGGCTACAAATACGGGTGCGAGGAGCAACCAGGCGGCCATGGCGTGCCAGGTGGTGGTCCACAAGAGGCGGATGGTGCGCCACAGGCCGGCATGAATTAATGCCTGAAGTTGGGATGGGGAAATCGCCAAGTGCGGAGCACGAAACAGTTTCTCGCCCAGCCGGAAAAAGGGAATCAAAAGCGCGAGCTGCGCGGGATACATGAAATAATTCACGATCTGGATGGCGGGAAGATTCAAGCGCAACAGCAGCGCGGCGATCGCGCAAAGCGCCGTGGTCCAGCCGATGGCCGGAAAGACGCCCAGCGCTGCGCCGAGCGCGATACTGAGGGCGATTTTCTCGGGCGTGACGCCTTGCCGCAACAACTCCAGGATCGGGAGAGCGATGCGGCGGTGAAAGAATCCTTCTCTCATTTCGAATATTGCCGCACTAGCGCGCGGAGATTGTGCCCAGGCTCCCGGGATTTCTCAGTTTTTGGGGGGCGCCGGCACTTCGCTGGTGTGGTCATGAATAATTCGCCAGCCTTCAGGAAAGCGATCGAAGATCAAAGAAAATACTCCTCCGATGTCGCCTTTTTGCCGGGCCAGATGCCAGTGTCCAAGAACAAGGGCCGCGTCCGGGCCAAGGAATCGAATTTCGAGGCCGGAGAATTCCAGTTGTCCCATCGCCTCACGATTTGGGTAATGCTCCTTGTAGCGAGCCAGAACTCCATCCCAGCCACGAGCAATGCCGCCAGTTCCCGAAAAAGTGAGCTCCGGGGAGCGCCAATACCCTTGGAGAAAGGTGTTCACGTCGCCTTGGTTCCAGGCGTCCTGCTGCGCCGATAAGACGGCGTTTATGGCGGAGCGGTCGCCCCCGCGGTCACGGGCTTGAGGTGCTTGGCGCGCGGAAGCCGCCAACCCGCCGAGGAAAACCAGCGCCGCCAGGAACGTCAAGAACCGCGATTTTGTGATCTGCCTCATTTAACCCCCTGAAACACATTGATAATAAAGAGGATAGAGGACAGGGGCGCTAAGCGCAAGAGGCGGCCATTGGGCACAGGTTTTTACCCTACTGGAAATGTCATCAAAATATTACCCCTGCTAGGTTCAGCGCACTGGTACTACGGAACTATTGGCGTCCGCACGGGTCTCCGGCAGAATTGTCGGTGAGGTTGAGGCATGTTTTCCGCCATGCTATTTGCGATCTCCATCGTGGCCCTCACACAGTTCGCGCTCTACTACTGGCGAGCCGTGCTGACCGGGGTTGCCGCGCAGCCGGTCTCCGACCGGGTGCTGGCCGCTGCCCACGTGGAAAACGGGCGCTTCAACGCCGCGGACTTCGAGAAACTCTCCGGCCTACATCAACTTACTCCGGATCTGAGTCCCAATCGTGGCGGGCTGGGTCTCGTGCGGCTGTACTATCGTGTAATCGGCGCAGTCGGGTCCCTAGCCGACAAGCGTCTTCCCGCGCTGGCCTCGTGGAGCGAACAGGAGCGCATCCTGTGTGCGCGCTATGCCGCCGTCCAGATCGATCGCCGCCTGCAAGCCAACTTGGCGCTGGCTGCTTCGCTGCGTTCCTGCTGATCTTTCTGCGGTCCTCACGCTCCCTCCTGCTAACTGATATCCCTTCGCGCAAGCCCTTGCTGAGCTCCTTGTCCAATTTGTCGCGCCTGTAGATAATGCAACCATCACACGGGATCTTGGAGTCACAATGATTTCGATAAAATCCACGCTGAAAAACGTGAAAATCCTTCATTTGGCTTTTCTATTTACGGTGCCGCTTTTCCTCCTCCAATTACATCTGCTGCACCCAGCTGAGCACGGGGTATCCAACACCGTTATTTTTGGTTTTGGAGCGGCATGCCTCTTGGACATTGTGATCGCCAGTCGCTTCAGAGACCGAATGATCGCACCATCCAAGGAGCTACTTCGCGCGAACCCGGAAGACACGGCAGCACTCAACCGCTGGCGAGCGGGCTCGATCATCTCTTTCACATATGCGGAAACTATTGTGCTTTTCGGATTTGCGCTGAAAGTTCTTGGTGCCGGCTGGAACATCGCAGGAATCTTCTTTGTCGTTGGAATTCTCTTGTTACTCGCTTGGACGCCGAGACTCGACTTGCCACAGACTCTGTAGTATTTACAGCTCTCAGACGCCGCACCATTCCCTTCGCTTCTTTAGTAGGCCCAGCGCAAGAGCATGCCGGCCGTGGTGTAGCCCGCGCCGACGGCGACGATCAGCACCAGGTCGCCCTTGCGCAAGCGGCCCTGTTCGACAGCGTCGCGCAAACCAAGAGGAATCGTTCCCGCCGTGGTGTTTCCGAATTTGTCGATGTTGACCATGACTTTGGAATCGTCGACCCCCAGGCGTTCCTGCATCGCGCGAATGATGCGCAAGTTGGCCTGATGAGGGACAACCAGGGCGAGATCCTTGCTGCTGAAACCGTTGCGCTCAAGCAGAGAAACGGAAAGCTCGGCCATGCGGCGCACGGCGTACTTGAAAACCTGCGAGCCTTCCTGATGCACGACGTGCATGTTCTTATCCACGGTTTCATGCGTCGAGGGATGTAGCGAGCCGCCACCCGGCATGTACAGGTATTGCCCCCCGGAGCCATCCACGTCATGTGAGAAGTCGATGATGCCTTCCCCTGCGGCGGCTGGCTCGAGCAGGACTGCCCCGGCGCCGTCGCCGAACAGGATGCACGTGGCGCGGTCCTTGTAATCGAGGATGGTGCTCATAGCGTCGCTGCCGATGACCAGGGCTTTACGATGCGTACCCGCGCCGACGAATTGCGCGCCCACAGTAAGCGCGTACGCGAAACCCGAGCACGCGGCCGACAGATCGAATCCCCAGGCTTTTTTCGCGCCGAGGCGACTCTGGACCAGGCAGGCGGTCGCGGGGAAAAACATGTCGGGGGTAACGGTGGCGAGGACGATGAGGTCGATTTCGGCGGGATCCGTTTTGGTCTGCCTGAGAACCGCCTTGGCGGCTTCGGTAGCGAGATGCGAGGTCGCGATGCCTTTTTCCACGACGTGGCGTTCACGGATTCCGGTGCGTTCGCGGATCCAGGCGTCGTTGGTGGCGACCATTTTCTCGAGATCGGCGTTGGTCATCGCCTTGGGCGGAACATAGCCAGCCACACCCGTAATTTTAGCCGCGATGCGATGAGACATGACTCTCCCCGGTGAAGCGGGCGGAAACGCAAGAGACAGGAAAGTGTATGCGAAGGCGGGATAAACAGACAAGCAGCCCGTGCGCGGAGTTGCGCAGGAAACTGGGCACAGGGTCTCGGGTCATAAGAGAGGCGGGAGGATTTCGAAGCGCCAGGTCAGCGTGGCGGTTTTCCGGAGAGTGGCCGAGACTGAACAATATTTTTCCTCGCTGAGTTCGATGGCGCGTTTGACGGCGGCTTCGTCGAGCTGCCCGCGGAGACGATACACGAGCTCGAGTTTGGTCCAAACCGCGGGCGGATCGGGGGCGCGTTCTCCAGAGCAGATGACTTCGAGCGATTCGAGCTTCTGGCGTTTTTTCTTGAGGACGACGACTACGTCGGTGCCGGTGCACGCGCCCAGCGCGAGCAGGAGCAATTCCATCGGCCCGGGAGCAGAGTTGGATTGGCGGTCGGAATCGATAGCCAGCGCATGCCCGGAAGGGCCCAGCGCCAGGAATTTCTCTTCGCCGATCCATTTGACGGTTGCGGTTTGCATGAAGCCTCCGGGGGACAGGATAGCAGGGGTGCACATCCGAACGGGGTAGGAAACCGTATATCCAGACGGGAGCAAGAATGGAGAGGGAAAGAAGAATCCATGGAGCTCGAAAATTTCCACACGTAGAGAGATTTCCCATGAATAAAAATCCAGTTTGGGGAGTCTAAGGTCTTAAGGGATAGTGTGTGAATTTGCGATGAGCGGGTTCCGAACAAATAGAAAATAGCGGAATCCTCCAGGACAGCGGGCCATCTAAAACAGCCTAGTGGTCTGTGTTTGAGAAACGATAGTCAAGCCCGCGGAAGAAAATTGGACTGGCTTTTTGGCTTGGGAGCAGGAGTATACTGGCCTCCCAACTCACGATCTTCACGGCGGGAGTTCCGCCGGGAGGGTGGCAGTAGAATCAATCAAAAAAACAGGAGGGTATGAGGGATATGACGAAATCGAACAAGTACCTGATTGCTGGTGCGGCGATCGCAGGTCTGCTTGCGGGAACCGGCGCCAGAATCCAGGCTTCGAACTTGCTCCCGAGCGTGAAGGCGTCGTTAAGCGCTCAGGATCAGGCCGCAGCCCCGGATGCGAAGGCCAGCAAGAAGAGCGCCAAGGACAAGCATGCCTGTCAAGGCAAGAACTCATGCAAGGGCAAGGGCGGCTGCAAGTCCAGCGACAACGGTTGCAAGGGCAAGAACTCTTGCAAGGGCAAGGGCGGCTGCGCGACCGATGGCTCGAAGATGCCGGACGAGAAGAAGCCCGGATGACACCAGCTTCCTGCTGACAGGAAGTTCCTGTAGAGGGGCTGGTGGAAGTTGCCGGCCCCTCTGCATTTTTCCCCGCGGAGAGGGCCATGCCTGCCAATCGGTTTAACGGATTTACGGATTACGGGATCGGAATCGGGTTGCGCGCGCCGCATTATCACCACATTTTGACGCGCAAGCCGGTGGTGGACTGGTTCGAAATCATTTCGGAAAACTTCATGATCGATGGCGGGCGGCCGCTGCACACCCTCGATCAAATCCTCGAACAGTACAAAGTAGTGCAGCACGGGGTATCGATGTACTTCGGGTCGGCCGAAAAGCTGAACGGCGAACACCTGCGCCGCCTGAAGGATCTGGTGAAGCGCACCAAGACGCCGTGGCTTTCGGACCATCTTTGCTGGGGAAGCGTGGACGGGCGCTACACGCACGATTTGCTGCCCATGCCGTACACGTTCGAAGCGGCAAAAATTACCGCGCAAAAGGTGCGCGAAGTCCAGGATTTTCTGGAAATACCGGTGGCCGTCGAAAACGTGAGCAGCTACGCCGAATACCACGTGTCGGAAATGACCGAGTGGGAATTCTTAAACGAAGTGGTGGAGCGCGCAGACTGCGGAATCCTGCTGGATGTGAACAATATCTACGTTTCCTCGCAGAATCACAATTTTAATCCGTTTACCTATGTGAATAGCATTCCCGCCCAGCGAGTCGCGCAGGTCCACATAGCGGGGCACTCCCGGTACCGCAAATATATTTTGGACACACACGATCATCCAGTGATCGACCCGGTGTGGAAGCTGTACGAACGCGCGATTCAGCGCGCCGGGCACACCGCCACGCTGCTCGAATGGGACGACAGCATTCCGACTTTTCAGGAAGTGCACGACGAAGCATTGAAGGCGAACCGTTTTCTGAAGGACACGGTTTTGGCGAAGGCCGTATGAGATTGATGGAACTCCAGAGGACGATGGCGCGCGCCGTGATGCAGCCGCTCACACGCACGGAGCGAATGCAGCGGAAGTCGCCCGCGGGCGGCTCGATGAGCAAGTATGCTTCGCGGTTCATCAAGCCGAATGACCGGCTGACGTCGTTCGAACGCCTGGAAATTTACAACCGGCAATACTGGTTCCGGGTGCTGTCGTGCATGATGGAGGACTTTCCCGGCCTGCGCGCCGTGTTGGGCGTGCGGCGCTTCGAGGAGATGTCGAAAGCGTATTTGGTCGACAATCCTTCGCGGTCTTTTACGCTGAGGAACCTCGGCTCGCGGCTGGAAGCCTGGCTCCGCAAGCATCCGAAGTGGGCGGGAGCGAAACAAAAGCTGGCGCTGGACATCGTGCGGCTGGAGTGGGCGGACATCGAAGCGTTTGACCTCCAGGCCGAGCCTGCGTTGCGAAAGGAAGACTTGAGCGACGAGGCCGGGCCGAATTTGCAGCTCCGTTTGCAGCCGCACATCCGGCTCCTGGCGCTGCGCTATCCCGTGGACGATCTGCTGCTCGAAGTTCGGGAAAATGACGAAGACAAGGACGTCGCGAGCAACGCTTTTCAGGAACGGCGAAAGCGCAAGCGCGTGCAGGCGGTCGCGAAGCTGAAGACCACGGAGATTTATCTGGCAGTTCACCGCGTGGACAATACTGTCTATTTTCGCCGGATCGAACGCGAGGAGTTCGCAATCCTCAGCGCACTCCGAGAAGGGAAGCCTCTCGGCAAGGCCATCGACCTGGCGTTCCGAAAGAGCGCGATTCCTGTAGAGAAGAGGGCCGGTAGCGTCCAGGAGTGGTTCCAGAATTGGGCGGCGCTCGGTTGGTTCACGAAGGTAGGGGAAAAGGTCTAAATCGCTGAAGCTTTCTCGCGCAAAAATCATCTATTCCAGCTATGAAAAACTTTGTTCCCAGCGTCAAAAAACTGCACGATTCCTTCTTCCATTTTGTGTCCTACGCGCAAACACCATTCTTGCTGTGTGTCCGGCTCTATTGGGGCTGGCAACTCATCGAAAGCGGCTGGGGCAAACTGCACAACCTCGACAAAGTCACGGAATTTTTCACCAGCCTCGGCCTGCCGATGCCGGGCGCTACTGCCGTCTTTATTTCCTCTCTGGAATTGTTCGGCGGAATCCTGCTGGCGCTCGGGCTGTTTTCGCGTGTCATCTCCCTGATGCTTACCGTAAACCTGTTCGTTGCGTACATCACCTCGGACCGCGAGGCGCTGCTCTCGATTTTCTCCGACCCTGATAAATTCATGGCTGCGGCGCCGTTCACGTTTCTCTGGGCTTCACTCCTGGTGTTAATTTTTGGCGCGGGGAAAATTTCGGCGGATGCACTTCTCGGGCGCTGGCTCTTTCCCGCGGACGCTCCTGGAACCCGATCCGCGTCGAATGATCGCGCGTAGCTTTTTGAGTACTGCCATTCACTGGACTGGATACGTCCGCGCCTTCACCAAGATTATTCCTCTCGCGCTGCTGCTGTTATGCTTGCCCGCGTTCATCGCGAGGGCCGAAGAAATGACTTCCACTTTTGCGATCGGCGGAGCCCGGATTGATGTGACCATTGACGCCGGCAAACTGGAAGTGTCGCAGTCCGACCTCATGCACTGGGTGAAATCCGCCGCGGAATCGGTTACCGCCTACTACGGACGCTTTCCCGTGCCGCACTTGTTCCTGCGAATCAGCAGTTTTGACGGGCGCGGCGTCCGGCATGGCCAGACATTCGATACCGACGGCGGCCTGATCACTATCCGCGTGGGGAATGCCAGCTCTCCCGGCGAATTGGTTGACGATTGGATGCTGACGCACGAAATGCTTCATCTGGCATTTCCCTCGCTTGAAGGGAATCACCATTGGATGGAAGAGGGGCTCTCGGTCTATGTGGAACCCATCGCGCGGATCCGGGCAGGCCACTTGACGGCGCAGCAGATGTGGGCTGACTTGGTGAGGGATCTCCCCAAAGGTCTTCCGCAGGACGGCGACCACGGCCTCGACCACACGCACACCTGGGGCCGCACGTATTGGGGAGGCGCCCTATTTTGTTTCGTCGCGGATGTCGAGATCCATCGTAAAACGCAAAACAAAAAAGGACTCGAGGACGCCTTGCGGGGAATACTGGATGCCGGCGGCGACATTCGCAAGGATTGGGAGCTGGAAGAAACTCTCAAAATTGGAGATCGCGCAACGGGGACCGACGTCCTGGTGAAGCTCTACGACCAGATGAAGGACCAGCCGGTGAGTGTCGATCTCGCCGCACTTTGGAAAGAATTGGGCGTCGTGAACGAGGGTGGAACGATTCAGTTTCGCGAGGATACGCCGCTGGCAGCCGTGCGCCTGGCCATCACAGACGGTCTTTCGAGAAAGTCCGCGGCCTCTGGAGATGTAGCGCGGCCGCTGACGGTTTTTGCCGGGCGCACACGGGGGCGCGCATAATACTTTCAACAGAAGCGAACGGAGGCGTTATGAAGAACACAAAGCAGAAGGCGATCGGGCTATTCGAGGGACTGTTGCTCTTTATCGGGGCGGTTGCGATTGCTGGATTCGGCGCGGCGCGGGCCGAGCAGAGCGGCATGTCCGCCGAGGCGAAGGAGCAGCCTTACGTTGTCGAATATTATTACAAGGCGAAGTGGGGTCACGCGGATGAATTTCTTGCGCTATTCAAGAAAAACCACTACCCGGTTTTGAAGAAGGAGATGGAGCTGGGGCGGATGCTGAAAGTGAGCATGGTCGCGCCGCGGCTCCATGCCACGGAGGACGGGCGCTGGGATTTTCGCGTCACCATCGTGTTCAAAAATGCCGCTATTGCCAACGACAATTTCGACAGCGCCGCACTGCTCAAGCAGCTTTATCCCGACCAGGAAACGTACAAGCGCGAAGAGCAGCGCCGCTTTGAAATCCTGGATGCGCACTGGGACTTGCCCATCAAGGACATAGACCTGGAAGTCCGCTGATGGGTGGCTGAAAAATCGAAATCGGCGGCGCGATCTCCGTCACGCCGCCACTTTTTATTTGCCCCGAACTAGCTGCCGGCTAGAAGTAGAGCTTCAGAGCCAACTGCAACTCGCGGGCGTTGCTGATGGTAGAAGTAATTTTTCCGAATGTGGAGGAACCCACCAGCGAGTCAGGACCTGCAAAATGCGGATGATTGAAGGTATTGAAAGACTCCGCGCGAAATTGCAGACGCATTCCTTCGCGAATTATGGCCAACGGAAAATCCTTGAAGAGGGACATGGAAACGTCCCGGGCTCCAGGCTGCCGAACCGTCGAGAGCGTCCTCGGAGCGCTGCCAAGGGTGAAGTTAGTCGGAGTCGTCAGTACTCCGGGGTTTGCCTGGCTGGAGTTCCCAAAGTAGCTTATGGTCGGGTCCGAGTTCGTTACGGATGCCTGCTCGGGAGAGCCCGGTGCACGCGTTAGCGGTCCAGTTAGGTTCGGCCGCTGACCGAAGGTCGGAATATTATTTGAGTTGCAGAAATTGATCTGGCAAAAGAGCAGGGGAAGAATCGGCCGGCCATCGTCTATGCGGATGATGCCGTTGGTTTGCCAGCCACCTAGGATGCCGTTCAGGATGGGGTTCAAATTGCGTCCAAACTGTTTGCCCTTACCAAACGGCAACTCATAGATGTAGCTGAACTGGAACACTTGAGGGATGTCGAAAACGGATTCAGCTCTCTCGCCGCGCAGATCGTACGGGTTTTGCACCCCAAGAATAGTGCCCGTGTTCAGGAAGCCGCCGCCGAGGAATACCACGCTGTCATCTGTTGAGGAGGCGTCATCAATGGATTTGGAGTACGTATAGGTCATCAAGAACTGCAATCCGTTAGCGAACTCCTTTTCCGCGCGAATTTGCAAAGCGTGGTAGATAGAGTTCGCAATTGGCGGAGAGTCGCCCTGGAAGTTCGTATACTGCGGGAACGGCAGCAACAGCTGGAAAGCAGGGACGTTGGACGCGGAGAGACTGAGAGCCTGGTTGCAAATGAAATGCGTCTGGTCACACGTTCCCGGCCCACTAAAAAAGAACGGATTGGGAACCTTGTTATTGAGATTACCGATTTGTGTGGGTGTCAAGCTGGCGATAGCGGACGGGGGCAGAAAGTTATGCTCGCGGAAGCCACCGAGATAAAGATGGGTTCCTTTTTTTCCAACGTAGGTGGCATCGAAGAGGATCTTGCCTGGCAATTCCTTCTGGAAGCCCAAACTCCAAGCCTGCTCGTACGGAGTATCTTGGCTTACAGCGGGGATGGGGCCGACGGCGGCTGCCCCGATGTCGTTGAAGCCTCCCAAGGAGCTTCCCGGTGGCGGAGCAACGCTGCAGGTAAATGGGGCGGAGAACAGGCAGGACGTATTACTTAAGCGGTTGTACGGAGTTGCACCGTCAAGATTGAGGGTCGTGAGCCACGGAGGCTGAATATTGAAGCCCTGATAGCCCCAGGGACCCGTTCCCGCGGCGCCGCTACGCGTTGTCGAGAAATAAATGCCGTATCCCCCGCGCGCCACAAAACCATGCGGCAATTGGTAGGCAACGCCAAACCGCGGCGAGATATTCTTGTAATCCGTGTAGTAATTGTTGCGTTGCTTGGAATTTGCAAACACTTCGATCCCGTGTAAAGAGCTGAGGTTTTGGGCCACGTTCGCCGGAAGTCCCGCCAATTGCGCCGGGGTCAGTTGCAGGGGAGACAGCGCCTTCGGATCCAGCCAGTTCATGCGGTTGAAGCGCTCGGTTCGGGGAGTGTTTAGCTCATAGCGCAGCCCCAGGTTTAGGGTCAATTTTGGCGTCACCTTGTAGTTGTCTTGAACGAAGGCGCCATACTGGAAGCTCTGTGTGCTGACAAAGTTGTTAAACCCTTGTTGGCAGGGCGTGCAGCCGCCGGTCCCGCCATTGAAGGACCCGACTCCTGTTAGAAAACTCGCCAAGCCGTCTCCCCCGGTTACTACCCCGCTTGTTTCAAACGTTTCCGAGCTGATTTGAGACGTTCCGCTCTGGTCAAAACCAAAGAAGCCCGAAGGCCAGCCGGGTTGCACGAAGTTGATCCTGCGTATGCGCCATTCGCCGCCATACTTAAATTCATGCTTGCCATGCACCCAGCCGACGGAGCCACCCAGGTGATAGGCGTCCTGCCCCTCTCTAAGGACACTGAAGTCTGCTGTTCCCAAGTTGTGTCCGGCATTTCCACTGCTATAGCTGCTGATGGCGATCGAGGAAATGGTCCCAAAACCCGTATTCAGGTATGGCGGCAATCCCGTCTGGGCGAACAGACTAGAACCTACATTCGGGAATTGCCCCTCGATCCCCGGGAAGTTGTCAAATTCGCGTGAATAGCCGAAAGTAATCGTCATCACTACGCTTGGACTGAAAGTATGGGTCTCCGTGAGCGCCAGTTGGTTCTGCCTGGTTAATCCCGGTCCTCCGGTCAGGGGGTCAGCGAAATTTCCGAAGGCGTTGAAACTCGTGGAAGTTAATTTCCGCCGAGAATACCTGCCGCTGAGGAGATCGTTCTCGCTGAAACGATGGTCGATTTTAATGTCAAACTGATTGTTGGAATCCGAATTGGTTCCAGACTTGAAGTAGTTGCCGCTTTGGATGTCGCCAAGAGTTGCGAAAGGCAAGTTCGGTGTCGGAAACAACAAGAATAGCTTTGCTGCGGCGGGATCAATCAGATTTCCCTTCTGCGGCGCGAGCTGGAAGGGCGTGCCGTTGAGGTTCGGATTACCGGGACTCTGATACGTTGCGAGATTGTCGAACGGAATCATAGCGGTACGCACCGCGCCTGGCCCTGCCTTATTGGGGGGATCCGGATTGTTATTGAACTTCGCGACGAACGGATCCCAGAGCTGTCCCGCGGGGTTCGAGCACACCCCGACATTGTTGAAGGTTCCTCCCTGTAGAGTGCACAGTTCGCTGAAGTTCCCAAGGGCGGATGCCCCGATTGGGCAGGGGCCTTGTCCTCTCATGCAAAGCGTGGGAACGCTCATGTTTCCTGAGGAAGTGGCGGTACTCTCTCGAATGCCTTCGTAATCGAAGAAGAAGAAAGTCTTATCCTTGCGGATAGGTCCCCCCACCGTACCGCCGAAGTTGTTTCTCTTCAAAGCCCCGATCGGCTGGCTGTTCGCGTTGTTGAACCAGTCGTTGGCGTCCATGACCGAGTTGCGGAAGAATTCATAAGCGCTGCCGTGAAATTGATTGCTGCCCGAGCGAGTGACAACGTTGATGATTGTTCCGCCGGCGAAGCCATATTCCGCCGTGAAGTTGGTTTGCTCGACTTTGAATTCCTCCACGGAGTCTACTGAAGGTGTGTAGAGCACGTTCTGAATGCCGCTATTTTGATCAAAATTCGTCGAGCTCGCACCATCGATCAAAACATCCGCGGTGGCATTCCGGCTACCGTTGGAATTGAAGTTGATTCCCCCTTGGGCATTTTTTGTCCCAGGTGCGTCCGTCTCGGTGATCCCGGGAGCCAGATACGTAAGATTGGTGAAGTTACGATCAACCAGGGGTAAATCGTTCACGAACCTCCGATTCACAACCTGGCCGGTGACGGCATCCTCGGTCTGGAGTTGCACACCGGAGCTTTTCACCTCCACAACCTCGCTAGCAGTTCCGACCTTTAAGGAAAAATCGACAGTAATATTTTGACTTACGTCCAACGTGAGCCCTTCCTGGGTTTGGCCCTGGAAACTCGGTGCCTCCACGGTGATCTTGTACGTTCCAGGAGGGATCGAGCGCAGCAAATACCTGCCTGTGCCGGGGTCGGTCGAGGCGGTGTAGTTGTAGCCCTTGTTCTGATCGACCAAGGTAACCTTGGCGGACGGAACAGCGGCCCCGGAAGGATCGGTGACCACTCCGGTCACGGAACCCGTGTAGAGCTGGGCCTGCACGGCAGCGGGCAGCAGGGCACTCGCCAGCACAAGGGGCAGCAACCACACCGCTGTAGAAAGCCATCTACTGCCGCGTGCCCGCTCCACGAAGGATTTTCTGTTCTCTCGAACTTTGTTTGGTTCACTCACGACGACCCTCCCCTTGAATCCGTAATCCCGACAAGTTTCCACAATCGATCGGAAAGAATCTGAGTCTACACCACCCCTGGGCGCGGGGAGACCCCCTCAATCATCACCAATTAAATCGATTCAATATGCGATTTCGTGGAAAATGTCAAGCAGGAAATAGACGCCGGATGGAGCCTCGTGCACCCCGCGGAACTTCGGGTGACTTACGGGTTGGGCGAGACCGCGACTTCAATGATCGGATTAGGGAGCTGGCGCATCGTTCGAACGAAGATCTCGACGATGCTGGCGTCGAACTGCGCGTTGGCGCAGCGTTCGAGCTCCGCGAGCGCCTCGGCCGCGAGGCGTCCTTTCTTGTAAGTGCGGTCGCTTGTTATGGTGTCGTAGGCGTCGGCGACGGCGATGATTCGCGCGCCGAGCGGGATTTTCTCACCGACCAGAGCCTCGGGATAGCCGGACCCATCAAAGAACTCGTGGTGGTGCAGGACCATCTCGCGGATGCGAGCCAGTGGCGTGAGCGGATCCAGGATTTTCGCGCCAAATTGCACGTGGGACTTCATCGTTTCCCATTCTTCGGGATTGAGCGGCCCGTTCTTATTCAGGATATTTTCCGGGATGGCTACCTTGCCGATGTCATGCAGCACGCCTCCGAGCCTGACCTCCTCGATTTCGGGGTCGGACATACCCAGGGCTTCCGCAATCAGCGCGGCATAGGCGGAAACTTTTTGTGAGTGCCCCTGCGTGTAGTGGTCCTTGGCATCGATGGCGTATGCCAGCGACGTAACCGTGTCCAGGACTGCCTGGGGAAGCGATTGTTGCCCTTGCGGCGACGTCGCGGGCTTGCTGCCGGTGGGTTCGGTGGCGGCCAGCGATTCCGTGAACTGTTTCAGCCGCTGGTAAATCTCCTCGAACGCTTCCGGGCCCGTGGAAAAAAGCCGCTTGAGGGTGACGCCGAGATAGGCTTCGAGGACGTCGCGTTTCCATTTCTTTGCTTCATTGGGATCGAAGTGATCGGCGGTGGAAACGGTATTGCCGCCCTGATGCTTTGAAAGGTACATGGAAGCGTCGGCCACCTGGATAAGTTCCTGCGGCGAGGAGCCATGCAGGGGGTAGCAGGCGATGCCGAAGCTGGCGCTGATGTTTTTCTCGCGAAGCAATGGATCGGAAGAAACCCAGCCGCGCAGCTTGAGCGCCAACTGCCGCGCGTGCTCCATATTCGTTTCGGGCATGAGGATGACGAATTCGTCGCCGCCGTAGCGAGCCACCACATCGGAGCGCCGGCAGTTTGTCTCGAGGATGTGCCCGACGCGCTGGAGGACGAGGTCGCCTTCAAGGTGCCCGTAAAAATCGTTGACGAATTTGAAGCGGTCCAGGTCCATGAGGACCAGCGCGAAAGCCCGGCCCGCGCGCGTCGAACGCTTCCACTCCCCGGAAAGCGCTTCCATGAAGAAGCGGTGAGTCTTTACGCCGGTGAGGCCGTCGGTAATGGCCTGCTCCTGCGCCTTCTGGAAAGATAGAGAATTATGCAACGCGCCGGCGATGAGGTCGGCCAGCGTGCGAAGCAGAAGAACTTCTTCTTCCGAAAAATCGGCGGGTTGCGTGGACTCAGCGTAGAGAATGCCGTGCAGTTGCTCCGCGTAAAAGACCGGCAGGGCGATGGCCGCCACCGAATCCGCCAGGATCGGCTTCAAGTTGCTCTCCGCCGGCCCGCCCGTGCGATAAATCGCCATGTGGCCATTGCGCGCGACTTGGCCGATCAATCCCGTGCCCAGCGCGATGCGTTCTCCCAGAGCTCCGCGGCGCTTGCCGGCTTCCGCCTGGATTATGATTTCGCGCGTCGAGTAATTGAGGACGCCGATTCCAATGTGATCGTAGCTGAGACCCGCCTCGAGCTGCTCGGCGATCTTGGCCAGCATTTCGTCGGGATTCAAGGTGGCGATAGCGTTGCGCGAAATCGTGTTCAGCAGCGCCAGGTGCCGCGCCTTGGTGCGCTCCTCGTGAATGAGCCGCGCGTTCTCGATGGCGATGCTCGCTTCGCTGGCGAGTACCCGCAGCAGCTCGAGATGTCCTTCGTCAAACGCGCGCTCTTGATCCGAATAGACCGCCATGGCCCCGATGGCATGGTCGTACGCCACCAGCGGAACACCGCAGAAGCATCCTTGGCTGCGCAGGGGATCGACGCCGAGCTTGCGCACCTCCGCGACAAAGTTTTCCCGAATGAGAACAGGCTGGCGCGTGCGGATGATGTACTCGGTGAGGTGATTGCCCGCCGGGCGGCCGCGCTGCGGCAAACGCACCCCATCGACCAGTTCGAGGTCAAAGTGCACTTCATCGCGCAATGGATCAAGCGATGCAATATAAAAGTTCTCGACGTCGAAGAGCCGGCGAAGCTCTTCCCAGATTTTGCGAAGCAGATCTTCTTTGTTAAGCGTGGAGCTGAGCGCACGGCCGATCTCGTTCAGAACGTGCAGCTCCTCCGAACGCCGCGAGGTTTGCTGGATCAAGTAGCTGTTTTCTACCGCCATGCCGATCTGATGGCCGAGCGCCAGCAGCAAACGCAGTTCCGCCGGAGTAAAGCGGCGGTTATCGGGCGTGCCCAACAGGAGAACGCCAAACGCTTGCTCTTTGGCCTGCAGACTGATGGCCACGACGCTGCGGAGTCCCTGCCCCAGGGCGAGTTGCCGGAAACGTTTAATGGGCTCTTCCTTTTCCAGCGCGGAAAGAGAGTCATCGCGCAGATCCCGGAAGCCCAGCAGGCCGCCGAGGCGGGAGACAAGATTCACCAGGTAGTCGTCCAGGCTTTCTTCTTGCGCCACGCGGCAGAAATCATCGCTCAGGCCCGCCGCCACCACGGACGTAGGTCCCTGCGGATCGCCGTGATGCAGAAAGAGCGCGCCGGCGGGCAGACGCACCACTCCGAGCACGCGGTCAAGCGCCTGGGAAAGCATGCGTTGAATCTCGCCGCCCACAAAGCTGGAAGTGGCAAGGTTGAGATTCGAGAGCGCCAGCATGTTGCGCTCGATCCGCCGCTTTTCTTCCTCATAGAGGGCCATCACCATCAGTATCGCCACGATGGCGGCAGGCGCGGCGGCAACTGGCTCGAGCCCCGGCCCCTGCAGTTGCGGTGCATTGCGGAAGAGCTCCAGCAGAAGGCGCGCGATGGTCCAGGCGGAAAAGGAAACCGCGAGGAATCCGTCGGCAATCGTTTCCTGCTTGCGGTTTTCCTGCCAGAAGACTGCCGCGACTCCCAGGAACACGAGTGACGAAGGAATGACAACGGCGATGTTGGTCAGGACGTGGAACGTATTGGCTCCGGCCCACGCGCCGAGCACTACCGCCGCCAGACTGGCGAACACAAAGGAGGGTTTGCGCTGCGCGTAGATTTGCGTGCCCAGCAGGAAGAGCAGCCCCGCCAGCGCATACAGCCATTGGTCCAGCACGCGCTGCAACGGTCCCTCCGGCATCCATTGGGACAGCGCGGGTCCGAGGTAATGGAGCGCGAACAGGCTCCAGCCCGCCGCCCAGAGAAGGAGATAATTCTGGCGCTTCAGGGTGAAAACGAATGCGAAGAAACACGCCACCAGTGAGGTGGTCGCCAGCAGCGCTAATAGGATGAAACTTTGATGCGTCAAAGCCGAATTCGTTTCCCCGTCTATCGTACGGACGGTTGAATCACTTCGCGCCTTGAGGCGAAGTTCCCTTTGCTTCAAGCCCCCTTTGTTTTGAAAATGACCAACCACCCCGGCGGGCTCACACGAGCACTCCTGTGCGCCGCGACGGCGTACCCCGTCACTCCCCAAAACAAAGTCTGTCCAATTATGGAGTACGATTTTTTCCTAGCGCAAGCGTACCGGCGTACTGGTAGCGTAAAAGGCAGCACGCCAGGGGGGTAACGCATACACCACAAAATTGGCGCTGGGCGCCCTTGGATCGCGAACAAACCAGTCCGCGGCGGCGGTTGGACGGAACAACGCGCCATTCGCTACACTGATCGTTTGAAATTTGCCTGAAAGTCGCGGCAAATGGGATGACGGGTACACCTCAAAAATCGGCTGGCGCCGTGAGGGTGCGATTTGCGCCCTCCCCGACCGGATATCTCCACGTGGGTGGGGCGCGAACCGCCCTTTTCAATTGGCTCTTTGCCCGCCACCAGCGCGGCACCATGATCCTGCGCATCGAGGACACGGACGCCGAGCGCAATAAGCCGGAGCTCGTCGAGGGTATCCTCGACGGTTTGCGCTGGCTGGGCGTCGGCTGGGACGAAGGGCCGTTTTACCAGTCGCAGCGCACGGATCTCTATGGCGAAGCCGCGAAAAAGTGTCTTGCGAACGGCAGCGCCTTCCTGTGCTACTGCCCGGCGGAAAAATATGCCGGTGGCGACCACGCCGAACCCGCGCAGGACGACGAGCCAAAGGCTGCCGGGCCACGCCGCGTGACTCGCTGTACTTGCCGCGACGCAAAGCCTTCTACACCCGGTGCGAAGCCCGCGATTCGTTTCAAGGTTCCCGTCGGCGGAACGACGAAATTCTTCGACGCCATTTTCGGCGAGCGCGAGTTTTCCAACGACGAGATCGAAGATTTCGTTCTTCTTCGTTCGGGAAAAGGCGATGAAGGGTTCGGCCAATCCATGTATCAGCTGGGCGTCGTCGTGGACGACATCGACATGCGCGTTACGCACGTGATTCGCGGCGCGGACCACATTTCCAATACTCCGAAGCAGGTGCTGCTCTACAACGCGCTGGGAGTGCAGCCTCCCATCTTCGCGCACGTGCCGCTCATCCTGGGACCCGACAAATCCCGCCTCTCGAAACGGCATGGAGCCACCAGCGTCATTTCCTACCGCGACGAAGGTTTTCTCCCCGAAGCGTTCCGCAATTTCCTTGCCTTGCTCGGCTGGTCCGCGGGCGGCAACGAGGAATTTTTGCGCACCAGCGAACTGCTCGAAAAATTTTCGCTCGAGGGTGTAAGCCGCACCAACGGCGTATTCGACCGGCCGAAGCTCGAGTGGTTCAATACGCAATACCTGCAAAAGCTGCCGATCGAAGAGCTCCTGCCCTACGTGGAAGGCGAGCTGAAGCGCTCCAAGTTGTGGAAAGAAGAATGGGCCGCAGGTGCGGGACACGAATGGTTTTCCAAAACCGTTGACCTCCTTCGTCCGCGAGTGCGGCTGCTTCCGGATTTTTCCACTTGGTCCCGCGCCTTTTTTAGCGACGAGTTCGCGATCGATCCGGCGGCAAAAGAAAAATTCTGGAAGGACGAGCGCGTGCCGGAACTTCTCAAGAAACTTACGGACGCGCTGGCCGCTCTTCCCGAGTGGAACCACGACGCCTGCGATCACGCGTTGCGCGGCGTCGCGGAAGCCGCGGGCGTAAAGGCCGGCTTATTGATCAACGCCACCCGCGTTGCCATCGTCGGGCAGGCAGTCGCTCCTCCCCTCTTCGACACCATGGTCGCGCTCGGCCGCGACCGCGTCGTAGGAAGACTGCGGACGGCTCAACCGCGCTGATTCCTTTTCCTCTTCATTGTCGCCATCTTGAATCTTTTTTGCCTCCTCCTGAATCTCATGCATGCGGCACTCGATTTCGTTGGAGGTAAAAATGGGCACCGCAGTTGATCAGGTTCAAGTCTTGCCGCGTTCGGAAGCGTGGGAATCACGATTGGAGTTAGCGGGCACGGTTTTTTCTCGATATGGCTTGGTTGTCATCTTGCTCCTGATCGGATTATTGAAATTCACCCCGGAAGAGGCCACCGGCATTCAACCGCTGGTTGCTCACAGCCCGTTCCTGTCGTGGATGTACTCCCTTCTGAGTCTGCAGCACGTCTCGAATTTGATCGGCGCAATCGAAATCGCCGTTGCACTGCTGATCGCGCTGCGGCCCGTGTCCGCAAGAGCTTCCTTCTTGGGCAGCCTCGGAGCCGTTGCTACTTTTCTGCTGACCACGAGTTTCCTCTTTTCAACTCCAGGCGCACTGCAATTCCGTCAAGGCCTTTCTATTTTGGGAGACGCAGGGCAATTTTTGATCAAGGATCTGGTGCTTCTTGGTGCTTCGTTCTGGACGGCGGCCGAGAGTCTGCGCGCGACAAAACGCTGACATTCTGCCTTCCAAGAGAATGGTCATACATTCGCTTGCAAATAGGCCTCGAACTGCTCCAGGGCCTCGGGCATGTTCTTGCGGCCGTAGCCAAAACGAATGTGTTGCGGCTCGTCATAGACGCTTCCCGGCAGAAGCATTACGCCGGACTTGCTCACCACATCATCGCAAATTCTCTGAACATTGCGGGCGGGCTTGAAGCGCGCGAAGCCGATAGTGGCCGCGTTCGGCCGCACCCAGTCGAAAAGATCCCCGCGCTTCCTGAAAAACGCATCGAGAAGAGCGACATTTTTCCTCACAATTTCACGGTTGCGCTTCAGAACCACTTCGCGGTGGCGCAGCGCAACAGCGGTCAAGAACTCGCTGGGCGCGCTGCTGCAGATCGTGGTGTACAGCTTGAAATCCGCGCAGCGCCGCAAGAGGTTTGCATCGCGGCACGCGAACCAGGCCAGCCGCAGGCCCGCCAGGCCGTACGCCTTGCTCATCGAACCCATGCTCACCGCGTGTTCGTAGAGGTCGCACGCCGCGGGCAGGCGGTCGGCGGGATTGTGCTCCATTTCGCGATAGACTTCGTCGCAGAAGAGGGTGATGCCGCGCTCTGCGGCCAGCCGCAGGACGCCTTCGAAAATGTTCCGGGGCATCAGCAACCCTGTGGGATTGTGCGGCGTGTTGATATAGATGACCTTGGTGTTGGGCTGCATTAGTTTCTCAAGCGCGCCGAGATCGTGAGCCCAGTTGTCCTGCGGGCGGCGCCGCCACTCGCTGACCTTTGCGCCGGTGCTGCGGGCGAGTTGCAGCCCGCTCTCGTAACAAGGAGTCTCGACGATGACATGGTCTTCCGCATTAACGAGCGCGTGGTACAGGACGAGGATGCCTTCTTCCGCGCAGGAGACAACGAGCACTTCGCTTGGATTGATGCGGGAGTACATCCCCGCGATGACTTCGCGAAGCTCCGGAGCGCCGGGAGCTTCCGTATAGCCGCACCACTGTTCGAGGAATTTTTCCTGCGAGCCGGGCTCGAGGTCCAGGACGTCCCGAATGGTTCGCGACTCCGCGTCCGAGCTGGCCAGAAGGTATTTCGCGGAAAATTCGTGCTTCGCAAAGTAATGCTCGATCCGGAACGGTTCTATGCGCATGAAAGGCAGTCTGACAAAGGCGGATGTGTGCCGTCCAGCGCAAACGGCCCGCGCCACGGGAGGCGGGAGAGGCCAAAGCGGCCGGGCGGGCCAGCAGGGGCAGGCGCTCTCGTTCCTGTTCAGGGAACCAGCAGACCTTCGGCGGCGGCGAGTTTCGCCTGCCGCGTGTCGAAACTGTAGAACGTGTCCGCTTGCAGGACGAGAGCAGAGGCCACGTGAAGCACGTCGAGTGTTCGGGTACCCAAACGAGGCGTTTGCTTGCGTGAGATCCGCTTCGCCCGTTCGAAGGCGCTGACGGGCAGTGCGTTCACTAGTAAGACGCCGTCTTCGAGGTCTTTTCGGATCAAAGCGTGGGCGGCCTTCACCTGAGAGCCGGAAAGCTCTTTCCTGAAAAGCCGCAGTGCCACGGCGTTGGTAAGCTCGAGTTCGCCGAACGATGTCATCAGCAAGGGAAGCTTGGCTCGCTTCATGCGGGCGGCCGCCAGAGCTGAGTTATCGTCCAGAACGTACAGCGAGGCCAGAAAACTTGTATCCGCATACGCGCTCAAAAGCGGCCCCGCTCCGACGCCAAGAGTTCGGAGGTAGTTACTTTCAGCGGCCTTCCGCGGTAGAGCTTTTTCAGCCGCGCCAGAAAATCCGGCCGCGGCGGCGCCGACAAAGGCTCGACGGGCAGTAATCGCGCAATGATGCGCTTGCGTTTGGTGATCTGCACCTCTTCGCCCTCGCCCAAAAGGTCTTCTATCAGAGAAAACCGATAGCGCAGGTCCCGTACTGTTGCCCTTCTCATGTGATGCATTCTAGCATCACATGAGGAGGATTGCAACAACCGCATCCCCCCCAAACACAACCTTCGGGTCAACCCAATCGGCACACCACGAGAGTTGAAGACCTGCACGAAGGGTCAGAGTGACGGATTGGGGGAGTACCGTACCTGCGAAGAGTCGATTGACTGCGGAGGGAGTGGCCTACTAGGGGGAGAGCCAATCCGGCCCTGGAAAGAGGCCACTATGGACAATAGCATGAAGAACAGATGGATTATCGCAGGGATCGTGGGAATCAGCTTCCTGGCGGGAGCTACCACGGCCGCGGAACACTCCTTCAATCCGATCAAATGGATCAAGAAGGACCCGGCGCCGACGGCAAGCGAACAGCTCGCCAAGAACAGCGACATGGAGAAGAAGCTGACTACGGAGCTGCAAGCGGAGCTTCCACCACGCACCAGCCTGAAGAATGCTTGCGAGCAATTTAAGGCGCTGGACGATTGTGTCGCCACGCTTCACGTAAGCCGTAATTTGAAGATCAAATTCAATTGCCTGAAATGGGACGTAAACGGGACGAAGCCGGCGGGTGACGTCAAGTCGTGCGAGGCACCGGCGCGAGACAGGGGGATGAGCTTGCGGACAGCCATCCGCGTGTTGAAGCCGGACGCCGACGCGAAGAACGAGGCGAAGAGCGCCGAGCGACGTGCGAAGGAAGACATCAAGGACGCGAGCTCGTAGGAAATGGTCGCAGTGTGCCGCGCCTCCCCGATAAGGCTCCCGAGAGGTCCGGGGCAAGCCGGCGCTCGTCGATTCTAAACATCTGATGCCCAGCGCTCACGCGCTGGGCTAACTTTTGGCGCATCTACGGCGCGCAGAAAGGAAGCTAACGGGCCGGCGAAAAAAGCTCGGCGTGAGCAGGCTTGGCGCCGGAAGCGGCGACGTTGATGGCAGCGTCGAGAGCGACGGTGACGGGCGGCAGGCAGATTTCCGTGCTGCACGCCTGGTAGCGGAGCTTGAGCGGAATATGTTGGGCGCCGAGGGTCGCTGTGGGAAGCGCCGTGAGCGGAAGGCGCAGAATCACCGTGTCCTCATAGACATTGAGGGGCTTTTTCGAGAAAGCGAAGGAGTGGAGCTTGCCCTTGGGATACGAGACTTCGCCGGCCTGGAATCCAGAGGGGAGGTCGGCCTTGAGATCGGTCGCAATGAGATAATCTTCAGATTTTTCGCGGGCGTTGATGTGAAAGCCGGTACGAATTTTCAGGACGACAGCAAGCTGGAAAGCGCTGCCGCGGGCGACGGGTTCGAGCGAAGCGTAAACGCTTGGGGAAACAACGTCGCGGCCGGAGGGGACTTGGTCCTGTGCAGTGGAGTGGCCAGCGGTGAGCGCCACGAGAATTAGTCCGAAAATTACGGCCGAAAATTTCATAGGGTTACCTGGGTGCCGAGCTGCTGGGAGACGACGCGGCTCATGACGCCAAAAAGGTCCTCGCCCGTTTTTTCGAGGAGAAAAGCGTTTTTTGCGTCGGACCAGCCGAGTTTGAAGCTGGTGGAAAGCGCGGAAATCCAGATTTCGCGGACCGGCGTGTTCGGCGAGATCACAAACTTGGCCTCTTCGGGTTCCTCGAAAATGACTTCGAGCTTGCCGCTTTCGCCCTCGACGTCGAAGCCATGCTCGTCGCCGACAACGAGAAGGCGGCGCTTTAGTTCTTCAAAAGCGGCGTCGGCTTTTTTCTGAAAATCTTTCTCATCGAGCATGAAGAAAGAGTATCAGAGTTGCGCTTCGATGGCGCTGGCCATCTCATCGTAGCTGATGAGGCCGGTGATGCGCTTGACCACTTTGCCGTCACGCGAGATGAGGATGCTGGTGGGATAACCGAGGAGGCCGCCGAACTTGTCCGCCATGGGATCGTTGCCGAGCACGATGGGATAACTCATGGGGAGCGGCTGGCCGTTGACGTTGAAGCGCTCCTTGGCGACATAGGGGGCGACTTCAGACTTGCCTTCTTCGTCCATCGCCACGCCGATGATGGTGAAGCCGCGCGCGGAATATTTTTGTTGCATGTCGATCAGCCAGGGGATTTCAACGCGGCAGGGCTCGCACCAGGTGGCCCAGAAATTGAGGAGCACGACTTTGCCCTTGAACTGGCTGAGGGAAACATCCTTGTCGTCGAGATCCTTGAGAGTGAAGTCGGGCGCGACGCTGAGAGCCGCCGCGGAGGCGCCGGGCGAGGGGTTGTCCGCCTTAACGTTAACGGAGACTTTTGGGCGAACGCGGGTGGCGCGATCGGCGAAATAGGTTCCGGCGATGAGCGCCAGAACGGTGACGATGATGAGTGGAGTCCGCTTCATGCAATTCCTCTGAAATTAGTATATCGGGAGACGGCGCCACCGGAGACGCAGAAAATTTCCGACGTGCTATTTCGCTCCCGTCAATCCTCGTTCCAACCACAAGACCAGGCTGTTGAGAAAGCTGAGCTTTCCCGCGAGCCAAGTCAACTTATTGAAGAAAACCAAACCGCCTACGAAGAGAAGCAGCGCCCCACTAAAGAGTTCGACGGCGTGGAGATGTTTTCGGAAGCGCTGGTAGAAACGCAAAAATTGGCCGATGCCGAGAGCAGTGAGCAGAAACGGCACCGCGAGCCCGGCGGAATAGACGGCGAGGAGCAGCACGCCGCGGGCGATGGTGTCGCTAGCGGCGGCGAGGGCCAGGACGGTTGCGAGGATCGGGCCGATGCAAGGCGTCCAGCCGAAAGCGAATGCGAAGCCGAGAAGGAAGCCGCTCCAGGCACCGGGCTGCGAGCTGGAGCTGCGAAGATGCACGTCACGGTTGAGCCAGCGGGCAAGCGTGGGGCCGAAAAAACCGATGATGGAAAGCGAGAAAAAATGAACCGCGCCGAGACCCGCGAAAAGTGTGTCGTGGCGGAGCAGAGCGGCGAAACCGAAAAGGACGAGAATTCCACCGAGAATGAGGCCCGAGCGAAGGTTGAGTTTTATCAGGGCTCCGAGAAGATGAAGGCCGAAGAGAATAATCAGCGCGCCGGCGACGGGCGCGAGGAGCGCGCGATTCTGTCGAAGAAAAGTGCCGACAGCGCTGGCGGAAGCGCCGAAAGAAATAAAGACGAGAGAAAAACCCGCGACGAAGGCAAGCGAGGAAGCAAAAAGGCTGCCGCGCGGTGGCTGGCCCTGGCGCAACTGCTCCATGCCGATGCCGGAGAGCATGGAAATGTAGCCGGGGACCAGCGGAAGAACGCAAGGCGAGAGGAAAGAGACGAGTCCGGCGAGGAAAGCGGCGGCTAGAGAGACGTCCGTCATTTACGTGAGTTGTTTCCTTGAACCATAAGATTTTGTGTTGCGCGATCGCCTTGCGGCCCTTCCTCGCGCAGAAAAACCCTCCAGCCCGATGCGCCGCTCAGGATCGAAGTGCGGCGGAATCTTTATTCTCCCATAAAGGCAGGGAATGAGCGTGCCTGCGGAATCCCCGGCGGAGAGTCAGACCACTGATTAGACGCAGCGGGGACGAGAAAGAATCCAGAGAAATGAACGCCGGACAAGTGAAAGATTTCGCCGACGCGGGGAAGGATAGGAGTTGTAAAGGGGTGCTGTAAGCGGTTGATATGGCGTAAGTTACTGAAGGGCTGCTTGGCACGACTCTTGCCATGTCTCAGAACGGATGGTGCTGGATCTCTGGCAGGCGGATATGGGATGGACACCGAACAAAGTGACGCTGCTGCGAGTGGGGGTGGGATTTGCGGCGGTGAGCCTGTTTGGGCGGGGGGGATGGGCCAATCTGGCGGCAGTGGGTCTGACGGTGGCGGCGATTGCGCTGGACGGGCTCGACGGCCACCTCGCGCGGCGGAAAAATTTGGCGACGCCGGTAGGCGCGCAATTGGATATTCTGGGCGACCGAATGATTGAAAACGTGTACTTCACTTATTTTGCGGTGGTGGGGATGGTCTCGCTGTGGCT
>Ga0210410_10000135_pt1 | contig 110993 bp, 96 predicted proteins | sample IncBWC4MmetaG_FD_161058 | JGI IMG/M metagenome (GOLD analysis project Ga0210410, IMG submission 161058) | Forest soil microbial communities from Barre Woods Harvard Forest LTER site, Petersham, Massachusetts, United States - Inc-BW-C-4-M | ecosystem: Environmental > Terrestrial > Soil >...
GCTCCTTGCCGCTGGCTGCTCGTACCACGAACTTCACCCGTTGCTCGCCCACATCCGTCTTCTCCCATGGCATCGTCTGGAGCCTCCTGGGCCCCAGAGTCTACCCAACTCAGGTGTAACGGATGTCCTGACACAACCTGTAACGGATGTCATGACACCATACAGCACTGCCGTGCCCCTACCATCGATTCATATCCCGTCAGGCTTAAGAACATCTGAGTGCCAGGTTTCAACACTGCCTTGAGTTCATGTGTGATTTCAGGGTTAATCGACGATTTCGTAGCGGAATTCCTCAATCACCGGGTTTGTTAGGACCTCCCGGGCAAGGCGTTCGATCTGTTTTTCAGCGTCTTCCCGCGTGCCGCCATTTATTTCCAGGACAAAAAATTTGCCCTGGCGGACGTCACGGACTGTGTTGAAACCCAATGAAGACAGGGCGTGTTGAATCGCTTGTCCCTGCGGATCCAGAACCGTGCGTTTCGGCATTACCCAGACGTGAGCTTTCATCGCAGGCATTATACCAAGCCGAGGGCGGCGGTGCGGGAGTGAAATTCGTCCAAGAGCGCGGCCTTTTCCGTTTCGGGGAGAAACGCATGGTGGAAGCTCGCCTCCGCCAGTTGGACAAGGTCAACGGCGTTGAGGCCCATGCGATGCGCGTGTAGATACTCGTCGCTGACGGTAGTTTCAAACATGGCAGGATCGTCGCTCGAAAGCGTGACCGGCAGGCCGCGGCGAAAGAAGGATGCCAGTGGGTGTTGATCGTATCCCGCTGTTTCGCGGCCCAGTTGGCGCGCGAGCGCTCCGGTCCTTAGATTACTCGTGGGGCAGACCTCCAATGGAATCCCCCGCGCGGCGAGAAAATCCATGGTGCGCTCGTCGCTCATCACTCCGATTCCGTGGCCAATGCGTTCAGCTCCCAGGATTTCGACCGCTTCGCGAACCAACTCGGGTCCGCCGATTTCTCCCGCGTGAATCAGGCGGTGCATTCCCTGGCTGGCCACATATTCGTAGACGGCGCGCAGGTCGCTGGTGGGAAGACCGAGTTCATCCCCGCCAATTCCGAACGCCACAATGTCAGGAGAACGCACTTCCGCGGCGATCTTCGCGACCTCCATCGCCGCGCCGGCGCCCCACTGCCGCACGGCGTCGAATACCCATTTAAGACGAACGCCGGGAACTTGCAGCGCAGCTTCGCGAAGAGCAGCGTAATTGGCCGCGGGGTCCTGCTTGGCCCGAAACATGATTCCAATCGAAAGAGTGACCTCCGCGTACAGGACGTTTTGGCGGCGCATCGATTCGGCGAATCGCCGCGAGATCAACGCGTAGTCCTCAGGCCCGCGAAGGAAAGATGTCACCCAGATGAACGACTCGATGAATTGGGCAAAGTCACCCGGAGCGTAGCGAGCGGCGGCTTCTTCGACAGTTAGCGACACACCGTGCCGCGCCGCCAGCTCCACAACCGTTGGCGGCTCAATCGAGCCCTCCAGGTGAACATGCAGCTCGGCCTTTGGCAGGGCTGTCAGCAGCTCTTCGAATGAAAATTTATTCATGATGTCGGCGCCTATTGCGGAGGAAGTTGAGGGCGGCCTGCGTTGATCCACGCCGTCATCCAGTAGGAGCCGACGTCCGTGGCGGCATCGGTGAGCTGGCGGATCAAAATCGATCCGGCAAGACTATAAAACTTGTCATAGTATTCATCAGTATAATCAGTGAGTCCCTCGCGGGCGCGGCGGTCCGAAAGGAGGACGTTATCAAGCCAGGCGTGCGCGGACAGGCAGGACTCAAAAGCATGGTCGGTCGGATCGTTCAGAAACATCGCATCGCTCGGCTGCATGGGGAAAAACAGCGAAAAACGGTCCACCAGACTGGATCCGAAGCGAAGATCCGCGCCGGCCTGGGCGGACAAATGGCCATCGAAGTTTTCCGTGGTATGAAATGGGTCGTGCGCCTGGGCGACATAGGCGGCCAGGTAGGCCGCGGATATTCGCGCTTGCTCCCAGTCGTGGTCACGTAACGCCATGGTGAGCTTCTGGCTGTAAACGCCGATCTGCCAAGGTAGAACACCGGAGCTCTCCAGCTTGGTCTTGCTATATTTCGTGACGGCGGCTTTGTAGTCACGCGGCAAAGAGTCGAATGGAAACTTTCCGTATCGGTCGAGATAAAGGAAGTGATTGCGGCGTTCGGTCAGAGGATTCTTCTCCAGCCAATCCAGGGGCTCCGCGACGTGGTGGCCCAGCCAATCGCGATTGGCCTCGAAATATCCGCGGATTTCCGGCGGAAGCGTGTCAACTGCTTTATTGGCGATCAGGCGTTCGGCACCGGCCCCCCAGGCCTTTGCCTGCGAGGGAAAGACAAAAATGGAAATAGCCACGGCCGCCGTTCCGGTGGCCATCCATCGAGAAACAAAACTTCGGTTACCGCGCATCACCGTTCCGCAATTCTGGACTGTTCCCGCAGCGTGCTGCGCTTGCGGCTATAACTGAAGTAAATCACAAGACCGATGGCGAGCCAAACGAAGAAACGAATCCAATTCATGATCGGCAATCCGGCCATCAGGAGCAGGCAGGTGAGAATCGTCAGGATGGGCGCGAGCGGCCCGCCGGGCGCGCGGAAGGCGCGATGCCGGCTGGGATCGCGGTACCGAAGAATCAGCACGCCGCCAGCGACCAATGCAAAAGCAAACAGCGTGCCGATATTCGAGAGGTCGGCAAGCGTCCCGATATCCAAGAGACCAGCGGGTACGCCCACCACGACGCCGGCGACCCAGGTGGAAAAATCCGGAGTGCGATAATTCTTGTGAACGCGGCTGAAAATCCGCGGCAGCAAACCGTCACGGGACATCGCGAACCATACGCGCGCTTGGCCCAGTTGGAAGACCAGCAGGGAAGAGATCATTCCCAGCAGTGCGCCGAGGAGCACAATGAGGCGGATTGTGCCCAGGTTAAGGCGCTTCAATGTGTTGACGACCGGGGCTGCGTCGTCCAGCAGCGTTTGCCAGGGAACCAGGCCGGTGAGCACGACCACTACGGAGATGTACAGAATCGTGCAGATCACGAGCGTGGCGATAATTCCGATCGGCAGATCGCGCTGCGGATTCTTGGTTTCTTCGGCGGCCGTGGAAACGGAATCAAAACCGATATAGGTGAAAAATATAATGGAACCGCCGGTCAAGATGCCGGGCCAGCCGTTTGGCGCGAACGGATGCCAGTTGGCCGGATGAATGAACCTCGCGCCGAAGCCCACGAACACGATGATGGCGACAATCTTGAGAAGAACCATCACATTGTTCGTTTCGGCGGATTCGCGAATCCCGCGCACCAGGATCACGGTGAGCAGCATGACGATCAGAAAGGCCGGCCAGTTGAAACCGAAATGCCAGCCCGGCGGATAAAGTTCATTTCCGGAGAAATCGCTGAGACCGCTCGGGAGGTACGCAGGCGAAATCCAGCGCGGGCTCGGATGCACGCCGAACCAGTCCAGCAGGCCAACCACATGCGCCGAGAATCCCACGCTCACGGCCATGTTGCTGACGGCATATTCCAGGATGAGGTCCCAGCCGATGATCCAGGCGATCAATTCGCCCATGGTGGCGTAAGTGTACGTGTAGGCGCTGCCCGCGATGGGAATCATGGCGGCGAGTTCGGCGTAACACAGGGCGGCAAAACCACAAACTACCGCCACCAGCACGAAAGAAATCGCGATCGCGGGTCCCGCCCCCGGACGTCCAAACGAGGGGGACCGGTAAATCAGATATTCGAGGAGGGGCGCGTTCAAGATGGAGGAGACTTGCAGTTTCTGTCCTGCAATGGCGGTCCCGACGACGGTGAAAATTCCGGAACCGATGACGGCGCCAATCCCGAGGGAAGTCAGGCTCAGCCACCCGAGCGATTTTTTCAATCGGCGTTCGGGCTCGTCCGCATCGGAGATTAGCTGGTCAATGTTCTTGACGCGGAACAGCCCTGAACCCACTCGGCACCATCCTCCCCCGAGACGAATTGAGGAACGGGGAAACTCTACCTTGAGGGGCCTCTCTCCGCAACTCCATCCACAATTTTGAGGCTTTCTCCACGATAGGCGTTGTCCCGCGTAGAGTAGAGGTAAAGGAAATAGAGGAAGATTAGGAAGTAGAGGATCGCGACGTCCCATTTGCGAGGTCCGCTGCGAGAGGATTTGTCCTTCGATCCTTTACATCCTTTCCTTCCTCAATCTCCTTCACATCCTCGGTCAAGCCCAGTTGAGATTCGCGTATCTCTCCATGAGTTTCTTAACTCCGTGATCGGAGAAGCGCACGGTGAACTTGCGGTCCTCGCCATCGCCCTCGACGCCGATGATGATCCCTGCGCCGTAAGTGGCATGGCGTACGCGTTGGCCGACGAGAGGATCGGTCGCGCCAGTGGAGCGCCCCAGGCGCGGTTGCGCGGTTGAACGCGTTCTGCTTGGCGCGTTGTTGGCAGCGCGGGAGGGAGCGGCGGCTATACGCATGCGGCGGGAAAATTCCTCTTCTGAGAAGGAGTATTCCGGATCGGGTTCGTAACGGCGCGTTTCCCCGGCGTCGGCGAGGGAACCCACCGCGGTATCGATAAGTTCGCCGGGAATTTCCTGGAGAAAACGAGAAGGCATGGAGCCGGTGAGACGTTCTGAGCCATACGTGCGGCGATAGACCGCGCGCGTGAGTGTCAGCGATTCCTTCGCGCGCGTCATCCCCACGTAGCACAGGCGGCGCTCTTCTTCGAGTTCTTCGAGGTCGTTTTGCGACCGGCTGTGCGGGAAGACTCCTTCCTCCAATCCAGTCAGAAACACGTGATCGAACTCCAGCCCCTTGGCGCTGTGCAGCGTCATCAGCGTGATCAACGCGTGTTCATCGTAATTGTCAGAGTCGCTCACTAAGGCAGCGTGGTCCAGGAAATCAGTCAGTGTTTCGCCGCGCTCGGTCCCTTCCGCCATGGCGTTGACAAGCTCGCGCAAGTTGTCCGCGCGCGCGGTGTCTTCGCTCGAATCCCGGTTCATGAGCATGTCCAGATAGCCACTGTGGATCAAAATGGACTGCAAGAAATCCGCTGGCGCGGATGACTTGACCTCTCCCTTGAGGTCCTCGATCAATTTCCGAAAGTCCTTGAGTGGGGCGATAGCCCGGACGGAAGATGCAGGGGCCAGCATCTTTCCCATGGCGGCCCACAAGGATGTGTCATGCGCTTGGGCCAGCGCGGTAAGCGAGTCCACCGTCGTCTTGCCAATGCCACGCGGGGGCGTATTGATCACGCGCAGCAGGGCAATATCATCGTCGGGAAAAATCACCAGGCGGGCGTAGGCCAAAGCGTCTTTGATTTCCGCGCGCTGATAGAAAGAGAACCCGCCGAGCATCCGGTAACGCATGCCGCGCGCGCGCAAGGCCTCCTCAAAGGCGCGGGACTGCGAATTTGTGCGATACAACACAGCGACGTGCGCGGCGGGGTCGTCGCCTTGCAGGATGCGAATGCGGTCGGCCGCATATTCCGCTTCGGCCTTGGAATCGCGGGCCTCAAAAAACCCCAAATTTCCGCCGGACGTGCGCGTGGATATCAACGTCTTCCCCAGGCGTCGCTTGTTGTTCGCGACGACTTCCCCGGCCGCGTCCAGAATCTTTTGGGTCGAGCGGAAATTCTCCTCGAGACGCACGACGCGAGCGCCGGGGTAATCTTCATCGAAGCGAAGAATGTTCCCGACATCCGCGCCGCGCCAGCGGTAGATGGATTGATCTTCGTCTCCGACGACGCAGAGGTTGCGCGCTTCGCCGACCAGCAAGCGCAAAAGATCGTATTGCACGCGGTTGGTGTCCTGATACTCGTCGACGTGGATGTACCGAAAGCGGTTCTGCCAGAAGGTGCGCACGTCCGGAAATTCCTTCAGAACTTGCACCGCGCGAAGCAGCAGGTCGTCAAAATCAAGCGCACCGGCTTTGCGCAGAATTTTCTCATACGCCTCATATACCTTCGAGGCCGTGATGCCCAGGGCATCGTTATGCTTCGCCGCCTCGCTGGCCACCTGCGAGGGAGTCAGGCCATGATTTTTCGCGAAGCTGATCCGTTCCAGCAGACCGCGTGTGCGCTCTCCCGGATCCTTGATCTTGAGCTGTTCCAGCGCGAGCTTCACCACGGCGCTTTGGTCGTCCGCGTCATAAATTTTGAAATCCCGGGGCAAACCGAGACGCATGGCCTCACGGCGCAACAGCCAGGCACAAAAAGAGTGAAACGTGCCGATCCACGGATCATCAAAGGCCAGCCCCTTGCGGACCAGAAGATCGCGGACGCGCTCCTTCATCTGTCCCGCTGCCTTATTCGTGAATGTCACCGCAAGAATCGCGCTGCCGGGGACGCCCTGCTCAATGAGATGAGCGATGCGATACGTAATGGCGCGCGTCTTGCCCGTGCCGGCCCCCGCGAGGATCAGTACGGGTCCCTCCAATGCGGTCGCGGCTTCGCGTTGTCCGGAATTCAGTTCGTCAAGGAGAGTCATGATGAGGAGCGGGCCCGTTCGAGGAGAGTATTCTATCCGACGCTGGGCGGTTCGGCAAATTGCCATCCACAAAATGAGTTAGTTCGAGGACACGGCGTGGAGGTCGATTTCAAAAAAAAGAAGCGGCTTTTTGTCCGTCATGAAGATAAGGTCAGGGATGTATACGCTGGAATAACGAATCGCATCGAAATTGTGATCCACATCAAAAAAGAGATAACCGTGCATGGTCGAATGCGGCGGCAGAACGTCCGACGACAGCATGAGAGGTCGAAGCATGGAGGTCATTTCTTCCCAGGCCTTGCGCGGGCCGCCCCCGGAACCCGGGAAGGGCAGCCGCGGACCGCTGCTCGGAGCCCTGCCTTTGAGGATCGCGCGGTCGGCAACCTCCTCCGCCGTGAGCGGCAACAGCTTCTCGTGATCCTGGCGGGGCACTGAAATCATGAGCAGAATCGTACTGAGGTTGAGGCGGATGGGCGTGTCGTTGTCATTTCGGAGGTAAATATTGATGGCGACAATGCCGGCCTCATAGGGCGATGTCTTGCCAAAAATTGTTTTAGTGTAACGGTCGGACGTAACGTAGGGATCAGCGATGATGGTCAGATTCTGGTGCGTGTCGCGCGTGCGCAGCGTCAATGGATCCACGGGTGCCGTTTGCGCGGATGCGCCCAGCGGCCACAGTAGGGTCAGCGCGAGAAGTCGGTAGAGCATCAGTTTGCTTTTCTACGATGCGGGTTCCAGGAGGCGGGTTTCCCCACAATAGGTATCCCCAGAATCCTGGTGCCACTATAATATCCCGTTTGCCGGTTGGTTGCGACGTTTCCATTTTTTTGCGGTTAGGCGGCGTCTTACTGAAGCTGAGGACTCCACGGGGTGTATACGCTCTACAGTTTGTTGACGGCCGCAGGAATGATCCTGCTCTCTCCCTACTTCCTTATCCGCGGTTTGATCGACGGCAAATACCTCGGCCATATTCGCGAGCGCCTCGGATGGGGTTTCCCGCCCGTGTTGCGATTGGGCGACGCGCGGGGGCGCAACGAGGGAACCATCTGGATCCATGCGGTTTCCGTTGGCGAGGTCTTGGCCGCACAGCCTCTTGCCCAAAAATTGAAAGAGAGGTATGTGGAGCGGCGTCTGGTCGTCTCCACAACGACAGCGACCGGACAGAAACTCGCCCGCGAACGAATGCCCTTCGCCGATGCGATCATTTACTTTCCGTTGGACTGGCGAGGGCCGGTGAGGCGTGCCCTGAAAACAGTGCGCCCAGGAGCAGTGATCATTCTCGAGACAGAGATCTGGCCGAATTTCTTGCGTGAATGCCGCCGTGCATACGTGCCAGTGATCTTTGTCAACGGCAGGCTGTCGGAAAAGTCATTTCGGGGCTTCCGCCGCGCAATTTCCATTTCGGGTGGTGCGCTGCGCGGCTTTCTGAAGCGCATTTTGAACGATGCGACACTCTTCCTCATGCAAGGGGAGCAGGATGCCTCGCGGCTGCTCGAACTCGGAGCGGATGCGAATCGAGTCGTGGTCGCGGGCAATCTGAAATACGATCTCGACGACCCGCTGGAAAGTCCGCTGTCGAAGTGGCTCGCCGAAGAACTCACCCGCAATCATCGCCAGCCGGTGTTAGTTGCCGGCAGCGTGATGGCCAATGAAGAAACGCATGTCTTGCAGGCATTCGCCGAGGTCGAGCGCCAATTTCCTCGCGCGCTATTGGTGCTCGCGCCGCGCAAGCCGGAACGCTTCGCCGAAGCGGCAAGGATTGTCGAGGAGTCGCGCCGGGACTTGGTGCGCCGAACCAAAATCACACTCAATGGCGCAGGGAACACGGGGTTGTCCCGGCCTGGCAGTGTATTGTTGCTCGATAGCGTGGGCGAACTTGCGAGTGTCTATCGTCTCGCCGACGTGGTTTTTGTGGGGGGCTCGCTGGTTCCCAGCGGCGGGCACAATATCCTGGAGCCAGCGGCGTTCAGTAAAGTCCCGGTCTACGGCCCTTTCATGGAAAATTTCCGCGAAATGGCGACGAATTTCCTGAATGCGAATGCGGCCGTGCAAGTGAATACTCCCGAAGGGCTGGGAGCCGCCTGGATTGATTTGCTCAAGGACGATATGCGCGCGATGCGGATGGGCGCTGCCGCACGGGATTTAGTGGACCAAAATCGCGGCGCGACGGTGCGTGTGCTGGCTCGCATCGAAAAGTTTCTTGACGCCTCCCGGAGCCCGGCTTGAAACCTGTATCCGCGTGGCGCCGTCTGCTGTGGCCGCTATCGCTGCTGTACTCGATGGCGGCTCGCGCGCGAGTGTGGTGTTACGAGCGCGGCATCTTCCGAAAAAGAAAGTTGCCGGGAACGGTCATCAGCGTGGGCAACCTCACCGTCGGCGGCACGGGCAAAACGCCGCTGGTCCTGTGGATTGCGGAGCGGCTGGCCGGAGAAGGGAAACAGACCGCCATCCTGACTCGCGGCTATCGTGGGGTGGCGCCCGTGAGTGCAAACGGCGAGCCGCAGAGTGACGAAGTGGCGCTCTTGCGGAAACGCCTTTCCGGAAAAGTAAAAATTGGCGTGGGCGCCGATCGGTACAAGAATGGCGAGGTCCTTGCGCGGCATGGAACCGAATGGTTTGTCCTCGACGATGGCTTTCAGCATCTGCGATTGGCTCGCGATGCCAATGTTCTTCTCATCGATGCCACCGATCCATTCGGTGGCGGATTGGCACTACCGGCGGGGCGCTTGCGAGAGCCGATTTCCGCACTCAGGCGCGCCGACATTGTGATGATTTCCCGAAGCGTTCAAGCTCCGGCCCCCGCGATCGAGGCCATGATCCGGCGTCACACGAAGAGCCCCATCTTCTACGCCACGACGAAGCTTGCGAACGTCCTTCGCGTTCCCCAGCTTGCGGTGGCCCTGCCGCCGAATGACTGGCCACGCGCCCGCTTTCTCGCTTTTTGCGGCATCGGAAATTCGGCTGCGTTCTTCGACGACCTTCGAAGATGGGGATTTCAGGTGGCGGGTGAGCGCAGTTTTGCCGATCACCATGTCTATAATTCCAGGGAAGCGGCTGATCTGGAACTTGCCGCCGCAAGTTGCGGCGCCGACGCGATGCTTTGCACGGAGAAAGACGTGTGGAATCTCCGCCACGTCCAGTTCACCGCCATGCCGGTGTACTGCTGCCGGATATCGCTCGAACTTCCGGATGAAGAGTTTCGAGGCGCGATCACCGAGGCCGTGGGCCGCAAACGAAGTGGGGCCGCGCGATGAAAATCCTCGTACGCGCGCCCAATTGGGTGGGCGACGCCGTGATGGCGATCCCGGCGCTCGAGGCGATCCGTCGCGCGCATGCAGCCGTGGAGATTGCGATTTTGGCGCGGCCGGCTGTCGCGGACTTGTATCGTGACCAGCCCTTCGCAAACACGATTTTGGAATACGACAATTCCGGACGCCATAAGGGATGGTGGGGCCGCGAAAAACTTGTTGGCGAATTGCGTCGCGAAAAATTTGATCTCGCTGTGCTCCTGCAGAATGCGTTTGAAGCCGCGTGGCTGGCGTGGCGCGCGGGCATTCCCGAGCGTGCCGGGTACGCGCGCGATGGCCGCGGCCTGCTGCTTACCAAACCGGTTCGCGTTCCGAAAGAGGGAGACATCCCGCGCCACGAATCGCACTATTATTTGGAATTAATTCGCCGCGCGGGCTGGATTGAAACTCGCGGCGAAATCGCGCCCATTCGACTGTGTGTGCCGCCATCGGCGCGCGAAGCCGCGGAAGCGTCGTTGTTGCATGCCGGCGCGAGGGAGGGCGCCTGGCGTTGCGCGATCGCACCTGGCGCTTCCTACGGCGCGGCAAAGTGCTGGCCGCCGGAACGATTTGCTGCTCTCGCGGACCGTCTGATTTCAGAATGCGACGCCGATGTGATACTTTTCGGCACGCCCAACGAGAGGGAAATGGCCGCCCGGATTTGTTCCGGTATGAAGCGCCGTCCGATTTCGCTTGTTGGGCAAACATCCATGCGTGATCTCGCGGCGCATTTTTCCGCCTGCTCGATTTTTATCGGCAATGATTCAGGAGCGATGCACGTGGCCGCGGCGGCCGGACTGCCAGTTATCGGTATTTTCGGTTCGACGGATCCGGAAGGCACCGCGCCTGCAACCACGCAATTTACGCTGATCCGGGAGCCCGTTTCCTGCAGTCCATGTTTTTTGCGAAGTTGTCCGGTGGATCATCGCTGCATGACGCGCATCGGCGTGGACTCGGTCTTTGCAGCCGCACAACAGGTTCAACACGCTCTGAGAAATCCCCAACACTGGAGCAGCCAGAATGCCTGAGGCACGCCCGCCTCGCCGGGCAGCTTTCCTGGACCGCGACGGCACCATCTGCGAAGAAATGGGCTATGTCAACCACGTCGACCGCTTGCAGATTTTCCCCTTTGCGGCCGCGGCGATCCGCCAATTGAACGACGCTGCGGTCCCGGTCATCGTCGTGACGAATCAATCCGGAGTGGCGCGCGATATTTTTCCGGAGTCGCTCGTGCATGAGGTGCACAAGAAGATGCTTTCAGAGCTGTCAGCCGGCGGCGCGCGCGTCGACGCCATCTATTTCTGTCCGCACAAGACCGAAGATGCCTGCGAATGCCGCAAGCCCAACCCAGGCTTGCTCGAACGTGCCGCTCGCGAGCACGCGCTCGACCTTTCTGCTTCCTGGGTTGTCGGTGACCGTTACGCGGACCTCGAGATGGGGCATGCAGCCGGAAGCCGCGGAATCCTGGTGATGACCGGATACGGGCGCGGCGAATACGAATTGCATCACACGAAATGGGCCAGGCCGCCGGACGCGCTCGCGGAAAATTTAACGGAGGCGGTGCGCCGCATTCTCAATGATTGAAGGCGGGGAACGCTATCTGGTTGTGCGGCTGACGGCTCTCGGCGATATTCTGCACACGCTTCCCGCGGTTGCGGCGCTTCGCGCCGCGCACAAAAACGCGCGGATCGATTGGGTCGTCGAGCGAAAATGGGCGCCCGTGCTGGAAGGCAGCCCCGCCATCGACGATGTCATCCCGTTTGACCGCGCCTCGGTTTTCGGAGCGCTTGCCTGCGTGCAACGATTGCGCCAGAAAAATTATACGTGCGCGATCGATTTTCAGGGACTATACAAATCGTCAATCCTCGCCATTCTTTCCACCGCGCCGTGGCGCATCGGATTTGAACGTGATTGGGCGCGTGAAGAAGGCGCCGCTCTGCTTTACACCGAGCGCGTCATTCCCACTGGTCGCCACGTGGCGGAGCTGAATTATTCGCTGGCGGAAAAGGCAGGTGCGTCGCGTCCCGCCAGGCCCGAATATCCGCTCCGCGTCCCGGCGGGCGGGGCGGCTTCGGTGCGCGCTCGGCTGGCGGAGCAGGGAATCGGAGATTACATCGTCGTGGCGCCGGGAGGAAGCTGGCGGGCGAAATGCTGGCCGGTGGAACGCTACGGCGTTTTTTGCCGCGAGTTTGCGAAGCGTCACGCCTTGCCCGTGATCGTGATTCACGGTCCCGGTGAAGAGTCACTAGCGGAAGAGGTTTGCTGCGCGGCGCATCCGGCAGCGCCGATAAAAATGGCCACCACGATCGAAGAGTTGATGGGATTGGTCGCTCACGCGCGCTGCGTCATCGCGGCGGATTCCGGGCCTTTGCATCTGGCTGCGGCGCTCGGTACGCGAGTGGTCGGCCTGTACGGACCCACCGACCCGCAGCGGAATGGTCCGTTCGTGCGGGGCGCCGTAATTGTGGCGGAAGCGCGGCCCGAGGAGATCAGCTACAAGCGGCGGGCGTCTTATTCGCCAGCGATGCTGCGGATTACCGTCGAGCAGGTTTTGGACGCAGCGGATTCCTGCGTGAAGGCTTCTGCGTGAGCGGACCGGCTAATTTCTGGATTCGCTGGCGAGTTCGCGTGGGTTACCCGGTTGGAATTGCGGCATTCTGGTTTGCGAGGCCGCAACCGAAATGGCTTTTTTCCGGCGTGGGAATCGCCGTGCTAGGTCTGCTCGTCCGCGGTTACGCCGCGGGACATCTTCGCAAACACAAGCAATTGGCAATTTCTGGGCCGTACGCCTACACGCGAAATCCCTTGTATCTCGGCAGTGTGTTGCTGGCAGGTGGTTTTTGCGTGGCCAGCCATTCCCGCATTTCCACATTGCTGCTCGCTGCCTATTTAACGATCTTCTATCCCATGGTGATTCGCCGCGAACAAACAGAGCTCAAGACTCTCTACGGCGGCGCATTTGACGAATATGCTTCGCGCGTGCCGGCATTCTGGCCGCGGATGTCGCCTGCGAAATCGTCAGATCAACATTTCTCCTGGGCACTCTATCGTCAGAACCGCGAATACGAGGCGGCCATCGGGCTCGCGGTGGCCATGGCGATCCTTTGGCTCCTGATACTGTGTCGGAGATGAATCACGCGCAACCTTAATGGCTTGCGTGAAGAAATGTACTCACGGCCATCGTTTGGCCGTCTGTCGTTGCGGTAATTGCCCCATCGCGGTCGGTGCGATAGACGCGCACTCCTGCTGCTTCCAGTCTCTCTACTACTTCCGGAGAAGGATGGCCGAAGCTGTTATCTCTTCCCGCCGAAATCGCCGCGAATGCGGGATGCGAACTCGATAAGAACGGCTCGATCGTGGAAGTCTTGCTGCCGTGGTGGGCCACCTTCAGGAAATTGGCGTCCACCGTTTCATTCTCCGCAAGGATTTTCCGCTCGGAAGGACGCTCGATGTCGCCGGACAACAGCATCGATTGGGACCCGTCGATCAGCCGCATGACGAGTGAATCATCATTCTGTGCTGTCTGGTGCTCGGTGACTTCTTCCGGCCACAAGATATTTCCTGAAACAACGCCTCGAGCAAATGAGTCCCCCTCTTTCATGTGCATGACGCGAACGCCGCGTTTCCCCGCGATTGCAAGTACCTGTTGGTAGATAGCGATCTCAATATCCCGGCCAACCCACAGTTCTTGTACCCGGAAGTTTTCGAGGACCGCCGGAAGTCCCCCGATGTGGTCCTGATGCGCGTGGGTGAGTGCGACAACTTCTATCTGCTTCAATCCGCGCGACCACAAGTACGGCGAGACCACGTCTTCTCCGATGTCCAGTCCCGAGCGCATCCCGCCCGCATGAAAACTTCCAAGAGCGCCGCCGGCATCCACCAGCATCGTGCGGCCTTCCGGAAATGTCACAAAGAGACTGTCACCCTGGCCCACGTCCAGGACCGTCACCTCTAAATTCTTGGCGTTGAGTTTCGGCGCAAAAGGATGCGTCGCGATAAGAATTGCGTCCAAGAAAAGTGCCATCGTCGCGGACCATTGCCAAACTCGCCGCCGCGAACGGATCGTACCGGAAAGTCCTACTGCGATTGCAGCGAACGCAGCGATCAGTATGAGAGGCGGTTCAGGAATGCGGTAGCTCGCGCCGTGCCACGCGGCAAACCACCCCACGGATTTGTCGAGCATGGCGAGCAAATATCCCAGAAGCTTTGCGAGCCATATTGCGAGCGCGTGCGACACGAGAGAAGCCGCAAGTGTGAAAAGTCCGAGGGGCACAATCAATCCCGTCAACAAAACGGCGGGAATATTCGCCAGAGGCCCCGCGAGTGTCACGCGGTGAAAATAATAGGCGAGTGGAGGAAGCATGCCGAGCTGAAGGATGGCGGAAATAATCATCAGTTCCCAAAGATAGAGTCCCGTACGAAGCGGGACAACAAACAGGCCGTGTCCAAATGGCGCGGCGGGACGCGGGAGCCGCGCTGCAATCCACGCTACCGCGGCTCGCAGTTCGATTCGGAATTGAATCACGCGTGGGATATGCGACACGTCGCGGCTAACGTCCGTCAAATGCTCGATGCCGCGAAGATAGGGCTCGCTCGTGTGCGCGATCCAGGGAACGGCAAGCGCTCCGATGATGCCCACGGCCGAAAAAGAAAGAAGGAAGCTGGCATCGCTGATTTCCGACGGACGCACGGCCAGAATGCCAAGCGCAGATAGCGCTGCGACGTTAAGCAGGTCCATGCGCCGATATAACAAACGAGCGCACAGATAAAGCGTCGCCATGAGAGCAGCCCGTAGAATCGGGGGGCGATCTTCGACAATGCCCACATAGGCCGCCAGTACGAACAGTGTCAGCAGCGTCCTGGGAATGAGAGCGAGATGCAGGCGGCGTCCGGCCCAGATGAAAAAAGCAGTCAGCGCTCCGACGTGGAGTCCCGCAAGAACCAGGACGTGATACACGCCCGTCTGCTGGAATTCGACGACGCGGTCGTGTTCGACGAAGCTGCGGTCACCCAGCAGCATCGCGCGCGCCAGCGCGGCTTGGTCGGGATGTGAAACGAAAATGTCATTAATGGAACGGAGAAGCCGCCCGCGCGTACGTGCCAGCCGATCTGAAATCGTCAGACGCGGATGCTCGAGGATCGTCAAAAGCTGATCGTTGCGAAGTGTGCCTTGCACATGAATGCCCTGAAGCGCGAGATAACCGCGTTCATCGAAGCTGCCGGGATTGCCAAAATTGCGCACCGGAAGCGCGCGAACGAGAACTTCGACGCGATCTCCTGCGCCTGCCAGCGGAGACGTAGCGGCATTCGGCTCCTCGGAATAGGACGTGACGCGCAAGCCTCCGCTAACCGGCATGACGCCTGCCGCGGATTCGACCGCCTCAAGATTGATCTCGTATCGCGTCCCCCACGGAAGCGCCAATGGGTCCGCCCGCAATCGGCCGCGCCAGCGCAAGGCCACGCTGGAATCCAATTTGCCGGATTCGATGAGCGAGCTGGCCAGATTCGTGGGAACGGAAATTCGTTCGAGGCCCGCGGCGGCGCACCCAAGGCACAGCCACGCAGCGGCAGCCGCAATAAACGCGGGGACCACCCAGTTCCTGTGCAACTGAACAAATCCGGAGAGCAGAAGGAAAGCTGCGGCCAGCAAAAAGAATCGGGGAGCCAGGTGCAAGTGTGCTGCGAATTTGCCGGAGAGGAGAATTCCTCCCGCAAAGCAGACGACGGGCCAGAGTGAAGGAAGTTTCATGTGCGCCGTTTCAGCCGCACCAACACCTCCATATGATATGTTTGTGGGAAAATGTCAAACAAATTAATATCCCTGATCTCGTACGCTCCAGGATTCTCCAGGCTGCCAACCAGCGCTCCCAGATCGCGCGCCAAAGTGGCCGGATCGCAGGACAGATAATTGATGCGCCAAGGGGCGAGTTTCTTGAGGCGCGTCAGCGTCTCGGGTTCGACGCCGGCTCGCGGGGGATCCAGAACGACCAGATCCGGCCGCTCCTGCCAGTGTGATAGGAATGCTTCTGCCGTGGCGTGACGATGCGCAGGAGAAACCCCGCCGCTCGACTGTAGATTGACTTCCAAATCTTTGGCAGCGGCAAGATTCGATTCCACGCCAATCACGCGGTCGAATCGTTTGGTCAGCGCCACGGTGAAAAGGCCGACTCCCGCGAACAAATCCAGCGCCAACCGCCCCCGGCTGTCGCCGATCACGGCCTCAACCAAAGCATCGATCAAGAAACGATTGACTTGAAAAAACGAAAGATGACCGACGCGGAAATCAGCGCCGCCCGCCGAGTATGACAAGTAGCCCGGTCCGAACAATTCAAATTTATCTGCGCGGCGATCCTGCACGAGGATCGATTCAACACGCGGAAGAGCGGTGCGCAAGGCAGAGGCGATCGCTTCTGGAGAATCATTCAACCGTTCGGCAGAGAGATTTAACAGAATCTTCTCGTCCGCGCCGTCAACGAAGGCTTCGATTTCATCGATCGCGGAAAGAGAGTTGCCTGTGGCTACAAGTATGCGCAGTTTCGCGAATGTTTCAGCGAGCCGGGGCGAGAGGATCGCGCATTCGTCCACGGCGCACAAACGCGTGCTCCCGGCCTCAAAGTACCCGATTCCGGCCAGCGCCGCCGTGCCGTCTTGCACCGTTCGAATCTTCCATTGAGTGCGATTGCGGTAACCAAATGGCGGGGAAGCGTGCGTCCCGATCGGCCCGTCCCACTGCACGCGGCCAATCCTGCCAAGCGTTTCGCGCAAAATATCGGTTTTGTAGCGAATCTGCGCGTCATACGGAATGTGTTGGTACTGGCAGCCACCGCAGCGCCCAAAATGCGGGCATGGGGCGGCCACGCGCTCCGGCGAGGCTTCTACAACGCGTTCCAGACGCCCACGGACGAATTTCTTTTTCCGCGCGGCCGAGGCAATGCTCACGACCTCCCCGGGAAGCACCAGTGGCACGAATACGGTCTGGCCTTCATGGTGCGCCAGTCCGTCACCGCCGTACACGAGCTTTTCAATTCGAACTTCCATTCGGAGTCACTTTCCGTAGCGGGAGGTGTGATCTTCGGCCGGGAGCCTCAGGTCAGGTAGAACAGGCTCAAGCGGGGTAGATTATATCGCTCCCAGAGCCGCTTCTGCATATATTGCCGTTCCAGTTGCGAAAGTTGCGCGGAGGTCATCCTTCGCCGGTACGGCGCCAGTTGATGGTCCATCTCGCGCCGGATTTCGATCATAAATTCTTCGGGCGCATTCGCGGTTAGCGCCGCCGTTAGCTTTTCCTCGAGAACGGTGAGCCGGCGCTCGAGATCCTCAAGGTCCAACGCGCCCGGTGTATCGATCAGCGGCAATATTTCATCAAGGCGTAAGCGGGTCTCTTCCATACGCTTGACAAGCTCTGGGTGCGTTGCGCGCGATGCCGAGGCGGCGTTCGAAATTCGCTCCATATTCCGGCTGAAAAACGACCGCAGTTCCTCCCGCGAAAAAGATTCCCCTGCCTGTTGTTTCCTACCAGCGCTTGGCCCGGCGCCCGCTGCGGTTTCCTTGGCTTCCTCCGCGGCGTCCAGTACGGCGTCCACGCAGTAGGCCAGGGTCTTAAGTTGACGTCCACCAGCCGCACGGCGGGAACGCGCGAAGTTTTCGAACGCGCGGTCAATTCCCTTGAGCACGGCGGGCAAAGGGATGCCCGCTTTTTGCCAGGTTTCGACGATGGCCCAGTCTAGCGGAGAGACCAGGAGGTGCGCCCCGCGTTTCTGCCAAAAATATTCTTCGATCTCGGTGAAGTAGTTGAAGTAATTGAATCCGGCCATCGCTTCGCGGGAATTCAAGACCGCTGTTTCCGGGCCCCTGAGGCAGAAGCCCGCGCAGGCGTCGCGTGGTTTCGTTCCCAGACGATCCGCAAACCTTCCAGGGTGAGGAACTCGTCGATGATTTCAATGTGCCGCGACGCTCGCGCGATCAGTGGCGCTTGTCCTCCCGTCGCAATTACGCGCGCCTTTTCGCCGACCACACGTTTGATCCGTTCGACGATGCCGTCCACCATGTCGGCGTAGCCGTAGTAAAGCCCAGACTGCAGCGATTGCATCGTGTTGGTGCCGATAATTTTTCCCGGATCCTTGATTTCAACGCGGAATAATCGCGCCGCCCGAGAGAAAAGCGCCTCGGCCGAAATCCCGATACCGGGAGCGAGGACTCCGCCCATATATTCGCCGCGCGCGGAAATCACGTCGAAATTGATCGCCGTTCCAAAGTCCACCACGATGCATGGGCCGCCGTATTTTGAAAACGCCGCCACGCTGTTCACAATCCGGTCGGCGCCGACTTCCTGCGGATTCTCATAAAGCACAGGCATGCCGGTTTTCACGCCCGGCTCGATGAAGAGCGCCTTTACGTGAAAATAACGCTCCGACATTTCTTCCAGCGTGGGATTGAGTGGCGGCACCACCGAACTGATGATCACGCCGGTGACCGACGCCGGGTCGATTTCGGCCAGAGTAAAAAGCTCGCGCGTGAGGATGCCGTATTCATCCACGGTCTGGTCGCGCGCCGTCGTCAGTCGCCAGTGGGCCACGAGTTCCGCTTCCCGGAACAATCCCAGGACCGTATTCGTGTTCCCGACATCGAGCGTCAGCAGCATCAATCCGCCTCGGTGAGCGTGCCGGAAATTATGGGCAGCGTGCGTCCATCATCGCGCCTCACGCGAAGCAGGCCTCCGGGTTCCAGGCCGTCGGTCGTACCCGTGTAGGTTCCCGTCGACGTCGCAATGCGTACGCGTTTTCCACGCGCGTAGCTGGAGACTTCCGAAAACCGCGCCACAATCGATTCCCCGCCATCGCTCACGAAACGATTGTAGTAGGAGTCCAGGTGCCGCAGCAACCGCGCGACGATCTCCACACGCGAATGAATTCGGCCGGTCTCGATCCGCAGGGAAGTCGCGGTCGCCGCCAGTTCGTCAGGAACTTTTACGTGGTTCACGTTGATTCCAATTCCTATGGCCACGAAATGGATTCGATCCTGCTCGGCATTCATTTCCGTCAGGATCCCGCAGAATTTTTTGCGTCCAAAAAGGACATCGTTCGGCCAGCGAAGGTCAGGCGCAAGACCTGTCTGTTCCAAGATCGCGTCCCGGACGGCAAGGCCTGCGACCATCGTTATCAGCGGCGCGTGCTGCGGCGAAATGGGAGGCCGCAGAAGGAGGGTCATATAGATGCCATTTGTTTTTTCCGAATGCCAGGTGTGCCCGCCACGGCCACGCCCTGCCGTCTGTTCCTCGGCGATCACGAGGGTTCCGTGAGGTTCGCCTTGCTCCCCAAGCCGCATGGTCACGGAGTTGGTCGAATCGGTTTTGAAGAAATGGTGGATGCGTTTGCCAATGGGGCCCTGAGGCAATCGCTTGGCTAGAAATTTTGGAGCGAGCACGTCAGGTATCTTCTCGATCTGATACCCGCTGCGCGGATGTCCTTTCACACGGACACCCAGGCCGCGAAGCTTCTGGATCCAGTACCACACGGCGGACCGGGTCACGCCAATTTCGCGGGCGATCTTCGTGCCGCTGATCACGATCATGGCGTTGTCGGAGAGCAGCGCCAGGAGCGCGTCAATGCGGCGGTCAGTCGTTCCAGCCGGATTTGTATGCGCCATGATGGTTCGAGAAAACCTCGGGTGCGGTAGCAGATTTTCGGATGCGCGTGGTCCGTGCCGGCCGTAGGGGCACGGCATTGCTGTAAAGCGCCCCTACAACGATGCGGCGCCGCCGAGGTTTTTTTCGAGTTGCGTCAGGCGCTCGCCTATTTTCTCGAACTCCGTCCGCCGCTCAGCGAGCGTCGTTTCGAGCCCCTTCACAATGTGTCCTGGGGCGCGGCTGCGAAACGTCTCGTCCTCAAGGCGTTGTAGTTTCGACTCGATGTCCTTCGAGAGCCGCTCGCGATCTTTTCTTAGACGAGCGACCTCGGCCTTTACATCGAATGCAGCGTCGTATGGAATGAACAACTCAAATTCTTTTGTGGTGCGGATCGAGCCCTTTGATGCATCAAAAGGCATCTGTTCCTGCGGTTCGAGGGTGAGACCAGAAAGGCTCGCCAGTCTGTTGATCGTGTCGATGTTGGGGGACACAACGACTTTCCAAACCTCACTGCTAGCCGAGAGGCGCGCTCCAACTTTAACTTTTGGATCGATCTTCAATTCTGCGCGAATATTGCGTGCCGCAACGATGATGTCCTGCAACATTGCTATTTGCAATTCTGCCCGTTCGTAGATGAGCTCGGCATGCGGTTCGGGGAAGCGCTCCAACGTAATCGAGCGTGCGCTTTGCTGGTGCGGCAACTGGTGCCACAATTCCTCGGTCAGAAAGGGCATGAAGGGATGGAGCAGCCGCAGCGCGGTCTCGAATGCGGCGAAAAGGTTCCTCCAAGTAGCCTGCGCTTTTTCTCGGTCTGCCGAAGAAAGTTCGGGCTTCACCCATTCGATGTACCAGTCGCAAAAATCGCCCCAGAAAAAGTGATACACAACGTGCGCCGCTTCATGAAAACGGAAATGTTCCAGTGCGTCGTTCACTTGCGCGGTAGCGCCGGCCAGGCGCGAAAAAATCCATCGGTCCACCAGCGCAACTTCTCCGTTCACCGCAAACGGCGCCGACGCGCGCACGTCCGGTGACGCCAGGACTTCGAGCGAGGCTCCACCGCCGGCTTCGTATTTATCCAAATTCATGAAAACGAATCTCGCGGCGTTCCAAATTTTGTTGGCAAACGCGCGATAGCTCAGGATACGTTCCTCAGTCAGGATGATGTCGGTTCCGGGCGCGGCCATGCTCGCCAGCGTGAAGCGCATAGCATCAGTCCCGAACTTTTCATTCAACTCAACAGGGTCGATGCCTGTGCCCTTGGACTTCGACATCTTCTGTCCCTCGGCGTTGCGCACGAGAGAATGCAGGCAGACCTGCCGGAAGGGAACCTGGCCGGTAAATTTCAGCCCCATCATAATCATGCGCGCGACCCAGAAAAACAGGATGTCGTACCCCGTAATCAGCAGGCTGGTCGGATAGTATTTCCGGAAATCAGGCGTATCGTCAGGCCAGCCCATGGTCGAGAACGGCCACAGCGCGGAACTGAACCACGTCTCGAGCACGTCCGGGTCTTGCGTGAGTTTGGCGGAACCACACTTCGCGCACTTTGCCGGCGCCTGACGCGCGACGGTAATTTCTTTACAATCGCCGCAATACCACGCGGGGATCCGGTGTCCCCACCACAGTTGTCGGGAGATACACCAGTCGCGAATGTTGCGCATCCACTCGAAGTATTCGGTGCGGCGGTTCTCCGGCACAATTTCGATATCGCCACGCTCGACCGCGGCAATCGCGGGCTCGGCCAGCGGCTTCATCTTCACGAACCATTGTGTCGAGGCGCGTGGTTCGATAATGGTGCCGCAGCGATCGCAGGCGCCGACCGCGTGCGTGTGATCCGTGACTTTCTCGAGCAAGCCGGCGGCTTCCAAATCCGCAACAATTCTTTTTCGCGCCTCAAATCGGTCGAGCCCCGCATATTTTCCCGCGGCGGCGCTCATCTTCGCGTCATCGGTCATCACGTCAATTTCGGGCAGATTGTGCCGGCGCCCGATTTCGAAATCGTTCGGGTCGTGCGCTGGCGTAATTTTTAGGGCGCCGGTGCCGAACTCCCGGTCCACCATGAAATCATCCACGATCGGAATCTCCCGGTTCACCAGCGGAAGCAGAACCATCTTGCCGATCAGGTGCTGATAGCGAGGATCGCTCGGATGAACGGCCACAGCGGTATCGCCGAGCATCGTTTCGGGCCGGGTCGTCGCAACGACGACAAATTCGTTGGTTCCCACTATCGGGTAGCGGACGTGCCACAGATGGCCTTGCCGCTCCTCATGAACGGTTTCCAGGTCGCTTATCGCCGTCCGGCATTGCGGGCACCAGTTGACGATGTAATGCCCGCGATAAATCAGCCCGTCTTCGTACAGGCGGACGAAAACTTCCGTGACCGCGCGCGACAGCTCCGGTGAAAGCGTGAAACGTTCGCGGGTCCAGTCGCAGCTCTCGCCGAGCTGCAGCATTTGCCGGGTGATCGTGCCCCCGGATTCTTCCTTCCATTCCCAGACCTTCCGTTCGAACGCTTCGCGCCCCAGGTCGCGGTAGTTGATTCCTTGCGCTGCGAGCTGGCGCACAACGACTCGCTGGGTCGAAATTCCCGCGTGATCCGTCCCGGGAAGATACAGCGTGTTGTAGCCTTGCATTCGCCGCCACCGGGTGAGGATATCGATCTCCGTGTGGTCGAGCATGTGGCCGATGTGCAGGGAGCCGGTCACGTTGGGAGGCGGGATGACAATCGAAAATACCGGCCCCGGCGCATTCACATCGGCGCGAAATAGTTTCTCCTCCGCCCAACATTTTGCCCAGCGCTGCTCGATTTGTTGCGGCTCGTATGCTTTCGGGATCTCTCTCGGCATGTTCTCCGGCCTTCAACTCTGGACGTTTACTATACGGACGCCGGCGCAGGCGGTCAAATCCGCCCAGCCCAAATCAAAACCACACAGTCCCGCCCCGGCGGGGCTGTGCTACCGGACATCCACAGAATTCTCATGAGAAATGCGAACTAGAGGATTTAAAGACTGGGAGGGAAAGGAATCGAAGCCAGAGATTCTAATGCTTCTCGGTTTCCCGATTGATCAGTTCCTGAACGACGGGGCGCAGAAATTCCTTGGTAATGATGTCAACGACCTGGGGACGCATCTTATCGAGGACTCGCTGAACGACCGCCTCGACAAGCGCTGGATCTGGCGCCACAGGCGCCGTTGGGTTGGGAGTTGCGGCTGGGCTTATGGATGCCCCTAAGCTTGGGGATGCTGCTGGTTTGGTCGACTCTGTGGGCTTGACGGCAGCAGGCTGTGAGGTTGTCTGTGCCGGAGTCGGAACCTGAGTAGAAGGCCTGGAGATCGAGGCCGCAAGCGACGCCGCAATCTCGCTTGCGCGCATCTCCAAGCTGTCCGTCATCTCGGTCCATTTGTGCAGGGGGACCGACCGGGCGGTATCTTCAGGGGGCTGTGACGCTGGCGGTGTCGACGCGGAATGTGGCGAATTCTGAGCACCAGGCGAGTCGGCGCTCCGGATTTTCGGCTCGGCTCCAAGTTCAATATGCCCGGCAGGCTCGACTGCATCGATCGGTTTGGAAGCATCCGAAAAGGGCCCGGGTTCTACGTGGAGATCCACTGAATCGCCCGGAGGCTCCGGTTGAAACCCGCCTGAATTCGGTTCATCCCATTCCAGAGTCGCTTCAGGGGCGTGGTCTGAATGCTGTGCTGGGGCGGTTGCCATCCATTCTATAGGATTCGCTGCAAGCTCCGGGGCTTTGCCCGACTCAACCGTGAGCGGAGACTGCGCCGCCGGGTCCAATTCGATTGGTTCGCTATCTACATGCGACGCCGAGTCCTCGTCCTCAGTATCGCGGACGAGTTCGAGGGGTTCGACCGGCCGCAGCATTGTGGGATCCTCTTGCTGAGGCTGTGAGTCTTCGTGGTGACCCCACTGATGAACTGAGAGATCGTCTTGGCTATCCTCGGAGTGCTCTGCCTCAGGTTCTTCCTCTTCCGGCGGGTCGTTCCGCCAGAAGACCGGTTCACCCAGAGTTGCGTCGCGCGAACTGGTCAAGATCTGTTCATCGTCTACCGGCTCGATTACATCAGCGCCCGCCGTGGAGTTTGTGAATTTTGGCGTTTCCAATAGCTGGCCAAAGGCGACAGGGCGGTCACCCTCACCGAAGGTCACGCGCCCGGCAGGGACAGTAAATTCTTCCGGAGAAGCCTCCCCCGGCTCTGGTGCGGGAGGCGCTGGAACCTCTGCGCCTGGCCTGCTCCCTGCTTTCGCTTTTATTGGGACAGGAGCCTGGGGAACGGAGACTGTGACCAATCGCTCCCCGAGAGAGCGGTCCAACAGCGTCTTGACCATCGTTATCAACGGTTCCGGAGGGACAAACGGCTTTTTCAAAATTCCATCGGCGCCGACCCTTTGCGCTTCGCGCTCGTCCAAAGGATCAAAAGCGCCCACCAGCAACACCACCGGCACGTGAGCGAATCGAGCGTCCTTCTTTACCCATTCGCAGACTTCATACCCGTTCCGCACGGGCATAAAAATGTCGGCTAACACCAGATCCGGTATGAGTTCGGCTAGTTTGCGTACCGCAGCCTCGCCGTTATTTACGGAGATCACTTCCACACCAAGATCCGCCAGTGCAAGGGCCATGGTTTTCTGGACGTTGCTGTTGTCGTCGGCTACCAAGATCTTTGGCACGTGCAGGCCTCCGGACTCCCCAGGTACACCCATTCATCCAACTAGATTGCATTGCAAAAACAACCCATTCTTATTGGTAACATCTTGAATCAGGTGAGTCAATCAAACTCTGGGTGGGAATGTTCTGAAGTAAACGTGCCCGATCGGACAGGGAGGAAAGCTTTAGAAAGGAATGATCTTATGGATTCCCTTCTTTTTCTTGCTCGTGGATTCCTGGGTCTTATCGGCTGGTGGCGCGGGCGTCGTGGTGTCGGCGGGTTGCGTTGTGCTCGGATCACCGGCTCCGGTATTGGCAGGAGGGTTGGCGGTGCTGTCTGATGTAGATGGCGCGGGGTCCGCCGAATTCGTGGTCGGCTGCGCCGCTAATGAACCCGTCCCCGGCGTCACAGTTTCGACCGTCGCGCTGCTGCCGGTTCCTGACCCGCCGGTCATACCAAGCGTCGACGGGCCTCCAAAACTGAGAGTTTCATCGCCTGTTTCGCTGGCGGGAGTCATGGTAGGCGGGCCGGTGTGAGCGGACATCGACACGTCGGGTCCCGACTTGAGAATCCCCATGGATCGCAGCAAGATATTCGGGCGACTGCGGGCTTCCTCTTCCTTTTGCATCCGAGCAACCGCAACTGGATCGGGCTGCGGAACTGGCACGCCAAACTTGGTGAGTCTGGCTTTTGCATCGCCCACCATGGGTGAAAGCGGGTATTCCTTCACAATCCTCGCGTAGTACTGGGCCGCAAGCTCATTGTGCTCACCCTTTTCGTAAATCTGCCCGAGCATCCAATTGGCCCTGTCGGCTGCGCTGTACAGCGGATAGCGGTTGGTTAGCTCGATCAATCGCGCCCCGGCCGCCTTGTAGGCGTTGCGAATGTAATAAAAATAAGCGACGCGGAAGTTGCCTTCGGCCAGAACTTCCTGGACCTCGCGCAGGTGCTGTTCGGCTTGTGGGAGGAGCGGGCTATTTGGATATTTTTCCAGGAACGTTTGGAATTCGGCCTCGGCTTGCACCACCTCGGAACGATCCCGGTCCGGTTTTTCCATCTGGCGGTAATGTCCCATGGCAATCTGCATCTGAGCGTAGGCCGATTCGTCAAGGAATGGGAAGAATGTGATGAAGTCCTTATACTCGACGATCGCCTGCTTTAGCCCAGCCATCCCGCCTTCTTTGTAATAGGAATCTCCGATGCCCAGTTTCGCCTTGGCCAGATATTCGCTGTCGGGATAAGTATTGATCAGCGTTTGCAGCCCCAAACGGCCCACGGTGTACTTTCCATGCTTGATGTCGTCCGTCGCTTTGGCAAACAGGACTTTGTCGGGTTCAGCGGAAGTGCCGGCGATCGGCGCGGCCTTCTTCTTGCCCAGGCAGCCTGACAACAGCGCGGCTGCGAGTACTGCGATCCAAAATGTGCGGGCGTGTTTCACAAATTTTTCCTTGCTCCGGCGGGCTCCCCTTCTTGATTCAGGGTAAACAAGTAGAGCCCGCACCCTATGCCCTCTGCGCCAGCGCTCCGCCGGCCAGTTGCTGCATCACGCGGACCGCCTCCGCGGCATCCGGCGTGTGGAAGATGGAGGTTCCGGCGACCAGAATTTCAGCGCCGGCTCGAACCAGGTCGGTGACATTTTCCGGACCGACTCCCCCGTCCACCTCGATGCGGAACGCCAGATTATATCTCTCTCGAGTAAGTTTTAGCTGGCGAATTTTCTCGAGTGTGCCGCGAATGAATTTCTGCCCGCCGAAGCCCGGATTTACGGACATCACCAGGACGTGATCGACGCTCCCAAAGACTTCGGAGAGCATCGAAATAGGCGTCGCTGGATTGATCACGGCGCCCGGCTTGCAGCCGTGCTCGCGAATCATGGACAGTGCGCGATCCAGATGCGGCGTTGCCTCCTGATGCACGGAAATCATGTCGGCGCCTGCCTCCGCGAACATGGGAATGTATTGCTCGGGATTGTCAATCATTAGATGCACGTCCAGGGGCAGGCGGGTTGCCTTGCGAAGGGATGCCACGACGGGCACTCCAATCGAAATATTCGGGACGAAGTGTCCATCCATCACATCCACGTGCAGCAGCGTTGCGCCGCCTCTTTCAACGGCGCGAATCTCGTCTGCTAGGCATGCGAAGTTCGCGGCAAGAATCGAGGGAGCAATTTCGACCAGGTGAGGCACGGTTTCTCCGCTGGTATCTTATCAGAATCGCGCTGGGCGTAGGACAGGCACTCTTGCCTGTCCAGATCTGTTGCGATGGGGTCGTGCTGGACAGGCAAGAGTGGCTGTCCTTCTCAACAGCGTGGCGCACCACCTACTGCGCGATAACAAGTTCAATGGGAGTTTCGATCGTCACCTTGGCGCCGACCGTGGGGGTCTGCTCGATGACGGTTCCTTTCGGCCATTCCGGCGAGGGCATGAAGGTGGTCTTCGCCATCTTCAGTCCGCCAGAGGAAATCAGGCGGTCCGCATCCGGCAATTGCATTCCCACCACCCAGGGCATGATGTAGGCGGGTGGTGGATTGCCCTGCGCCACCAGCAAATTCACGCGCAGACTCGCTGCGAGCGTCCCCGAAAGCGGATTCTGCTGCACGACCGAGTCCGCGGGAAGATTCGGCACCGAAAGGGATGTGACTTCGCCCAATTGCAGCCCCGCCTGCAAGAGTTGAATTCGCGCGACGCGCAAACTTTCACCCGCCAGTTCAGGAATCTTCACGCTCTGCGGCCCCAGGCTGAGAACTACGTGCGCGTCCTGGGAAATCTTCATGTGCTCGCCCGCGGGTGGACTCTGCCGCACGACTGTGTTCGCAGGAAGATCGCTGTAAACCCGGTCCGCGACTTTCAGTTCCAAACCGCGCGAACGCAAAAGCATCTGCGCATCGGCGGAAGTCTTACCCACCAGGTTGGGCATGTCCACTTCGCGGCCTTGAATCGCGAAGCGCATCGCCATCACGGCGCTCAGGAAGGCCGCCGCGGCCAGCACGAACACCAGCAGGCTCATGCGCAGCAGCCACTCAATTCGTTCTCGGAAACTCATAGTTCCACCACTCCAAATTTAGCACGCACTTTCGTTGGCTGCCAGTCTTCCACCAATGCGAAGAGTTTCACCACAGTGGTCACAGAGGGCACAGAGATGAAGAAGAGAACAACTCTATCGGAATTGCTATGTTTTGAGACTTTCTCAAGGTTTTCTCTGTGTCCTCTGTGGCCTCTGTGTTAAATCTTCTTGCTTGTTGGTTCGATCGCCGCCGCGAAGAATCCATCGGTCCCGTGCGCAGGCGGCCAGGTCCGGAAAAATCCATCCGCGTCAACGAGGCTCTCGACCGTGACGCCGTCGCGCAGAATCCGCAGGAGCGCGCTTCTCGGACTGACAACACGAAATTCACCATGCGCGCCTCCAAGGACCTCGTTTACGACAAGTTCGTTTTCTTCTGGCTCGAGCGAGCACGTCGAATAGATCAACCTTCCATGTGGCGCGAGATTTGCAAGACCGTTCTTCAATAGGCGCACTTGGCGCGCGTGCAAGTCCTTAAGATCTTCGCCGCGCAGTTGCCACCGAATTTCCGGATGCCGCGCCAGTGTCCCGGTTCCGGAGCACGGCACGTCAACCAGGATGCGATCGAACTGGTATTCGAAGGGGAGCGGCTGCGTGCCATCAAGCGTGACCACTTCGATGTTTCGAACGCCCGCCGTTTCGAATCGTTCCGCCATCGCGCGCACGCGGTGCGCATGCAGGTCCGCGGCGATAACGTGTCCCCGCGAACCGGCAGCGCGCGCCAGCAGGATTGTCTTTCCTCCCGGCGCTGCGCAAAGATCGAGGACCGAGTTTCCCTCCTCCACGGCCAATAGATGTGCCACGGCCTGGGAAGCCTCATCTTGAATCGCGGCCCTGCCTTGGCGCATGGCTTCGCTCGCGGCGGGATTTCCCCCGTGGAGTGTCCAGGCGTCGCGAAGCAGGAGTCCAGGCTCGATCACGCAACCGGCGTTCTTGAGTGACGCCACGACATCGTCGCGACGTAGCGCATCGAGCACGTAACAGGACACGGCCGGAACGTGGTTGTTCGCTTCGAGCAGGGCACAGGTCCGCTCTTCGCCAAAGTTGCGCAGCCAACGCTCGACAAGCCAAGTGGGATGGGAATGCAGAATTCCCATTTGTTCGTCGAGCGCAAGATTCTTTGGCAAAAGCGAAGCAATAGCGCTGCGTGACCTTGCTAGTTGAGTCGCTTCCTTCGCCACTTTGCGGAGTACGGCGTTTACCAATGGGGCCGCGGACCGCTTGCGCGCGCGTTTCACGAGTTCGACGGATTCATGGACCGCTGCGTGTGCGGGGACACGCTCCAGAAACCAGAGTTGGTAGATACCCAAACGAAGCGCGATGCGAACCTCGGCGTCCAACGTCTTTGTCGCCCTCGACAAGTTGAGGTCGATCAGAAAATCAAGAAGCCGCTGCCATCGCAGAACGCCCAGCGTCAATTCGGTCGCCAGCCCCGCATCTTCGGTGCGGACGCCGGAGCCAAGCTCGGCGCGCAGCACTTCGTCCGCATACGCGTTCTGTGTTTCCACGCGCCGCAGGACATCGAATGCAATCGTCCGCGCTTGCGAAATACCCATCAGCGGACATGGGAGCACAATCTGTATGAGAATGGAACTGACGCTACGGACAGGTCATGGTCTTCTTGGCTTCGAACTTTCAATCGGACCGCCGACGGCGAAGAAACCAGATCAGGTTTTCCCAGGGTTTCTCTTTCGGGACTTGCAAAGCTTTGGATGTTTCTACGGAGCTAGTGACGGGAATTCGATGGGTTGGGGGTCCCCCCACGAGGGCCAGGGCGAATCTTCGTGCTACAGAATAGGAGAACACCGATCGCCAGCAGAACGAGCAAATGAAAAAAGCTGAATTCCCACATGTTGTACCCACCTTGCGAGTAACTCCGCACGCCCGGCGAAGGCTATTTCGAGGCAAACTAATTCTAGGCTTCAGCCCCGCACTGAGCAATTTCTTGATGGTCCAAAGACGATCCGTCCAATAAGACTCGTGATTCGGACTAACGCAACCTTGATTCCGGCGCTGAACGCGCTGCCGGACTCCAGCCCAGGGTAACGCCCTGGGTTTAGTTTGGGAATCGACCGGTGCGCCCTGAAGGGGCGCAGGAATCCTCCGCCCCTTCAGGGCGGAACATCTACTCCTATACGTGCCTGGGGCGTTGCCCCAGGCTGGCATGCTCCGCGCCGTTGGCGCGTCATCGCGAGTGAGTTCTCGAGCCGAGAAAACTGCTGCGCAGCGATTTATGAAATAGGTTGCAATAGCGCCGAGTCGAAGCAAGACACTCATTTCTCATCAAACCGTTCGGCGGGAGCGAAGCGCGCGCCGTTGGCGAATTCCCGCGCGGAGATTCGCCTGCGGCCTTCGAGTTGCACAAATTCGAGCCGCAAGCAGGTCCCTTCGCCGCACACCACATGTGAGTCTTTCGTCGAAGGCACGATTTCACCTGGTGCGACGCGTCCCTCCGCGGCCGCGCCTCTCTCAGGACGGCCCCACAGGTTGCAGGTCTGTCCGCGGAAGGTAGTGTACGCCCCGGGCCACGGCGCGAAACCGCGCATGCGGTAGTAAATTTGCGGCGCGGTGCGTGTCCAATCGATCCGGCCATCTTCTTTTTTTAGAATGGGTGCGTACGACGCCTTTCCGGAGTCCTGCGGCACAGGCGAGATCTCTCCGCGGTCGAGCCGCAACAGAGAATCCACAATCAGACCCGCGCCAATTTCGCTCATCCGCGCGGCTAGTTCCGGCGAAGTTTCGTCCGGGCCGATTTCCAATTCGTGTTGCAGCAGGGTCGGCCCCGTATCCATCCCTGCGTCGATTTGCATCGTGGTGAGCCCCGTGGTTGTCTCGCCGTTGGCGATGGCCCAATGAATTGGCGCGGCGCCGCGATAGCGCGGCAGCAGCGAGGCATGCAAGTTGATCCAGCCGAGGCGGGGAAGCGTCAGAAGCCGCGCGGGAATGATTTGTCCGTACGCAATAATCACTACCGCATCGGGCGCGACACGTTTCAAGAATTCCTGCGCCGAGTCGGACTTGATGGTTTCCGGTTGATAGACATGCAGGCCGCCTGCGAGCGCCGCTTCCTTGACGGGAGAGGTGCGTACATTTTGTCCCCGGCCGCGCGGACGGTCTGGCTGCGTGATGACGGCTTCGACGGAAATGCCGGGCTCAGCGGCAAGGCGCCGGAGGGAGGGTACGGCGAATTCCGGCGTGCCACAAAAGACGATGCGCATGGCGTACACTCGCGCGAAGAAACCTACCACTCGCCGATCTTCCGCAATTTGCGGATACGGCGTTTGATCAAGTCCCTCTTGAGCATGCTGAGGTGCTGGATGAAAAGGATGCCGTTCAGGTGATCGATTTCGTGGCAGAAGGCGCGAGCGAGCAAACCTTCGCCGCGTATCTCGAACGTTTCACCTTTAAGGTTCTGCGCGCGAACGGTCACGTAGGCCGGCCGCAGCACCGAACCGCGAAATCCGGGCAAGGAAAGACAGCCTTCTTCCTCTCGCTGATCCCCTTCGACGTGGATGATCTCGGGATTCGCGAGCACGAGTTTGGCCTCCGGATTCTTTCCCACGCTCACGTCGATCACGGCAAGCTTTTTCGAGAGACCGATTTGCGGCGCGGCCAGCCCCACGCCCTGGGCCACATACATGGACTCGAACATGTTCTCGCACAGCTTGGCCAGCTCTTCATCAAATTTGTCGACGGCCTTCGCAGGCGATTCCAACACGGCGTTCCCGTACTTTGCAATCGGAAAAGTCATCTCAGCGGGCACCCAGTTCTTTGGAACCACGGATTCACACGGATGAACACGGATTTTGATTTTGTTACTTCCGTGCCTCCTGTCGAGATTTTCAGACAACGAGTCTTCGGTACTGAAGCTTTGGCCGGCCAAAATTGATCAAAAGACCGACGTGTACACCACTCGCCTTGAGATAGTTCATGAGTTGTGCTTCGTGGACGGAATCCACGTTGCTGACGGCCTTGCATTCCACGATTACTTTGCCAGACACCACTAAATCTGCCTGATACTCTCCGACGATTACACCCTCATATTTTACAGGGAATAGCTTTTGAGGTTCGACTAACAAACCACTTCGCCGCAATTCAAACGACAATGAGTTCTCATACACCTTCTCAAGAAACCCCGTGCCCAGTTTATTGAGCACACTAAAGGCCGCACCAATAATCTTCTCTGTCAGATCCCCCTCAATCAAAATGGATCGGGAGACGGGTTGTTGATCCGTGTTCATCAGTGTGCATCCGTGGTTTCAAAATTCTTTCAGTTGCTGCCTATACCCTTCAAAATTTCGGCGCGTTTCAGTCAAAGAGTCTCCCCCGAATTTCTCTAGGAGCGCTTGGGCCAGCACGAATGACACCATGGCTTCTCCCGCCACGCCTCCGGCGGGCACGACGCAAACGTCGGAGCGTTCGTACGCGGCAGTAATCGGCTGCTTCGTTACCATGTCCGCAGTCTTTAGCGGGCTGCGCAGCGTGGAGATTGGTTTCAGATAGCCGCGCACCACGACGTCTTCGCCGTTGGTGATGCCGCCTTCGAGGCCGCCTGCGCGGTTGGTTGCGCGCATGAACCGTTTGCTCGATGCGTCGTAGCCAATCTCATCCATCACTTCGGAGCCGTAGGAGGCGGCTGCGGTGATACCCGCGCCGATCTCCACGCCCTTTACCGCCTGAATTGACATCACCGCCTGCGCGAGGCGGCCGTCGAGTTTCTCGTCCCATTGCGCGTGCGATCCCAGGCCCGTGATGATGTTGTGCGCCACCACCTCAAAGATGCCTCCCACCGTGTTGCCCGCCCTGTGCACGAGGTCGACTTCGCCTTTCATCTGCGCTTCGGTGGCCGGATCGACGCAGCGCAGCGGGGAATCGAGATTCGCGCAGACGGCTTGGATTTCGCTCCACGTGGCGGCGCGCCCGAGGCGCGCTTTGCCCACTGCAATCACATGGCTTAACACGGTGCAATCAAATTGCCGCAGAAGCAGTTTGGCGATGGCCCCCGCAGCCACGCGCGCTGCGGTTTCCCGCGCCGAGGCGCGCTCCAAAATATACCTGGCATCATGGAAGTTGAACTTCATCGCGCCAGCCAGGTCCGCATGGCCCGGACGCGGCGCAGTCAGCGGGCGGCGTGCATCTTCCGTGCCCGGGACATCCTCCACCGACAGCGCTTTCTCCCAATTCGCCCAATCCTTATTTTCCAGGCGCAGAGCGATTGGCGCGCCAATCGTTTGCCCGTGCCTTATGCCCGAGATTGCTTCGACGCGGTCTTTCTCAATTTTCTGCCGCCCTCCGCGCCCATAACCCAGTTGCCGCCGGTGCAGTTCCCCCTGCATAAACTCGAAATCGATAGGTACACCCGCAGGCAAGCCACTGATCCAAGCAATCAGCGCCTGACCATGAGATTCACCCGCAGTGACGAACCGCAACATGGAAGGCTCCGCATTCTAACGGACGCAGCACAGCCCGTAAAGTGAAACCACAGATGAACACGGATGAACACAGATGAAAAGAGATGAAGCACACCAGAAACGAGTGAATTACTTCATTGAGGGATTTTTCTTACCCTTCTTATCTGTGTGAATCTGTGTTCATCTGTGGTTACTTCATTTCTTGGCTGCTTCTTTTTCCAACTTTTCTAGTTCCCGGGTGAGTTGTTCGGCCTGATCGTGAAGGGCGTGTAGGCGCTCCTCCAGCGTGGGCACATTTTTAGTACTTGCTGGCGGTGCGGGAGCGGAGCCGGAAGCAACCACTGCCACTGCCGGCCTCGCAAGCATGGGTCCTCCCGTCAGATCGGCCAGGGCCTCGTCGAACGTGTCGCGATAAATCAGGCGGTCGCCCATTGCGAGAACCACCTTCTTGAGCTGCGGCATGCGGGCTTCATTGGCCTGAATGTAGATGGACTCGACGTAAAGGAATCCGCCCGTCACGGGGAGGGCAATGATATTTCCGCGCACCACGCGGGAGCCCTGCTGATTCCACAGCGTCAAATCCTTGGAGATGTTCTGGTCCTGGTCGATACGCGATTCAATCTGCATGGGGCCGTACATCAGTTGCTGCTTCGAGAGTTGAAAAAAGACCAGGTCTCCCAGGTGGTCGCCGTCGCATCGAGCGGCCATCCAACCGATCAAATTGTCTTTGGCCCGCGGAGTAAACGGCAGAATTAGCAGGAACTCAGGCTGTTTCTCCCCCGGCAACGTGGCCACAACGTACGTCGGCTGTACCGGCTCCGGTTGTCCCGATTGGCCGAACAGGTTGTGCGCGATCTCCCAAATGTCTTCCTTGTTGTAAAATACTTGGGGATCGCGCATATGGAAAATTCGGTAGGCCTCCGCCTGGGCGCGAAACAGAACTTCCGGGTAGCGAGCGTGCCGGCGAATGTCAGCAGGCATTTCCGAAGCGGGCCGGAACAGTTTCGGGAACAGATGCTCGTAGGTCTGAATAATCGGATCGTTAGGATCGAACACGTACAACGATATTTTTCCGGTATACGCATCCACAGTGGCCTTGACGGCATTCCGTATATAATTCGCGCCCTCGTCGAGGCCGGCCACGGGGAGCGTCGCCGAATACGGATGCGAAAGGGAAGTCGTATAGCCGTCCACCATCCAAACTAGCCTGCCGTCGTCCGTGATCACCAGGTAGGGATCCTGGTCCCAGTGTAAAAAGCCCGCCAGATACCCCAATCGGTCTTGCACCCTGCGATGAATCATCATGCGGCTCTCGCCGGTGAGATAGCTGGTGAAAATAATGTTGGGCTCGCCCTCGGAAATCGCGGCGGCAACCTTCAGAAAAAATGAGCCAACCGGAAATCCTCCCGTGCCCTGGTAGGTCGAATATTTGTTTTGATCGCCCGATGGATAGTCGAATTCTTCGCGGGCGGTATGTACGAACACCGGATCTTGCGTCTTGTCTCCAAAATAGATTTCCGGGCGCGTGAGCTGAAATCCAGACGCTTTGACCTCCGGCGGAGCATTTTCAATCAGCAAAACGGGCAGGCCATCGGGAGTGATCTTGTTGACCTCCGACAAAACAACGCCGAAGCCGTGCGTATAAATAAAGCGCGGATTGATCCAACTCTGGCTGGCCTCGGCAGACAATTGGTTCACATCGATTTCGCGCGGAGACAACAGCACCTGCTTGATGCGGCCATTGGGGAAGTAGCGATCCACGTCGGTTGCAGGAAACGTGTAGTAGGGGCGCAGGGCCTGGATCTGCCCGATCGTTGCGTTGTAGGCGCGCAGGTCCCAAAGCCGAACGTTCTCGAGCAGGGTGGCATCTTGAACGGGATCGATTGCCGGTTGCCCGGACGGAGGCGCGAAGGGGCGTTCCGTGGAGTTCCGATTCAGCCCGAAGGCAATCGAAGTCGCCTGAATGTGCCGCTCGATATACGGCCGTTCGATGGAGATCTCATTCGGCCGCACATAAACGGCATGAACGATGCCCGGCAACGCCAGTTGCAGAACAAAAAAGGACATGACCAGGATTGCGGCATTCTTATATTTCTGCGTCCAAACGAGCGGCAGAGCCGCCAGCGTGGCAACGATGAGCAGCCAGCGCAAAGGCAAGGTTATTTTTTGATCCACAAAATCCGCGCCCGTCATGAAGGCGTGCGAGTTCAGCAGAAGCTCGTAGTTTCCAAGAAAAACCCAGACGGCGAATCCGAGCAACAAAATCACGCCAATGATGCGCACGAAGCCGGCACGAGTTGCGCCCGGCAGCAGCAGCGTATTCGGTCCCAGAATAAGAGGGTCGGCCGACCCGCTTCTCAGCCTCCCGAATCGGAATCGTTCCGCCAACTGCCATCCGCGAGCCGTGGCCCAGAACACCAGCGCGCAAAGAATCGCCAACACAAACACAAACCCGAGGAGTTGCGAATAGAAAGGGAGATCGAAAAGGTAAAACGGCAAGCCGCGAGAGAAAACTTGATCCTTCCAGGCGTCGGCAGCCACCGTGAGGCCGCGTGACCCAAAAAAGCGCATGACGGTCCAGTAGTCAATCGAGTTCGACGCGAACACGATCGCTACGAACGCCAGCCCGAACGGAATCAGACGGGAGTACCAGCGGAAATCCTTCCCACGGATGCCGGCGAATCGCAGCCCCGACGTATGAGCCACCCACAGGGCTATGAAAGCCACCAAGGCGCCCGCCGCCGCGGGCGCGATGCTGTACCACAGCATGCCGATCCAGGTGTCCACCTGTCCGACTTCTTTCCACCAATTGTACTCAATGATGAAATTGGCAGCCGTCGTGGCCGCCCATGCGATGATCCCGAGCAAAAACATTAGAACGATCAGCTTGGCAATCTGTGAGGGGCGCATAAGAGGTGATTTCTACTCGTCAGGCAACAGCGCCACTTCGAAGCCACGAAAACAAATTTTGAGCGGCGCAGTATTGCTGCAAATGCAGGCCAGCCCAGATCGTATCACAAGGCACGTGGGATCGAGAGGCAGGCGCGGCTACTGTACGGGCGCGGGGTTCATTGATGCGATGAACATTTCAAGTGAAGCGTGGAACCGGCTCGATCATGCTTGACGTCATTCACGATGCTTGACGCGCCCGGCAGCGACCAGTACGCTGTCGTGGACGCGAGCCATGTGCGAGGGGCAGCCTCCGACGACCGATGGCGACCACCGATCCCAAACTTCTTGAGGCTAGCCCCATTTCGCTGACCGGCAGCCTGATGGAAGGTGTGAAGCAACGCATTCAGCATGTGCAGGATTACACGATGCTGGCTGCGCAGTCGGTCACCAATCTGTTCAGTCCCCCCTATTATTTCTCAGATGTTCTCGACCAGATGGACATTATCGGCGTAGGGTCTTTGCCCATCGTGGTGCTCACAGGTTTTTTCATTGGCGCAGTCATGGTGCTGCAGACGGCGGCGCAATTTATTCGCTTTGGCCAGACGGCGCTGACGGCCGAGGCCGTTTCCCTGGCGCTGGTGCGGGAGTTAGGACCAAGCATCTCGGGACTATTAGTGACGGGACGTAACGCGTCGAGTATTGCGTCGGAGCTCGGCTCGATGGTCGTGACCGAACAGGTGGATGCGATGCGCGCCATGGGCACTGACCCGACGCGCAAGCTGGTAACTCCGCGCATGGTCGCGGCGGTATTGATGCTCCCCTTGCTGACCGCCATGGCGGATTTCGCGGGGCTGATTGGCGGTTTCATCGTGTCGACTTTCACTTTGCGGCTCGGGGCGGTGTCCTTCTGGACGAGTGCGATCGACTCTTTGGATTTTTCGGATCTGATGCAGGGGCTCTCCAAACCTCTCGTTTTCGGCTTCATCCTTTCGACGGTCGGCTGCTACCACGGATTGCGAGTGCGCGGAGGGACGCAGGGCGTCGGTCGTGCGACCACGTCGGCGGTTGTGACCTCCTCGGTATTCATCCTGGTTACTAATTTCTTCCTGACCAAAATCATGTTGTTTCTTTCGGGCCACGTTTTCTGATCCCGCGCGCAATCTAACCCTGAAGGAACCCGTTTCCGTCTATAATCTTATGAGCGATTGCGCCAGCCGCGATGGATTCGGTGCGATCGCCTTCTTCCTGTGACCACTTTGGACACCGCAAACGAGCGGGTTCTCTCCTTTGAAGATGTGTGCATTGGTTTCGGGCTGGCCGAGGTCCTTACCGGACTCACGTTTTCCGTTGTGACCAGTGAAACCAAAGTCTTGATCGGCGAGAGTGGAACGGGAAAGTCGATCGCGCTCAAGCTCGCCGCGGGCCTGCTCCGCCCCGATTCTGGTTCCGTGCGCGTCTTGGGACGCGATCTCGGCCAAATGTCCGAAAACGAATTGCTGGATTTCCGCCGGCAGATCGGTTTTGTCTTTCAGGAAGGAGCGCTATTTGATTCCTTAAGCGTCGCGGACAATGTAGCCTACCGCTTGCGCGAAGATCGTGTGGATGAAGATGAAATCGAACATCGCGTTCTGGAATCGCTGCGCTTCGTGGAGATGGAAGACGCCATCGACAAGCTCCCTTCCGAACTTTCGGGCGGCATGAAACGCCGCGTTTCCATCGCCCGCGCCCTGGTCAGCCGGCCCCCCGTCGTTCTCTACGATTCTCCCACGGCGGGCCTCGATCCGGTAACATCGCAGACAATCATCACGCTGATCATGCGTTTGCGCGACACGCAAGGTGTCACGTCCGTGCTTGCCACGCACCGCTTGCAGGATGCCTTTGGCCTCGCGAATTACAAGTTTGATGGCCAGACGGGCCGCGTCGTGCCATCTACGCGCAGCGGGAATGGTTCCAAGGGCGGCGGCCCGGCAACAAATTTAATTGTTCTGCGCGGCGGGAAAGCCTATTTCGAGGGCAGCCCGACGGCGATTGCGGAATCACAGGACGAGTATCTCCACCGATTCCTGTTATAGGCGCCGGTGGCACATGCAATGATTCTTGAGGATAGGGTGCGGGCTCCACTCGTTTACCCTGAGTTGCGAAGGGGAGCCTGCCAGAATAGGGGACGAAAATGGCGCAAAACAAACAAGTGACCTGGACCGAGCTGCGTGTGGGACTCTTCGTTCTGGCAGCAACGGCTCTCTTGGTGGTTGTAATTTTCTACGTGACGGGACCCAGTGCGCTGGGTCCGAAGTACCGGCTGCACGCATTTCTTCCCGAAGTGGACGGCCTGACCGTCGGGGCGCCCGTTCGCCTGGACGGCTTTGAAATCGGAAACGTGGAAAAAATTGCGGTGGCGGTGCCCAAGCCGGGAGAGCCGCAGGCGAAGGACCGCAACATCCGCGTTGATATGCGCATTCGGCAGCAATTCCAGGAATACATTCGCTCGGACTCCTCGGCTAGGCTGGTCACCGAGGGTTTGCTGGGCAACCGCCTTGTGGATATCGATCGAGGCTACGTGGGTAGAAAACTGGAAAATGAAGAGGAAATTGCAGGACGCGAAGAGAAAGCCCTCAAAGCCGTCGTCGAGCGCAGCGCCGACACGTTGCAGAACTTGGACAAAATCACTCAGCAGGCCAGCGCAGTCCTGGACGACATCAGGAAGGGGCACGGCTCTCTCGGCAAATTCATGGTGGACGAAGAGGCCTACCGCCATCTGAACAGCTCGCTCGGGAACCTCGATACCATGCTGGCAGACGTTGCGGCAGGAAAAGGAACGCTCGGCAAACTGATGGTGAGCGACGAAATGTATAACCATGTTAATTCCGCCACCGGCCGCCTCGACAACGTGCTCGAAGCCGTTCAGACGAAGCAGGGCACGCTGGGCAAACTTGTGTACGAATCCACAATTCATGACAGCGCGATGAAGCTGCTCGATAACGGCAACGGGCTGGTTGCGGATGTTCGAGGGGGGAAGGGGACCCTCGGAAAGTTAGCCACCGACGATTCGCTGTTCGTCCAGTATCGCCAGGTGGGAGAAAATCTTTCCAGCGCCACGGCGAAGTTGAATTCCAACCAGACGACGGCAGGAAGTTTTTTCACCGATCCCAAATTCTACGACAACATGACGGGTCTCGCGGGAGACATGCGGTTACTGGTTGGAGATTTTCGGAAGGACCCGAAAAAGTTCCTGCACGTGAAATTTGCGATCTTCTAGTCGTTGCGAATTTCGGATTTCACCACAGAGGTCACAGAGGACACAGAGAAAGAAAAAGAAGAGGACCGATTCTGGAACGGACTCCGCTGTTTCTTACTCTGTGTCCTCTGTGACCTCTGCGTTTAAATCCGATCCTCTTTCTCATGGAAACGATGCGTGGCGTTTTCTCGACGCCAATCTTGCTGAAGCGCGACAGCCGGGTACAAGGTTGCGGTTACGGTCATGATCGCTCCGGCCAGGAAAATCTGCCCCGGTTGCAGATGCGCGATCGAGGCGAACAGAAAATAGATGCCCGCCGCCACAAACACGCCCACGAAAGAGAGCAGATTCGCCGCGGCAATGACGCCGCCCTTGTGTTCGCGTGCCGGGCGATGCTGGATGAGCGCGTTGAGAGGAACCGCGAAGAAACCGCCAAAAAATCCGAGCAGCCCCAGATCCAATCGTACGGGCCAGATGCCCAGGCTGCGTTGCGATACAAGAAAACCAAAGATGGCCATTCCGATGGCGCCGACCGGAATCAGGCGGCACTCAATTTTTCCGCCCGATAGATACCCCGCGGCGAGGCTGCCGACTCCAATCCCGATGCCCACGGCCGCCTGCAGGTAGCTGATTTGCGTTTCATCCACGCGCAAGACATCGTGGCCGTAGATGACGATCACAAATTGTAGCAGCGCGGCCAGGAACCACAGGTATGTGTTGCTTACGACGGCCCACAACAGAATGCGGTCCCGGGCGATGATGCGGATCTGGCCGCCGAGATCGGCGAAAGGGTTTGTCCGGAATCTCCGCGCGGGATCGGCGGCGGGCACGCGCGAAATACCATAGCTCGTGAACAGGCCCAGCAGCGTGAACGCCAGCAAAATTACTCCCGACCACGTCTGCCGACCGCGAAACGCGACGGCGAGAAATCCCGCAGCCATGGTGGCCGTGATTGCCGCAAGGAACGTGCCAAGCTCGATCACTCCGTTTCCCCAGGACAGCTTCTTTTCCGGGAGCAGCTCCGGGAGCAGACCGTACTTAGACGGGCCGAAGAGCGCCCCTTGCGTGCTGATCAGAAAAACCGCCGCTGCCTCCATCGGAAGATTGCCCACGGCCAGCGCCAAGAGCGCAAAAATCATCACACCGATCTCAAAAATCTTCGTCCCAATGGTGACCGAGCGCTTGCTGTAGCGGTCGGCGAGATACCCGCCAGCCAGCGAAAACAGGATGTAAGGAAGAGCAAACAGCGCGCCGACAAGAAGCACGAGCCGGTCTCGCATGGCAATAGGGAAGTCGCGCTCCACAATCAAATAAATGACTAGGAACTTTAACGCATTGTCGTTGAACGCCCCCTGAAATTGCGTGACGATCAAACTCCAGAACCCCAATCGCCAATTCGGCAGAGCACCGTGCGATGCCCGCGTCGAAACACCCCCAGGAGGCCTCTCTGTGGTATCCACCCGCGTCGTCATTGGATTATCGAGCATAGTTTTGTGCTTTAGCAGGTTGTGGAGGAACTCAAGACTCTGTCATTCCGAGGCACGCTGCATGCCGAGCAATCCCTCGTTCTTTTCCTGCGTGTCGAACAAGGAGAGATTCCTTGCGGAGCTTATCGCGGCCTCCGTCGGGACTCGGATTGACACCCTAACCCGCTCTTTCGGCAATCTTATGGGACCGTCGTGGAACCCCGTCGCGCCAAACCGCACATTCCGCAGTGTAGACAGAGAGCGTCCGGCGAGCAAGCCTTTGGTAAGCGCCGCGTGTCGTGTAGAATCTTAGCAAGCCGGAGTGGCGGAATGGCAGACGCGGCGGACTCAAAATCCGTTGGTCGCAAGGCCGTGAAGGTTCGACTCCTTTCTCCGGCACCAATTTTTCGTTGAGAGTTCGATGAGGAATTCACACATGATGAAGCTAGCGATGGGACTGGTCGCTTCACTCGTACTGTTGGGCGCGAGCTTTGCCGCCCAGAAAGAGAGCACCTTTACCGGCGAAATCTCGGACCGGTACTGTACAAAGGCAAATTCCCACGAAATGATGATGAAGAGACATAACTCCCCCACGACGAAGCAATGTATTCCTGACTGCGTCAAGGCAGGCGGGGCTTATGTTCTTTTTGATGCGGCGACGAAGACCATGTATGAGCTGGACGATCAGAAAAAGCCCGCGCCGTTTGCCGAACAGAAGGTCAAAATCACCGGCACTTACGACAAGTCCACCAACACAATTCACGTCACGAACATCCAAGCGAGTAAATAAATTCACCCGCAAGAGACGTTGAACAAAGAGAGATTCTTCGCTTCGCTCAGAATGACGGAGCTAGGAGCCTGTCCCGCAGAAACTTTCGACCACTGTTATTGTACGGCGTCCTGCTTCTGGGTTGCTCGAAGTCCCGAAGGGACGTCACAACGTAGCCCACCGTGGAAACGGTGGGGCAAGCGGCGTGATCATTGACAGCCCCATAGGGGCGGCACAGTCGATTCGCCCTGTGCCGCCCCTACGGGGCTTGGCCCTGTGACCTCACACCTACCCACCGCTCACCCTTCACTTCGTTCAGGGCAAGCGCGGTGGGCTACGTTCTTTCGTCCCTGACGGGACTAGCCAAAACGAAAAAAGCGATTCCTAGTTCTGTGGGGCAGATTCCCAGGCGGTCTTTCTGCGTGTCGCTACGTGCCGGCCGCCACGCGAAATCCATAGTCCGCATATTTGAACTCCGGCGGAATGCTGGAGCGGGCGGCTGTGCGAGTGACCTTGATGTGGTGCCGCCACGAACCGCCGCGCGACGCCCGGCGGCTGCCCGTGGCGGGTCCTTGCGGATTTCGTTCCGGTGAGCGAGCGTAGTACCCGGCGTCGTACCAGTCGGAACACCATTCGTGCACGTTGTCGCCAAGATTGTAGAGCCCGTACGCGTTCGGCGAGTATAAGCCGACCGGCTCGGGCCCCGTCTTCCACCGATTTGCGTATTCGGGAAGCCGTTCGGGCGGGCAGTGTCCCCACGGGTAAAGAGAATTTTCTACGCCGCCGCGCGCGGCGCGCTCCCACTCGGCTTCGGTGGGCAAGCGATAATGTTTCCGAAAGGCGAGAGTGAGCCACTCAAAATACGCCACCGCATCGAGCCAGGACACTGCGACGACGGGTTGCTTCGGATGATTGAAACTGGGGTCGTCCCACGACAACGGCTTCGGGTGGCGGGCCGCTTCCAGAAATCTGGAATACTCTTCATTCGTGGTTTGATATGTGGCCAGCTCGAAGCCGTCCACCCAGACTCGATGCCTTGGTTTTTCGTCATCGCGCCCGTCATCGCAGCCCATCCAGAACCAGCCTTCTGGAATGCTTTGCATGACTGGCTCGACGATTCCGATCCGCGTTGCTTCAGGAGAGGCCATTATTTTGTTTATTGTAACGCATCCGACTTGTGTTTTTTCGTCGTCGGGAGGACAATTCAGGTAAAGCAAACCCCAGATTGAATCGCCCAGCCACGCAGAATGACAAACGGTGCACCGTGCAGCCTGCTTTGCAGTACAATGGCGGCACGAAGGGTGTGAGGTCATGTTGGGGTCGGGGAAATGGGCTGGAATTCCGACATGAGGAGCCTAACGGGTGCGAGTGCTTGTCGTCGAGGATGAACAACGCCTGTCAGATAACATCGCGCGAGCGTTGCGTGAAAGCGCGGGCTACGCTGTCGACATCGCGGGCGACGGCGCGCAAGGACTCTACCTTGCGGAATCGAGCGCCTACGATCTGATCGTTCTGGACCTGATGCTGCCAAAACTTGACGGGGAAAGCCTGCTGGTCCGCTATCGTAAACGCGGCCATGAGACTCCGGTGCTGGTGCTGAGCGCCCGCGACGGCAAGGAATCCGTCGTGAAGTTGTTGAATGCCGGTGCCGATGACTACGTGGCAAAACCTTTTGATCTGGGTGAGCTCCTCGCGCGCGCCAAAGCCTTGGTGCGTCGAGGCGCGGGAAAGCATTCGCCCGTAATTTCCATCGGCGATCTTCAACTGGACACCGTTGCGCGGTCCGTGAGAAGGGGAAACAGGGAAGTCGCGCTGGCTCCCATGGAGTATCGGGTCCTCGAATATTTGGGGCATCGGCCGCGCGCGGTGGTCTCGAAAACTGAGCTTCTCGAACATCTTTACGATTACAACTGGGAAAAATTCAGCAACGTCATCGAAGTCTATATTTCCGGATTGCGCCGCAAAATTGACGATTGCCACGCCGAGAAGCTGATCCACACGGTCCGGGGGCATGGATACGTGCTGCGGCCCAGCCGTTAGTGCACGGGGGGGTGGCCTGTACTCTTCCGCTGACTGCTTCAACTGAAGTGCGCAGCCCGCCAGAATAAAATGAAAAGTTTCTCTCTGACCAGGCGCATCATCGCGATCGTGGTTACGTGCCAACTCTTGCTGGCCGTCGGCCTGATTCTGGTGGCTGTGCTCTACGCCCGCTCGCAACTTAAGGGGGCGTTCGACGCCACTCTCGAAGGCAAGGCCATGAGCGCTTTGGCTCTGATTCAATACTCAGAGCCCAAGCCACACATCCTGACGTTTGATGCCGCGTTTCTGCCTCCACCTGAAGATCCCGAACAGCGGGACCAGTACGAGATTCGGTCTTCGGACGGCGAACTGATCGCCCGGTCGGGCGGATGGCAAAGTGTTCCCGCGATCATGGCACAGACTGATCGGCGATATGGTGACTTCACTTTAGCCGGAGCACCCTACCGTGCCGTGGCATTGCGGAATGTTCAGGTACTCGATAAAGAAGGCCAGGAAGACGGAGATCCCGCCGCGCAGGTGACGGTGATTTACGCGTCCTCGCTGGTGGGAAACCATCTCCGGTTGATGAAACTTGGAGCTCTGGTAGGCGCCACCAGCATTTTGCTGTTGCTGGCCACGAATTTGTTCGCGGCCTGGAGCATCCGGCGCGGACTGGCGCCACTACATGAATTAGCCGCGCAGGCGAACCAGATCTCCGTGCACAATTGGAACTTCAGCGCGCCCCCCGGCGATTCCCTGGCCACGGAGCTTTCTCCGTTCGTCCACGCTATTGAAGCCGTTCTCGCCCGGCTCAAGGAATCGTTCCGCCAGCAACGCGATTTCACCAACGACGCAGCCCACGAGTTGAAGACATCCGTGGCTATCGTCAAGTCCACCTTGCAATCCCTGCTCCACCGGCCGCGAACGCAACATGAGTATCAGACGGAACTTGAGGAGTTGCTCGGAGATTGCGGGCGGCTGGAAGACTTGCTTGCGCGGATGCTTCGCTTGGCGCGCATCGAACAGTTGGCCGAGAATGGCGTGCCACCCAAACTGGCCAGCACGGAACTTACATCCACATGCGAGGCAGCCATATCCCGCATTCGCAAGGTAGCGGAGGAGCGCAAGATTGTCCTGGAGTTTGAAAGCCCGGCGGCCGTCTACATGCACGCCGACCCAGAAGATCTCGAACTGATCTGGTTGAACCTGTTGGAAAATGCGGTCCAATACAGTCCGGAAGGGTCAACGGTGACGTTGCGCGTACAGCGTAACGGCGGCCCGATGGTCGAAGTCTCCGTCATGGATTCCGGGCCTGGCATCCCTGCCGCGGAATTGCCGCACATTTTCGAGCGATTTCATCGCGGCGACCCTTCTCGCGCCCGTTCCACCGGCGGGTTCGGCCTGGGGCTGGCAATTTGCAAAGCTCTCGTGGACGCATACAACGGCACGATCGAAGCCGTCAACCTCCCGGGCCAGGGGACCCAAATGCGGGTGCAATTGCCCGCCGAATCAAGTTAAATGCTCCTCCGGGGCCTCTCTGAAATTCAGGGGACAGGAATCCAATTCAGGTCATTCGGCCATCTAACGAAGTGGGGCACGACTATCTATCCGCAGGCGAGCGGTGTACTCTAAAAGTCCAGCCGAAGAGAAGTGCCGCCCAGCGGCTGAAGAAAATGCTTATCGCAATACTCACGATGCGTTCCAGGAGGCGAACATGAAAACTTCACATAGACTTCTTATTGGGCTGGTAGGCGCGGGGCTCGCGCTGATGTCTGTCTCCGCTTCGGCTGATACGCTGCAGATGAAAGATGGCCGCGTGATTCAAGGCAGATTCCTCGGTGGAACGCAGGCCAGCGTGCAATTTGAAGCCAATGGAAAGATTGACCTGTACGATGTGGACCAAGTCCTCTCCATCACATTCACGGGCGCGCCAACAGCGCCGTCGGCGTCGCGAATTGTGCCACCCATCCCGGCTTCAGAGTCTTCTGCGGCAAGCACCACTCGGCCCGGCTCCGGCGTAACCGTTCCCGCGGGGACAAGCCTCTTGGTGCGCATGATTGACAGCGTGGATTCGGACAAGAATCATGTTGGCGATCGCTTCCGTGCAAGTTTGGAGCAGGATCTCGCTGTCGACGGAGTTGTTGTGGCCCCCAAAGGCGCCGACGTGTATGGACGACTCGCCGAGGCCAAGGAAGCGGGACATTTGGAGGGCAAGTCGCAACTCAAGTTGGAACTGACTGACATTCTTATTAGCAACCGTTTGCAGACGATTATGTCCGGCGACTATGAAGTATCCGGCTCCTCGCGAGGCTCAAACACAGCGAAAAAGGTAGGCGTAGGGGCACTCGCCGGCACGGTGATCGGCGCGATCGCCGGTGGCGGCAAGGGCGCCGCGATTGGCGCGGGCGTGGGTGCCGGTGCGGGCGCTGCCGTACAGATTGCGACTAAGGGTGAGCAGGTTCATGTCCCGAGCGAGACTCTGCTCGATTTCCGAATCGCGCAGCCGTTCACCGTTCAGGGCTTGGCTCGTTAAGGCACAGTAATCAAATCGCAATTTTCCTGTGGTCGAGCGCGGCGGACGAACACTCCAGCAAGAAAGCTCTTGCACCCCTCCGCGCCTCTGCGTAATATAGCCGCCAATCCGGGAGGGTGGTGAAGCTGTGCCAAAAGAGAAGCCCAAGGTCAATATCGGCGAAGTAATTCGAAGTTATCGCGGCCAACGAGGCCTTTCGCAGGGCGATATCGAGCGGCGGACGGGCTTGTTGCGCTGCTACCTTTCCCGTGTCGAAAACGGCCACACCGTTCCGTCGCTGGAGACGCTTGCAAAAATTGCCGAGGCCATGGAAATCGCCCTCGCCGATTTTTTCCCCGGCGCGGAAACGCCGCGCGATCGTGACACTCAGAAAATGCTCGGAGAACTTTCCGAGGACGAAATTCGCTTCCTTTCCGAAATCAAGAAATACAGCACCACACTTTCCGAAGGTGACAAACGCCTGGTTCTGGCGATGATTCGAAAAATGGCCACGATAATCCCGCCGCCAACGCGAAAGCCCGTCGCGCGCCGCTCCGCTTACTAAAGGCCGCTAACAAAACCTTGAACCTTATCAGCGCACCACGCTTTGAAGAGCGCAGGGCTGTTCATGCTTTTCAGGGCTGCAGATTCATGCGCCGGAGCAGGTCCGCGAAACGCGGGTCCGAGCGCAGGGGATCCCAAAGTGGGTCAACTTTGAGGTCAACGCCTGAGAGTCCTAGAGAGTGTCTCTCATAGCCTTTTTCCAACCACTCAAAGGCCTTGCCATTCTCTCCCAGGCCCACATAGATATGGCCCAGGGCGTCAGCTGGCACAAACTTTTGCCTCGAAAGCTGGTTTACCTGATCGAGCATCCTCTGCGCCTCGGGTCCTCTACCCGCCGTCGCGTAGGCGTATCCGAGATCCGCTAGTGCCCACACGTGACCATGGGAGGTCACCACCTGCTTTTCGAACTCCGCGATCGCTTCCTCATTCATGGACTTTTGGACATACGCAAGGGCGAGGAATGCGCGCGCAAAATCGAGGTCGGGATCCAACTCTAGAGTCTTCTGAAGTTGCTCGATCGCCTGGTCGTACTGCCGCGTGTAATAGAATGCCTGTCCCAAAGCCGCATTAATGGTAGGCGAGAGCGGATCAAGTTCCAGGGCTCGTCTGTAATTCGCCATGGCATCTTCGGGACGTCCCATGGTCGCCAAAACACCGCCATGCCATTGGTAGGCGGTCGCATAGCTAGGATTGAGCTCGATGGCTCGCTGGAATTCTCTCTCGGCGCCAGACCAATCCCAGTCATACTCGGCTTTGATGCGCGCTAGCGAGGTATGGGCTTCGGCAAGCGTACCGTCTATTTCCAGTGATTTCAGAGCGGCCTCCTTGGCCTTCGGATAAGACTCCGTCGGTGAAGAAAAACCAAAAACTGCAAGATAAATGTAGCAATCAGCTAAGCCATCGTAAGCTTGGGCGTACCTGGGATCTTTGGAAATTGCGTGCTGAAAGTATTCAGCGCCTTTGTTCAATCCGAGGCCAGTTTTTTGCCAGAAGTAGCGCCCTCTCAAATAATCCTGATAGGCTTCGGCGTTCGGCGTGTAGCTCCGTACAAGACGCTTCTGTTCTTCGTTTGTCAGACGCAGCCGCAGCGCAGTAGTCATCTCCCTGGCGATCTCTTCCTGGAGCGCGAAAATATCGGATGGTTTGCGGTTGTATTGTTGACCCCAGATGTGGCTATTGTCGCGGGCATCAATCAGTTCAGCACTTATGGTGAGACTGTCGCCGTGCTGCGTGACTCTGCCCTCAAAAACAGCTCGAACCCCCAGATCGCGCGCCACGGTTTGCACATCCTTTTCTTTTCCCTTGTAGCGAAAGGCCGCGTCGCGCGACATCACTTTCAAATGGGGCAACTGGGACAGGCTATTGATGATGCTCTCGGTGATTCCGTCGCTTAAATATTCTGTGTTCGGATCGGCACTTGCATTCACGAAGGGCAAGACTGCGACCGTGTCTATCGTTTGTTCGGCACGCCACGTCACCCTGTAGAACAAGACCGCTGCCGCCAGCGAGGCCAGCAGGGCAACCACAGCGATCCGCAGCCCGGCCTGATTGCGCCACGGTTGTTCCGCTTTCGCAGGAAGGGAAGCGAGACCAGAGACGCCCACTTCGGGCGCGATTCCCAGGTGTGTCGCCGCGTCACCTGGAAACTGTCGCACGGCGGCAATGAAACGGTACCCCCGCCGAGGAATCGTTTCAATGAACTCTGGGTCCTCACCCAACGCTTTTCGTAACAGAAAGATGTTGTTGGATAGGCTGCCCTCTTCAACAAATGAATCGGGCCAAAGCGTCCTGATAAGCTCGTCCTTTTCCAATAAGTGTCCACTATTTCGGACCAGCAGCAGCAAGGTGTCGAAGGCTTTGGGGGTGAGCGCCACCATCTCACTGCCACGTAGCAACTTACGTTCGGCGGGATCCAGGCAGAAGGGCCCGAATTTGTAAAGCCGCGACGTCTCCCGGCTGGGTGTCTCCTTCCCAATGGGATGTGAGTTAGGGAGACCTTCAGAGGCAGCTTGTCGGCCTGTTTCCTCGCTCACGGTTCCACTCGCAATTCTTGTGAGAACTCTTTGAGAATTCTGTGAGTGCGCCGAGAGGACTTCCGGAGTAGCCGCAGGCTACGTTTACGCAAAGAAACGGGCGGAAGGCCGGGCACTGTACCAACTGTACTATCTGTTTCCGCTTCGTTCAACGTCTGTCTAAGGAGAGTCAAAAATGTTGCGAATCCTAGCCTCAAAGAGAAATGTTGTCACGATTTCCATGATCCTGCTGGCCCTGGCAGCCATGACTCTTGCTCTAAAGCCCAGAGCGGCCCAAGCCAATGAGGAAGCGCCATTCAAGGGAACCCCCACGGTCCAAGTCGAGGTGATTACAACGATTGGAGGTTGCGCCCCCAGCGATGTCAAATGCAACGCGTGTCTCGGCAACTCCAGCTTTTATATTGAGGCACAAGGTATTGGTGACACATCGCTAGGTCCAATGTTCGTTGAGGTCCTAAAATGTTTCAACCCGGCGGGGGGCTCGTTTGGGACTTACGCGGGGACTTTAACGACGACCGCTCCTAACGGAAAAGATATCTTGACTTGGGCCTATTCAGGACAGAACGACAATGCGGGAGACTTCTACGGCTTCGGTCCCTTCAGTGGCGTGCTAACGGTTACGGGGGGAACGGGCAAATTTGACGGCGCACAGGGAAGTGCCAGCTTCACGGCTGCGTCGGGCCCCGCCTCGCCCGGACCGAGCCCCAACAGCTTAGTGGCCATGGCGTTCTATTCAGTCCAAGGAAACATTGCAGTGCGCGACAACCAATAGCCCGATTACCGGTCTGGGCTGGTGAAGTAAGAACGCGGAAGCCCCGCGGGTGGAAGGCGTGCTGCAATCTCGAACCAGTCGAGATGCCCAGCACGGCCTTTCGCCACGGGATCGCTGACGTATGTCGGAACCACGAAACTTTTTCAGGAATTTCAAATGCGCGGTTGGAAATCGGCGGTCCTAATTCTTACTGAAGGTTTTCCGTCTTTGCCAGAGAGGGCGGCCTTTTTGTCAGACTGCTGACGACTTCCATCAGCGTTGTGCCGCACTGCGCCCAGAGGCGCCGCTTCAGGCTGCAATAATCCTGAGCTCCGCCGAACACGTCGCCCATCAGCGCGCGGAAGGTTGGACTTCGCTCGATGAATTGAATCATTCGTGTGGCGACCGCACCGCCCAGAAATCGTCCGCGGTAGAACCGCCGCGCAATGCGCGTGGCAAATTCCAGGTCGGCGGAAAACGCCTTGCGGACCCGCGCGGGATATTCGCGAGGCTTGCCGGCGGTCAGCGCCTGAGCCAGCAGGTCTCCCGAACGCAAAGCATAGTAGAGGCCTTCGCCGGTGATTGGGTCCACCCAGGCGGCCGCGTCGCCCACCAGCGCCCAGTTGCGTCCCACGACACGGCGCACGGAAAGCGTTTGCGGCTGAGGAGACGGAAGGACGTGACTGTAGAACTGCGCGCCGTCGCGCGAGATTTTTTCCTCGGCCAAGAACGCGTGCAGGTGCCGCCGTAGTTCCTGGCTGGTGTGCCGCGCCATGCTGCCGCAAATCCCCACTGAAAGATGATCGCAGCGCGGAAACGACCACAGGTAGCCCTCGAAATGGCGGAGGAATTTCACTGATATGCCCTCCGCCTGGGCCGGCACGAAGTAGCCGAGGGTCATTTCGAGATCGCTGCGCAAAAGCGGCCGGGTATTCGGCAGCAAAGAGTTGCGCGCTCCGGCCGCGATGACGACGAAATCCGCCTCGACTCGATTTTCTCCAACCGTCAGTCTGGCGCGCTCACCGTCGGCGTCGATCTGATTCACGCGCGAGCGGACCACGCGGCAGCCTGCCGCCTCGGCGCGTTCGAGAAGCAGTCCGTTCAGCACCGTTCTCGAATAGATGACGATGGGGTGGTCGAGCGACAGGTGCGCCCGATGGCCCTTGCTGGAAATCAGCTCGACCGTGTGGATGAATTTTTTGGGATAAGGGCCTTCCAGGAGGAAGGGATAAGCCTTGATGGCTTTGTGGGTCAACCCGCCGCCGCAAGGTTTCTCCCACGCCAGATGCTCGTCATAAATCGTGACAGCAAATCCCGAGCGCGCCAGACGTTCTCCGCACATTGCGCCCGCCGGGCCGCCGCCCACAATCGCAATATCACGCATCGAACAGCCTCGATGAAAAGGGCAGAGCCTGGCACGGGCCCCGGCGCTGGTCAAAAGGTTCCATCAAGCCAACGGAAATACCGCGGCCAGGAACCATTGCGCAAGTATAGCAGAAAAGATGGGGCAGTCGGTTTCCGGACACGGCGTTTCGCCGCCTGATGGCGCCGCTCTGTATAGAAAACGGCACAAGTTCGATCATCGGAAGCGTTATAATAACAGTCAATGAACCGCACGATCTTAATGGTTTGTGGCTCGCACAGGATCGGAAGGGTAACGCTATGTCAAAGATAGATGAACTCAAGGCAGAGATCGAGAGTCTTCCCAGGGAAGAGTTCGCGGAGATTTTTCGCTGGTTAACAGAGAAGGATTGGGAGAGGTGGGACAAGGAAATCGAAGTCGACTCTGAGGCTGGAGAGCTCGATTTCCTGGTGCGCGAGGCCCATAAAGAGAAGGCCAAGGGAACTCTCAAGGACCTATGAATGCATCGCACCAGCGTTCGTTTCTAGAATCTCTTCTCGCGCTTGCCGGAAGCTGTACAAGATGTCGCCCGAAAAAACTTTGAATTGCTGAAAGACAACCCCTCACATCCCTCGCCGCATTTTAAGCAGGTGGGAAAACTGTGGTCAGTAAGAGCCGGGATCAATCACCGCGGTTTGGCAGTAGAGGATGGCCCGGATTTTATATGGGTTTGGATCGGTGCCCATGACGAGTATATGCGAATGATCAATCAGCAGGGCTAAGGCGGGGTAGCCATGCCGAACGGTTTTCTTTCCTCGTAGCTACCGCATATTTAATCAATGTCCGAAGTGCCCAGGCGATATTCCGGATATTTGATTCCAATGCGGTTTGCCCGAGAAGGAAATTATCCTTCATGCCGTCGTCAAGAGATCATGTACGCCGTTAGTGGGCCACTCTCACCAATCCCGTGTCGGAAAGTCATCTGGCTTGGAATACTGGGGCGGTTCGGAAACGAGGATTACATGTTGCGGCCTTATCGCTGGGTCGGAAGACCGCACTATTCACTAATCAGACCCGGAGGCCGGACAGAAAGCTCAGGCTGCTCTAACGAATGTCTTGAATTGGGAAGGTCTTCCGGCCAGTGTCCGCTGAGCAATGCCGTTCGTCGGCATTCATAGCAAACGTGCATAGCTTGCTCCCGCGACGTGCCTAACTCGGTTCCGCAGTGCCTGCAACGTATCGGGTCCATAGGTTAATCTAAAAAATCTAACCAAGCACATTGATGCATGGGCGAGCCCCGTGTTAACCGGCATTTCGGATGCCGATTGCTTGTCCTCTCTAGCTGCTGATTTTGCATGCAGTTAAGGCAAAGTATAGATGCGGGTGGTGGCCGGGCTGTATAATACGCGGTCCACTTATGTGCAAAGTTTTGCCCTCGTGCAATAGACCGCGCGGCACTGGGGCTAAGATAAGAAAGGTCACGACATTTAAGTATCTGTACGTATCAAAAACCGAAGACACTCTCTTGGGTCAGTATTCTGCCCGCTTCCAAGCTGGAATCGAGCATTGTTAGGTATGCCTTGTGGGAGAGAGCAACAGTCTCCACTAGTGGATCAGAGCTAAAATGCGAAGGTTTGACGAATAAGTCCTGAGACCTGGCAGGAGTTAGCAAAATGAAACGATTTCAACCGGCATCGGAGAGCGGGCACTGGTTTGGAAGCGCCCGAGAACTCTATGGTGTGCTTCGGCTTGGCGACGGCGTGACGCCCGACCCTTTGTTGGAGAAGACACAGGTAAAACCGTGCGTGAGCGACTTCACCATTCCGAAGTTTGTCGTGTGGGTGTATGCTTACCGCAGTTTGCGCGAAAAAGCTTGCGAGCAAACGCTTATGGGCAATATGAGCAAACGGATCAGAGTTCTCCCTCTGGCTTTACTTCTCGCGTGGTTGGCCGCAATGCCGGCTGCCGCGCAAACGCCCATGCCGCAGTCCGTGCCCAATGGGCTTCCTGCGTGGGCCTACAATATCCCCGATAAGGCGCAGCCCCCCACCGCGCCGGTGACAGGAACAATCCGAATGCCGGGCAGCGCCAAGGAATACGACGTCGCCAAAGCCGCCAGCAACACGAATCCGCCCGACTGGTTTCCCGACGAACATCCGCCCGCACCTCGGATCGTGAAAGGCGAGAACGCGCCTGCAGGCGCGGTGTGCGGCACCTGCCACCTCATGTCCGGTCAGGGCCATCCTGAGTCCGCCGATATCGCCGGCCTACCCGCCGAATATATCGTGCGCCAGATGAATTATTTCAAGAGCGGAGCCCGGCGAGACAACGAGCGTATGGGTCCGATCGCCAAGAATGTATCCGATGAAGATGTGCGGCAGGCGGCAGACTATTTCGCGGCCATCAAGCCCATTCCCTGGGTGAAGGTTATCGAAGCCGCTATGCCACCGAAAACATACGTCAGCAGCGCGGCGCGCCATCGTATTTTGGATCCCAACGGCGGCACGGAGCCTATCGGCCATCGCATCATCGAAACACCGGAAGATCCTTTCCGAACAGCGTATCGCGATCCGCACTCCCCCTTCCTGGCTTACGTTCCCCCTGAAAGCATCGCCAAGGGAGAGGCGCTCGTGAAGACCGGCGGCTCCAGCAAAACAATTCCATGCGCCATCTGTCACGGGGACGAACTGAAGGGCCTCGGTGAAGTGCCCAGGATCGCTGGCCTGCAGCCCGTTTATATCGCTCGCCAACTCATCTGTATGCAGAACGGATCGAGCGCCGGCACCGCCGTGGCTCTGATGAAAAAAGTGGTTGCGAACCTCTCCGAGGACGACATTATTTCCATCTCCGCATACCTGGGCTCGCTCCCGCCGCAATGAACGCAGGCAAGCCGCGAAAAACGCTTACCGGAAACCGCGGTTCGGTGATGCCCAGATTCCGAAAAGCGGATTATCGGAATGTGGGAATCTGCTTGTTAGGGCCCTAGGGCCACATTCGAATAGGTGCGGCCCGTCCAGTGATGTGCGTGGCGCAGACAGATTATTGTAGACGGAGTTGGCTAGTGGTAAAGTTCCCCCGAGCGGGGAAATGATAGTGAAAACCCGACGGAGGAAACCACATGAAACGTTTCCGCATGCTGTTTTCTTTTTTCGTGCTTGGCGGGGTGTTTGTCGTGGGCACGCTCTTGCTCTTCCCGCGGCGGGCCCAAGGCCAAGGGCTTGCCGGCAACGAAGAGCAGCAAGCCGCACAAGCGGCGCTTGAAGCAAACTATCCAAAATTGCAGATCACTGACCAATACCTTCATCTCAGCATCCCTGGCCAGACAATGGGTCAAACGGTAGGGGTTGCCACAAATTCAAAAGGTCACTTGTTTGTGTACTCGCGCTCGCAAAACCAGGGTGTTGCGCGCGGAGGGAAAGCCGCCATGCTTTGGGAGTTCGATGAGAACTACAAGTTCGTCAAAGAGTGGGGGCCCAATAACTACGCCGCATCCTTCGCGCACGCGGTCCGCGTCGATAAATCGGACAACGTGTGGCAGGTTGACGAGGGCTCCGGCATGGTTGTCGAGTACAACCCGGAAGGCCAGAGCATCTTTTGGCTTGGCCGGACGCCGGAGGCAATCGGTTACCTCCAGGGAAACCTCGAAATCCTGCACTTTGCTGCGCCCCCTAATCAAGTTGCCAAACCGCAACATCCGACAGGCAGGGTTGGCTTATTCGACCGCGAAACCGATGTGACCTGGGATCCGCAGGGCAATATCTTCGTGTCCGACGGCTATGGCAACTCGCGCATCGTCAAGATTGGGCCGGAGGGTCAGTGGGCGAAGGAAGTGGGAACATGGGGTCACGATCAGGATCAGTTTAGCACTCCGCATGGCATCACGGCGGACAGCCAGAACAACATTTACGTCGCCGACCGCGGAAACAGGCGCATTCAGGTCTATGACAATAACCTGAACTTTGAGAGAACTATCACTGGCGTTGGTGCGCCGTGGTCTGTCTGTGTCTCCAACGGTTCCCCCCAGTATCTGTTCAGCGGCGACGGTACCACGGGCAAAATCTACAAGATGGATTTGAGCGGAAAAGTGCTCGGCATGGTGGTGACCGGTCAGGACCACGGCGAGCAAAACACAGGTGATCTGGTCCACGCGCTCGATTGCCGGAACCCCAACACCATCTACGTTGGCTCCGCCTCGATGTGGGATGTCCAGAAAGTTACTATTCGTTAGGACGGATAATTAGTACGGGGGGCTCGAACCCATGGTTCGAGCCCTTGAATTACTGATCCACGTCCGCATTCCCTGTCACGTGACTCTCGGCCAGCAGAAGCCAGTGAAGCCGAGCGTTTCGGCAGCAGACCGCCTGCAGCGCAAAGGACGATAGCAGCCCAGATTCCGCCGAATCCGCTTCTGGAAGTTGGCCCGACAGCATTTGCTCCTGGATGGCGGCGCACTCCTAATTCATACACTCGCTCGTTTTAAGACGATACCTCCAAGATTTTTCAGCGCGCTTGGTCGATTTCGCCTGATAAATGGGGTGGTCTCAATGGCTCGCAGCGTCACTGGGGATGAGTTATACGCTGCCTGAAAGGCATTCCCCCAAATGATTGAATTCCAAGCCCGGACAAAGCGGAAACAGTCACTGTCACTCGAAGTAGACTAGTTGCGACTCGCCGAGTTCTTATTTGTTCTCACCACAAAATGCCGGCGCATTCGCGCCCAACGATCCGCATCCTCGCTGAATTTCGTCCTCGATCAGCTTGCACGAGTTTTGCGCGCTGCACGCCGAATGCGTTCCCGGCGATACTTGCAGGCACTGCCTCACCAACTCGTTCGCCACCGGCTTGCTCACTGTCTTCTCGCAGCTCTTCCCCGAGGATTCCCCCGTGCCTAATTCGCTTCCCGCTTGCACTAGGAACTCTCCGTTGCAACCCCGGTCCACCCACACGCCCTTGCGATCGTACCCCCACGTCGAACCTTCCAGGCATGGCGCCGAGCCTATCTGTCTCACCAATTGCACCTTGGCGCCCTGCGTATCCGCGTCGCAATAATTCTTTCTCCCGTCGAACGAAGTGCAGCTTATCTTCTCGCTAGTGATCCCGGCTCTCCCCGAGCCGGCCGGGTGCCCCGGTACGCCCACCACAAAATCCGCCTGGCATCCTTTATCTACCCATATGCCGCGAGTATCGTGTCCCCACGAGGAGCCTTCCTTGCACTTCGCGTCGCTCCGTTGCCTCACGAGCTGTACCCCATTGCTGGCATCTGCCAGGCAAACTTTTCGTCGGCCATCGTCCGACGCACACGTTATCGTCCCTGCGCCACGCTCGCCGAGGGCCTCGCCGCCGTTTTCGCCGCGTCCCAAAGTAAACTCACCGCCACAACCCTTGTCCACCCAGATTCCCTCTTCGTCGTAGCCCCAGGACTCGTCCTGTTTGCACGCAGCCTGGCTGCGCTGTCGCACCAGTCGCGCGCCATACCTCGTGTCCGCCGTGCAGTAGTGCTTCTCCCCGTCATCCGAAGAACACGGAATGATCTGGCCCTGCCGCGGCTGCGGCGCCTGGCGGGCCAATGCCCCAGGACCGAAGGGGGAGAGGGCTGCCACCAAAACAAAAATACACTGGATAATTCGCATGCGATTCTCCTGCGATTGTTTGAGTGAGAATGAGGTAGGCCAGGACGCCATCTATGCTAGACGTGCGAGCCTGACGAGGGTCCATCGCGCCTGCCTGGGGCTGGGCAGACGGGAATTTCCGTTTTGAGTTCCCGGTCGAATGATAACGTACAGGCAATCCCGCTAACATGCAATGCTCCAATCAGGTTTTTTGAGTGCATGGCCTTTCCGGCAGCCGCGCCAAAATCCCAAAACCAAAAATCGACGCCTCTACCAGTGTCGCTTCCGAAAATGCTGTGCAGCTTATGGCGAATTTCATTCCCCCTATCGGAATGTGCCGAGCTCCTCCAAATCGCAAAGAGCCATATTCCGATAAGAGGAATGTGGCTAAGGAAGAGAGGCGGCGGAAAGTCACATTTCGTCAACCCGACATCAAGCGATCTGGCCCGTCCTGTTGCTGCCTTATGGCGATTGATGTACCCTTCGTCAAACTAAGGTGTGCATTCGTGTGCTTGTTAACGGGAAACTTTTTCAGTGGAGTTGGTCAGACTGAACTAGGAGAGTGAACATGGAACCGGCGACCACTGTGCTGTTAGTTACCGGAAGTTTGGTTGTGATCGTTGCATTGAGCGTGATCTTTGGTTCTTTCTTCACGGTAGAGACGGCACAAGTGGCCATCGTCCAGCGGCTGGGAAAATTCGCGCGAGTCGCCGGTCCAGGTTTGAATTGGAAGACGCCCTTTATCGAGGTCGTGGTCCAGCGAATGAGCATGAAGGTCCAGCAATTCGACGTTCAGGTGGAGACCAAGACCCAAGACAATGTATTCGTACAGATACCCGTTTCGATTCAATACAAGGTCATGCCGGAAGCCGTCGAGTCTGCGTTCTATAAATTGTCCGACCCGGTCAAGCAGATCGAATCAATGGTGTACAACGTTGTACTCGGCCACGTTCCTAAAATGAAGCTGGACGATACGTTCCTGAACCAAGCCGACATCGCAAGCGACTTAAGAGACAGCCTCGACGGATCAATGAAAGAGTACGGCTACTCAATCGTCAAGGTTCTGATCTCCGACATCGTGCCCGACACGAAAGTGAAGGCAGCGATGAATGATATCAACGCCGCGCAACGCGAACGGGAAGCCACAGTCTCCCGCGCCGAGACCAACAAGTTACTTCTAGTCAAGCAGGCCGAGGCTGAAGCCGAATCAAAGCGGCTGCAAGGAGAAGGTATCGCTAATCAGCGCAAAGCGATCATTTCTGGTTTGAAAGATTCAGTCGAGGATTTCGCGAAAACTGTACCAGGTTCGACGCCGCAGGATGTGATGCAGCTCGTTCTGATGACGCAATACTTCGACACATTGAAAGATATTGCGGCGAACGATCACACCAACACAATTTTGATCCCCCATACACCGAATACACTCACAGACCTATTCGGCCAGATTCGGAACGCAGTCATTACGGGAACGGAGCTAACCAAGCAACCTGATATCACCTTACCAGCTGCCACAGATACAAAGAAATGAAGGTGCTCGTCAGATATCCACGATCCCGCCTTCAGTAGTGAGGAAGCGGCATGACCAAAGAGGTGTCCGCCCCGATGTGGGTACCCGGGCCACATTCCGATAAGACTTATCAGGACTTGGCGTAAGTAATAAAAACTATCACTCTCCAGTGGTGGATTCTGATTGGTAGTCAGGCTGAGAGTGCCTCCAATGACCACCCTTCAACCACTGCCGTGAAACACAATGGCGTGACGAAATTAGGATTATGGACGACCTGCCGATTCGTGAATTCCTACAATTGCGGTCCGACAATCAAAGGTGCATACTTCCCGGTGATACACGAATGGAGATCGTGAAATGCGGCGAATCTCAAGGTTACTTGTGGGCGCCGGAATCGCCAGCCTTCTGGTAGCTCCCGCCCTGTTGGCGCAAACCGCCGCGCCCGTTCAAACGACCGGCGGCTGTCTTGCAACGGATTGGATTGGCGTCATGCCCAACAACCCATTTACTGCCCAGCGCGTCAGCAAGTCCATCATGAAATCCCCCAATGGAACTGAGAAAACGATGGACACCATCGAGAAGATCGCGCGCGACAGAGACGGCCGGATTCGCTTCGAAAAACGCACGAGACTCCCAGGCGACGAGCAAGAAGTGACGTTGACCACTCACGAAGGTGAAAGCTTGAGGGTCACGAACGAAATACTCAAAACCTCGATCCTCATCTTCGACTGTTCCGCCGGAAAAACCATCTCCATTCTTCCGGGCATGCATGTCGCCTACATCCGTGAGAATGGCTCCCACCCAGTGCCTCCCGAGCAAAAGCGGCCCTACACCTCTCCATCATGGAGTCTTGTCGGCAGGAATCTTCCCCCCAATGTTTCCGTTCAAGAGCTTGGATACAGGGAAGTTGAGGGCGTCGAGGCGCGTGGACTCAAGGTCACCACTCTAGGAGAGGAAAAGGATGGTGACTGGAGCGAGAAACCGGTGGAGATTGATGAGACCTGGGACTCCGTGGACCTTGGTGCGACAATCTTGCAAATCCAATCCAGTCCGAAAGCCGGCAACGAGCGCACGGTCACTCTCACAAATATCAGGAGGGGAGAACCAGACCCTTCCCTCTTCGAGATTCCGCCGGCCTACAAAATAAATCCTGCTCCAGGGGAATTGCCGTCCCAAAGACTGGATCGCGACGGGATTCGCCATTGAAGTACGCTTGACTCCCCATTGGGTCACGATAAGTCCTGTGAAACTTCGCGGGATGCGAGACCGGGCGCTTCGACACGCACAAATTCACTTGTTATGATCTGCTCTTGGTGAAATATCTCTTGCGTGGGCGTCTGTCGAACTCATTGTGAAGAAGAAAGGGAAGTGAACAAAATGACGGTGGAAAACAATCAAGTTCCGTCGTTGAATGAGTGGCTGGGCGGAGCGGAAGTGCTGAAGGCGTTGATGGTGAAGTTCTACGAGCGCGTGTCCGCGGACGAATTGTTGCGGCCTTTGTTCGGCGAAATGCCGACGGACCATCCCCAGCACGTGGCGGATTTTGTGGGCGAGGTGATGGGGGGATCGCAGGCATACACCGTGAGCCGCGGCGGGCACGCGACCATGCTGGCGCATCACTTCGGGCGAAATATTTCGGAGGCACAGCGGCGACGGTGGGTGAGTTTGCTGCTTGACAGTGCTGATGAGATCGGGCTTCCCGGCGACCCTGAATTTCGGTCGGCGCTGGTGGCATACCTGGAGTGGGGGTCGCGACTCGCAGTCATGAATTCGAAACTGCCGCCGGCTACGGTGGCGGATTCGGCAACGCCCATGCCGAAGTGGGGTTGGGGAGTGCCAGGTGGGCCATACGTGCCGGATAAAGAATAGCAAGTCGAAACCAAGCAATTCTCAATTGACCATAACCGTGATTCTGTCCTCCTATCCCGTAGGGTTCTCGCGCGAAAGTTTTGGAAATCAATCCGGGTCGTTTTTACTTTGGTTCAAATGAAGCGACCAGTGAAACTTCGGTGGGCGAATTTTTGAAAGTCCATTGAGAGCAAGTCAATATCGCGGCCCATCGCGCGAGTGCTATTCCAGACCCTTCGGCTTCATCCATCTCGATCAGCACCAAAGGTGTGGCGCTTCCCAAAACATGCCAAAAAGCACTCAGAGAGTCCCACTACCGCCTCAGGTCCAAGTCCTGAAAAACGGTGCCGGCTCAACCGGTCGATGCAACACCATATAACCAGTTGATCTGACAGTGGTTCCCATCGAGCATCGATCTGAACGGCATTGCTCAATCAAAACCCAAACAGGGCTTTTGTTTTGTTTGAATTGGTGCCGGTGAGCGAATTCAGCCTCCTAGACGCATATAAGAAGATTTTGAGCAGGTGTTGCATCGACCCATTGAGACCACCGGGCTTATCGGTAACTGGCCTCAAGGAAATGAGAGCCGTCAAATTGGCGCGCGGCTACGGTTCAAATAGCGAAACCTACTTTCCGCTGGGCGAGACGACGACGAGTGCGCTTAATTTTACACCTGCGTGCGCAAGATAGACGGTTCCGTCTTTGGTGACCACAGCATTGCGGGCGCCCGCCTGCGTGGGCACTTGTGCAACGCTGATGAGGTGACCGCTTTGGTCCGCGTGGGCGATGGTGAGCTTCGCGGCCTTCGCAGCGCCCACATATAGCATGTGCGTTGCAGGAGCATAGTCGATGTCATCGACGCCATCGCCGGTGTCCAACATCGAAAGAACGGCGCCGTCATGCCCGACATCGAGTACCTCCGCCAGCGTGCTGCAGGCCACGAACAAATGGCCGTCCGTCGCGTCGAGCCTCAAGCCGTGGGGACCTTCTTTACCGCACGATGGATTCCAGGTTGCCAGCGTCTTGTGAGTTTTCAAATCGATGGCCAGAGTTTGGTCCTTATCTTCCATGTTGGTATAGAAACGGCCTCGCTTGGCGTCCACCGCGTATCCCTCGGGATTGCCCTCGTAGGTAAGTTTCGCCTTTTGCTCCATTGTTTTGCTGTCGACCACCCGGATTGATTTGTCGCCCGGGGTAGTCACCCAGACTTCCTTCGTCGGAGCGACATAGACAACCCCATCCGTTGGAGAGTCGAAGTGGGCGCAGGCGCCGGGCGCCAAAGTGCGCGAGTCGAACGCACAGACGCTCGCGTCTGCGCGGTTGCCGATGTAGACGACGCCTTCACCGACACTGACGCCACTAGCACCCAATACGCGCTTGCCATTGCGGCCCTCCACCTCCTTGGTAGCAAAGCCGGGAATTTGCCTCACCTTGCCGGTGGCGGCATCAACGACGTCGACGGCACCGGTGTTACCTCCCGGCACCCAAACGGAGTTGGTGCTAGGGTCGAAAGTGATGTAGTCCATGGAAACATCGCCCGCGTTGTTGTCGGGGAGTGGCATGGTGCGCACGCTATAACTCGCGCCTTGGGCTAGCACAGTCCAAGCCGCTAAAACGCTTAGGAAAATCGATCCGAGCACAGTCGCCCATCGTTTCATGAGTACCTCCTCTGTAAGGTTGCCAGGGTCACTTTCTAACTGGCGAGAGTATACCCTTTATTCTCCGGAACCAGCCGCCCAAACGGTTTTACGGCTGGCCTCTTGCTGGATTCCGCCAGATAGACGGTGCCAGCTCAACCGGTCGATGCAACACCATATAACCAGTTGATCTGACAATACTTCCCATCGAGAATCAATCTGTAAGGCAATACCCCATCAGAACCTAACCAGGGCTTTTGTTTTGTTTGAATTGATGCCCGCGAATGAAATCAGCCTCCTAGACTCCTACAAGAGGACTTCGAGCAAGTGTTGCAACGACCCATTGAGACCACCGGGCTTATCGGTAGGTGGGGTTCCGGCCTGTCTGTACGGCAAGGAAGAGGGATTACCCCGTCCCGATTCCATGGCCCTTCTTCAATCCAAAAACTACCATGATCGGGATTCGAGCGGCCATGGGCTTGCCATCCTTGCCAGTCGCAGGCCTGAAGCGCCAACGACGCACGGCAGCCAAGGTTCTATCGGCCAATCCGGTATCAAGACCTCTGACAATCTCGATATGTTCGGCGGTCCCACGTTCCGTAATTACTGCTTCTAGAATGACGACACCCTCGACGTGGTGCAGGCGCTCGCTATGAGTTGACGAGGGGGCTGGACAACTCACACAGGTTGGATAACCGAGGATTTTGTCACTATTCTCGGCGGGTCCACGAAACGACTGGGCGCAAGTTTGTCCACCGACGAAACTCGTGACGAGCACAATCACAGCTAGGCGCAGCGGAGACTTGAAATGCCGCATCTTCAGAGCGTAGCACACGATTTCTTCTATTGCGTGCAATGTTAGGCGATTACTGAGCGGACATCGATTTGCCGAGTCCCGAGAAACGGGATTCTCGGAATCTGGCCCACCGCCTGTGCGTCCGGCAGCGTGATAATATGAAGGATCACCGCGAAGCAGACAGAAGCGCGCGCGGATCGTGCCACATCACCATCCATGGGAAAAATCGTTTCGCAGGACGAACTCATTCTGCTCACGGCCCGCGAAAAACGCAACGGGCGCCGCGTGGTTTTCACGAACGGCTGCTTCGATCTTTTGCATCCGGGCCACGTGCGGTGTTTGGCGGAAGCGCGCTCCTTGGGCGACCTGCTCGTGGTCGCGGTCAACAGCGATCGCAGCATTCGCGGCAACAAAGGTCCCGAACGCCCGCTCGTGCCGCAGAACGATCGCGCTGAAGTTCTCGCCGCGCTTTCGTCCGTCGACTACGTCACGATTTTCGACGAGCCGACGCCTCGCGACCTGATCGCGCGCCTCCTCCCCAGCGTTCTAGTCAAAGGCGCGGACTGGGGACCGAACGATGTTGTCGGACGCGAAGAAGTTGAAGCGGCAGGTGGCCGTGTCGTTTCCATTCCTCTCGCCCCGGGTTACTCCACGACAAGCCTTCTGCAGAAAATTCGCAAGGCCACTTCAACTGCGGATCGCGAAATCGCTGACCGTCACACCTGATCATGCTTCTACCTTCTGTTTCGGAAACGCTGGCTTCGGTAAGCCGCCATCCCGCCCTGGAAGCCGCGATTTCGGCTCTGCGGCGCGGAATCGCGCACGAACGTGTAGCCGGACTGACCGATACCGCCAAGGCTTTGGTTGCGGCGCACGTGGCCGCGGAACTTCGGCGGCCCGTCGTGGTACTTGTCACCTCGGGCGCGCGCGCGGAAACTTTGGCCGCGTCCCTGGAGTTTTTTTACAAGGCGCTCGCGGGCCAGGAGGCCACGGAAGTGGCCGTATTTCCCGCCCTCGACGCCATGCCGTGGCAGGAAGTTTCCTCACACGCGGAAATTCTCGAAACACGCGCGGTAACTCTATGGCGGTACGCGAGCGGGCTCGCTCGCGTGGTCGTTGCGCCCATTGCCGCGGCTCGCATGCGCCTTGCCGACGCTGCATCCTACGCGGCACAGGCGCGCACGCTTGCGCGGGACGAGGAAGTTTCGCTGGACGAATTCGTCGCCCACCTGCGGCGGGTCGGCTACGAATCCCACGACATGGTTGAGATGCCCGGCCAATTCACGATTCGCGGAGGAATCGTGGATGTGTTCCCGGCGGAAGCTGAACGCCCCGTGCGTCTCGAATTGTTTGGAGACTCGGTCGAATCCTTGCGGGAGTTTGATCCCAACACGCAGCGGTCCGTGCGCCCGATCGAGCGCGTGACTCTCCCCCCGCTCTTGGAGCAGCCCGCCAATGGCTCCCGCACCCCCGTTGAAAATTCCGGCGGTAAAGCCGTTCCCCCCCGCGCGCATTCTCTGTTCGATTTGCGAGAAGAAACCATCATCGTTCTCGACGAGCCGGAAGCGATCAACGAAGCGGCCAAGGAGTTCTTCGCCAACGCGGAAGAAACTCTGCAAGACGCCGGCGATTCCCCCGAAAATGCGATCACCACGCATTTTTTCACCAGCGATTGGGATCGCCAGCTCTCGCGCCACGCGCGCCTGGAACTCGATCGCCTTCTCGTAACACGGGAGGGAATCGAGGCCCGCGCGATGCAAACGCAGTCCACAACTCGTTATCACGGGAATGTTCCCGCGTTCATGGCGGAAGCGCGCCAACGCATTGCCGCGGGCGAGCGAGTCCTGCTTGCGGCGGGGAATCTCGGTGAACTCGAGCGCTTCGTCGATCTTTGCCATGAATACGAGGTGCCGTATCGGCTGGGCGAGCTCGAGGAAAATGTTACCAGCGCGCGTTTGTCCGAGGACTCATCCGCCGGCAGTATTCCTGCGATTGTCCTGGCGCGCGCGCCTTTTGTGGACGGCGTCGTTTTCCCCGACTCTCATCTGACGATTTACGGAACGGGCGATCTCTTTGAAACGCTCCCAGCGGGCGCACCGACTCGCCGCCGGCCAAAGACAGCGAGTTTTTTCAGTGATTTCTCCGAACTGAAAGCCGGGGATTACGTCGTGCACGTGGACCACGGCATCGGCCAGTTTGAAGGCTTGCATCAAATCGAAAACGGCGGCGCGCACGGCGAGTTCATGCGCCTGCGTTACGCGGACGACGCCAAGCTCTACGTGCCGCTCGAGCGCCTGGACCTGGTGCAGAGTTACCGCGCCGTCGAAGGCGCGAAGCCCGTCCTCGACAAGCTTGGCGGCACGACCTGGACGGCTCGCAAGGCCCGCGTGCGCAAGTCGGTCGAGGACATGGCCGACAAGCTTTTGAAACTTTACGCCCAGCGGAAGGCGGGAGAAGGCTTCGCGTTTTCACCGGATGGCGCGTTCCAAGGCGAATTTGAAGACGCCTTCGAGTTTGACGAAACGCCGGACCAAGCCATCGCCATCGCGGACGTGAAGCGCGATATGGAACGTTCGCAACCGATGGACCGCCTCCTTTGCGGTGACGTGGGATACGGCAAGACGGAAGTGGCGATGCGTGCCGCTTTTAAATCCGTCGTGGACTCGAAGCAGGTTGTCGTTCTCGCCCCCACCACGGTGCTCGCTTTCCAGCACTATGAAACTTTTCGGCGGCGTTTCGCGGCGTTTCCCGTAAAAATCGACATGGTCAGCCGCTTTCGCTCGCCGCGCGAATTAAAGGACACTCTCGCCGGCGTGGAAGCGGGCAAAGTGGACATTGTCATTGGCACGCACCGCCTCCTCTCCCGCGACGTCAAATTTCACGACCTGGGCCTTCTGGTGGTGGACGAGGAGCAGCGCTTCGGCGTCGCACACAAGGAACGTTTGAAAGAGTTGAAACACAACGTCGATGTCCTGACGCTATCGGCCACTCCCATTCCGCGCACCCTCAACATGTCACTCGTCGGGTTGCGGGACATGAGCGTCATCGAAACGCCTCCGAAGGATCGTCTCGCGATTCAAACTGTCGTGGCGCCCTTCAGCGAATCGTTGGTCCGCCGCGCAATTGAAGAAGAGCTCGCTCGCGACGGCCAGGTGTTCCTGGTACACAATCGCGTCGAGACCATCTACTCCATCGCCGCAATGGTCAACCAGCTCGTTCCCAAAGCGCGTGTAGTCGTCGGCCACGGCCAGATGAACGAGAAAGAGCTGGAATCCGTAATGCTGAAATTCGTGAGCGATCAAGCCGATGTCCTCATTTCCACGACCATCGTCGAAAATGGGCTCGATATTCCGCGCGCCAATACGATCCTCATCAATCGCGCGGACCGCTTCGGCCTTTCTGAACTCTATCAACTTCGCGGGCGTGTCGGGCGCTCGAACCAGCGCGCCTACGCGTACCTGCTGGTTCCCGAGGACGTTTCGCTCACGCCTCTGGCCACGCGCCGGCTCGCCGCGCTCAAGGAATTCAGCGCTCTCGGAGCGGGATTCCGCGTGGCGGCGCTCGACCTGGAACTGCGCGGAGCCGGAAACCTGCTCGGAGGCCAGCAGCACGGCCACATCAACGCGATTGGGTTTGATCTCTACTGCCAGATGATGGAGCGGGCCGTTTCCACCTTGAAGGGTGAAGAGACCAAGCCCGAGATGCGCGCTACGATCAACCTCGGACTCGATATCCGCATCCCACAGGAGTACATCCCGAACGAGAACTTGCGGTTGAGAACTTACAAGCGCATCGCCGGAATCACCAATGACGCCGAGCGGGAAGAAGTCGACCGCGAACTCGCCGACCGCTTTGGGCCCGCGCCCCCGGCCGTGGGAAACTTGCTCGACTACGCCCTGCTCAAGGGCCTGGCCGAAAGAATTCTGGTTTCGTCGATTGAGCGGCGAGCCAACGAAGTGGCCATCAAATTTCACCCGGAGACGACTCTGCCGCCGGAGAAACTGGTCGGGCTCATCCGATCCAAGGGAGAGGGGATGCGCCTGGACCCGGGCGGAACACTCTGGATGCGTATCGAGCGGCGCGGCCGGATCGCCGAAAGCGTCAGAAACGTGTTGCTTCCCTTGGAAACGAAGCGATAGACTTCACGCTAGGTGCGTGCGGGCTCTTCTTGTTTACCCTGAATCCAGAAAGGGAGCCAGCCGGAAAAATGTCAACTATGAAACAAAGTAAGTGGCTGATGGTTTCTCTTTTTCTTGCCGCTGGGAATGTTAGCGCGCAAACGAAATCCGTAATCGTCGAAGAAATCGTCGCGCGCGTGAATAACGAGGTCATTACGCGCGAGGACCTGCAGCATGCTCGCGAAAGCCTGACTAGCGAAATCCAAGATGCGTGCCAAAACTGCACTCCGGCCCAGGTGCACGAGCAGGTCGCCGCAAAAGAGATAAACCTCCTGCGCGACCTCATCGACCAGTCCCTGCTCGTGCAACGCGCGAAGGACTCCGCCATTAACGTCGACGCCGATGTGATCAAGAGGCTGGATGCCATCCGCCAGCAATACAAATTTCCCGACATGGAAACTTTGGAGAAAGAGGTCACCAAGTCCGGGCAGGACTTCGAGGACTTCAAAACCCAGATCAGAAATCAGTTGCTGACGCAGGAAATCATCCGCAAGGAAGTGGGCTCGCGCATCATTATTAGCCATGAAGACGTGGTCAAGTATTACGAAACGCATAAGAATGATTTTGTGCGACCCGAGATGGTCGTGCTCCGCGAAATTTTCGTCTCCACGGAAAACAAACCCGCCGAGGACATCCCCGCCCTCCGCAAGAAGGCCGACAACATGCGGGACCGCGTGCTGAAGAACGGCGACGATTTCGGAGAGTTGGCCAAGCGTTTTTCCGACAGTCCTACCGCGCAGCAATCAGGCGAACTGGGCTCCTTCGAGCGCTCCAAACTCGATCCGAATATTTCTGAAAAAGTGTTCGCGCTGAACCGCGGGCAAATGACCGATGTGATCGAAACAAAAACCGGATTTGAGATCCTTCAGGTCCGCGAACGCTACCAGGCCGGCGAGCAGCCGCTCGACAAGGTCGAAGCCGAGATCAGCAACAAACTGTACGAAGGGAAAATGGACCCTGGCCTGCGCGCTTACCTCAAGACTTTGCGGGAAGACAGTTACGTCCAAATCAAGCCCGGCTACACGGATACGGCAGCGGTAAGCAGTCAGCCGATCGAGGAAGTTGCCGTAACTCCCGATAAAGATGTAAAGAAACCAGCGGGCCGAAAATTTCCGTTCCTCCCCAAGAAGAAATCCGGAACATGAAACAGCCCTTCGTCTCCGATCTGCAGCCCGACCAGAACATTACCTCCTATTTTCTCGTTTGCGAAAAAGAGATTCGTTCGACGCGCGAGGGGAAGCCGTACCTGCGCCTGGAACTGGGCGATCGCACCGGCACCATTGAAGCGCGCATGTGGGACGGTTTCGAGCGCGATGCGGCCTCGTTCCAGCGAGATGATTTCGTGAAGGTCCAGGCCCGTGTGGAGAGCTATCGCAACAAACTCCAGATTGCCATCGACAAGATTCGCCGCGCCGAAGAAGACGAGGTGGACGCCGCGGATTTCTTCGCGCACACTCCTGAAAATGTAGACCAGCTTTATGTAAAGCTCCTCGCGTTCGTCGCCTCCGTGAAAAACCCGTGGCTGAGGCGCCTTCTAGAAAGCGTCGTGCACGACCCGGAAATTGTTCCGGGTCTCAAACGCGCCCCCGCGGCCAAGGTCATGCACCACGCCTATCTCGGCGGCTTGCTCGAACACGTGGTGAGTTTGTGCGGCCTCTGCCGCGCCGTTCTGTCGCATTATCCCGAAGCCGATCCCGACCTGCTGCTGACCGGCGCGGTGCTTCATGACATGGGAAAACTTGAGGAATTGAGCTACAACCGCTCGCTCGGTTACACGGACGAAGGCCAGTTGCTGGGTCACATTCTTATCGAATACGAACGCGTCGCCAAGAAAATTGACTCCATCGATGGATTCCCGTCCGATCTGAAGACGCTGGTGCTGCACATGCTCGCCAGCCACCATGGACAGTACGCGTTTGGTTCGCCAAAACTTCCCATGTTCCGCGAAGCGCTAATGCTGCATTACCTCGACGATTTGGATTCCAAGATGGCCGCCGTTCGCGCCGCACTCGCTTCCGGGGCGGGCGAGGGCAACTGGACGGCATTTAGCGGTGCTCTCGAGCGCCGTTTCCTGCGCGTCGATCTTTTTCGCCAAGCGGAAGAGTCGGCCGGGAAGAATGCCACACCGCCGCCGCTCAAGAGTAAGAGTGCGAAGGATTAGACGATCCGGTGCGGGCATACCTTTCACGCTGAACGCAAAGGCCTGAAAGAGGCGTGGGGAATCTGTTTGAGAACGTGAGAACATTTGTGGGGCGTGGGGAGCATATTTCAGAACGCGAGAATCTTTGTGGGTCGTGGCTTTAGCCACGACATAAGATCTGCAAGATCAGTGCGGCTTTAGCCGCTGTCTGTACGGTGGACTTGCTGCCACACAAATCTTGGAGCTCGGCACAACATGAAACAAATCGCGTCGCCAAATCACGTTAGCGGTCCTCGCCATTCCATTCTCGACCTGGCCCCTCTCGAACTGGAATGCCTGAGCGTGCTGTGGCCTCTCGGTGAAGGTACGGTCCGCGAAATTCATCGCCAACTGGCCACCTCGCGCCCTCGCGCCTACACGACGATCATGACTATCATGGACCGCCTGGCCCACAAGGGCATCGTGACGCGCCGCAGAGTTGGACGCGCCTATCGTTATCAGGCGAATTTAAGCGCCGACGAAGCGCGCGTCAGCGCGATTGAAAAAATCGTTACAGGGTTTTTTCATGGGTCCCCCGAAGCGCTCGCCGCCCATCTGGCAACCCCGGGCGGAGCGGCCCGTTCCAGCGTTCCTGCGCCAACGCGGCTCGAACTTCCCAGGCATCAGGCCTGGTTCCCCGAGAATCAGGTTCAGAGTGCACGGCCTGTACCGCCGGACGTTCCTCGAAGCGTCCCCGTTGACAAGGCGGATACGCCAGGCAAAGAATCAGTAATTCAACATTTGGACGAGACTTTATTGTAAGCAGGACCGGTGCGGACTGCGCCTGCTTGTCCAGATGCAAGAGCGGCAGCCCGCGACAAAAATGCTACCCGCACAATACACAATCCGCGATAAGCACATCGTTCCGGCGACAGTCCTCGCCCCCATGGCCGGTGTGACCGACACCGTTTTTCGCCGCATGATCCGCGGCCTCGGCGGGTGCGGTCTGATCATGACCGAATTCACCAGCGCGGAGTGCATCACGCGCAACGCTGCTCGCACATCGCGCTATTTGTTCTTCGAGCCGGACGAGCACCCGATTACGGGGCAGTTGTTCGGCGCGGACCCCAAGGTAATGGCAAACGCGGCCGGCATGGTCGAGCAACTCGGCTTCGATTTCGTGGACATCAATCTGGGATGCCCCGCGAAGAAAGTGGTCAAGTGCGGCGGTTCGGGCCTCTTGCGCGATCTGAATGCGCTCGAGCAGGTCCTGCGCGCCGTGCGCAAGGCTGTCAGCATTCCGCTAACAATTAAAATCCGCGCCGGATGGGATGAAACCAGCATCGTTGCAGTGGATGTAGCACGTTTGGCAGAGCAGATCGGCATCGAGGGAATTGCCGTCCATCCGCGTACGCGCCTGCAAGGATATACGGGCAGCGCCGATTGGAGTATTATCCGCGCCGTGAAGCAAGCGGTTTCCATCCCGGTGATCGGTAACGGCGACATCAACACGCCCGAAGATGCCGTGAGAATGGTCCGTGAAACAGGATGCGACGCCGTGATGATCGGCCGCGCCGCGTCGACCAATCCTTGGATTTTCCGCCAGATCGCGCAGTACGTGCAAACAGGGTCCTGCGTTGAACCAACGGAAATGGACCGCTACGCCTTGCTCTCCACATACTTTCGCAATCTGGTGGAGACCGAGTGGCCCGATGCAATCGGCAAGATGAAACAATTCGCCTGCTGGTTCACTCACGGTGTCCGTAATGGCAGCGAGTTGCGCAGGAACGTTCATACTGCCCGCACATCCGCGGAAATCCTGGATCGAGTGGATTCTTTTTTTGCTGATTCCGTCATTGCAGACGGACGTGGGTAGTATGCGCGGTCCCTCCTAATGCGCATTTCTCACGAGAATTCTGGTGAAGTCCAGTAGCACAGGGTTCAGATTGTGTGGTTTTGATTTGGGTAGGCGCAGAGAATAGCACACAGACTGAAGTCTGTGCTATTAAAGGCGCCCTCGCGCTGCGTCTCAATTCTGTGCAGAGAGTCGCTATTCCGGAGCCTACTCCCCGGTGGTGAATTTGAGAAATGCGGCCTAAGCGGGCTGGTTTCCCGCTCGCCGCGCTGCTTTGGCGGGCGAGTGGCGCCTCCTCGGCTCGCAAGCCGCCATAAATGAACAGGAGGAATTGAATGACATCTGCCAGCGCGACGACTCCCACTCTCGAGCGCCGCAGGGAACGCCGCGTACCGGTCAAGCTTCCGATGTTGGTTCGCGGCACCGACCGCACCGGCAATTGGTTTGAAGAACGCACCTCCAGTGAAAATCTCTGTCGCGGCGGCGCAGCCTTCGCCACTCGCTATGCCGTGGATCTCGGGATGAAAATAGAGATCAGTATTCCAGCCTCGCCGTCAGCGGCCGAGGCCGACGCCGACACGGAGTTTTCCACCCATGGCCGAATCGTCCACGTAAAACCAGGCAGGGACGCCCGCGAAGTGATCGTAGGCGTAGAGTTCACCGGCCCCCGCTTCCACCGCATATTCGTTTCGGAATCCACTACGTAGCAGCTGTTACGATGCTTTGTGTGAATTGTTGTAGCCCGCCTCTTCAGAGGCAGGGATTTTTTCACCTTCATGCAAGGCGTCACACGGCAGGTTCTAGTTTGGATTTCTCACAACCCGAACGGCATGAACTCGCTGTCGCCCCATCTCACGCACTCGGCGCAGGTTTGGTGGCGCCGGCGTCCCGCCGGCGTTTTTGCGCCCAGCGGCCCCGCCGAAAAATCGCCGGCAAGATGCCGGCGCCACGGAGAATCCGCGTCCAGCGACGGGATTCTAAATTTTCATTGCCTTCAATCATATCATCGTGAGATGTGAGGGCTAGAATCCTGCTCAACCTCTACCGTTCCATAAGCAGCTGCTTGTACGCCTCGCGCTTGCCCAGTCCTCGTTCCCGTGCCGCCTGCTTGAGCGCCGCTTTGCGATCGACGCCACCCTCGGCTTCGAGCTGCGCGACGCGTTCCTTGAGTGACACGCTGACATCCACCGGCTGCATTTGCGGATCACCCGCCCCGATCAGAAGCGTAATTTCTCCCCGTGGCGCGCGCCTGCGCGCGGATTCAAGTAACTCGGCAAGCGGCCCGCGCAGAAATTCTTCATGAATTTTCGTGACCTCCCGAGCAATCACTGCGGGCCGCGCCCCAAGAATTTCTGAGGCGTCGGCGAGCGTTTCCACAACCCGGTGCGGCGCCTCGTAGAAGATCAGCGTCCGCGACTCACCCTTTAGCGCATCGAGCGCCTTCCGCCGCGCCCCGGCGCGCGCCGGCAAGAATCCGACAAACAAAAACTCTTCCGTCGGCAGCCCGGAAGCCGCCAGCGCCGCAACCAAAGCCGAAGGGCCGGGAATCGGCACCACCGGAATATGGTGCCGCAGACAGAGAGTCACCAGGCGATGTCCGGGATCGGAAATTCCCGGCGTGCCCGCATCGCTTACCAACGCAATTTGCGCGCCCTGCTCCATTTCGATCACCAATTCGGGCGATCGCGTCAATTCGTTGTGCTCGTGATAGCTGACCATTTCCTTCCGAATCCCGTAATGATGGAGAAGTTTCTGTGTCTGTCGCGTGTCTTCGCAGGCGATGAGGTCCGCCTCCTTGAGGATGCGAATCGCGCGCACAGTAATATCTTCGAGATTTCCAATCGGCGTCGCTACCAGGTACAGGCAGCCGGTCCCTACTTCGCGTTGAGTTTTCGTAGTCATGTTCATTTTCATTCCAAGGCCGCCAGTTTAACATGCAAAGAAAGTGCGGGAGCGCCCATTGCCAGGTTTTAGTAGGACAGGCACTCTTGCCTGTCCGCCTTTGTCCGTGCGAGGCAGAACTCTCCTAATTCAGCAAACTTGCCCGATACGCAGGCACCAGTATTTGCGTCTGCGTGATAAGATAAAAGTCTCAATTAAGTAGGAGGAAACACGAATTGCCGCTCTACGAGTACCGCTGCCTGAAATGCGACCGCCACACCGATAAGATCGAAAACCTGAATGGCCCGCACCTGAAAAAATGCCCGCATTGCGGCGGCAAAGTGGAATCGGTGCTCACCGCTCCGGCCATCCAATTCAAGGGCAGCGGCTGGTACGTCAACGATTACGGACGAAAGTCCTCGGGTGGAGACGGCTCAAAATCCGAGCAATCGGATAAATCGGAAAAGCAGGAAAAGTCGGAAAAGTCCGAAAAGTCGGAGAAATCAGACAAGGCTGAGAAATCCGAAAAGTCCTCAAAATCCGACTCCAAATCAGACTCTGCGAAGGAAACTAAGAAGTCCACCGCGTCAAAAGATAAATGATTTGCGACTGAATCGGGGCAGGGAATCGATTGGCTGTAAGTTTTGTGGGTCGCGGCTTCAGCCGCGACATTGAGAGCCACAGAACAAGGCGGGTTTAGCCGTTGGGGTGACGGGACTATCGTTGACGGATGGCGCGTACAACGTAGTGAGAATTGAATTCGATGGGTGCCGCACTCTTCACGTTTCTTGCGAAGGGTGCGGTTTTTTCTCCCTCCATTTCAATGAAAACACAGATTACAATTTCAGCGAACGCAGATACTCCCGAAACTCCCCCCCGAACTCCGGATTTTCCAGCCCAATCTCAACAGTAGCCTTCAAGAATCCCAGTTTGTCTCCCGCATCATACGACTTGCCGTCGTAAACATGAGCGTACAGCCCGCTTTCCTTCGCCAGCAACCGCAGACCATCGGTCAACTGAATTTCCCCGCCACGGCCGGGCTTGGTCCGTTCCAGGCAATCGAAGACTTCAGGAGGAAGCAGGTACCGCCCGGTAACGGCCAAGTTGGAAGGCGCCTCCGCCGGGATCGGTTTCTCGACCAGGTCGCGAATCTTCATCAAGCGTTTGCCCCAGCGCGAATCTTCCGCGGGTTCGACGGCCACGATGCCATACAGTCCGGTCCGTTCGCGCGGCACTTCTTCGACAGTGATGGCGCCTTTTCCGGTGGCCTCATAGACTTCCACCAACTGCCGCGTCGCTGGCCGCGCACCGGGAATGATCACATCTCCAAGCAACACTGCGAACGGTTCGTTGCCCACCAAATCTCTTGCCACCAGCACGGCGTGTCCAAGACCGAGCGGCTCTTTCTGCCGCGTATAGCTGAAGGTCACCGTGTTACCGATGTTGTGGACAAGTTTGGCCAGTTCGGATTTGCCTTTGCTCACCAGAAAATGTTCCAGCTCCGGCGAGGAATCGAAGTGGTCTTCGATCGCATTCTTCCCCCGGCCCGTGACGATGATGATGTTCTCGATTCCCGAAGCAACGCATTCCTCCACCACATATTGAATCAACGGCTTGTCGACCACAGCCAGCATTTCCTTGGGCTGCGCCTTGGTCGCAGGGAGAAATCGCGTTCCCAGTCCTGCCGCGGGCAGGACCGCCTTGCGCACTCGTTGTGGCTTCTCTGCCATATGCTCACTGACGCCAAGCCACCTTACGTGCCGTTCGCACACATGTCAATCCATCAGATGCTTGAGATGCGGCGAATCTCAGTCTCTTCGGAGGCCACGATCGCCCACACAGACTGCGGAAAAGGTCAATTCAAACCGGCTCTTGGTAGCACAGGCACTCTTGCCTGTGCGGGTTTTGCAGCCTTTATCATCGAAGCACAGCCAAGAGCGGCCGTGCTACTCAAGTTTTTCCGCAGCCTCTATGCATGCCGTGGCATTTGACCTCGTTCTCGGCTGTTACAGTCGGATGACGGCGCACTAGGAACTCACGTTGCCGCCCTTGGGGCTGGCTCCAGATCGCTTCTGAATGGATTTTTGTGATTTAATTGTCATCATGGAACAAGCTGAAATTCGTCCGCGCCAGGCAGTCGGAGCAATCGTCGTGGTGAGCGGCCTTGCCGTCTCATTCCTGCTGTGGCTGCTTTATGTTCATCATGCGCCGGCCGATTTTGCCGGGCGCTGGATGTTCTTGCCCGCCCTCAACGCGCTTCTGAACGGCCTGTGCGCGATTGCGCTCTGCGTGGGTTTGTATTTCATCAAAAATCGCAACCGGGAAGCGCATCGCGCGAGCATGCTGTTGGCCTTCGCGTTCTCTTCCCTGTTTCTCGTCAGCTACATCGTGAACCACGCACTGCACGGCGACACAATTTTTCCCGGCCACGGCCCGGTGCGCACGCTGTACCTTTCGATTTTAGCCAGCCACATAATCCTTTCCATCGTCGCGCTCCCGATGGTGCTCACCACGTTCTTTTTCTCGCTGACGGGCCGCTTCGCCATGCACCGCCGAATCGCACGTTTCACCTTCCCCATCTGGCTCTACGTTTCCGTTACGGGCGTTGTGGTTTTCGTGTTCCTCAAGGCGTACGCGTACTAGCCCAGGCATTGATCCGACCTGCTTAAATCGAGCGAGGCGAAGCTACGACCGTTGCGGTATCCCGGATGACAGCATTCCCCTTTTTTCGGCAAACTGTCAGAGTTGCCCGGCCACATTACATTGCGTACGCCGATCCCACTTTTCCCTGTAGCGCGTTTCGCACAAGCCACGCGCTGGCCGTACTGGACCTGGGGCAATCGTGCGTCAATACTGCGCTTGGTGGTGTTCAAGAAGAAACTGCTCGTTGACTTGCCTCGAAGCTGCAACCTAACATATGCGTCCAATGGCAGAACCCCCATCACTCCTCGGGCAAGCCGTCTCCCACTACCGCATTTTGGAAAAGCTGGGCAGTGGTGGCATGGGTGTTGTTTATAAGGCCGAGGACACCAGGCTCGGCCGCCTCGTGGCCCTTAAGTTCCTGCCGGAGGATGTGGCTCACAATCAGCAGTCTCTAGAGCGCTTCAAACGTGAGGCGCGTGCGACATCCGCCCTGAACCATCCCAACATTTGCACGATTTATGACATCGGCGAGCAAGACGGTCAGGCCTTCATCGCCATGGAGTATCTGGATGGCGTTACGCTCAAGTACCTCATCGCTGGCAACTCGCTTGAGTTAGAACGCCTTCTCGATATCTCCATCGAGATTGCCGACGCGTTGGATGCCGCGCACTCCCAAGGCATCGTCCATCGCGACATCAAACCGGCGAACATCTTTGTCACCAAGCGCGGCCACATCAAGATTTTAGATTTCGGCCTTGCCAAAGTACCCACCGCCAAGGCAACTGCCCGCAACGCGGAAACGCTCGAAACAGTCACAGACGACCCCGCGCAACTTACAAGTCCCGGCGCCGCTCTTGGAACGGTCGCCTACATGTCGCCCGAGCAAGTCCGCGCCAAGGACCTCGATGCCCGCACAGACCTTTTTTCCTTCGGTGTCGTCCTTTATGAAATGGCGACTGGGCAACTGCCCTTCCGTGGCGAAAGTTCCGGCGTCATCTTCAGCGCCATTCTCGAAAGAGAGCCAATCAGCCCCGTAAGGCTGAATCCCGACTTGCCCACAAGACTGGAACACATCATCAATCGTGCCCTCGAAAAAGACCGTGACCTGCGGTACCAGGGCGCAGCGGAGATGCGCGCAGAGCTGAAACGCCTCAAGCGTGATACAGACTCGGGCCGATCTGCCGTGATCCCCAATATGGTTTCAGGAGCGGGTATTGACCCACTCGATGTATCGAACACGCAGTCCGCGAAGCCTAGCGTCGGGTTGCCGGGGGTAAAAGAGACAAGAGTGGAAGTTCTTCCCGCGCATCCATCCAGCAGTTCGGTCGTCGCAGCAGCGAAGCAGCACACGGGTGGATTCATCGCCGCAGCAATCGTCATTCTACTGCTCGTGGCCTCCGCCGGGTACGGCGTCTATCATTTTCTTGCGCCACCCCATGCTCCGGTTACACAAGCAAGAATCACTCAAATCAGCCACTGGAACAAGCCGATGGAAACGGCATGCCTTTCGCCGGATGGCCGTACCGTCGCGTTCACCTCGGTCGTTGCGGGGATTCCGCAAGTGTTCGTCATGCTTTCCTCGGGCGGCAAGCCCCTTCAGTTGACCGACGATGAAGGCGACAAGGTTGTCGATAGCTTTTCCTTTGACGGTTCGGAAATCTATTTTAACCGTGTGTTGGGCCGCGATGAAGTATGGGCCATCCCTACGCTCGGGGGAAGCGCGCGCCGCCTGGCCTCCGGCGTATCGCTCGTTCCATCCGCTGACGGGAGTTCGCTCTTCTACTTGAAATCAAACAACCAAGGCATCTTCCGATCGCCGAATTCCGGCCTTGGTGAGGAGCGCGTATACGGATTCGACAGCCCTCAGATTATTCCCTTGTCTATTCTCCCCTTCCCTGACGGCAATGATCTGTTGGTGACTACTTCAATGCCATCCGGCAGCTTATCTTCTGACGAAGTCCATTTATATAAATTGAATCTGTCCACTCGAAAGGCAGCGGAGATGGCTTCTTTATCTGGTAATCCCGAAGACCTGGTTTGGGGAGAGCCTGGAAAGGAGTTGTTGTTCAGCCGGACGGTCAACGGCCTCACCAATCTTTGGACCTACAGTTTGGCGGATCGCTCCTTAACACAAATTACTTTTGGCCCCGGCCCAGACCTCCGGCCAATGCCCTATCAGGCCGGCAAAGGCATTTTGTACGTCAATGGAAAGGGATCCGGATTTCTAACTGCCTATCATGTACGCAGCAAGTCATCCACGGACATCGTATCGGAGAATGCGACGCAACCTACTATTTCTCCAAATGGAAAGCGGGTGACGTACATTAAGATTGTTGGCCAAGATCAGGACGAACTCTGGGTTTCCGATATCGATGGCGGCAATCAAGTGAAGCTAGCTACCTCAGGGACCTTCCTTACGACACTAGAGTGGTCTCCCGATGGTTCACAAATTTCTTTTGCTGATACAAAGGCAGGAGAGAATAGTGCCTTCCTAGTGGGTGCGGACGGCAGCGGATTGCGCCAAATCAGGGGCCTGGAGGGCCTCGTAGGATTCATGATTTGGTCGGCCGACATGAAAACACTTTACATCAGTAGCTCGAAGCAGGCGTCCAAGCCAACAGTGTGGAAGGCTGACGCGGACGGTTCCCATGTGGAACGATTCCTGGACGACTGCTGCTGGGTGATGGATGCTTCTTCGGACGGCAAACGCCTGCTCGGGTTTTGGCCCTCAGGCGACGACCTTGGAATTTACCAAATCTCGGTAAAGGACAAGAAGCGTATTTTGCTAGTTCCTGGCGTCGCCACCTTTGCGACCCACTATTCGCCCGACGGAAATTCCGCCTTGTATGCGCTTGCTTCGCGCGGAGAGGTCACATTTTATCGGCAAGCCTTGCGGAACGACGATCCGGTTGGCAAACCTCAGATCGCCCTCAAACTCCCATTCACTTTCCGATTGTTCTACCAAGGCAACGCCTTTGATTTCTCCCCCGACCTCTCTACGGTGGTCTACGCCCGTCCTGGGGGGCAAGCTGACCTTTATCTCTTGAGCCAGTCACAATAGAGAGGCAAAAAAGCGTGGACGGAATTCCTGCGTCGAGCGCTCCAGTCCTCCCCCTGTGCTAACATGAAAATCGCTCAAGTCAGGGAAGCAATCCATGTCCACGCGCATCCTGGGAATCGAATCCTCCTGCGACGAAACAGCCGCAGCCGTCGTCGCCGATGGCCGCGACATTCTGTCCAGCGTGGTTGCCTCGCAGATGGACATCCATCGCAAATACGGCGGCGTGGTGCCCGAGCTGGCCTCCCGCGAGCATCTGCGCCAGATCGTTCCCGTCGTTCGCGAAGCACTCTCTCAAGCTGGAATTTCCTTGGGAGACATCGACGCCATAGGCGTCACGCAGGGGCCAGGATTGATCGGCTCACTGCTCGTCGGCGTGACATACGGCAAGGTCCTTGCTCTCGAACTCGGCAAACCACTCGTCCCAGTGAATCATCTCGAAGGGCACGTTCATGCGGTGTTCCTGGAGGCGCACCTCGAGGGCCGCACACCGGAACTGCCGGCAGTCTGCCTGATCGTTTCCGGCGGGCACACGTTGCTCTATCACGTGCAAACAGGGATCAATAGCGGCAACGGCTCTGCGCGCAGCTTGCAGTACCGCCGCCTCGGAGGCACTCGCGACGATGCCGCCGGCGAAGCCTATGACAAGGTCGCCAGGCTACTCGCACTCGGTTACCCCGGTGGACCCGTGATCGACCAGCTTGCCGCGCGCGCGGCCACCAACAAGTCTTCCGCAAACTCCAAGGACGGATTGAATTTCGGCCCAGTAAAGATCAAAGGAAACCCTTACGATTTCAGCTTCAGCGGAATCAAGACCGCGGTTTTGTACTATCTCCGCGCCCATCCCGAGTTCAACGCGGAAATCGACGCCCGACGCGAAGCCCTCCAGCAAGGCCGACGCAAAGCCGCCGATTTGCTGCCACTTTGCAGCCCGCAGACACTCTCCTTGATTCGCAATTTTCAATCAGCCGTCGTCAACGATCTCATCACGCGAACGCTCGCGGCCGCAACCGAAACAGGGGCTCGCGCAATTTTAGTGTCAGGCGGCGTAGCCGCCAATTCCGAATTACGAGACACCTTCCAATCCAAATCCACCCCACTAGGCGTGACCGTATTTTTCCCCAGCCGAGCACTCTCCACAGACAACGCCGCCATGATCGCAGCCGCAGCATATCCCCACTTACTAGCCGGTGACATTGCCTCGTCCGATCTGAACGCCGAACCGAATTTGCGAATCGCCTGAGCAACCAGGGCAAAAACACAAATCACTGTCATTCCGAGGCACGCTGCGTGCCGAGGAATCTCTCTTTTCTTGAGTTTCATTCAGAGAGATTCCTCACTTTGTTCGGTTCACCGTGAACGCTCACCGTGAACGGAATGACAACCAAAGGTGCTCTTTCCGCGATTCATAAAGCCGGCCTGTCTCCTTGCGATTATTGACCGTCGCGCATTGGTTTTGTTTTCAAATTTCCAATTTCAAATTTCCAATCCCCGCTCGCATCTTGTGCTACAGTCCCCGTTCCCATGCGCATCGCGATCGACACCGGCGGCACATTTACCGACTGCGTCTTCGTGCGCAGCGGCCGCCTTGAAATCCTGAAGCTCCCTTCCACGCCGCGCAATCCCGCCGACGCCATAGCTCTAGCGCTTGAAAAGATCCTCACCAAGAAAGCGGGAACCGACCCCACCGGACTCGATCTTGTCTGCGGCACAACCGTCGGCACAAACGCACTGCTCGAACGCCGAGGTGGACGCGTCGCTCTCGTGACAACCTCAGGGATCGAGGACGTCCTCGAAATCGGCCGCCAGGCCCGTCCGCGGCTCTACGACCTGTTGGTCAAAAAGGCCGAGCCACTTGTGCCGCAAGCGCGAAGATTTGGGTTGGCCGAACGGATGGACTTCGAGGGAAGTGAATTGTTGTCGCCGGGACGCCGGGAAATTGCGCGCGTCGTGCAGGCCGTTGCCCGCAGCGGTGCAGAGTCCGTGGGCGTGTGCCTGCTATTCTCCTTTGTGAATCCCAAACACGAAAGAGCAATTTCTCGCGCTCTCTCGGCCGCCGGATTCCGAGTATCCGCCTCGCACAAAATTCTGCCGGAATACCGAGAGTTCGAGCGGACATCCACGACGGTCGTCAATGCCTACCTCGTGCCAGTAATGAGCCGCTATCTGGAGGAAATTGAACGCCACGCGATTGCCTGGTCCGCGCGCGGTCGCAAAAGACCTCGCCAGTTCGCCTCCGCGCGAGTTCGCGTCATGCAATCGAACGGCGGCATTCTCTCCGCGCAGGCAGCCGCGCGTGAACCGGTCCGAACGATTCTCTCGGGGCCGGCCGGTGGCGTCCTCGGCGCGCAATACGTCGCCGGGCTAGCCGGTTTCGAACGCATCATCACCTTTGACATGGGCGGCACCTCCACCGATGTCGCGCTAATGCACGCACAGAAGGGAAGTTCCCTCGCGACGACGTCTGAGACCGTCGTGTCGGACCTTCCCGTCGCCGTCCCCATGCTCGATATCCACACCGTAGGCGCAGGCGGGGGCTCACTCGCTCGATTCGACCGCGCTGGGGCCCTCAGAGTCGGCCCAGAGAGCGCCGGCGCCGACCCAGGACCGATCTGCTATGGCCGGGGAGAAAAGCCAACCGTTACGGATGCGAACCTCCTCCTCGGACGAATTCCGAAAACGGGCCTGCTCGGGGGCGCGTTTGAACTTGACGTGGCACGTACGAGGCACCTCATGGACCGTGCCCGCGGTGCCATGCGATCCGTCGAGCAGTTTGCGCAGGGAATTCTGGATGTCGCGAACTCTGTGATGGAGAAAGCGATTCGCGTAATTTCGGTCGAACGCGGCCACGACCCGCGCGATTACACTCTGGTCGCTTTCGGCGGCGCGGGCGCGCTGCACGCATGCGACCTGGCGTCCGCACTAGAAATCCCGCGCGTCGTGGTCCCAAGTTTCCCCGGCGCTCTCTCCGCACTCGGAATCTTGCGTGCCGACGTGGCAAAAGACTTGTCGCGCACAATCCGCCTGGAAATTCGCAGCGCTTCCCAATTTCGCGGCAAACTCCGGCATGAATTCGCGGCATTGGAACGCGAGGGCAGCGTTCAAATGCGCGCCGAAGGATTCGCGCCCGGCTCTGTGCGCATCGATCGCAGGTTGGACATGCGCTATGCCGGCCAATCTTACGAGCTAACAGTGCCGTTAGCCGGGGACTACGTCGCGGCGTTTCATCGCGCGCACGAACAGCGGTACGGCTACTCCGACCAGAGCCGATCCTGCGAAGTGGTCAACATTCGCGCGCGTTTCTCGGCAAGCGTGCCGAAGCCCGGCCTGCCTAAATTGAGGATTGGCGGCTCGAATCCCGAACGCGCGAACGTTGCTACGACTGCTGTCCTATTCTCGGGGCGCAAGTATTCCACCCCGATTTACGATCGCAGCGTCCTGCAGGCAGGAAATCGCATCCCCGGCCCGGCAATCGTGACGGAATACAGCGCGACCACTGCGATCCCGCCACTCTGGGCGGCCCGCGTGGATTCCTACGGAAACCTAATTTTGGAGCCCCGCCCATGAAGGCAGATCCCACACGCCTGGAAATCTTCAAGAATCTCTTTCACTCTGTGGCGGAAGAGATGGGCGCGGCTCTGCGCCGGGCAGCGTTTTCTCCCAACATCAAGGAGCGCCGCGACTATTCCTGCGCAGTGTTTGACGGCGCTGGAGAGGTTCTTGCCATGGGTGACCACATGCCCGTCCACCTGGGATCGATGCCGATGTCAGTCGCCGCCGCGATCGCCGCACTCAAGCTTGGCCCGGGCGATGTTGTGCTGCTGAACGATCCCTACGCCGGGGGAACGCACCTGCCCGACCTAACGATGGTGATGCCTGTTTTCACCCCTAAGGCATCGCGCCCCGCGTTTTACGTGGCCAACCGCGCGCACCACGCCGATATAGGAGGCGCGCACGCTGGTTCCATGGGCCTCGCCCGCGATATCTTTCAGGAAGGCTTGCGCATCCCGCCCGTAAGAATCCTCGAGATTGGCCACATCGCCCGCGATATCATGTCGATCCTCCTTGCCAACGTTCGAACGCCGGGCGAGCGTGAGGGAGACCTGACCGCGCAGATCGCTGCTTGCCGGATCGGGGAACGCCGCCTAATTGGAATGGTCGCCAAGTATGGCAGCGCCGAAGTCCTCGCCTATGGACGTCACCTGCTGGATTACTCGGCCAAAATGATGGCCGGCGCGCTGGCCGCAATCCCCGAAGGCGTCTATCGCGCCGAAGATTTCCTGGATGACGATGGTATTACGAACCAGCCCCAGGGCATCGCGGTAACGATTCGGATTCGCCGCCGCAGGGCGCTAATTGATTTCACCGGGAGCGCGCCGCAATGCGCGGGCAGCGTCAACGCGGTCGCCGCGATCACGCAGTCCGCCGTGTTTTATGTTTTTCGCTGCCTGCTCGACGAACAGGTACCGGCGACCTCGGGTCTGATGAGACCGATTCGCGTGATTGCGCCGGCGGGTACGATTGTGAACGCCCGGCTGCCCGCCGCGGTGGCCGGAGGGAATGTGGAAACCTCGCAGCGTATTGTGGACACGCTGCTTCGAGCCCTCGCACGCGCAATTCCCCTGCGGATTCCTGCCGCGAGCCAGGGCACGATGAACAATCTCACCTTTGGAGGCGCGGACGCGCGGCACAACGGCGTCCCGTTTGCCTACTACGAAACGATTGCCGGCGGCGCCGGCGCAGGGCGAGGCTGCCACGGAAGGAATGCCACGCACAGCCACATGACGAATACGCTCAACACGCCGGTCGAAGTCCTCGAACATGTATACCCCGTTCGTGTGCACCGCTATGCGGTGCGCCGCGCGTCCGGAGGCGGCGGAAGATTTCGTGGCGGAGACGGAATCATCCGCGAGATTGAATTGCTTTCCGGCGCACAAGTTGCCGTGCTCTCGGATCGAAGAAAATTCCCGCCCTACGGATTGTCCGGAGGTTCGCCGGGAGCGGTAGGGAAGATTGAAATTGTTGCAGGTGGACGGGTCAAGCGCCTGCCCTCGAAATGCAGCTTCTATGTGGCTGCAGGCACGATCGTGCGAATCGAATCGCCAGGGGGAGGCGGCTGGGGCAAGTCAGAAGGGCGAACCCGAGGAGGCAAAAAAGAAAAAAGCCTCAAAGCGATCTCGCCTTGAGGCTTTTCACAAAAGGATCTGGGAACCTAGAACTCTACGCTTTCGGGTTTTTCGAGTGGCGAAGGCATTTGCAGCCGGGCCTTCGCGAGAGACTTGATCAGGGCGTCTTCCATTGTTTCCGGGGAGGTGTTTCGCGCGGTGGCGAGTTCGCTGACGAGGAGGAACTTGGCTCGCTCCAGCATTTTCTTTTCGCGGAAGGAAAGCGGCTTGGTCCTGCTAAGTGAGACCAGACTCTTCAGTACCGCGGCTACTTCGATCAGTGCGCCGGTCCGCATCCTTTCCGAATTTTCCTTGAACCGATGCTTCCAATCGTGATGTGAATTCGGTTTTCCCTTTTCCAGGAAACCCAGAACTTTGAGTGTTTCTCCGTTTCGAATTACGGGCCGCAAGCCGACGGAGATGGCGTTCGTTGCGGGAACCATAACTTTCAACCCACTCGCGTAAATCTTAAGCATGTAATACTTTTCCGTGCGTCCGTTCAGAACCCCAAAATTGATCTGTTCGATGATCCCAACCCCGTGGTTGGGATAGACGACCTTGTCCCCTATCTTGTAATCCATGGTTGGAAAACCCCCTAAGGAGAAGCTAACCCAGTCTGTGGGAAAGTGGCCTCAAAGTCAACATATTTCTCCTAGAATCAGCAAGTTAACGCGAATTTTAATTGTGGATTGGCATTCGAATTGCTCATTTATTTTACAATTCTTTTACAGAATGTTAGTCCTGGAGCAAGCTTCGCCGCGCATCCCCAAGCCGCACGCTCTTGGTTTGAGCTAGAATATCCACTCATGTTGATTCTGGCGATTGACACCAGCACCCGGGCGGGAAGCATTGCATTGCTTAGAGATAGGCAGGTTTTGGCGGAGATTGCCGCACGTGAAGATACGCCTTATTCGACACGGCTTTTTCGCGACCTGGAATTGCTGCAATCCAGGGCACAATTTCGGATGGTTCAGGTAGATATTTTTGCGGTCGCGGCTGGACCAGGGTCCTTCACCGGGCTGCGTGTGGGTCTCACCGCGGTAAAAGGCTGGGCGGAGGTACACCGGAAGCCGATTGCCGCGATCAGCGGGCTGGAGGCAATTGCGGCCCAGGGAAACGTAAACGACGAGTTAGTCAGCCCGTTCCTGGACGCCCGCAGAGGCCACGTTTTTGGTTCCACGTACCGCCGCAGCCTTGGCCAGCCGAGCGTCTTGCAGCTTGTGGGCGACGAAGCGATCCTCTCCGTCGAGGAATTCCTCACCCAGGTGAGGAGGAATTGCGGGGCGCGGCAGGCCGTCTTGGTATCCGCCACGCCTGATGTGCTCCCACCCGATCTGGTCGAATCCATTCTCCCCGGCGCGCGAATCGAACAAGTCTCCGCGAGTCTGGCGCCCACAATCGGCCGTCTAGGATTTGACCGCGCAAATCGTGGCGACCTTGTGGATTCACTGGGACTCGACGCAAACTACATTCGCCGCTCCGATGCGGAAGTAGCGCGGACGGGCGCATGATGGCCGCCAGCAGCAAGACCTCACAAAGCGCTTCGGCAATTGCGATTCGCAGGCTGGCGACATCTGACGTCCCCGCCGTATTGGCAATCCTCCAAGAAAGTCCTGAAGCGGCGCCCTGGTCTCCGGACAGCCTGCGGCAATTGGCATCTGTCGAGCAACCCGCCTGGGTTGCAGATCTGGAGGGAGTCCCTGTCGGTTTCCTAATTGGCCGCATCGCCGCAGACGAATTTGAAATTCTGAACATAGCGGTTTCCCGCGCACATCGCCGGAGCGGCATCGGATCGAGATTGCTGGAATCCGCGCTGGAATTTTCGCGCGTCGCAGGTTGCGCGCGCGCGTATTTGGAGGTGCGTGTCTCGAATGCGCCGGCAATCACGTTGTATACGCGCTATCGATTCACCGAATCAGGGCGCCGTGTCCGGTATTATCGGGACCCCGTAGAAGATGCTCTAGTGCTTTCCCTGAACCTCAGCGGAATCCACTAAGAATTTGTGCGGGCTCACGACCACCGGCCCAAATTCAAAATCCGCACCCTTCACAAAAAACGTGAAGGGCTGTAGCGCCCGAAAATTCAGATCGCCACAAGGACTGCGCCACCCAAAACGATCTTGTGTTGCCGCAGGGACGCTCGTCAGGGCGCAAGGCACGCGTGAACGGCGTCGATGCTGCGCTTATACTGCAGCTGGAGAACCGCAGCGGCACGCGCGAAATCGCCGGCGACATCGTTCTGTTGCTTGACGCGCTCGGTGCTTTCGTAGGAAAGGCGGGCGCTGTACCAAGCGTCTCGAACAAACACAGCGGCATTCACGGCAGGGCCGGTGTAGTGTTCGTACTTGGTGAGTTTGAACGCGAAATTGCCCGTTTCCTCCAGTGCCTTCTCAGCGAGGATGGACAGCGCATCCAAACCGGGTGTGTCAAGGTCGTCGCCGCTGAACGCCTCTTTAAACTCGGGGTCCTTGAGAGCGTCGCGGATGTCCTGATTCCTTTTCGCGGCGACGCGAAACTCGTGTTGCATGGTGTTGTGCGCGAGGTACCAAACTTCTTCGGCATCCGATGCTTTTTCGGCGATTTCCTTTGCCAGGAGCGTTCCGATCTTCGGTGCGAGCTCACCCGCGGCGGCATCGAATTGAGCGGCATATTTCATTCGGGTGGAAAACTTTCTGGATTTGGCCGCCTTTTTTGCCAGGAAAGCCACTTGTGCATCCAGCTTGGAAACGGAATCGCGCACGGGTTCGACGTCTTCCGCGTACGCACCGACGACGAAACTGACGCTGGCGAGCACCGCCTGTTTTTGGGCTTCTCCATTGAGTTTTTCCCATTCGGCGCGCTCTGCCTGATTCATTTCATTGGTTGCCAGTTGTCTTTGGATGGCCGTTCGGTCCAGGTCAGCCTGGCGTTTCGCCGCTTGGCAATCTCCATTGTTTTGCGGCATGCTTTCTTGCGCCGAAATGGCTCTCGCAAGTTCATCATTAAATCTGTTCACCGCATCTATGTATCGCTGTTTCCCGGCTTCGAGCTCCGTCTGCTCCTCACTGCAACCCTTCCACTCGGGGGTGTCCCTCGGAACGGCGTTGCATTTGGAGTTGTGATCCCCCGCCCTCTTGACTAATTCGCCCCTTTGCGCAACGAGCGATTCTCTTGTTTGCGTGAGCTTCTGGTGCAGCTGCGCCGGCAGGCTGTTTGGAATGTCCGCGAGTTTGGGGACTTGCGCCAGAAGGATGGAGGGAAGTAGCGCCGACCCGAGAACCAGCAACGCCATGGTGCAGAACCGCCGCAGGGGGTTTCGGCCCGCTGTCATCAGGCAGGTTAATTCATTCCATGGATCCTTCTCGAACTGCGAGAGTGCGGTTAAGAGGAGCGGGAATTCCCCGTGAGTTTGCCTTGGATCACTCACGGGGCGGTGGAGGAACCAGCCTTCGGCGTTGTCTTCGGCGCCGTCTTGTCTTTTCCCTTGTCCGGCGTAGACTCTTCCTCCATGGAGACGACAAACTTATCGATCTCTTGCTGCTTTAACTGCATCTCCCCACGAATCGGGGACATATCCTGCTTGATTTTGGCCGCTTCCATGATCAAAGCCTGATTCGGCGTCTGACTCTTGGCCTGCTCGGCACGGATTTCCGTCAGCCGCGAATCCAGTTTGTTCATCCGGTTTTGCAGTTTCTCTTTTTCGGCAGCCATAGTTTTGTACCGATCCATGTTCTGGATTTTCTCCAGAACGGGAGCGGAAGCTGGGGTGCCGGCCACAACCGGCATGGGTGCGGCAACTCCGCCAGCGGTGTCGAATGGATGCCGCGCTGCTTCTGACGCACCCGGATCGACTGCGATTTGGTTCGCGACACTGCCCTGTCCCGCAGCCTGACGCAATTGATCGAGGGCTGTAGTTGCGGAATTTGGAGCTTGGGGCGTTCCGCCCGCGCCTGGCGAGGAGCCGCCCGCGTTGGCATTCGCCGGAACGCATGTTGTGTTGAAGGTGCAGGTGGTTGCGGCCTGGTTTGGCTGGGGACTATTGGCGGCAGCAGCCACGGCTGAGTCGACTTGCGCCGCGAATTGCTTCTTATCTTCCGTAAGTGTCGCCAATTCCGCGGTCAGGTTCTTGTCCTGCAGCACACATTCGTTAAACAGCGTGGTATTTGGCTGAACCCGGCCACACATGGAATTAAAGGTGTCCACCTTCTGGTTGTGGATATTCAATCGATCCAGAAGTTTCGCGCGACCGGCCGTCAGCCTCTCAAGCACCGAAGGTGGCAGCGTCGCGGGAATTTTGGCAAGCGATACATCCTGGCCCTGGACAACCGGACCAAGCGAGAGCGCGATCAGGATGCCAAGCGCGAGAGTTCCTGGGAGCCGCCTAGCCGCCGGATTCTTGAATCGAAGCAAGCCCGAGATCACCACATTAAGCTCGCAGTCATGCGCTGAGGCGTCCCGCTGATCTGCACTTGCGCGAGGGCTTGAATGATTGGGGAGGAGTTGCGCAACTTGTTGGTTTTCGCCTTATCCTGATGAAAGCAAACCTCGGCAACCACCGCCGTGACGACCGCTGCGGCAGCGCTAACGATCCCAATCTGCTTCACTTCAGTCATCTGCGGGGGCGCCACGTACCCAGTGTCCAAATGGTTTCGCCACGCTAAATGAAATTGGTATGCCTGGGTGGCGCTACCGGCAACTAAGAGGCTCGCAGCCGTCGCTGTTATGACCTTGGTAGACTTCTTACTATTTTTTTCGCGGAAAGCAAGTGCTCCTAAAAGCCCCACCCCTACCCCGCCGGCCGCGCCAGCGGGCGCGAAGTACTGGCCCTGCGGATTCTGGTAGAAACCCCCGCCCACTCCGCCCAAGATTCCAGGTCCAGCAATGATGGCAAAGGTGGATAGGGGGCCGGAGGAAGAAGAAGATGAGGACGACCCTGCGGATCCATGACCGCAATTCACCTTAGCGGTGGCGCAGGCATCCGGAGCATTGATTTCACCGTTTAATTGAGCGTGGGCCGGAACTGCAAGTAGAATGCCGAGAAATAACCAGATCAAAGATCCTTTCATTGCGAACTCCTTCTCGACCGGGATTGAGCCAGTCGCCCTCATAGATTAAATTGCTTTAACATTTTAGTTAAGCACGCGGAGTTCCGAAGGGCCGTCCGTCCAAGTGCTTGACAGAGCGGGTGGTAAGTAACTTCTTCAGGGATTGTGGCGTTCGCGGTTGAGACACAACGGTAAGAAGGTTACCGATGCTCTGGTAGAGTACCCAACATCTATTGAGCTAGCGGGGACGGAAGGCCCGGCCTCAGTTTTGTTCTTTCCTCGCGACGTAGCCGATCCCTCTCGCTCTCTTGTAAAGGTCGGGGTTTTGGCTTCACTTGCGCTTATCCGACAACCCCAGGAATCAATCCCCGTTCATTCATCAAGAAAAACACGCACCCGTGCAAACGGCGCAAGAATGCGGTACCCGAAATATCAGAATCACCGGAGATTTGCCCTTCGTCCACCTAAAACAGACTTCCCGCATTTTGATGCGTGGCGCGTCGAGCGTATGGGCTCATCACTGGACGTACATCTTTTCCAATACGAGGGTTGAATCGACAAGGCCGATCTCGACGCGGCGATTGGCGGCCCGGGCCTGCGGGGTGTCGCCGTGAACGCGCGGGTTGGATTTGCCAAAACCTTGTGTGGTGGTGATTTTCGGAATTCCTGCCTTGAGCAGGAAGTCGCGCACGGCCTGGGCGCGGCGCTTGGAGAGCTTCAGATTATAGGCCTGCGTGCCGACGTCATCGGTGTAACCGTAAACGGAAATCGAATAACCTTTGAGCGCCATCATAACGCCGGCAGTGCGGTTCAGTATGTCGCGGTATTCAGGTTTAATTTCAGACTTGTTAAAGTCGAAGCGGATGGATTTTTCGCCTAAGGTCATGATCAGGCCCAGTCCGTTGCGGCGCGTTTCCGCAATGTCCCCGAGGACCTGCTGGAGCCGCGCGAGTTCGGCTTCGCGCTGCTTGCGATATTCCTCGGCTTTCTGCTCGGCTTCGGTGGCCTTCTGTTGGGCCTCAGCCGCCTTCTGGAGGGCCGATTGCTCCTGCGCGGCGGACTTGGCTTGCGCCTGGTTCGCCTGGTCGCGCTGCTGGGCCGCGGCCTGGGCGCTTGCCGCCGCCTGTGAAGCTTGCTGAGCGCTGGTTTGCGATTGCTGCTCCACGCGCTGGACCTCGCGGCGGAGCTGCTCCGTCTGCTGGTTGAGCCCGGCCACACGCCGCTGCAGGCGTCTGTAGGATCTCAGAAAGAAGTAACCAGAAACCAGGACCAGCGCGACCGCAATCGCTCCGAGAATCGCTCCTAATTTGCCGGAACCTTTGGCAGACGAGTGGCCTGGCCCCTGTCCATCCGGCTCCGCGGTACCGTTGAAAAGACCCATAAACCCTACGAATTAACTGGAATTCCCGATTTGGATCCCTTGTTTGTCCATCGTATGCTGCTCGTGCCCTCGACACAACGGATTTGCCGCCAGGGCAGGCCAAGAAGTAACTGGATCGGGGAAAAAGCGGGCCGGCTGGTCGATCAGGGTATTAACGGACGGGCACACAATACCGCCGACCCTCATCACGGGATTGGCTTTTCTATTTCTGAGCACTCTACCGGACAGACTCGACCAGTTCCCATATTCGCGCGAGATGATGATCGTCGTGTTCGGCAACAAAATACAAATGGTCAATGAGTCGCATCGGAGTCTTTAAACGCGGGTGGGGAATGGATCGGGCAAAAAGTGATGCGTTCAACTCGTCCACGCGATTCAGCAGTCTTCCTCTTGCGGCACGGAATTCAGTCAGAATGTGTTCCAGTGGGCGCGCGTTGTGGTTTGCCTCGTGTGTTTTTCGATTCGTCAAGTCTGCCACGGTGAGTTGGTCGCTCGCCGCCAAGTAATCGTCCACTCGCGCCAGCCACAGAGGTTCGAGGTCCAGCAAGTGACCGGCGTGTTCCTGAGCCGACCACTTTTCTTGCGCTTTGCCGATCAAGATTTTGTGGGGATGGCCACGAAGCGCTTCTTCAAGTCTGGCCGGAGTGCCGCGCAGACGTGCTCGCAGATTCGGAAGCAGTTCCACTGGAAACGAAAACTCGAACTTTCGTTCAAACCAAATTGGCACCTGACTCATGGATTCCGCCGATCACCGCGAAAGCGTTTTGATAGGGTCGCGCCTGTCACAAGTGCCCCTCATTCGCTCCCCCAAGGCCATCCTCCACCCGGGAGCCCGAGGGCCGCGTAGAGATCTCTCAATCCCGACGCAACGACCCCCCCGCCCATTGCGCTCACAACGATGCGCATCCATTCGGGGATCGCGGCAGGCTCAATAGTAAGACCGGTTGGGCTTCCCCACCAGGAATTGAGTGTGGGAGCGAGGCTGGCTAACATTGCCCCATACATGATTCCCATAACGGCGTGCGTGACGCGCTCTCCTGCGTAAACATCTCCAAGGTCCTTTCGAACGGCGATTTCGACGACAAAATCCCAAAGAGTCAGAATAATTTCGGCGGCGATCATTCCGAGGAGGATGAGCGTCCATGCGCCCCTCCAGGCCAACCACGGCAGGGTGCAGAACAGAACACCGTAGAAGAAATCCCGAGCGGCGTGCAAGGCCAACTCTGGCGCGGCTCGCCGACCGCGTGCGGGAAGCCGAGCCTTCCATTCGTGGTAAAAGAGCGTATCGAAGGCTCCAATGAGTCCCTGGAATCCTAGCAAATAGAGTGCGATTTTCACGGTATCAAATTCTCCCGTCACAATCGGCGACTGGCAAACCCATTCGCGCTTTTTCGTTTACGAAGGCTCAATTTTGGACGATACCGCTTTTGCACGTCAACGCCGAGTCTCACCCGGCTTGACAGATATTCCTATATGAGAATATAATGTGAGCATGGCGAGAGCAGCAACCACCACCGATGTCTTCAACGCAATCGGGGAGCCGCGGCGTCGAGAGATCATCGGCCTTCTCAACGACGGTCAGGAATGGGCGGTCAGCGATGTCGTTGCGCGAGTGAGGATCGCGCAGCCGGCGGTATCCAAGCATCTCGGCGTACTACGCAGGGTCGGCGTTGTGACGGTTGTAAAGCGCGGTCAGCACAGGCTGTACCGGCTGCGCGCGGCACAACTGAAACCCGTTCATGATTGGGTGAAGACCTATGAGCGTTATTGGACCCATCAACTCAGCCGCATTAAGCAACGGGCCGAGCAGAAGGCAATGGATCGAATTGCGCGCGAAAACCAACCGCCAGACCCAAAGAGCTGAGACAGGAGGCACAATGGCTGCAACGAATACGGAACAGACGGTTCACGCACTAGAGATCGTGAAAGAAGAAGAGATCGCGGGGCCGATCGGCGTGGTCTTTGAGACCGTACTCGAACAGATGGGGCCAGAGAATGAGGCGCCAGGGACGGGGCTCATGCCGATGAAGCTTGAAGCGTGGCCAGGAGGCCGATGGTATCGCGATCTCGGAAACGACGCGGGACACTTCTGGGGCAACGTACAGGCCATCAAGCCGCCAACACTGCTCGAGATCTGCGGACCTTTATTTATGTCGTATCCCGCCATCTCGAACGTGCGGTACAGGCTCACTGAACAGAACGGGATTACGCGCCTGAAGTTCACGCACCGAGCAATGGGGCAGATTTCTCACGATGCTCAGATCGAACGGGGCTGGGACGGTCTGCTGGCGAGGATTCGATCTGCCGCTCAGGACCACAGCCACTTACGATGACCATAAATAGGAGACGATGATGACGGGACACACTGCAGTTTTACGGAATACGAAAAATCTCTTTGAAGCGGCGAGGGTGGATGAAGTGAAGGAGCGCATGGCCCGGTTGCGGCCGGATAGCGAGCGGCAGTGGGGCAAGATGAATCCAGCGCAGGCGCTGGCGCATTGCTCCGCGGCGATGGAGATGGCGATGGGGAAAATATGTCCGCCGCGAATCTTGATTGGCCGACTGCTGGGGCCGATTGCGAAGAAGTCGGTGATCGTGAACGGGACACCGATACGCCGCAATGCGAAGACCGACAAGAGCGTGCTGGTGACGGATGAACGGGATTTCGTGGTGGAGAGGCAACGGCTGCATGAATCGATAGACCGCTTTGCAACGGGCGGGCCGGGGATATGCTCGAAGCACCCGCACTTCTTTTTCGGGCCGCTGACTCCGGTGGAATGGGCGGTATTGATGTATCAGCATCTGGATCATCATCTGCGGCAGTTTGGAACTTAGTGCCGCCGAAGATTCAGTTCGCGGCGGGTTGGGGTCGGGGCTTTCAGTTTCCTATGCCCAAGAGATTGGGCGTTGTTAGGAACGCACTACTTCAAAACCGCTTGGCACGGCTTTTGCATTGTGATAGGTTGTTTTTATGATGTAACACACCATTCACAATTCGACTTAGTCAGGAGGCGCGCGATGCCCACATTGTCCCGGGAAATACGCGAGCAACTGTTGACATATGATGAGGAGTTTCAGAAACTGGCCCAAAAGCACTCAGAATACGAAGCGCAGTTAAAGCAACTCTCCCAAGCAGCCTACCTGAATCTGGAAGACCTGCAGCAGCAAATTACCCTCAAAAAATTGAAACTGAGCGTCAAGGACGCGATGGAGCGGCATATCGCTCAACGTCTACGCGCCGCGCCCAACCGGTAGGCGCGTCGGCGAATTGGCAAACTGAGATAGAATGTCGGCGGACGCAGGATGAGTGTTGTTTTTTTGGCGCTGACTCAGTTTGAAAAGAAACGTGCCCACTCCGTCCCGGAAAACACGGGACGGAGAGTCCTCTACAAAACCGTCCTTGATTGTGGTAGTTGATCTTGTAGAGGCCGTTCACGGTGAACGCTCACGGTGAACCGCCCGTTTTTGGGGGGGCAGGGGTTCGTGCACCCCAGAAATAAACTGAATCACTACCGATTTCCTGTTAAGGATTCTCATGGTCAAGGACGGCTACAAATTCGCCGCGGCGCCGTTGGTGTTTGGATTGCTGGCTCTGGCATTTCAATGGAATTGGCTGGGCGCCGTACTACTCGTGCTGGGCACGTTTGTTCTGTTCTTTTTTCGTGATCCCGAGAGAACGCCTCCGTCCGATCCCGACGTGATTGTTTCTCCGGCCGACGGGCGCGTGATGGAAATTGTCGAGGAATCGCGCGGCGATAACCCCGGCCGCAGAATCAGCGTCTTTCTCTCCATATTCGATGTTCACGTAAACCGTTCGCCGGTGGCGGGCCGCATCGCAGCCATGGAGTATCGCAAAGGCAGTTTCAACGCGGCCATGCGCGGGCGAGCGTCGGAAGAAAACGAACAGAATGTAATTCACGTTTCCAGCGAGCGCGGGGAAATCGTGTTTAAGCAGATCGCCGGCTGGGTGGCGCGGCGCATATTGTGTTGGAAGGCGGTGGGGGATTCCGTGACTCGGGGCGAGCGAGTAGGTATGATACGTTTTGGTTCGCGCGTGGATATCTGGCTGCCGGATCGCGTGGAAATTCTGGTGCGTCCCGGCCAGCACGTGGCGGGGGGATCGAGCGTCCTGGCCCGGTGGCGATGAGTAACTTCGAACAGCACGAACTCGGCTTCCCCGGTTCCCGCGCAGCCAATCTGCGTTTGCGCCGCGGAATATATCTCCTGCCCAGCCTTCTTACTGTTGCCAACATGGTGTGCGGTTTCTACGCTGTCATGTCCACTCTGAAAGGCGAACTTTCCGATTTGGATAACGCCGCCAAGGCCATCGGATTCGCCATCGTGTTCGACTCCTTCGACGGCTTTGTAGCTCGCGCCACTGGCACAAGCAGCGAATTCGGTAAACAGTTCGATTCGCTTGCGGACATGGTGAGTTTTGGGATTGCCCCGGCGGTCCTGGCATTCACGTGGGGCGTCCGCGGCATCCTGCAAAGCGACGTAGTTGATATTCGGCGCATTCATGAGATCGGCTGGTGGGTCGGACTGGCATTCGCGGTCTGCTGTGCCTGGCGGCTTGCCAGATTCAACATTCAAGGAATGGCTCCGGGAGGAGGCTCGCGGTACTTCGTCGGATTGCCGTGCCCCGCGGCCGCCGGCCTCATTGCGGCTTGCGTTCACGCGCTTAAGATTCCCATCGAGGACTGGCGCTGGTCGATTGTGTGGATGGGCGTGGTGGCTGGCGCGGCAGGTCTGATGGCAAGCACCGTGCGCTTTCGAAGCTTCAAGGACATACCCTGGGCACGCAGGCAGCCTTCCGTGCTGATTGTTCCGATTGCTGTACTGGTGCCGCTAATCTTCTATTTTTCTGAAGTCACGCTGATGTTGATCGCGACGTGCTATGTTGCCATTGGCGTTGCGCTGCATATCCTGCGTGTCGCCCGTCATCATCTCGGTTCCCATCCCGCCTGAGACATGAATCCCTCCCCTGATGCAGTGCGTGTGGCTATTGCGGGTGCGGCATCCCTGCGCGGCAAGGAACTTAAACTATTACTTGAAGAATCGAATTTTCCGGCCGGTGAAATTCGCTTGCTCGATGAAGAAATTGTCGCCGGCACGCTGACCGAGGCGGGCGGCGGACCGGCCGTTATCGAGACAGTGGACGAAGACAGTTTCGAATGCGTGCGCTTCGCCTTCTTTACCGGTTCGCCGGGGTTTTCGGCCCGGCATGGGAGTGAGGCGCGCCGCGCTGGAGCGACGGTGATCGATTTGAGCGGCGGCTTGGGCGTGGAATTCGGAGCGCGCCTTTGGATTCCGGCGCTGGACAGTGTATTGCCTTCGGCGGATGCGAAAGTAGTGCCGGGCGAACCACGAAGCCTGTTCCTGGCGCCGTCGGCCCCCGCAGACGTTGCAATTTCCATTTCCGCTGCGTTGGCCCCGGTGGGACTCACCCGGCTCGTCCTGACGTTCTTCCAGCCCGTTTCTGAGCGCGGAAGGGAAGGTGTCGAGGAGTTGGAAAGTCAGGTCGTGAAGCTACTTTCGTTCGAACCAATTCCCCAGAGCGTTTTCGACATCCAGGTGGGATTCAACATGCTGTCCGCCTATGGTGAGGAGAGCAGCGAGAAGCTTGGAGATGTTCGCGCGGGAATTGTGAAAGAAGTTCGAAACTATATTGGCAGCCGCGTTGCCATGCCGGCCATCGCTCTGGTGCAGGCTCCGGTATTCTATTCACACGCTTTCACGGCCTATGCGGAGTTTAAGGCCCCTCCTGCCGTGGACGATTTGGTGGCGCAACTGAAAAACGCGGGATTGAAGGTGGCTACTGCGGACGATCCTGCGCCGACAAACGTCAATGTGGCGGGCGAAGCCCGACCCATTGTCGGGCAACCAGAGCCCGATCCAGGCATCGAAACCGGAGTCTGGCTGTGGGGCGCCGCGGACAATTTGCGAGTGCCGGCGGCGACTGCCGTCGCTATCGCGGAGAAACTCCTTGCATCGTAAACAACAAGGTCGGGTTAGCCACGGGGGCACTGCGGTGCGCTGGCGCAGCCAAAGTGAGCTTCAGCGGCTAAAGAGGCTGCGGAAAAAATCCTTTTATTGTCATTCTGAGCGGAGCGAAGAATCCCTGCTGATTCAAAACAAAAGCTTCAGAGAGATTCCTCGCGCAAAATCAGCGCTCAGAATGACAGGTTTTTGCCCTTTTCCGCAGCCTGTAACGCCGTTTCCAGAAAGTATCGTTACGGCCGGGCTGATGGTTCGGCTACGCTCACCACGAGAGCCCGGCCCTTCTACAAGGTCGAGATTCGGCGCGCGTGGCAACAATTCGAGGATTACTCGCACAGAGCGCGCAGAGAAATGCGTTGTCAGAGATCTATTGAATCGTTGTGGCGGATACTTTGACGCCAGTTTCTGTTGGCTTCCTCTGTCCCTGTGTATCTCTGTGGCGATGTTTCTGTCTGCTTGTGGATATCATGTCGGAGGCACTTCCTCACGGCTGCCTCCTGGGCTTAAAGTTATCGCCGTGCCTGCGCTTGAGAATCGAACGAACCAGTATCGGGTCGAGCAGCGCATGACCCAAGCAGTGGTTCGCGAATTCCTGGAGCGGACCAAGTACCGCATCGTTTCGACGGAAGAGTCGGCGGATGCCGTGCTGCATGGCGAGATTTTGAGCGTCGAATCGAGCCCCGTGGTTTTCGACACTACACCGGTGCCGAGTGCCCCGACGAATCCGACCGCAACGACCACGACCGCCCGAGCTACCACGATGCTCGTTTCCATGCGACTTAAAGTATTACTTGAAGAGCGAGAGACGAAGAAAATCCTCTATAAGAACGACAATTATCTTTTCCGCGAGGTTTACGAAATCTCAACTAATCCTTCAACCTTTTTTGACGAACAGGGCCCGGCGATGGAGCGCATGGCTAAAGACTTTGCGTCACGCCTGGTGGCGGACGTGGTGGAGAATTTCTGATGGCCAGCGTCACGCCGGAGCAGCTTCTCGGGCGTCTAGCAAAAGGGAAACCTGTCGCCGGAATTCTTCTGCTGGGCGATGAATCCTACCTGCGCGAAATATGCCGGCGAAAAATCTCGGATGCTTACGTGCCGAACGAAGTCCGCGATTGGGGAATCACGCGATTTTCCGCAGATGACGACTCGATCTCCACGATTCTCGGCCAGGCGCAGACGCTTCCGATGCTGGCGCCGCAGCAGGTTATTTTCGTCAGGGACGTCGAGGCATGGGAGCGGCTGGGCGACGATTCGCGCGATGCGCTGGTGAAACAGCTCTCGGCATACCTGGAAAATCCAGCTCCCTTTTCCATTCTGGTGTTCGAGGCTACCGCGCTCGATCAGCGGATGCGGCTGGCGAAAATGTTTGCGGAGAAAACCGTAGTCGTGGCCGTCGAGCTTTCCGAGAATCCCGAGGAGCGATTGAAACTCGCCGGACCGCTGGCTTTCGAGATGGCGCGCGAATTGGGAGTCGAGATGGATCGCGACGCCGGGGAAGAGCTGGCCGAGATTCTCAATGGAGAATTGGCCGCTATGCACACGGATCTCGAAAAACTGGCGGCTTATGTGGGCGAGCGCCGGCGCATTACACGCGCGGACGTCGAACTATTGGTTGTGTCGGCGCGTAAATATTCGGTGTGGGAGTTGACGGACATGCTGGCCTCGCGGCAACCTGCGGTCGCTTTGGAATTCCTGGACAGCCTGCTGCGGGAAGGCGAGCAGGCGCCAGCGCTGCTCGGCGCCCTGGCATGGATGTACCGAAAGTTGCTCGAGGCGCAGGAATTGCCCGCGGGCATTCAAGATTGGCAGGCCGCCAGCCGTCTTCACATGCAGAAGAAAACGGCCGAGATGGCGGTGCTGCAATCGCGAAAATTCCCCAAGGCGCAACTCACCACGGGATTGGCGGCGCTGTACGAAGCGGATAGCCGCTTGAAATCGGGCGGGACTAGCCAGCGCGCGGTGATGGAATTTCTGGTGGCACAGCTTGCGTCCTCGAACACAGTATAGTTCCAGTGGACGAAAAGAAAACGCCCGGGAGGTGTCTCCCCCAGGCGGTTCTGTGATACTTCGGCAAGCCTCGGCTAGGCCTTGGCCGTCGCGCGCAACCCGTTGATCGCGATTGTCAACCGTGATTTGTAACGGTTGCCCGTGTTTTCCTCGAGCACACCCTTGCTGATCGCGCGGTCGATGGCGGACAGAGTCGGCTGAAGCAGAGATCCAGCCGCACTGCCGTCTTTCGCGGCGATCGCCGTTCGCAGGCGCTTCATGATGGTTCGCACGCGAGTGCGATTTGCGCGGTTGATTTCCGCGCGCACGTGGGACTGCTTGGCGCGCTTCAATACTGATTTTTTGCGCTTCTTTACCTTTGTTGCCGCTCCTTGCGCCATTCAGTTCTCCTCTTGTAATTACATCTCTGGAACAACACTATCGGAGGCGGATTCCATTGTCAACGAACGGGGCAAGCAGTAGCGAGGCGGTTAGCGGCGCCACGGTCAACGATCAATCAGTGGCGCGACCGTTAGGGAGCGCGAATCCCTCCCCGAGTCCAGTAGCGCCACCGTGACCGATCACATGACCATCGGGTCCATGGAACGCGCTCCCTAACGGTCGCGCTACTGATCTTCCAGTCTGGACAACTCATCACCCTGGCGGGTGGACCAGGTTCAGCTCATTCTTTCCACATGAAGGTGCATGTCGACGAGAGCGTACTTTTTCTGTAACTTATCGGATTGTATGAGAATGAGGGCGCCCCACGCGTCGGTGTTACGCGTGGAGGTTTGAATCTTGCGGTCACGATCGATACATTCGGCGGATAAATTCTGGGGACAACACGACCAAAACACCCACACGTAACAGCGACGTGTGGGGCACCCAATTCATCTCCCACCCACCGACCGGTCAACCCAATTCATCTCCCACCTACCGTCCGGTCCGCCCGGGCAAACGGCAGTCAGAGAGTCTTGCCATGGAGAGCAACTATTAAGTTGCGTATAGAAATATAAATATGATAATATGCAACTGAGAGGTTGCTTCCGATGAGTAACCAAATTGAGAAGCGCATTGAACTTGCGGCACCGGTATCGCGGGTGTGGCGCGCGCTGACGGATTACCGTGAGTTTGGCGAGTGGTTTCGCGTGAAACTGGACGGGCCGTTCGTAGCGGGTCAGGTCTCGCGCGGCCACATTACTTACCCGGGGTACGAGCACGTCAAATGGGAGGCCGTCGTACAGAAAATGGAGCCTGAACGGCTCTTTTCCTTCACCTGGCATCCTTATGGCGTCGATCCCAAGAGAGATTACTCGAAGGAGACGCCCACACTTGTCGAATTCAGACTGGAGAAGACCGCGACGGGCACATTGCTCTTGCTCACGGAGTCCGGCTTCGACAAAGTTCCCACCGACCGGCGCGCCGAAGCATTTCGCATGAATGACGGCGGTTGGACAGAGCAAATAAAAAACATCGAGAAGCATGTCGCACATAGGTCGTAGCAGTGTGGCGGCCAAAAGGCAGGCTCGCGCACATGTATTTGCCGCGCTGGGCGATGTGACGCGGCTATCGTTGGTTGCGAAGCTTTGTGGCGGGCAGGCCTATTCGATCTCTCAGCTGAGGCAGGGTTCCAAGCTGACCCGGCAGGCGATCACGAAACATCTTCGTGTGCTGGAGAGCCTGGGAATCGTGCATAGCATCCGAACGGGTCGCGAGAGCCTCTTCGAATTCGATCCGCAGCCGATTAAGGGAATTAAGGAATATCTCGATTTCGTCTCCGAGCAGTGGGATCAGGCGCTGTCCAGGCTGAAATCGTTTGTCGAAGACTGAGTGCCTGGGGTGAGATAAAACACCATCGCGGACGGGTGGCCTAGGTTCGGGATTCTTCTTTCCTCTTGACTGCTCGTATCGAAGAGAGGATACCACTGTTGTAATACACCGGAACGTTAGGAAACGAAGGTGCCCCACGCGTCGGGTTTACGCGTGGGGGTTTGATTCATGCCGTATAACTTGAAGCGATACTATGGGCGCGGCCATCTGCATTTCCTCACGTTTAGTTGCTACCGGCGCCTGCCCCTGCTCAAGACGTCGCATGAACGCAACGCCTTCGTTGAGGCTCTCGGGGAAATTCGTGAGCGTTACAACTTCTCGCTGGTCGGATATGTAGTCATGTCCAATCACGTGCATCTGCTCATCAGCGAAACCGCCAAGGGCACGCCGTCTGTCGTCTTGAAAGTGTTGAAGCAGCGCGTCTCACGGGATCTCCGGGAAAATTGGGGCCATGCCTCAGTAGGGCAGTCTCGCGTCGCATTTACAAAAGGCAACGAGAATCTGCCAAGCTTCTGGCAGCCCAGATTCTATGACTTCAACGTTTGGAGTGAAAAGAAAGTTCGCGAGAAGCTGGAGTATATGCACGCGAGCCCGATTGCGAAAAAGCTAGTGGAACATCCGAAGGATTGGCCGTGGAGCAGTTGGTCATTCTATGTAAATGGCGAGCCTGGGTTGGTCGCAATCGATCCGTTCGGCGGATAGCTCCTGGAAATAACACGAGCAAAACCCCCACACGTAAACCCGACGTGTGGGGCACCCGACTCATCTCTCCACTCGGCGCCCGGGCCGCCCGGCGATTATTTCTGCAAGGCGGCTGTGGCGTGAAGGACGATGTGCAGAGGAGTGACTTGCGGGGGCTTGGCGTAGCGGTTCACGAGGAATCTCTGGCCATCCTTGGACACATCGTAGTTGAATAGGTCTGTGGAAGAAACCTGGGCCCGCAGCTGGCTGTGGAACAAGGGTGTTGGATTACCAGTAGAGAACGTTCCCTCACTATTAACAGACACTGCCGTCAATGTGGTCTTGGGGCCGATGTAGAAAATCTCTTTTCCATCTCCGCGCCAGCGAGGCTCTGTGCCGCCTCCACGCGACACCTGCCACTTGCCGGAGGCGGCGGGAAAGGTGGTCACGTAAATCTCCCAATCACCCGATTCATTCGACGCATAGGCGACCCACTTGCCGTCCGGGGAAATCTGTCCGTTGGTCACATCCGCTTTGATTGCCAAGAATGGCCTTGTCTTCCCACCCGATGCCGGGAGCAGCACCAAGTCGGAACCGCCCGTGCTGGGTTGGAACGTGCAGAGGATTTCCTTATCGCCAATCGACCATGAGTTCGGAACGATATCGTCCAGAGTTACCTCGAAAAGCGATTTGCCAGGCTGCAAACCTAGTGCTTGTTTCGAGAAGATGTGTATGGAGGGCGTCAATATGGAGCGGTAGGCGACCAAGGCGCCGTCGTGCGACCAGATACCTGCAACATCCTCAGCCGGGCCGAAAGTATAACGGGAGCTGGTGCTGTGTTTGAGATCACTCAGCCAGATATTGACGTTGTTGGCTCTTTCATCAGCGATGTCTACTGCCACGCGGCTGTTGTCAGGTGATAGTGCCGGATTCGCGAGCACCCCTACATCGCCGACGCGGCCCTGTTCTTTGCCGGCTCGGTCGTACCAGGTCAGGACTGAGAGCGAAGCACCAACAGTCGGGTTGTAGACGATGGTTTCATTCTCTGCCACGGAGAACGCGCCCCAATAGACGGCCGGCTGGAAACCGACTTGATCGGCGACGACTTGTGGCTCGCCCTGCGTCGTTCCCCTAGCAGTGTCGATGGGAATGGCGCGCAACGATCTTTTCTCATCCACATAAAACAAGTTGCCGTTTGCGTAACCCGGGTTGGAGTGAGCTAAAAGGAGCAACTTCTTTTCATTGCCAGACAGTGAACTAAGGTAGATGCCACTGTTGCGGTCGTCGCTTGCCTTCGTGAACGACCCCGCTAGAAAAAGGAAGTGGTCGCCGTCGAGCAGAAAAATGGGCCAGCGGTGCGTATCCTCTTTTGCTCTGTCGAAAATCTTGTCGGTTAGCGGAGCCGCATTGCTACCATCGGCATTTATTCTCCATAGCCATCCGCCGGCCTGGGGCGAATAGACGATGAGGCCGCGGCGTCCCCAGCTCCCACCGCGCCCGGACGTCGCGGGGGCAAGGACTTGCGATACTCCGCCGGCGGCTGCGATTTTTTTTAATTTACCATCCGCGAAAAACGCCACGTAGGTATCATCTGGCGACCAGAACGGATAACTTGCGCCCTCCGTGCCCGGCAGCACGCTTGTTACGAAGGAACCGACGCGCTGTACCGTCAGCATGTTGGCGCCGGAGGCTTCGTTGGGTGACACGAACGCCAGCATTTGGCCATCAGGAGAGAGTGCCAGATGGCTCGCTTCTTCCTGGATGGGAATTTGAAATTCGAGACGTTCGGCCGGGGGCTGTTGTGACCTGGACAGGAATACAAATACAGCCGCCCCCGCGAGCGCCAATACCGCTGCGGCAACCATGATGCCCGCAGCTTTTCGCCGCGACGAGGGTTTTGCGACACCCAATTTCGCAACATCCGAAATGCCACTCGATTCCCGAATCCAGTCGAGTTGCAGCTTCAGGTCATGCGCACTTTGCGGGCGCTCGTCCGGATCCTTGGCAAGACATGTTTTGACTATATGCTCCAGCAAGAGCGGCGTCAGGGGCTGCAATTCGCGCATCGGGCGAGGCTCTTCTTTCAAAATCGATGCGATCAAGCCTGCAGAGCTCTTTGCATCGAACGCTTTTTTCCCCGTTGCCATCTCATACAGCGTGGCGCCGAAGGAAAAAATGTCGCTCCGCGCAGTGGCGTCTTTGCCCTCATATTGTTCCGGCGACATGTATTGCAACGTCCCGACAATTGTTCCTTGCGCCGTGAGTGCCTGGCTCACGGTCGGTGAAGAGCCCAAATCTCCCTGCAAAATCTCTCCGCCTTTGGCCAGGCCAAAGTCCTGTAGCTTGGCACCCGTCTTCGTCAGCATCACGTTCGCTGGTTTCAGATCGCGATGCACGATCCCCTGAAGGTGCGCTTTATCCAAGGCGTCCGCGATCTGCGATGCATATCGCAACAGATCCATAGTAGGCAGCGGGCCCTTCTCAATGCGTGCTGCGAGCGATTCCCCCTCCAGATACTCCATCACCAGGTACTCGATCCCGTCCTGGTTCCCGACGTCATAGAGCGCGCATATGTGCGGATGATTCAAGCTGGAGACGGCCCGTGCTTCACGCTCGAATCGCTGTCGAACTTCCGGTGTTTCCGCGAGCCATTTGTGGAGAATTTTGACGGCGACGGTGCGGTCCAGGCGCGTATCGCGGGCGCGATATACTTCGCCCATGCCGCCTGAGCCTAACAGCGATTGAATTTCGTAGGGGCCGAGTTTTGTTCCGGACTTGAGAGGCATTGGCGAGCGTCATTATAGATCATGGGCGCCGTCGTTCACTTCAAAATCGTTTGGCGTTTGTCGTCAGGCCGGCACCTTATTGCAAGAGTTGCCCTAGCGTGGGCAACGGCACGGCGCTTTCCTTCAAGGCCGCATCGTGAAATTCTGAGAGCATGAAGGCCGAACCTTTGCGCTTCTTGTAATCTTCGCGCGTGTCAAGCCAGCCTCGCAGTCCGACAAAATAGGTCGGCAATTGGCAAGAGGAAAGCTGGGCGCGCTGCAATTTGGCCGTGGCTTCTTCCTTCTCCTGGAACGTGTCATTAATCATGAGGTCCAGCGCTTGTTGATCCGTCATACCCATGGTTTGGAGGCGGATATCGAGGATGGCATTGGCGATGGAGCGCAGGAGTTGCTTATAAAATGTCATGCGGAGCTCCACGCTGTTGTCCATAAATCCTTCCTCCGACATCATCTGCTGGGTGTACAGCGCCCAACCCTCGACGTAGGGGACGTTGCCGAAAATATTGCGCAGTGCTCGCCGCGATTTCGGTTCGAGATTGTCGGCGACCTCGAACTGTACATAATGTCCGGGCATCGCTTCGTGGATCGTAATCTCCATAAGGCCGAAGCGGTTGTACTCGCGGAGTTTTGATTCGATTCGCTGCTTGGGCCAATCGCTGGGGATCGGAGTCACCCAGTAGAAGGCGCCAAGCTGCGGTTCAAGCGCGGGTGCCGGATTGAATCCCGCGACTCCGTATATTCCGCGCATGAACTCCGGGGTGGGAATCACTTGCAGGTTGCTTCGGGATGGAAAGGTAACCAGATGCTTCTGGCGGACAAATTGGGTTGCGACGTCCAAGCCCTGGCGAGCCTGGTCCGTGAAATGCTCCGGTGTGGTGTGCTGCTTGGCAATCGCATCGAGCGCTTCGCGGATCGAATGCGGCGCGGCGAGTTTGGCCATCTGTTGTTGCGTGTCTTTCAGCGCGGCTTCAGCCTCGGACAAGACCTGCTCGGGAGTTTTGCCGGCGATCAGCGTATAGGTGAATTTTTGGGCGTAGCGTTCCTTGCCCAACCGCCAATCGCTGGTCCGCTTGGATAGATCGTCCTTGAGAAATGCATTGAAGGAGCGCAAGGAATCCAAAGCGGGTTGCGCAGCCTTGTCGAAATCAGCCTTGAGATTGGCCGGCGCCTTCGCGCGCAGCGTTTTGTCGATGAGGCCGATCGTTCCGTCGTTTTCTTCGCGCGCCACGCGGTTCCAAACCTCGGGTGAGTCGGCGAGATTCATTTTCGCCTGGTCCATCAGAGCAGGTATCTGCGAAAGGCGCTGAATAATATGACGGAAGCGCGTATCAAAGGGCGCGTATTCGAGCACGAAAGGATTGAACAGCGAGTTGCCAACGAGTTCGACGTAGACCGTCGGGTTGTGCCGGTAACTTTGAATCTGTTGCAGGTCCAGCAAGGACAGGTCTGCCGCATTCTGGATGATCTGGTAGTCGGCGCGCTCTTCGGGTGACAGAGTCTGCGGGTCAATCGCGGCGAGCTGGTCGTGAAACCCGGCGTAAAACTTTCTCGAGGCCTCAATGCCCGAGGCGCTAAAGTCGTCGAGTTTTTCGTCAAGCCTGACTCCTTGGTGTTCATGGTAGCCGGCTTGCGTGGCTGATACCGGCGATAGCGCCAGCGAGCCGTAGACAAAATCCTCGGTTATCTTCGAGAAATCGGGCTTCTGTTTTTCCTGTGTCATCTTGCAACCAGCCAATAGAAAGATGAACGCCAGAGCTGCAACGGAGATCGTATTACGCGGTAGCCACACGGGCTTTCACCAACTTCCCTTCGCTTCGCAGAGTGCCGAGCCATCGCCTGAAATCGATGATCCCGGAAGAATTCGTCCGTCCCGGAGACTCAGCGTTGATCTGCTTTCGTCTCCTAGAACCGGCAGCCCACTTATACCATTTCCCAGGCCTCCACTGGGAGTGCATCATGAAGCCCGCCTCAATGAGGGCTGGCTCCAGAGGTGGCCCACTTGGAGATTCAGATCGAGGAGCCGTCCAATCGACGGCGACGGCGCCGAAGATGTTGCGCAAGGCGAAACTTGCGGCTTGTTCTGGCGCGCGGGGGTGGCCTATAGTCTCCTAATGGTTCATTGTGGCCGGGGTTTCTTTCAGGTTTTGGCGAGGTCTATGCATCATCCCAGTGTTGGGGGATGTTCAGCGTGAAGTAGAGCCCGCAACTGTGTTCCGGCGGGCTCCAAGTAGAGCCCGCGCCCGTCCAGGCCGCGCGAGCGGAAAGCAGATATGAAAACCGTTGTGTTGTGCGCGCAATGCGACAAGCCTGAAAGAGAGTGCACGTGCGATCGCTACTGTTGCTATTGCCAGGGACTTGAAGGGATCCGCTTCTGCGCCGACGGAAAATATTACTGTCCAGATTGCCGGGAAGCATGCGAAATTCGTGTTGCAGACCCCAATGACGCATGAATCCACGCGCGTCCAGTTCCACCTGGATCGGGATCCTCGCTTGATCAGCGCCGTACGCAGCGCCGTGCATTTTCAAGCTTCGCGCGCGGGTCTCGAAGAGGAGGGTTGCGAGAATTTTGCCATCGCCTCCGAAGATGTTTGCAAAGAAGCCCTCCTGCAATTGACGGATGCCGACGGGGGGCTCGACGTCACGCTCGACACATTTCCGGATCGCATGGAAATTTCCATCCATCATCGCGGGCAGTTGACGCCGGCAATCGGCCTGGAGACTTTCGCAATTCCCGGCACGGGTGCAGGCGGGGCAGGCGGAGTAAACGGCGTGGAGTTGCTTTCGCGCGTGGATCGGGTGATGTTCAACTCGGAAGAAGGAGTGGCGCGCACGACACTTGTGAAATTCCTGCGGCCCAAACGCTGAGCGATCCAACCAAAGAAGAGTGCTGCCGGGTTGCCGAAAAAGAATTTTCAAAGCTTCAGGGGTCATAACCCTGAAGATAGGAAGGCTTGATGTCGCGGCTGAAGCAGCGACCCACAAACCTGTCAGGTTTTTTTAGAAGCCATCTCGCAAATAGCCAGCCATCATGACTCGTGAATTCGGATTTGCATATCTCTGATTAGGCGCTGAAAGCGCCGCCGTACTCCAGCCCAGGGCAACGCCCTGGGTTTTGGAATCGATCGGTGCGCCCTGCAAGGGCGGAGGATTCCTCCGCCCTTGCAGGGCGCACCATGTACTTGGAGACGTTCCCGGGGCGTTGCCCCGGGCTAGCATCCTTCGCGCCGTTGGCGCGTGATCGTGGCTGAGTTCTCGAGCGGAGAAAACTACTGCCGCTACGAAGCGATTTATGATATAGCTTCTGGTAATCTGCCAATGCGTCAACGCTGCGAAACTACATGGTCACGACGAACGTATTCTTGCGGATGAGCGATAGCATCTGATCGTCGGTGAGGGAGAGCTTCAGATCGAGACGGTCGCCGGAGGGCGTGATTTGCGCGCTATCGAGCATTTGCCCCAGATCCGGGTTCGTGTTTCCGACCTGATACTTCTTGTACATCAATCCCGCCGTCAGCAGCGCGGCGAAAGTATTCGCGTCTTCCGGCGAGCCGCAGACGGCTTCGAACTTGGCGTCGATCCCGCTGCCTCCCTTGACGCTGATCGTCATGGCCTTGAGCTTGGAAGTGAGTTGCGTGGCCGCGGGAAATTGGGAGGTCTCCGGCACGAGTTGCTGCATCGCCAGACGCGTGTAGGCCGGGTCGAGCACTGCCCAGACCGTACCGCTGCCGTTTGCCTCGTTCACCAGGGAGGAAAGATCGGCGTTCGAATACAGACCTTCCCCTTCGCCGAACCGCAAACCAATTAGTTTCTCGAGCTCCTGCCTCTGGCCAAACGCTGCTGTATTCGAATCGATGAAAAAGAAAAACAAATCGTTGGGCCCGCTCCCTCCGCCAAATGCGAACAGCGAGAAGGTGCGGATCTTGACGATGGGGAGCTTCTTCGCGGTGAAATAGGCCTCAGCGGAAGCGGGTTGAAACTGCCCGAGCGCGATGCCGACGATCTGCTCGGTGGTGGGGATGGAGCCGCCAGCCGAGTCCTTGGTCGCCTTGCCCGGCACCATCGCCCACACCAGTTCGGTTACCTGCGTGTTTGGGTCAACTCCGGCCGAGGTAAGGAATTGCTCGAATTCCCGGAATTTTGCAGGGAGCATTTGCTGCTTGAGCTGCGAAAACCAGGGGAACTGGCGGGCTTGCTTCAGGTCGGCGTACGCTACCTCGCCTGCATCCTTCGGAAACATGCCGAGAATATCGGAGCCGACACTGCCGGCACGAGACGTTCCGGGCCAGGCAGATATCAGCGCGATGAGAATTGCGAGCGAGAACAATCTTCTTGTTACATTCACGTGTATCCTCTTTCTTGCAGGCTCCAAGTAGAGCCCGCTCCCGTTTCCTGCGGGTTCCAAGTGGAGTCTGTTTGAGAACTGCAAAACAAAACTTCAGCGGCTAGAGCCGCAATGATTCTGCGGCGTTTGTGTCGTGGCTGATGGTTCGTCAAGCTCACCACAAGAGCCATGACCCACAAACATCCTACGTTGCCACACAGACTCAAGTAGAGGCCGCACCCGCTGCTTTGAGCCGCACAGTTCAATTCCGGAAGCGAATCACTTGCTTGTTGCTACCGAAGTCGCCGCCAGCCGCGCTTCGACTGCTTCCGCGCGGGACTTCATTTGTGAAATGTAGGACGAATCACGGATCGAAGCGAGATTGATCGCCACATTTTCCAGCGCACCGCGTGCGGCTGCCGCCGCCATCAAGCGGCCCACACGCAAGTCAGACAGCATAGACGGCGCTGCCATGGCTTCGAGTTGTACCAACTTCTCAAAAACTTCAACAGCGGCGAGGGCCGTTTCCATCGGGATTTCGGCAGCGTGCCGAGTCGCGCTCTCCATGGCGGCCTCGCGCCTGCTCTGTTCCTCGGCGCTTTCCTTCGGCAGTTTGTGCGCTGCCATGACCGCTTCATAGGATTGCGCGTCGCGATCGATCGCCGTAGCGAGCTTGCGGGAGGCTTGGCGCATGGCTTCGATCGACGCGCTCAAGTCTTCGGCGAACGCGGATTGCGATTTCTTCTTGCGCGAGAGACCGGCGACCATTTCTCCGAGGCTGGCGGCCAACGCTCCCGCGAGTGCAGCCACGGACCCTCCGCCGGGAGTCGCCGTAGGCGCGCAGACGGCGTCAAGAAATGGCTGCGCCAGCGCGGCCAGCCTTCCCTGACCGGTCGTTTGGGACGGCACGCCCTCCAGCGTAGAGGATAACCGGTTCTCCAGCACGAGCGCTGGAGAAAAATTCTCGAATTGCAGGTAAGATTCGGCTGTCAGCTCGAGTGCTTTTCGCGGAATCAGGCCGACGATCTCACTTCCCACGATCGCGCAACCATAGTGTTCGGCTTCTCGCTTGACCATTTCAAACACGCGGTGCAGTGGCGTCTGCTCGAAGTCTGTCAAGTTGATGGAGACTTGCGCGAGGCTCCGCGCCTTCAGGTCTACGCCCATGGCTTTCACATAACGCAGGCCGCCGCTTGAGAACCGGATCGCTTTCGCTATTTTTTTGGCGATGGAGACGTCGTGGGTATCCAGATTGATGTTGTAGGCGATGAGGAATTTTCGCGCACCGACCGCAATCGCGCCTGCGGTGGGATGCAGCCGGGGTTCGCCGATATCCGGAGCGCGATCCGGATCGCGCAGCGCTTCTTCTCGCAAGCCCTCGAATTGTCCTTTGCGGACATTTTCGAGATTGATGCGTTCTGGCCGCGTGGCCGCCGCTTCGTAAAAATACACGGGAATGCGGTAGCGCTCCCAAATTTCGCGGCCCACGCGTCTGGCCAGCGCCACACAGTCATCGATCGTGCAGCCCTCGATAGGAATGAACGGCACCACGTCTGTTGCGCCGATTCGCGGATGCGCGCCTGTGTGCCGCGTCAAGTCGATCAATTCGGCGGCTTTGCCCACACCGCGCAGGGCAGCTTCGGCAACCGCTTCGGGATCTCCGGCGAGTGTGACGACCGAGCGGTTATGATCCGTGTCGCTCTCACGGTCCAGCACCAGGACGCCCGGCACGCCGCGCATAGCGTCAACGAGCGCGTCCACTTTGGACGCGTCGCGTCCTTCGGAGAAATTTGGCACGCATTCGATCAGGCGTTTCATGAACCCCTGAGGGATTGCACCGGTCAGGTTCCCTCGCGGCGGTAAACGATTTCGCCGCGCTTGATTGTCATCACACAGTGGTTAACACCAACATAGTACGGTATTTCGCGGTAGTCCTCCACATCGAAGATGGCCAGGTCCGCGAATTTGCCAACTTCAATGGAGCCGATGTGAATTTGGCGTCTCAGCGAATAGGCTGGATTGATCGTCGCCGCCGCGATGGCCTCGGCGGGGCTCATGCGCATTTGCGTGCAGGCTAGCGACATCACCATGGGCAGGCTGAGAATAGGGCTGGTTCCGGGATTGTAGTCCGTGGCCAGGGCAACAGCGGCGCCTGCGTCAAGAAGTTTTCGCGCGGGGGCATACCGCGGAATGCCCAGGTGAAAGCAGCATCCCGGAAGCAATGTGGCGACGACGTTTGACGCAGTCAAGGCGCGGATGTCCGCGGGATGGATTTTTTCGAGGTGGTCCGCGCTCGCGGCATCGAGCTCGATCGCCAGACGCGTGGCGCCGGTCCTGGCAAGCTGCTCGGCGTGCAGGCGGGGCACCAGACCAAATGCGCGTCCGGCCGTCAAGACGCGCCGGGCCTGCGCCACTGTGAATGCGCCGCGATCGCAGTAAACATCGCAGAACTCGGCCAGGCCGGCCAGCGCCACCCGAGGAATCAGTTTTGCAACCAGGAAATCAATGTAGGCATCGGCGCGACCGTGAAATTCCGGGGGCACGGCGTGGGCGCCTAGAAACGTGCGATGGATGTCGAGAGGCTGCTCCTGGTGCAGTTCGCTCAGCAAGCGGAGTGTGGCCAATTCGCTCTTTATGTCGAGGCCGTATCCGCTCTTGGCTTCTAACGTCGTGGTGCCGTGAGCGGCAAATTGCCGCAATGCCGCGAGTATCTTCGTTTTCAAGGCTTGCGGTTTTGCACGACGCAGCGCGCGCATCGTCGAGAGAATTCCGCCGCCCTTGCGCGCGATTTCTTCATAACTAGCGCCCGCAATGCGTTGTTCATATTCAGCGGCACGGCTGGCGGAGAAAATAAGGTGAGTGTGGGAGTCGATCAGGCCGGGCAGGACCACGCGACCGCCAAGATCGAGTTTTTTCGCGCCGCGCGCTTCGGAAAGGCGCGCTACCCTGCGTCGCGGGCCGGCGGCAATGATGTCGCCGTCGCGCACCAATACCGCGCCATCGCGCACAAGGCCGGGGTCTCGCATCGCCGCACCGCGCCGCGGGACGCCGCCGCGCAACGTTAGGAGTTCTTTGCAGCCCGTGATGAGAAGGAGCTGCGCCACGTTGGGGCCATTATGGCGCAGCAGCGGGGCCTACACCAGCTGTTTGCAATTCTAGTAGCGGCCACAATCCGGTAAGAGGTGGCGATCACCATCTCGCGCATCTTGGGACTAAAGATGGTTACCAGGCTTGTTTTCCTCATGCAATATGTCACTATCAAAACGAACCCCATAAACTGGACAGGCAATGAGAGACCTGAAAGCCACTCTTCGCGTTGTGCTCTTCGCATCGCTAGCGCTTGCTGCTCCGCTGTACGGGCAAAAGGTTTCGACCGACGCCCCTCAACCGGCAATTGACGCCAAGCCCGACCCAATGATGACAGGTGAGAAGCAAGAACATGCGATCAAAGTGCGTGTGAGCGAAGTGATCGTCCCGGTGACGGTTCTGAACTCGAAGGGCGAAATGATCTTTGACCTGAAAAAAGACAATTTTCATATCTACGACAACGGAGTGGAACAGATCATCGAACAGTTCGATATTGGTGGCGACAGGTTGGCCGTCGCATTGGTAATGGAGACGAGCTCACACATTCAAATGATTTCGCCCGCAATTCGCGGAATGGGGAGCGTCTTCACCGAAACTGTGATGGCCCTCGAAGGGAGGGCTGCGGTGATTACCTACGACAGCACCGTTGAAGTGCGACAACCCTTTACTGAGGATCACGACGCAGTGGAGCTTGCATTCCGCAAAGTAGAATTCAAAGCGCCGGGAATGCGGCTTTACGATGCGATGTCCACGGCTGTCGGCCTGTTGAGGATGGAGCCGCCGAGTTTTCGGCGCGTGATGCTCATTATTGGTGAATCGCAGGATCAATCAAGCGATTCGAAGCTTGGCCTCATACTGCGCGAAGTACACCTGGCAAATATCAGTATTTACGCCGTTGGCCCAAGCAGCACTGCCGCTGATCTTCGTTACGGAACAGATGGGAGTACCACGGTGCCGCTTCCAAAATCGCTTCCCCCCACCCATCCTGCGGCGCCACCTCGCAATCATATGGGCCAGCCCTACTTCGATGTCCTTACACCCGCTGTTTGGCTTCTTACCCGAGGGACAAACGAAATTAAGAATCACCAACTTGAAGTCGCTGCAGCCTCAACTGGAGGCGTTCACTACAGGGTCCTCAGCGACCGAAGCATAGAATCTGCAATAGACAAAATCGGCGGCGAAATCCACGCCCAATATATCCTCAGCTATACACCAAGTGTCGAAGGCCCGCCCGGCTTCCACAAGATCAATGTAACCGTCGGGCGACCCAAAGTCGCTGTGCGAACGCGTCCCGGCTACTTCATCGACGGAGTGCGCGATTCGGCTGCACCGCCGCAGTTGTCCCAATAATCTCGGTGGTCTCAATGGGTCGTTGCAACACTTGCTCGAAGTCCTCTTGTAGGAGTCTAGGAGGCTGATTTCATTCGCAGGCATCAATTCAACCAAAACAAAAGCTCTGGTTAGGTTCTGATGGGGTATT
>Ga0210410_10000136_pt1 | contig 109301 bp, 94 predicted proteins | sample IncBWC4MmetaG_FD_161058 | JGI IMG/M metagenome (GOLD analysis project Ga0210410, IMG submission 161058) | Forest soil microbial communities from Barre Woods Harvard Forest LTER site, Petersham, Massachusetts, United States - Inc-BW-C-4-M | ecosystem: Environmental > Terrestrial > Soil >...
CAGCTGCTCCACCAAGATTCGTCAGGGCCGTGAAGCCCACTGACGGATACGTGGTGGCGAAGGTTACTTCCGCAGTGTTGATGGTGCGGAGAGAACCGACCGCCGAAGACTCGTTCGCGGCCATACGGGACCTGAGGAGGTTCGGAATGGCGATGGCCGCGATGATCAGAATGATCGCCACGACGATCAGCAACTCGATAAGAGAGAATCCCTTCTGTTTCTTCATGCTAGGCTCCTTGAGAGATGGGTTGTGCATGAGCACAATCTCGATTTTCGCAAATAAATTACCAAACCCGACTCTAGCGTCAGGTGTCCCCTTATCTGGCTGTAAATAAAGACGTTATTGTGATTTCTGCAAGAACCGCGGCTCCGAGAATAGTACTTTTCAGCTGGCAAAAACCGTTCAAATTGACATTTTTCGTCAGCCAAAAATAACAAATATCGTCAATTCTGAACCCCGAAAGGAGGATGCAAGGATGCAGAGGTAACGAAAAAGCAGATCCCTCCCGCCGCGGTGGGCTCGGGATGACAAGTAAAGGAGTGCGAATGGGTGAGGCGCGGTTCAGTCTTTTTGCTCGTAGGCTTGCTGCAAGGTTCGGATGTCGAGCTTGTTCATCTTCAGCATGGCTTCCACGGCTTTTTTTGAATTCCCGGCGCGATGGTCCTGCATCATCTTGCCTAACACAGAGGGGATGATCTGCCAGGAGAGGCCAAATCTGTCTTTGAGCCAGCCGCATCTTCCTCCTTCTCCGCCGGCAGAGAGCTTCTCCCACAGCTCGTCCACCTCCTGCTGTGTCTCGCAGTTCACGAACAAGGAGATGGCTGGGGTGAAGGTGTATTGGGGGCCGCCGTTGAGGGCGAAAAATTCTTGTCCATCGAGTTGGAACGTTCCGCCCATCACCTGGCCGCCTTCTCCCATTCGATGAAGGCTCACGATTTTTGAATTCTTGAAAATAGAAACATAAAAATTCATGGCCTCTTCGGCCTGGCCGTCGAACCACAAAAACGGTGTGATTTTTTTCATCTGAATCTCCTTTTCGCTTTCTAACGGAATTCTTCCTTCAGCCCTATCCGCGTACTCGGCCGCATTAAGCGGAGTCTGCCGCGCGTCCTTCCATCCCCGGCGTTCCCAGCGAAGCCAGCAACTCTGCCAGGCGGTCGTAGCTCATGGTTACGCCCTGCGTCATGGGGGTTTTGAGGACGGCGTCGCGAGCTTCGCGCGATTCGTAGAGAACGGTAAGAGTGAGCGTGGTTTTGCCGCTTTGTTCGACGAGGACGTAGGTTACGAGCGCTTCGCCGGGGTACCAGGGATCATCGAATTTTTCGGTAGCGACGAAGCGCTCGGGCGGGACGATTTCGCGGCAAACACCGCGCGTGCCCATTTCGGTTCCGTCGGAACCGCGCCACAGAAAGCGATAAGCGCCGCCAACGCGCAGATCGATTTCGCAGACGGGCATGGTCCAGCCCGGCGGCCCAAGCAACCATTGTTTTACCAGAGCGGGTTTGGTCAAGGCGTCAAAAACCAGGCGGCGCGGGGCATCGAAGACGCGCGTCATTCGAATCTCGCGGTCGGAAGGCGTCGTGACTTGCAATGTTCCAAGATTTTTCATCGCTGATGTCCTTTATCGTTTGGTGGGTGCATGTTTTTTCTTTTTGGTTTTTGAGTCGGCGGCCTTGAGTTGACCGAGAAGGGTGTCGAGGCGCCGGAAGTTGCCCTCCCAAAGGCGCCGGTAGCGCTCCAGCCAGACTTCCAGTTCCTGGAGGGGCGCTGGGCTCAAAGTGTAAATGCGGCGCTGCGCGTCGACGCGAACGTCGACGAGTCCGGCGTCGCTGAGGACGCGCAAGTGTTTCGAAACCTGCGGCTGGCGGAGACGCAAGCGGCGGACGAGGTGGCCGACCGGGCGGGGCCCGTCGCGCAGAAGTTCAACGATGTGAAAGCGGTTGGGCTGGGCGAGGGCTCTGAAGGTTGCCAACATGATGTTCGAATATGCCCCCCTTTGCATATTCCTGTCAAGGAATATGTGTGTCGAGGAATATATGACACCGCAGCTTTCAACCGGATGCCGCGGCAAGGCGCGAAAAATCTTTGTGAAGCGGAATCGAAGGGAGTCGTTCATTGGAAAGCAGTTTGGCGGCCTGATTTTCCGAAGGATACAGCGACCAAGAACGAACACGGCGAGTCAAGCATGCTCCGCGCACAGCTTTTTTTGCACAATCGTCCACAGATTTGCACAAGTGTTCGAACAGAATTTGATTGACGGCGCGAAAGGGAACATTTATCTTGCGCTCAAGATTGAACCGGGAAGCTTAAGAACTTTACGGATCAATTGAGAGGGCGCAGCAAACTTAACCGTAGTTGCGCCGCGAGATTGAACTGCGAAGCTCGAACCCTTAACGGGTCAGTGTGGAGAGCGGCCAGCCTCACGGCAGGTGCGCGGCCACATTGAAACGAAAAGGATAGGAACTGAACGGATCAGTTTGAAGGGCGGGGCAAGCCTAACGGCGGTCACGTCGGCAGATTGAAACGAGTAAGTTAGAAACTTTACGGCTCAGTTTAGAGGGCGCAACAGCTTAACGGCGGTTGCGCCCTCGAATTTTTTGCCGGCCCTCCCGCAGCGGTCGCAGTTACGCGCGACAAGCAAATTGCCCACTCTTGCCCCCCGACGGAACGCCGACCCTTACAACGAAGTGCGTTTGAGAGCCATCGGCAGTATGACGCCAAAGGGTATGCTCGCAGCGGATCTACTTCCGGATAGCCGACAACTCATCAAGAACCCCGTGTTTCACTTCCCACAATGCCGTTTCTGGCCCCGCTGCGGCGAAACGAATGCGAGCAAACAGGCTTAAAATGGCTGGAATAGTCGTCCTGAACTGAAATCTCAAACCACGAAAGAGCGAACTGGAAAAGGGGGATTCACTGCGAAGTTTCGGTGAACTTGGCAATGGGATGACCGAGGCCGTAGGGACCTTCGGCGGTGACCGTGACGGTCTGCGCTCCGGAAGCCAGCGTTAGCGTTACCGACGCGACACCAGAGCTATTGGTGGTCGCAATCACTTTCGAACCGCTGGTCGTGCCGTTCGATAGAGTGCCTGCGTTGGTGCTGAAGAGGATGCTGGCTCCGCTCGCCGGGTTCGCACCGCCCGAGCTGCCTGGGGCGAGATTCACCGCAAGCGCAACGGGCAAAGTCGTTCCATGCGTGCCAGTTTGATTATTCCCGCTCGTGACCGTCAGGTTTGCCGCGGGATTGCCAACCACAATCCACCCGCCCTTGCTCTGAGTGCCGCCGCTGTCGGTCCCGGTCACGGTAAAGTGGCAGAAGCCCGGTGTGTTGCCTGCGTTCACGGTGAGCTGGGCGGGCTGGGCTGGGGTGATAATAGGATTCGTCAGAGCAATATTTCCAGCGCAGGCAGCAGCGCCTTCATAGGCATCGAAAACCGCCGAGGACAGCGTCACATTGGACGGCGACATACCCCCTGTCCCGCCGATACTATTCGGGTGCAAAGAAACAGTTCCGCCGGCCGGGACCATGATGGTGTCGGGGTTGAGATCCCAAATGGTGGCTGGAGTACTCGAAGGGCTGCCCGTGATGAGAAGTAGCGTCGCGCTGTAGGGTGGAAAGTATTGGACGGGTGACCAGGAGAGTGAGTAACCTGCTGTGATGGTTGTTGGAGACGGTGAGGCGAGCGTGAAACTCTGAACTCCCGTGGGGTTAAAATTCGAGAGCGTGAACTGAACTTGCGCCGAGTTCTGCGGGTCTTTGTTGAGCACCATGATGGTTAGTGCCCCACCGGAGTCTACTGCGGCATAGCTGCTAAACAGGTTTGGATCACCATTGTGGGTGTCGGAAACCGAAAGGTGTCCAAAGGATGCCCTGTTGACCAAGGAGCCGTTGTAGTTTGTGTAAAGCATGAGAGCCAAGTAATTCGGATTCGCGGGATTGGGTGCGGTCCATCGCGTCGCAAGGTAAACATTCTCGCGGCCTATGACGCCGTAAGCATCGGCGTCACCCAGGGCTGTCGAGAAGTCGGAAGCCCCGTCAAATTCGGCGCTCCACTCTGTGATGCTCAGCGGAGTCCCCGGATAAATCGTGTTGACCAGGGCCCGCATGCGCGGAATGCGGAAGGGGATGGTCTTGTTTGGCTGCATGTTAGTCGTGGACGGCTGGTTGATCGTCGCGGAAGGACTTACAAACGTCGGATCCCAGTAATCGCGATAGATGCTGCTGGCCAGCGCTTGCAGTTGCGATTTTGGCAGAGGATTCCCGGTACTGCCGGTCGTCGTCGCGTCTGGAAACGCGTGGATGTCGAACACGTCAAGCGAACGCGCTCCCGAAATCTGATCCTGCCAATAAACCTGGTTGAGCCACCAGGGCAGAAAATCCACGCCCCCGTGCGCGGCTTTATCATTGCTATTCGCGCCGTTCCAATATAACGACCAGCAACAACTTACGGGTCCGAACCGCACGGCCTTGGGGTCCCAGCCTTTGAGCTTGGTGGCCTCCGTAAGATAAACGTTGGCCATCTCATCATATCCGGAAGGGTTCGGATGAATGTCCCGGTGCGTGCTGCCCCACATGTCCATCTCGTTGTCCATCTCATAGAAGTGGAGGTTTTGAAACGCGTTCGCGAGGGCGGCCACCCAATCACTCCGGTACACGCAGTTTGTTCCTGAAGGGCAGGTCTGGGAGCGGTCATCCAGCAAGGGTACATAGGCGTCGTTGATGTCGGTAGGACTCGCCGTGAGGTATGCCGGCTGGGTATCGCAAGTTGATGTCAGCGCAATGCCGTCTCCGGCATCGGAATTTTGGGGATCCGTGTGACATTGCCCCCCATCTCTTGCGACCGAGAAGCTCCAGTGTCCGTTTCCATTGCTTTCTGGACTTTGTGCCACCCAAGGCAACATGGGTATGGTCATGAGCGGACCGCCTCCTGCGGGCTGTACGTCCCTCATGAACTGCACAGAGTCGCTATCTGCGCAGGCGTTGTTGGTCGCCGGGCCTCCGAGTCCGCAAAAAGTAAAATCCTCAAAGAAATTATCGCTGGCCGCATTGTAGGTGCCAAGTTGCCAGTTGTAGGTTGAGCTGGCATTCCCGCCCCATCGCACAACCATGGGACCGAAAGGCAACGGGGCCGCATTCGAAATGCTGGACAGATCCTTGGGGAAAGCACCGCCGTAAATATATGGGCTAATGAAATGGCTATTTGAGAGTACGTCAATCGTCACCGCAACGTTTTTACTGGGTCCGGAAGGAGTCGCGGAGGCCTGATTAGAGGGATTGCTTACACTCGCACTGGTGGCTGCGACCACAAGGTAGTAGTACGTCGTGCCGTTCACCAGGCCCTCGTCGGTGTAGGAAGTTGTGGTGACCGGATTCGCATTGTTCAAATAGTGTCCTGTGTTGCCGCTGCCGCTCGTCGTCGATCGCACCAGGCCGTAGCCAAGTGCTCCTGGGTAGGCGTTCCAGCTCAGCGTTACTTGCGCGTTACCCGCAGTGGCAGTCAGCCCTGTTACTGGCGGTGTCTGGTTCATTCCGCCTCCCCCTCCGCCGCCTAATTGTTTGCACCCGGCAAGAAGGATGCAAAACAAAACAGCAAGCACACCCACGCCGCGCCCGCCGAAGGTGACTACGTCAGCCGATTTCATCCGGATTCTCCTTTTTTGACTTCAGACACGGTGCCGATTCCGGACTTATTCAATTCTGGTCTCTCATGGGAAGAATGGCGCTGCTGACTCGGATGATTTGTTCCCCTTCTACTTCAACGTGAAAGAGGGCCCCAGCGGAAATCGCGAAACTGTCACCGGTAATCGAAAACACGCCCGTGCCGAAAACCGGGCTTAGAGCAATGAGGGCCGTTTTGTTCACGTCCTTTCCCCGGAGGTCAAGGATTCCGCGCAGAGGCAGCCGCGTGCCATCCGGCAACAAAAGATACTTGAATCGAAGTTGTCCCGTGGCACCTCGGCCAAACTCCTTGATGTCGCTGGACTGCTCCACAGATGCGGCAACCGCTGAACCGGCCGGAATCACAATGGAACCATTTACAACCACGTTCTCCGCAGTTTCGAAAGGAATCACCTTGTTCGTCTTCAAATCCGTATTGAAGAAAAAATGGCGAGATCGCACCGGGAGCGAAGTGGAATCCGCAATCTGGATTGCGACTCCATCCGCAGGAGACACCTTGGGCCGGCTGAACGGATCATCCAAGCTCAACAGGGATATCAGGCGTGCGGCATGATCGAGAACAGCGGTCGACCAAACATGCTTAGGCGCACCTTTCTTGTTGCCGCGCCGCAGTGTTTCCACGCGAACTTGCGTGCCGGCTTTTCCGTCGTGAACGATTGGGGTTAACTCAGCATGAATCGCTTCGTCGCCGTGGGGAAGTCTCAACACGCCGATTCGCTCCGCAGCTCTCTCTCCTTCCACGGATTGTTCGGTATTCTTGAAAAGCAAGACTCCCGCCGCTTGCATCGCATCAGCAATGACTTCTCTTGCCCTGGGCAACGGAACGGGCAGGAAGCGAGTCACGACAGGATCTCCACCCGGTGAAATCTCCTGGAGTACGCAGGACGGCGTGGCTGCGCCGGCGGAAACTGCCGCGCAGAGTATTGCCAGGCATTTGATAGGGGCCATGGCCATGTTACTGCCCCGTTTGGACAGTGTGCGGGCCGGCAACTTCAAGGTCATAGGTTGTTCCGGCGCGGATAAACACGTCGGTACCCTTAACGAAAAGCGTTAAGATTCCCACTTGCTCGGCGTTGGACATGGCCTGGCTGTGTCGTCCCCCTCGGGCCTGCTCGTTAGGGGCAGAAACGGGTACTTTTTGGCCGTCCACGGCGGTCACACTGTCAAATGCGAACTCAATTGCAGCGTGGCGGCCAGCCTTTTTGGTCTTCTGCACGTTTGTCAAATGACCTGTGGCAAGCGCCCCGCGACGGACGAGAATGCTGCCGTCCACCACGACATCCACAGCCACTTCGAAATTTACGGTCTTACCTGTGCTGTCTTTATCTAACTTTTTCGAATACAGCGGGTCGCGCAGCAATACTTTCAGCGGAGTGTTGTCAGGCAGCGTGACTGGATGCGGTTGTCCAGCATCTTTTATTTCCAACCCCCGTGGATTGCTCGCGGGGTCATTGGTGCTGAGCAGTTTGGTAAGGCAAGCGGTCTCCTCTGCCAACGGCTGTGCATAGCCTTCACCGCCTAAACGACCGACAAAACCATTCTTGTGGAACTCGATATGGAGCAAGGATCCTTTTACTCCGTCTCGCGTTTCTTCACGAAGGTCCATAGTGAATTTGCCAAGGGCGCCGAGCCCGGCATATTTACCGCGAACGCCGGAATCCTTGTTCTTCTGCTGGAGGGCTTGCCGGAGACCCGTGTCGATTTCTGCCTCGATGTGAAACCCCTCGTCCTTGTGAACTTTCGCCCCAAGCGCCGGTAGCGCCTTCAGAAATGCAGCCTTTACTTGTTCGGGAGGGGCGGCGACAAACCGTTCATCAGTATTCGGCCCCGCGGTCTGGATGATGGCGACACCGCAAGGGGGAGTTTGTGCGCGAAGATGGTGTGGACTCATGACCAACAAAAAGAAACAGAGGAGTCGACACATCCTGATCCCGGCGCGGCATTTTGCGATGAGGGCGTTTTCTAGATTGAGACGAACTGGCTTCCATAAAAAGTGCGAAGGTTGAGAACCCCAACGTTGAATCAAACGCTTTTCCATTGGCTGACCCCTGATCCTGTTGCGGAGCGAAACAGCAGTTGGGCCGATGCTTGCAGTGGATCGAACGTGTGTCAATACATGTCGGGTCGAAATGATATGAAGTTGGTATGAAATCAGAGAGTTTTCAGGACATTCCGTCAAAGACGAACGGGGTTTTCAGCTTATCAGATGTCGGACTTCAGGAACGCCGGCTGGCCTTCTGCGCTAAGGCGTGCGCATTTTTGCCGATTTGCAGCGCTGCAGAACTTGAACAGGTAGTCTCTCCTGTTGGAGTGAGAGCGGGCCTGTCGGTGAGACCGCAGGGCCTGGTTATTGTTACTGAGAGCGCTGTGTTTTGGGCCCCGGGGCCCGGACCTACAGAAAACAGGACCGTGCTCCCGGCCTGCATGCTAAGCGTGATGCGGAATGGCGCAAGCTGGCCCATGGAAGTGACACTGGAACTAAACACAACCTTTCCATTGGCCACGATACCCACCACTGTGCCAACACCGTATTGAGCGCCGCGAAAGCTCCCGGCTACGGAATACTCGCCGTCAACAGGGGCAGTGAATATCAGATCGGAATATTGGCCGCCAACCCCGGCCACGAGCAGGAACTCGTTGGCCAGGAAATCGATGTTAGCGTCATTGTAAGCGGGGCCGTCGTTATGCTCAGCGGCGGGTGATGTGCCAACGTTAACCGAGGAGAATACCCAATACTTTGCGTTTGGCCCGTTGATCCCATTTCGTACGGTTTTATCATAGAGCGTAATAGCATTCATGAAGCCTGACGAATAGCCGTACGACCATACGCCGTTAGGGTTACTTTGCGTGGTCCACCCCTTCTCGAAAGACGCCGCTGGATCGTAAGTCTGGGCCACGGGAACGAATTCGGTTTTGCACCCTGCCAAGCATCGGACTTTCAGAAACGCGGCCTCTTCTTCCGCACTCAGAGTATGCGCATCTTTGCCCTTTTTATAAAACTGGTCGTGAGCGCTCCGAAGTTCGTCACTTGCTGGTGAAACTGCAACCAACTGAAAGTTCCTGTTGAATTCGTAATCCACGGGGCACCCGATGGGCGCGAGGCATTCCAGCACCTTTAGTTTGAGGTTGCCATCCTGGAATGTAGGCTCGATGGCATGGTTGGAACGGAACGACGCCCGGTTCAAATCGCTTCGTGGAAATAATAGGCGCAATCTCTCCTGTGCCAGCGCATTGCTGTGGATTTGAAACTCAGGCATCACTTCCTTGGAGGCGCCAAATACGCGGTCGGCATCCAGCACGACCATCGTCGCCTGAGAATCATATCCATGGGCGACCCCCACGGCGATAATCTCCTCCTTGCCATCGCCATCCAGGTCGGCCACCACCATGTCGCGTAGGCCCCCGGCATGCCAGTACTCAGAAAGGGTCTTGCCGCTGGAATCGAGGAGCGCGATTTGGCTCGGTCCCCCCCAGGAGGGGTCGCGGTTACTCACAACGACGATTCGCGGAGGTTTTCTCTCCGCTGCCTTCAGTACTCTTATAGCGGACGTCTTAAACGTGGAAAGAATTCCCTCGAGTTCCGGCAGATCTCTCCCGGGAGTCCAGCGCCACTTCTCCCTACCTCGGTCGGAATAGCAGATGAGTGCCGACGAGTGGGGCTTCGACTCGTCGGCGGGCAGATAAGAAAACAAGACGCTGTTATGTCCTTTCCCGTCCAGATCTCCGAACCAGAGTCGCGAAGCCGCACCGTTCGCGTAGTACCAGGCGGGACCAATTCCATCAGGAAAAACCTTCCTCCAAATCTCCTTTCCTTCCCCGTTGAGAATCACCAGCGCCGAGCCGTCCAACCGCCCGAGCTTGGGCTGCTCAGGAGACGCCAGCGTGCGGACCGAGACGTAGACCGTGACTGAAAGAACGCCAGCAAGGGCACCGATCAACGCCGGTCTCTTCAGCTTCCGTCTTCGCCTCGCGTGCGAACTCGGTGTCTCAACCCCTGTCCCATCACGTGCTGTCGCCGCGATCCATCGCTTTTCCGGCGTGCCATCAAGAGCAGGTGCCGCACGATTCGGAAGCACAATCGTGATGGGGTCGGCCTTACCTTCCCCGTTGTAATAGGATTCCAGAGCATGCCGAAGCCTGTTCATCTCTGTGGCCACGTCTGCGGAGCGCTTTGTCCGGATCTGGTCTGGCCATAGCTCTTTGATCACCAGGTCGGGGGTCAAATTGGTTTGCGAATCTATGTTTCTGAACAGAATCTCCAGCAGCCTCCTGAGCTGGCCCTTGCTGGCGAAGCTCTGGCTGCGCAGGATTCTGTCGATTTGGTCCCTGATAGCGGTGGAATCCATAGGTTCAACGAAGCAGCAATGAAGCGATGGCAGAAATAATAGCACGCGTCCATGGAAAGAACTTATCGCGTTTTCCAAGTTCAATGCGGGTATCGTTCTCGGGACGGCCGCCAGCCCGATGCAAAGTTACGGTGAAATGAATGTTCTAAGCGGGCTTGGGGGAGAAGTCGGTCAAGACCATGAAGGTGGAATCAATTTTCTCCACCAGCTTGCCGTTGGCTTCGGACTTGTCGCGCACAGTTTGCCATTCGGGATCGTCGCGGAAAGCTTGCCAGTTGGCGGTGGCGGCATCGCGGCTGGGGTGCGCGAGGATGTACACAAGAGTTTTGCCCTTGAGGGGTTCGTCGGTGGGCGTCCAGTAGGCCACGTTTTTTATTCCATGCTTCTCGAAGAGCTTGGTGGTGTGTTCGCGAAAGCGACGCAGCAGGTCGTCCAGTTTGCCGTCGTAGGCGTGATAAATGCGGAGTTCGTAGACAGGTGTCATGGATGGTCCAGAGGCGGATTTTTCTTGGGCCGAGGCGAGCCAACCGGCCGCAGGGAACAATGTAATCGCCGGGAGCGCTTGAAGCAAGGTTCGTCTTTTCATGGCCCCGATTCTAGCAGACGATTTCAGCAAGGGAAACAAACAGAACGGCCAGCGAGCTACGTCTTGCACAGAGATTGGTATAAAATGCCCACCTGACGCCGCAAAAGGGAGACTTCGATGAACGGCATTGGAATGCTCCTTTCTCCGCTCCTTTCTCTGATGGTATCGCTAGCGCCGGCCGCAACCAATGCGGACCTGAACGTATTCAAGAGCTTTCTGAGCACGCTGCGTTTTGGCGACGCGCTCCCCGGTTCGCGTGTTCCGCCGGCTGACGCCTTGCCCGCTCAGGAACAACCGCACAAAGTGCCGCCGGGAATGCTGGAAGGAGTTTACGTGGGCTACAACATCAGCGCGGGCCGCGCGGGACTGCGCCGCCTGCATTTCAATTCCGACGGCTGGGTGGTTAAAGATGTCCCCGAGGAAGGAATGATCGGGTTCGATTTCACGGCGTATCGCAAGGCTCGAAGTACCAATCGAAGCTGGGTCGGGCGCTATCGCGTGGATGGCGACAAAATTAATATTGTTTGGCAGGATTACACGGACGATCGCGAGCAGCTCACCCTTGAGCAAGACTCCGCCAAACCCGGAATCGATACCTATGTTCCCATGTGCCTCTGCACGGGAAAGAAATTCTCAGGGAAATATAACTACGGGTTGAAAGGCGCAGGACAATACTTGCAATTCTCTGCCGATGGCACATTTGTGGATCATAAAGTTTTGGACCAAATGCTAGCGCCAAGCACTTTTTATGACCATCCACGCATACGGCATGGCACGTACTCCATTCGAAGCCAGACCATAATTTTTAAGTTCGGGGATGGCCAGCGTGGCACGCGTACCTTTATTGCACCAAAAGCGCAGGCCAAAGGGCCGAGGTTTGACTTCATCGGACTGGGCTGGCAAACGCTTTACGAAGAGCACCATCGAGACGAGCCCTAGGCGCTGCCTCAAGCGGAGCGGACGGCGCGATTCAGCTGGCGGGAAATACCCTCGTCCTTACAACTCTGTTTCCCTGCGTCATTACTTCTCCTATCCTGCGGTACACTAGTCGCTCGTTTTGAGGGAGAAAACAGATGCCGACGCGAGAGGATGCCTGGAAACTGGTCTGCGAGTACACCGCTTCGGAGAGTTTGCGCAAACACATGCTAGCGGTAGAGGCCTGTGTGCGCGCTTATGCGCGGAAGACCGGGGCGGACGAAGAGGTTTGGTCGCTTGCGGCCCTGCTGCACGATTTTGATTACGAGCGCTGGCCCAATCAGGAGCATTTGCCGGATCAGGGGCACCCGTCGGAAGGCGCAAAGATTTTGCGCGAGCAGGGCTATTCGGAAGAGATTATCCGCGCGGTCCTTTCACATGCGGATTATTGCAACGTGCCGCGGCAATCGGCACTCGAACACACGCTCTTTGCCTGCGACGAGCTGGCCGGCTTCCTCACCGCTTGCACTTATGTGCGTCCGTCGAAAAGTATTTTGGATCTTGAAGTGGACTCCGTGAAACGCCGGATGAAGGACAAGCTTTTTGCCAAAGGCGTTTCCCGCGAGGACGTGCGCAAAGGCGCCGAAGAGCTCGGCGTTCCGCTTGAAGAGCACATCGCGTTCTGCATCGGAGCGATGCGCGAACACGCCGATGCGCTCGGCTTGCGCGGTACTCTCTGATGCCTTCCGCATGCGCGATTCTTTGCAAAATGGGGTTTTCGTTCGCGGATTGAGCACATCGCGCATGGAGAACAGCTCTACTTCAACCAACCTGTGGTGACATAGAAAGTGGAGCCGGGCCGCGCCTCTCTGCTTGCGGGTTTGCACACCTGACTCGTCCCGGCAAGAAGAATGCACCTCAATCGCACCGCCAAGATCGTTCTAACGGTGGCACTCGCGGCCATTGCTGCGTGGCTGGGCACCAGTGCGCGTTTTTACAACGAAGCGCTGGTTTCCGCTTTCTTTGGGCTGGCGCTCGCCAGCGTGATCATCATTCATCTTCGCGTGCGCCCTTCCTGGCAGGACGCGCTGCTGGTTTTCGGCGGAATGTTTCTTTTCGCGGCAGTGGATTTTCTCCAGTTGCAGTTCAAGCCGGCGATCATGGCCTGGCCGTCGTTCGCTGGACTCAGCAGTTTGCTGGTATTTGGGCTGCGCACGGTGTGGTCAAAAGATTCGGAGCGCAAGTTATTGCTGCTTGGCTTTGTTCCCTCGCTGCTCTTTGTGACTTCGGAATATTACGCGGACAGCTTGCTGCACTGGACTTCGGCAATCCATCCAAAGGTCTTCGATCTTTATCTCTTCAGCTTCGATTCCAGCCTGCACGTGCAAATTCCGTTTCTCGTGGGCCAGGCGTTTTCGTTGTATCCCAATCTTCGCGCGGCCGGACTGCTTTTCTACATCGGCTTGCCGATTCCGATTGCTCTGATTTACGCGGGGCGCGTTCTGCGCATGCGTGGAAAGGCGATTCCCTCTTTCGTGGCGTTTCTGGCCACGGGACCGGTGGGCGTAATCTTTTACAATGTTTTGCCCGCGCTCGGCCCCGCGCATCTTTTTGGCAAGGCATTTCCATGGCATGCGCTGACGGTCGAGCAATCGTCGCGGCTGTTCGTTGAACCGATCGCGCTCTCCGGCGCGCCGAACGCGATCCCATCGCTGCACATGGCGTGGGTGCTGCTGGTGTGGTGGTATTCGCGCGGGCTCTCCTGGTGGGAAAGGAGCGTGGCTTTTGCGTTCGTGTTTTTCACGGTGCTGGCCACGATGGGGACGGGCGAACATTATTTCATCGACCTGGTGGTGGCATTTCCGTTCGCCATGCTGATGGAGGCGCTGTGCACGTTCGAATTGCCATTCCAAGAGCGACGCCGACTGGCGGCGCTGGCAGTGGGGTTGTTCGTGACGCTCGGATGGCTCCTCGCGCTGCGTTATCGCGTGCATTTCTTCTGGCGGTCGCCGGCGCTTCCCTGGATTTTTTGCGCGGCTACAGTGGCTGTGTCAGTGGTATTTGAAAGTAAGCTATGGTCCGCGACAGCTTTCGGAAGCAGCCACAGCGTGGACATCGCGCCGGCACGGGATTCACCGGCCGCTAGCGGCGGAGCGATTTCCCTTTCGCAGGAATAGTTGAGGAGCCGAGCGAGACCCCAGCCCACGCGGAAGTTTTTTTTCCAGCGTTGCCGCACGCCAGCGAGAAATTGTTCCTTGTTCTTTTGCACGACGCGAAGAAAAGAGCATTTTGCAAGTTGCGAGATAAAAGGTACGCTCTGGCAGCGCCCTTATAATGATCTGGAGGAGTGAGCGATGAGCAAGGTACGAGTACTGGTGGGCACACGCAAGGGCGCGTTTATCCTGTCCTCGGACGGAAAGCGCGAAAAGTGGGATGTGAGCGGGCCGCATTTTGCAGGCTGGGAACTCTATCACCTGAAGGGTTCGCCAGTGGACCCGAACCGGCTGTATGCATCGCAAACGAGTGGTTGGTTTGGGCAGGTGATTCAGCGCTCCGATGACGGCGGCAAGACGTGGTTCCAGCCAGGAACGCCGCCCGGCGAACAGACGGGGCCGGGGGGAATGCCGAAAGGCGAGAGCAACAAGTTTGTGTACGACACCTCCGCGGAAACCGGAAAACCGCTGACTACACATCAGTTCTACGACGGGAAGCAGCATCCGTGGGAGTTCAAGCGGGTGTGGCATCTCGAGCCGTCGCTCACTGATGCGGATACGGTCTATGCCGGAGTGGAAGACGCGGCCTTGTTCAAGTCGACCGATGGCGGGAAGAACTGGCATGAACTCTCCGGGTTGCGCGGCCACGGCACCGGCCCGCAGTGGCAGCCGGGCGCCGGCGGGATGTGCCTGCACACTATCATTCTGGACCGGGCCGATCCCAAGCGGATTTATATCGCCATCTCGGCGGCGGGGGCGTTCCGCAGTGATGACAGCGGCGAAACCTGGAAGCCGATCAATAAAGGGCTGGTGTCTCCCTACATTCCCGAACCGACGGCCGAGGTCGGGCATTGCGTTCACCACGTCGCGATGCATCCTTCGCGGCCGAACGTGCTTTTTATGCAGAAGCATTGGGACGTGATGCGCAGTGACAACGCCGGTGACCAGTGGAAAGAAGTGAGCGGGAATTTGCCAACCGACTTCGGGTTCGTGATTGACGTTCACGCGCACGAGCCAGAGACCATTTACGTTGTCCCCATCAAGAGCGACGGGGAACACTTTCCCCTGGACGGCAAGCTGCGCGTATACCGCAGCAAGAGCGGCGGGAACGAATGGGAGGCGCTGACGAAGGGACTGCCTCAAAGCAATTGTTACGTGAACGTGTTGCGCGACGCGATGGCCGTGGACTCGCTCGATAAATGCGGCGTGTATTTCGGGACGACCGGCGGGCAGGTATATGCGTCGGCGGACGCGGGAGACAGCTGGGCTCCCATCGTGCAGCACCTTCCGGCGGTGCTTTCCGTGGAGGTTCAGACGCTGCCATGATCCGCGTCGTGCTTCCCGGACACTTGCGAACGCTGGCGCGCGTTCGTGAGGAAGTGCAGCTCGACATTAAGGGGACGGTGACGCTACGCGCCGTGCTCGACGGGCTTGAGGCGCAGTATCCAATGCTGTGCGGAACGATCCGCGATCACGTCACGCAAGAGCGGCGGCCATTTCTGCGGTTCTTCGCCTGCGCGGAGGACCTTTCCCATGATTCGCCGGACGCCGCGCTGCCCGAAGCAGTCGTGTCGGGGAAAGAGCCGCTGCTGATTATCGGGGCGATTGCCGGGGGCTAGGAGCGAACCGACCATGGCGGGTTGACTCCGGCATCGCAAGAAACGCCTACGAACACACCCGATTTCCTGGAAGGGCCAAATCACGTTAGAATTAAGAGGAATGCTTACACAGATTGAAGGATTCGACGCTGCGGCGAGCCGGCATCCGCGCCGCAAAACTTACGGCGTGCCAGTGGGGCACGTGCGCGTGGGCGGGGGCGCGCCCATTGTTGTGCAGTCCATGACGAACACGGACACGGCCGACGTCGAAACGACATTGAAGCAGACTTTGGAGCTCGCTGAGGCCGGTTCAGAGATTGTGCGCTGGACCGTCAACGTGCCGGAAGCGGCGGCGGCGGTGCCGGAGATCAAGCGGCGGATGCTGGATTCCGGATGCAAGGCGCCGATCATCGGCGACTTTCATTACAACGGGCACGTGCTGCTGACGAAATATCCGGAGTGCGCCAAGGCGCTGGACAAATATCGCATTAATCCCGGGAATGTGGGCGCAGGACAGCGGCGCGACGAGCAGTTCTCGACAATTTGCAAAATTGCGCGGGACAACGGGAAGCCCGTACGAATCGGCGTGAATGGCGGCTCGCTCAATCAAGAGCTGGTCATGCGCAAGATGCAGGAAAACACGGACAAGAATCTCGGGAAAGAGTCCGAAGAGATTATCAACGATTGTATGGTGATTTCCGCGCTGGAATCAACGGAGCTGGCGCTTGAGTCTGGATTGCGGCATGACCAGATCATTATTTCGTGCAAGACTTCACGGCCGCGCGACCTTATCACGGTTTACCGCGATCTTTCGGGGAAGACTGAGCAACCGCTGCACCTCGGCCTGACCGAAGCAGGGATGGGCATGAAGGGACAGATCTGGTCCGCGGCGTCACTAGGGATTCTGCTGTATGAAGGTATTGGCGACACGATTCGAATCTCACTGACGCCGCGGCCCGGCGGCGACCGCCGCGAAGAAGTTTATGCCGCTTGCGAATTGCTGCAAGCGCTGGGGCTGCGCTCGTTTGCGCCAAGCGTGACAGCTTGCCCGGGCTGCGGCCGTACCACAAGCACCACGTTTCAGGAATTGGCTGAAGCCATTCAGGGTTACATACGAGACATGATGCCCATCTGGAAGACACAGTACGAAGGCGTAGAAGAGATGACGCTGGCCGTGATGGGCTGCATCGTGAATGGCCCGGGCGAATCGAAAGCCGCCAATATCGGCATCAGCCTGCCGGGAACGGGCGAAGCGCCGCGCTGTCCTGTGTACATTGACGGCCAGAAGGACGTGACGCTCGAAGGCACGTACGACGAGCTGGCCGTAGCGTTCCAGGCGCTCGTCGATAACTATATTGCGAAGAAGTATCCGCGAAAGACGGTCTCTGTTTCCGCGTAGATTTAGGATTCCTGCCACATTCTCTAAACCAACATTCATTCCACGTCTGTCCAATTACGAAAACTTGGCAACCTCACCGGAACGATTCGGCTAGCCGAGCCACTGCGGATTGTGGATGGTGCCGTCGAAATTGTTGGTGGTCTTGTAGCCTTCGAACTGGCCGTTGCGGGCGGCTTGCTCCGTTCTGGCCAGGAGGGCGGCGACTTCCGCGGCACTGAGCGGCTTGAAACTGCGAGCGGCATCAAGAGCTTGCTGGACGTTGGCGAGGGATTCGCAGCCAGTGATGACGACACTGGTGGGCAGATTCATGGCGAAGTGGAGGCACTCGACAGGGGAAAGGGTGTTGCTCTGGAGGAGGAGACCGGCGCCCATGGGCTTCATGCCGAGGACGCCGATTTCATTTTTGACGAGGACAGGAAGAACTTTTAGGCCGAAGCTTTCGTAGTGGGCGTCCATGGCGTTTAGGGGCATCTGGACGGCGTCGAAATGAAACTGGTGAGCGGCGGCGGTCTCGAGCATGTGCAAGTGCATGGCGGGATTTTTGTGCCCTGTGAAACCGATGTAACGGACCTTGCCGGCTTTTTTCGCCTCGAGGACGGCTTCCATGCCTCCGCCGGGAGCGAAGATGCGCTCCGGGTCGGTCATGCGAATGACTTCGTGGAATTGGAGAAGATCGAGGTGATCGGTCTGGAGGCGGCGGAGAGATTCGTCGATCTGAGCGGCGGCAGCCTTTTTGGTCTGGCCATCGATTTTGGTCATGAGAAAGGCTTTCTGGCGGTAACCGTCGCGGAGTGCCTTGCCCATGCGGATTTCACTGTTGCCGCCATTGTAGTCCCAGCAGTTGTCGAGGAAATTGACGCCACCGTCGAGGGCCGCATGGATGATTTTGATGCTGTCCTGTTCGTCGGACTGCATTCCGATGTGATAGCCACCAAGGCCCACGAGGGAAACGCGTTCCCCGGTGCGGCCGAGCTTGCGATAGGGAATGCCGCTTTCGGAGCCGGCAGCCCAGACGTCCGGGCCGGCGACGCCGGCGAGGAACGAAGTGGTCAGCATGGCGCCGAGGAATTCGCGGCGGGTTAGGCCGTCAGGTTCGGATTCGAGGTGGGGATGAGCAAAGCGATCCATGGTGAATTCCTCTCTGAAGACGTTCAGGGTAGAAGGCCGCGACAAAAAACACAAGTCCCTCTAAGGGAGACGCGGAGAGGCGGGAGTGGCGATGCTGCGCAATTTCTCGAGTACCGTCGTGCGCGCCCGGGGATAGGCTTGGCGATCGTCGAGCAACTGGTAAGCCCAGTGTGCGCCCATGGCGACCGCGTGGACTTCGAAGGCCAAGCGCGTGGGATCCACCTTGGGATCCACGTGGCCGGCCTTCTGCGCTTCGTAAACGGCCCGGGCGAGCACGCCAATCCACTCATGCATGATCGCCGCGATGCGGTCGCGCACCACACCTTGCCGGCTGTCGAACTCGAAAGAAGCGGCGCTGAAGAAGCACCCTCCGCGGAAAACGCTTTTCTCCACAAGAGCAAGCCAAAGATCAAGGAGCCTCCAAAGCCGGGGCATCCCTTTGCGAGCCGCAATGGCCGGGCGGGAGACTTTTTCGATGAATACCTGGCGCGCCTTTTCCACGGTCGCCAACTGAAGCTCTTCCTTGGAGCCGAAATGGGCGAACAGGCCGCTTTTGCTCATGCGGAGCTGCTCGGCGAGGGACCCTACAGTAAGACCTTCAAGGCCCTGGACGGAAGCAATGTCCACAGCGCGGGCAAGGATGGCTTCGCGAGTGCGGAGGCCGCGGGGCTGGTGGCGTGGAACGATTTTCTTCCGGGAGCTGAGTGCGGTCTTAAGCACCGCGAAACTATAGCACAAGAAAGCTAAATAGCACGAACGTTCGTTTGTATGCTATGCTTTCCGGCGTTCTTCGAGGTGGGCTATGAGAACTCGCTCCTTCTGCGCTCTGCTTGCGCCGCTGGCATTGCTGCTGCCGGCCATGGCGCTTGCGCCAATCTCCGCGAAAGCTCAGGAAATCCCGCTCAAGCGTTGCGATACGCTGCCGGTCATCGAAGTGGCCGTGGGAGATCAATCGAAGCTGTTCCTGGTGGATACGGCGGCGACCTCGTTCCTGAATCTCAAATCGTTTGCGGAAGGGAAAACGCGCGACGTCAGTGTGACTTCATGGTCGGGAACACTGGCGACCAGCGCGAAGGAAGTCACGCTCGCAGAAGTGGCCATCGGGAACACAAAATGGATGAACTTGAAGCTGCCGGCTGTCGACTTGTCCGCGATTGGGAAAGCCTGCGGGCGGAAAATCGACGGCATTCTGGGCGTTGACTTACTGGCGAAGCTGGGCGCGACCATCGACTTGAAAAATCAAACCGTGCACGTGACTACACTGAACGAAGAACACGCCTCGGAGCTTGCGGCGGAGATGCACAGAGAAATGCATCACTGCGTGGAGGCGTTTAACACCTCCGACGAACGGGCTTTCGGCGACTGCCTGGACCCGAAGATCGTGCTGTTCAGCATGGAGAAGGAGCTTTATGGGCGTGAGCAGGTTATCGGCTACTTTCGCGAGCGCTACTTTCATCAAGAGCCGTCGGCCCGGCTGGAGATTCGCGAAAGCTTGTACCACCCCATTGGCGAGGCGGTGTGGTACGAATATGAATTCAAAATTGAATCCGTAAACGGAGTGCTGCACGGGCGAGGCATGGCCATGTGCAAGAAGTCCGAAGGACGCTGGCGGATGGCGAGCATGCATCACAGCGTGACGGAGATGGAGCACACGGCGGCGGCCAAGTAGGGGCCGAGGGGCGCCCGCGTTGATGTGCTAGAATTTATTCGATCGCGCGTCGCGAATCACCGAGGAAATCCGTGAAAATCAGCCGGGAAGATGTGTTGCGGGTGGCGGAGCTGGCCTATCTGGACTTGAGCGAGGCGGAGCTGGAGACGTACCGCGCGCAACTTGACGAGATTCTGGAATACATCGGGAAGCTGAACGAGCTGGACACGGCAAACGTCGAGCCGATGGCGCAAGTGCTGGCGAGCGATCAGCAAGCGGATGCAACGCTGCGAGAAGATCTGATTGTGCCGAGCGCGGTGGCGGAGGACGTTCTGAAGCACGCACCAGACCCTGAGCCGCCCTATTTCCGAGTGCCGAAGGTGATCGAAAGGTAGGACAGACATTCCTGTCTGTCCTCATTGTTGAGTTTCGCAAACAGGAGACAGGCAAGAATGCCTGTCCCACAAAAGAAAAACCAGAATGGCGACGAACTGGACGATTGACGGAGTGCGGGAAGCGCTGGCGGCGAAGAAAATTTCGGCGCGGGAGTTGGCGGCGGACTCCTACAAGCGCATCGAGGCGAAGAATCCGGAGCTGAACGCCTATCTGGCGCTGACACCCGAACGCGCGCGCAGGCAAGCGGACAAGATCGATGACCTGGTGGCGTCGGGCAAGCCGTTGCCGCCGCTGGCCGGAGTGCCGGTGGCTATCAAGGACGTCATCAGCACGCGGGGAACGAGGACCACGTGCGGTTCGAAGATCCTTGAGAACTACGTTCCTCCTTACGATGCCACGGCTGTGGAACGGCTGGAAGCGGCCGGGGCGGTGATTCTGGGCAAAACCAATTGCGACGAGTTTGCCATGGGCAGCTCGAATGAGAACTCCGCCTACGGCCCTGTGAAGAACCCGGCAGCGCTGGATCGCGTGCCGGGCGGATCGAGCGGAGGATCGGCGGCGGTCGTGGCGGCAGGGCTTGCGGTGGCATCTCTTGGAACGGATACAGGCGGATCGATTCGCCAGCCCGGCTCCTTCTGCGGAATTCCAGCGATGATGGGGAGCTACGGCCGGGTCTCGCGATTCGGATTGATTGCGTTTGCGTCTTCGCTGGACCGAATCGGGCCGTTTGCGACCAATGTAAAGGATGTCGCGGCGATCCTGCAGGTGATCGCTGGGCGCGACCCGCACGATTCCACCTCGACGACGGCACCGGTCGCGGATTACCGGGCGGAGTTGGCCAAGCCCGTGAAGGGGCTGCGGCTGGGAGTCCCCAAAGACTACTTCGCCGAAGGCATGGACGCCGCGGTGCGAACGAAGATCGAATCGGGCATCGAAATCTTCAAAAAGATGGGCTGCGAACTGATCGACATTCGCATGCCGCACACGGACTACGCGATCGCCACCTATTACATCATTGCGACGGCGGAGGCGAGTTCCAACCTGGCACGGTATGACGGCGTACGCTACGGGTTGCGCGTGGATGACGATTCCCTGCTGGCCATGTACCGGAAGACACGCGGCGCGGGATTCGGAGCGGAAGTGAAACGGCGGATCGTGCTCGGCACCTATGTACTATCGGCGGGCTACTACGACGCTTACTATTTGAAGGGTCAGAAAGTTCGCGCATTGATCGCGCAAGACTTTCGCGATGCGTTTACGAAAGTGGATGCAATCCTGACGCCGACCTCGCCGGTTCCGGCGTTCAAACTGGGCGAGCGCACCAACGACCCACTCCAGATGTATCTTGCTGATATATATACGGTTACAGGCTCCCTGGCGGGAGTGCCCGGTATTTCCGTGCCGTGCGGCAAGATCGACGGCAAGCTACCGGTGGGCCTGCAAATCTTCGGGCCAGCATTTGGCGAGGCGCGAGTTCTGCAATTGGCACACGCGTTCGAACAAGCCGGCGGAGCGGCCGTCTGAGATTTCGAGAACGATAGGATGACGCCGTGCCCTCACTTCCAAAAATCATCCAGAATTTAGCTCAGGCGCAGAGCGAACTCTTGCGTGCCGCAGATGAAATTCCGGCGGAGCAGTGGAAAACGAGGCCGGTCGAGGGGCGCTGGTCGGCGGGGGAATTGATCGTGCACCTGAGCACAGTGGAGCGGTTCATCCTCGGTCGCACGGACAAGTTACTTCAAAATTCCCCGAAATCGGTGCCATTTTACAAGCGGTTTCACCTCCCCATGAAGATCGTGGAAGCGCGGGTGATTCGCCGCAAAGCACCCGCCGTAGTTGAACCACAGATGCCAGGAGAAAAGGAAGAGACGCTCGCGGAATTGCGCGGGGTGCGAGAGCGAACGCTGGCATTTATCGAAGAGACGAGAAGCCGCGACCTCAGTCAGTACAACTTCCGGCATCCATTTTTGGGGAACCTGAACGCGTATGAATGGCTTCAGTTCATCGCCTCGCATGAGATAAGGCACATCAAACAGCTGCGGGAGATTGCCGCAACTCTACCGAAAACCGTAGCAAGTTTACAAAAGTAGAATCTTTTTACCGTTTCGACCCCGTTTGCTTTCTCTTCGTACCAGGCGAAATCCAAATAAAAAAGCGTGGGAAAAGGCCTATTTTGCAAGGCTTTAGGGCAAAAGTACTAGGAGCGAGGTTTTTGGCTCGCGGAACGGAACGACTATTGCAAGGACAATGAGGCAGCGACTACGATATTTCTAGCATCAAATGGACTGCAGGCGTGTTTAGCACAGTAAGAGGAGCAAGGGCCATGGTTACCGTGAAGTCGAGCCAAAAGATCTTTACCGACTCGGAAGTTGCGAGCCTGACGGGCATTTGTGTCGAGCACGTGCACAATTTCGCGAAGAGCCGCCATCTGGGTTTCATCGCCCGTGCCGCAGAAGCGGCAGGCATCAAGGCGGACCAGTGGCTGTTCACCCTTTCGGACTTGATGGTTCTGGTGACCCTCTTTCCGAAGTGCACGCACTAAAATCTTGAATCCAAATTGAACTTGGATGGCTCTCTGACTCAGTCAGGGAGCCATTCGTGTTTGTGGGGCTTTAAAAGGGCCGATTGCAGGTTCAGCAGGCGGGGGTTATGCTCAGAGCGGGGCAAACCGGGCGGGCCAGCATGCATCGCATACCACAGAGAAGATCGATGGGATCATCCAAGGCACTTATCTTTCTTGGCTGCGCAACAGCTCTTGCCTGCATAGGAGCTAGCGGCTTCGGCCAGTCTTCGGGAAGTGCTGCTGCCCCAAAGGACCAGTCCGCGGCCACGGCACCGGGAACCGCTCAGGACCCCCATGCATCAGTGCACGTTTTGCCCAGGGGGAAAAAGCTCGTTTTGAAGGACGGGACGTTCCAGTTGATCCGGAGCTACGAACGGAACGGTGAGCGGGTCCGCTATTACAGCGTTGAGCGGGGCGACTGGGAGGAAATTCCCGCCTCGATGGTGGATTGGGACGCGACGGCAAAGGCGGAAGCGGCAGAGCAGAACGACGAAGAGGCGCTGGCCAAGAAAATTCATACCCAAGAGCAAGCCCAGAGAATGGACGTCGTAATGGACGTGGACGCCAGCCTGCAGGTGGCTCCAGGGGTCTTCCTTCCGCCGGGCGAGGGAATGTTTGTCATCGAAGGCAAGTCCGTGACGCTTCTCGTGCAAGTTGGCTCGGGGATCCGGACAGATAAAAAGCAGTTTCTGAAGCAGGTGCTCTCGCCGATTCCAATCGTTCCCAGCAAGCAAAACGTGGAAATCCCGGGGACCAGAGCGAAAGTCCGCGTGAGAAACGCACAGATGGAGTTTTATTTGCGCGAGGCGCCGCCGGATCCGGACCGGACGACGCCGATTGAGAAGAGCAGCCGGCCGGGAGAATCCGGGCCGGAAGTGGAGCTCGTGCGCGCGACGGTCAAAGGCAACCGGCGGCAATTGGAGTCCATCAAGAGCCTCTTTGGAGAACAATTGGAAGAGAAGCGCAACACGATATCAATCGAACGCTGGGAGGTAGCGCCCACCGTGTATCGCTTCACCCTCAGCCAGCCCCTGCCGCCCGGGGAATATGCGCTGACAGAGATTCTGACGGATGGAATGAACTTGTTCGTGTGGGATTTTGGAGTGGACCCTGCCACAAGCGCGAAGCCGGCAAGTTCAAACAGCAAAAACTAAGACTTGTATCAGATAGATACGGCGCCGGGAATCAGCGCGCAGAGGAATCCCGCGGGCCCCGACAGAAGAACATCAAACTCATCATAATTGGCTGGTTTCCGCGGGAGCGATAGAGAGAACTTCCCTGAACAAGGCAAGCACGTCGGAAATGCGGAAGGGCTTCTGTAGAAAGTAAGGCTCGCCGCGGCCGGTGTTGCCCTGGGCCGGCTCAATCAAGTCGCCGGTCATGTAAACCAAGACAGGTTTTTGCGCTCCCGCAGAATGGAGAAGCTCTACTGCAGCGGCGCGGCCATCCACCACAAATCCACCCGAAGACAGATGCAGGTCGCAGAGAAGCACGTCGTAAGTGGAGTGCCGGAGATAGGCGAAAGCCTCTTCGACGGTCGCCGCGCAATCCACCCGCAGGCCGTGGGCGGAAAGGCCTTCCTCAAGAAGCAAGCGCAGGCTCTCTTCATCGTCGAGGACGAGCACGGCCCGGCCCTTGAGCGAATCGGCGATCGGGCGCACGGCGGGAACGGAGGTGTCGCCCGATTGGGGCACAGCAGGAAGCGCGTCGGGCTCCCCAGCCGGAGCTAAGGGCAGGCTGATGGTGAACGCTGATCCGCCCGCTGGGAGAGTCTCGACCTCGATATTTCCCCCGTGCTCGCGAATGATGGACATGCAGATGCTGAGTCCGAGACCTGTGCCGCCGCCGGGCCGCTTGGTCGTGTAAAACGGGTCAAAGATGCGCGGAAGCGCTTCGGGACGGATGCCGACGCCGTCATCCTGGACGGTAATAGAAAGGCGACTGCCGATGTTAGTGAACCGAATCTGAACTCTTCCCGTGTCGCGAACCTCGCGAATGGCTTGTTCGGCGTTGGTGACAAGATTCAGAAGCACTTGAATGAGCTGGTTGGCGTCGCCGATGACGCCGGGAAGCCCGGCAATGGGACGGAAATCCACTTCGATGTTGTTGCGGCGAAGCGAGTGCTCGTGCAATTGGAGAGTGCGTTCGACGATGCTGTTGACGTCGACCAGCCGCTTCTGCGGCGAAGCAGGGCGCGAGAATTCGAGAAGATTCTGGACGATGCGAGCAGCGCGGCGGGCCTGGCGGTGCGTGAGCTCGAGCTGGCGCTTGACGGATTCATCGGAGCCCACCCGCTCGCGCAGGAGTTCGGTGACGCCCAGGATGGCGGTGAGCGGGTTATTCAGTTCGTGCGCAACGCCGGCAAGCATCTGCCCCATGGCGGCCAGCTTTTCCGCCTGGATGAGCTGTTCCTCGAGGCGCTTGAGGTCGGTCACATCCCGGCCGGAAAGAACCGCACCCTCGATATTCCCTCTTTCATCGCAAAGAGGACTGACATTGAAACGGATGCGGCGCCAATCGCCGAGTTTGTGACGCACGCGGATTTCCAGCGAAGAGAAAGTTTGCTTGCCGTCGAGGATGTCTTTGTAGATCGAAAGAGCAGCGGGTAAATCCTCGGGATGCGTGCGGCCGCCAAACTGCATGCTTTGCATTTCGTCGATGCCGTATCCGAGTATATCCTCGCAACGAGGGCTGACAAACGTGTAGTGGCCCGTGGTGTCGAGGACCAGGATGAGGTCGGGAAAGTTGTCAACCAGGCGGCGGGCAAATTCCTGCTGCTGGTGGAGGCGGTGTTCGATCTCGCGGCGCTCGGTAATATCCATGAGCGCCCCCTGGTATCGCACCACGCGGCCGGAGTTGTCGCGAACGGGGGCGGCGGTGTTCAAGCAGACGATGGAAGTGCCGTCCTTGCGGATGAGGGTAATTTCGCGGCCTTGAATCATGGGCTGGCGTTCCATTTGTTCCATGAAACCTTTGCGTTCCGCCGCGTCAACGAAGATCTCGGGGACTCGTCTTTTAAGCAGCTCTTCTTTCGATTCGTAGCCCAGCATGCTCACGAGCGCAGGATTCGCATCCAGGATACTGCCATCAGGCGTGGTGATGTAAATGCCTTCCTGGAGCGATTCGAAGAGTTCCGTGAAGCGAGTTTCGTTCTTGCGGAGCGCGGAAACATCGCGGGCGAGAAGCGTGATGCCCTGAACGGTGTCATCGCGCATCATGGCATGAGCGACGCAATCGAAGAAAAACGGAGATGCTTGATTCTTCAGACGCACCTGGACAACACCGGACCACTGGCGGCGTTCCATGAAGCGCGGCATGGCACGTTTCAGGAGCTGCTCCGCCTCAGCGTCGGCTTCCTGGACAAAGTCGCTCAGCGGCTTGCCGATAATCTGCTGGAAGGACGTGCCCACAAGATCGGAAAAGCTGCGATTGACGGCGCGGATGTTGCCATCAAGCGTGAGGGCCAGCAAAACGTCATCGAAAGAGTCGATCAGGTCGCGATAGCCCTGCTGGGACCGAGAGATTATTTCGAAGAGCTGGTCCAGTTGCCGATCGGTGGGAGGGGCTTCATCGCGGTGTTCCATGCCGCGCATAAGGCCTCGCAGTTCAGAGATCTCCTGCGACTTCTTCCATACGTAAGCCCCGAACAGGGCGATGACCACCACGATGAGCACATGCGCAAATGCCTCGTAGCGGGTCGCGAAGGAACGGATGGAAGCCCAAGACGTCCAGGCAAAAAACACTGCCAACGCAATCAGCACGGCGAAGGTGAACCGCCAGAGTTCCTTCTGGCGCTTTTCAAACTTGTCGAACTGCGAGTTGATGACGGAACGGCGGTCCACGCCCGGCGACGGGTCGCCGGCTGAGGGTTGAGCGTTTTTTTTGTCCTTGTCGGGCATAGGAGGAGACGGGATCTTAGAGAATCAGAGGTCTTCCGTCAGCAATAGTTCCATCCTTTATTGTAAGAATCGCGGCTGGTCTTGAGCAATGCAAGGGGCGAAAGCAAGTTCCTGAGAGATACCTGTACTTGCCGCCATCAAAGAAGAACGGCGTCCCGACCAGGTCGGGACGCCGTCCGAATGGAGTAGCGGATGAGCTTCTCATCCGGCGATGGAAAGCCTAGCCCTCCGCGGCGGCGTCGGCTTCGGTATCCTTCTGGAGGAAGTCCAGAGCCGCAGCTTCTTCCGCAGTGAGCTCGGCGGCTTCCGGAATCTCGTCCACGGGAGAGGGCGCGGGCATTTCCGTCAGCAACTGAATGCTGCGGTAGTGCTCGAGGCCCGTCCCGGCAGGGATGAGACGGCCCATGATGACGTTTTCCTTGAGGCCGCGGAGATAGTCCACTTTGCCGGCCACGGCGGCTTCCGTAAGCACGCGCGTGGTTTCCTGGAAGCTCGCGGCCGAGATGAACGAATCGGTCGAGAGCGACGCCTTGGTGATGCCGAGGAGGAGCGGGCGGCCAGTAGCGGGACGTCCGCCGTCGGCGATGACGCGGTCGTTTTCCTCGCGGAAGCGAAACTTGTCCACCTGCTCCTCTAGGAGGAACTGCGTGTCGCCGACATCTTCCACTTTGACCCAGCGCATCATCTGGCGCGAGATGGTTTCGATGTGCTTGTCGTTGATGTTCACGCCCTGGAGGCGGTAGACCTCCTGAATGGCGTTGACGAGATAGGATTGCGTGAACTTCTCGCCCAGGACGGCAAGCAAGTCGTGCAAATTGAGCGGGCCGTCAATGAGGGCCTCGCCCGCCTTGACATGGTCGCCTTCCTGAACGTTGATGTGCACGCCGCGCGGGATGGAGTATTCCTTGCTGGTCTTGCCATCCTCGCTCTCGACGTAGACCTTGCGCATGCCCTTGGCGATGTCGCCGTACTTAACCACGCCATCGATTTCGCTGATGACCGCGGGATCCTTGGGCTTGCGCGTTTCGAAGAGTTCAACGACGCGCGGCAGACCGCCGGTGATGTCCTTGGTCTTGGTGGTTTCGCGCGGAATCTTCGCGAGCACGTCGCCGGCCTGGACATCATCGCCATCCTTGACCATCAAGTGGGCCCGGGAAGGCATGAGGTACTTTTTGCGGACCTTGCCGGAAGAATCGCGGACCAGGATAGCAGGCTGATGTTTTTCATCACCTGGCGGCAAAGTCACAACGTCTTGCGAAAGGCCCGTCACTTCGTCCACCTGCTCTTCGATCGTCAGACCGGTCTTCAAGTCGTCAAACTTCACGGCGCCGGCGGTTTCCGTAAGGATCGAGAAGGTGAACGGATCCCATTCGGCAAGGATCTGGCCGTGGGTGACGTGCTCGCCGTCCTGGCAGCGGAGGCGCGCGCCGTAAACCACGTGGTAGCGCTCCTTCTCGCGGTTCTTTTCGTCGACGATGGCGATGAGGCCAGCGCGGTTCATGGCGATAGCCGTGCCGCCGCGTCCCTCGACGTGCTTGAGGTCCACGAACTTCACGACGCCGTTGTTGCGCGCCTCGAGTGTGGAACGCTCGGAAACGCGCGTGGCCGTTCCGCCGATGTGGAACGTCCGCATGGTGAGCTGCGTGCCGGGTTCGCCGATGGACTGCGCGGCGATGACGCCGACCGCTTCGCCCAGTTCCACCATTCGGCCGGTGGCGAGATTGCGCCCGTAGCACAGCGCGCAAACGCCGCGGCGGGATTCGCAAGTGAGCACCGATCGGATGCGCACGCGCTCAATACCCGCGCCCTGCACCTGGTTGGCAAGCTCTTCGGTGATCTCCTGGTTCACGTCAACGATGATCGTTCCCTCGAAGTCCTTGATCTTGTCGAGAGAAACGCGGCCCACAATGCGGTCGCGCAGCGGCTCGACTTCGACGCCGGCTTCCACAATGGGTTCCACGAAGATGCCGTCGGTCGTGCCGCAATCGCGCTCGTTGATGATCACGTCCTGCGCGACGTCCACGAGGCGGCGCGTGAGGTAGCCGGAATCGGCGGTTTTGAGAGCCGTATCGGCCAGGCCCTTGCGCGCGCCGTGCGTGGAGATGAAATATTCCAGCACGGTGAGGCCTTCGCGGAAGTTCGAGGTGATGGGAGTCTCGATGACTTCGCCGGAAGGCTTGGCCATCAAGCCGCGCATGCCGGAAAGCTGGCGGATCTGCTGTTTCGAACCGCGAGCGCCGGAGTCTGCCATGACGTAGACGGGGTTGATGTTGCCCTCTTTGTCCTGGTTCTCGAGGGCTTTGAACATTTCGTCGGCCACTTTTTCAGTGACGTCGCCCCAGATGGCGATGACCTTGTTGTAGCGTTCGCCGTTGGTGATCGCGCCGTCGAGGTACTGTTGCTGCACCTTGACGCCTTCCTTTTCGGCGTTTTCCACGAGCTTGTATTTATCGCTCGGGATAAACATGTCGTCGATGCCGATGGAAATACCGGACTTGGTGGCGTAGGTGAAGCCCAGCTCTTTCAGGTGGTCGAGCAGGACAACCGTGTCCGTGAGCCCGAACCGCAAGTAAGCGTAATAAACAAGCTGCTGGACGCCCTTCTTTTTGAGAAGCCCGTTCACATACGGGAACTTTTCCGGCAAGTGCGAATTGAAGATGACGCGGCCGACGGTGGTCTGGATGAACTGGCGCTCCATCTTCACCGGCTCGGTGTGCGTCACGTCCTGGTTGTCGTACGCCGTGGTGAGGTCGATGACTTCCCCGGAGTAGCGCAGCCGGATTGGCGTGAGCAGCTCAACTTCGCCGCCTTCCAACGCGAGGATGACATCATCGGTGGAGCCGAAGACGCGCCCTTCGCCCTTGGCACCGGGCTTGTTCTTGGTCAGGTAATAGATGCCCAGAACCATGTCCTGCGACGGCACCGCGAGCGGCAAGCCGTGCGCTGGAGACAAAATGTTGCGCGAGCTGAGCATCAGCACGGACGCTTCAACCTGCGATTCCGGCGAAAGCGGAATGTGCACGGCCATCTGGTCGCCGTCAAAGTCCGCGTTGAACGCCGTGCAGACCAGCGGGTGAATTCGAATGGCCTTGCCTTCGACGAGTACCGGTTCAAATGCCTGAATACCGAGGCGGTGCAGAGTCGGAGCGCGATTCAAGAGCACGGGATGTTCGCGGATGACGTCTTCGAGAATGTCCCAAACGACGGGTTCCTGCTGCTCGACCATCTCCTTGGCTTGCTTGATGGTGGTGCAGTGACCCTGGGCTTCGAGCTTGTGATAAATGAAGGGCTTGAAGAGCTCGAGCGCCATCTTCTTCGGGAGACCGCACTGGTTTAGCTTCAGCTCCGGGCCGACCACGATTACGGAACGTCCGGAATAGTCCACGCGCTTGCCGAGCAGGTTCTGGCGGAAGCGGCCCTGCTTGCCCTTGAGCGTGTCGCTGAGGGACTTGAGCGGGCGGTTGTTGGTTCCGCGAAGAACGCGGCCGCGGCGCCCGTTGTCGAACAGCGCGTCCACGGCTTCCTGCAGCATGCGCTTTTCGTTGCGCACGATGACGTCCGGCGCGTGCAATTCCATCAGCTTCTTCAGCCGGTTGTTGCGGTTAATCACGCGGCGATAGAGATCGTTCAGGTCCGAAGTGGCGAAGCGGCCGCCATCCAGTGGCACAAGCGGACGCAACTCCGGCGGAAGAACCGGAATCACATCGAGAATCATCCATTCCGGCTTGTTGCCGCTCTTGCGGAAGGCTTCGAGAACCTTGAGGCGCTTGGCAAACTTGATGCGCTTCTGCAGCGAAGGATCCATCTTCATCTTTTCGCGGAGCTCTTCCGAGAGTTTGTCCACTTCCACGCGGCGGAGAAGTTCCTTGATGGCTTCCGCGCCCATCTTGGCGGTGAACTGCCCGGGATATTCCTTCTGCAGTTCGCGGTATTTATCTTCGAGCAGCACTTCCCGCTCGCGAAGAACGGCGACTTCGCCCGGATCCACAACTACGAACGCTTCGAAATAAAGAATGCGCTCGAGATCGCGCATGGAAATGTCCAGCAAGTAGCCGATACGGCTGGGCAGGCCCTTAAAGAACCACACGTGGGAACAGGGCGAAGCCAGCTCGATGTGGCCGAGGCGCTCGCGGCGGACCTTGCTCAGGGTGACTTCGACGCCGCACTTGTCGCAGATAACGCCGCGGTGCTTCATCCGCTTGTACTTGCCGCACAGGCATTCCCAGTCGGTGACGGGGCCAAAAATCTTGGCGCAGAACAGGCCGTCGCGCTCGGGCTTGAACGTGCGGTAGTTGATGGTCTCCGGCTTGGTGACTTCGCCGTGGGACCAGGAGCGAATTTTTTCCGGGCTCGCCAGGCTGATGCGGATGGAATCAAAATCAGCGATCAAGCTGGCGCGATCATAAGGGCTGCTGCGATACAAGGTTGTTTCCTCCCTCCCTGGCTTTCGCCAGGGCCGCGGCCTGGTGTTTTGCACCAGACCGGCTGAGAACCCAACTGCCGAAAACTACAAACTCAACTTGGCTGCCTGTAGGGGCGCCCGCCGCGGCGGGCTACGCCCCTGCGGGCAAGCCGGATCAATCCGCCGCTTTTTCCCCTGTCGGCTTTTGTCGCTTCATCAATTCGACGTCCAGGCACAACGACTGGAGTTCGCGGACGAGGACGTTGAACGATTCGGGCACGCCAGGCTCGATGCCCGGTTCGCCTTTGACGATGGCCTCGTAAATCTTGGCGCGGCCATAGACGTCGTCTGACTTCGCCGTGAGCAGCTCCTGCAGAATGTGCGCTGCGCCGTACGCTTCCAATGCCCAGACTTCCATTTCGCCGAAGCGTTGTCCGCCGAACTGCGCCTTGCCACCGAGCGGCTGCTGCGTGATGAGCGAGTACGGGCCGATGGACCGCGCGTGAATCTTGTCGTCGACGAGATGCGACAGCTTGAGCATGTAGATGTACCCGACGGTCACCGGCTGGTCGAACTGGTCGCCGGTCATGCCGTCGAAGAGATTGATCTTCCCGGCATGCGGCAACCCCGCAACTTCCAGCAAGTGGCGGATTTCCGGTTCGCGCGCGCCGTCAAACACCGGCGTGGCGAAGGGAATGCCGTCGCGGAATCCTTCGGCGTATTCGAGCAACTCGTCGTCGCTGAGCTTGCTAAGCGTCTTCCAAACCGTGGTCTCCGTGAAAACTTCGCGGAACCAGCGGCGCAGCGCTTCAGCCTTCACTTCCTTGCTGAGCAGGCGCTTTAGGCTGTTGCCCAGCTCCTTGGACGCCCAGCCGAGGTGCGTCTCCAGAACCTGGCCGACGTTCATACGCGAAGGAACGCCGAGCGGATTGAGAACGATCTCGACCGGAGTGCCGTCCGGCATGTACGGCATGTCTTCCTGCGGCACGATGCGGGCGATAACGCCCTTGTTGCCGTGGCGGCCGGCCATTTTGTCGCCGATGGAGAGCTTGCGCTTCATGGCGATATAGACCTTGACCAGCTTGATGACGCCCGGGGGCAACTCGTCGCCCTTCTTGAGCTTTTCCTTGCGCTCTTCGGTGATCTTGCGCAGCACGTCGATCTGGCGCGAGGTCATTTCCTCGACTTCCTCGATCTTCTCGATGAGCAGCGGATCCTTTTCGTTGAGCTTCAGGCGTTTGAGGTTGCGCGTGGAGATTTTCTCTATGATCTCGCGCGTCAGCTCGACGCCCTTGGTCAGCAGGCGCTTGTTGGTCTTTTCGTCGTGCAGGTCGGCTTGGAGAATTTTGCCGCCGAGCAAATCCGAGAGGCGCTTGAGGCGCTCATCCGTAAGGATGCGGATTTCGTCAGCCAGGTTCTTCTCCAGCTTGAAGACCTGCGTGGCTTCGATGGCCTTGTGGCGCTCGTCCTTCTCTCCGCCTTTGCGGGTGAAGATCTTGACGTCCACGATAGTGCCCTCGATACCCGGCGGGCAGTAGAGAGAAGCGTCGCGAACATCGCCGGCTTTTTCGCCGAAGATGGCGCGCAGCAGCTTTTCTTCCGGCGTGAGCGTGGTTTCGCCCTTGGGCGTAACCTTGCCGACGAGGATGTCGCCCGGCTTCACCACCGCGCCGATGCGGATGACACCGCTTTCGTCGAGGTTGCGCAGGAAAGACTCGCCGATGTTGGGAATGTCGCGAGTGACTTCCTCGGGGCCAAGCTTGGTGTCGCGCGCTTCGATTTCGTACTCCTCGATGTGAATCGAAGTGTAGTAGTCGTCTTTCACCAGCTTTTCGCTGACGAGGATGGCGTCTTCAAAGTTGTAGCCGCGCCACGGGAGGAACGCCACGAGGACGTTGCGCCCCAGGGCCAGTTCGCCGCGCTCCGTGCAAGGACCGTCGGCGAGAACCTGAGCCTTCTTCACGCGGTCGCCCACGCGCACCAGTGGCTTCTGGCTGATGCATGTGTTCTGGTTCGAACGCTTGAATTTGATCAGCTGGTAGATGTCCGCGCCCACTTCGCGGCTGAGCACGCCGGAGTGGTCGGACTCCACGCGCACGATGATGCGCTCGGAGTCGACCTGGTCCACGATGCCTTCGCGCTTGCAGAGCACCACCGCGCCGGAATCACGTGCGGTGACGCGTTCCATGCCGGTGCCAACGAGCGGCGCTTCGCCGCGGATGAGCGGCACGGCCTGGCGCTGCATGTTGGAACCCATAAGCGCGCGGTTGGCGTCGTCGTTCTCCAGGAACGGAATCAAGCTGGCGGCGACGGAAACGAGCTGCTTCGGCGAAACGTCGACGTAATCGACTTCGTCGCGGCTCTTGAGCACGAAGTTGCCGGCCTGCCGGCAGTTGACCAGTTCCGTGGTGATCTTCAAGCGCTCATCGAGAGAAACGTTGGCCTGCGCCACGACATACTTGTCTTCTTCCCATGCGGAAAGATAGAAGCAATACGGCTCATAAACGACTTTGCGGCGCTTCAGCTCTTCGTTGAGATCCTCGACTTTGTCCTTCTCGACGATTTCGCCGGCCTTAAACTCGCTGTCCCCGGCATTGACGATCTGGACGTAGTCGATGATGCGGCCGCCCTTGACCTTGCGGTAGGGAGATTCGATGAAGCCGTAGTCATTGATGCGCGCGAAGCAGCTCAACGAGCTGATCAAGCCGATGTTCGGGCCTTCCGGCGTTTCAATCGGGCAGATGCGGCCGTAGTGCGTCGGGTGCACGTCGCGCACTTCGAATCCGGCGCGCTCGCGGGACAGACCGCCCGGCCCAAGAGCTGAGAGACGCCGCTTGTGGGTGATTTCGCTGAGCGGGTTGGTCTGGTCCATGAACTGGCTGAGCTGCGACGATCCGAAGAACTCGCGGATTGCAGCCATCACCGGCTTGGCGTTCACCAGGTCATGCGGCATAGCCGTGGACATTTCCTGGTACACGCTCATCTTTTCCTTGATGGCGCGCTCCATGCGCACGAGGCCGATGCGGAACTGGTTTTCGAGCAGTTCGCCAACCGCGCGAACGCGGCGGTTGCCGAGATGGTCGATGTCGTCGACCACGCCGATGTTCTTGCGCAGCTTGAAGAGATACTTGATCGCCGAAACAAAGTCCGGCGATTCCAGCGTGCGGTTGTCGAGCGGCGTGTCCAGCCCCATCTTGATATTGAATTTCAGGCGGCCCACGCGGCTGAAATCATACTTGCGCGGGTCAAAGAACATGCCGCGGAAAAGGTTGGTGGCCGTTTCCAGCGTCGGGGGATCGCCCGGGCGCAGCTTGCGGTAGATTTCGATGAGCGCTTCCTTCGAGGAACGGATGGCGTCCTTGTCCAGCGTGCGCGAAAGCACCACGCCGATGTCATCGCGTTCCGGAAAGAACACGTCGACTTCCGTGATTCCGCCCTCCGCGAAGGCTTGCCAAAGTTCGGCAGTCAGAGGCTTATTGGCTTCAAGCAGAACTTCGCCGGTCTGGCGGTTGACGACGTCGGCGACGCTGTACGCCCCCTCGAGGTCCGCCAGCGTGGCGCGCACCTGCGAAATCCTGGCCTTGATGAGCTCCTTGAAGAGGTTTTCGGTGATGCGCTTGTGCGCGCCGACGATGACCTCATCCGATTTCGGATTGCGGATCTCGTGGGTGAGCTTGCGGTCCACGATGCCCGGCGAAACGTTCCAATGCAGATCCTTGTCGCGCAGCGAAATGCGCTCCACCTGGTAGAAGGTGCGCAGAATGTCTTCGTTGGACTTCATGCCCAGCGCGCGCAGGAAGATCGAACCGAGGAATTTGCGCTTGCGGTCGATGCGCACATACAGAATGTTCTTGGTGTCGTATTCGAATTCCACCCACGATCCGCGGTACGGAATGATTTTCCCGAGAAAGTAGGTTTTATTGTTGGCGCTCTCGAAAAAGACGCCCGGCGAGCGGTGCAACTGCGAGACGATGACGCGCTCCGTGCCGTTGATGATGAACGTGCCGTTCTCGGTCATCAGCGGAATGTCGCCGTAGAAAACTTCCTGTTCCTTGATGTCGCGAATGGTCTTCGCGCCGGTATCGGGATCCTTGTCGTAAATGGTCAGGCGAATGGTGACTTTCAGCGGCGCGGAATAGGTCATGCCGCGCTCCTGGCATTCGTTCACGTCATACTTCAACTGCATGGCCACCGGGTCGCCGCACTTGTTGCAGAAGGTCGGCGTGTTCTTGTTGAACGTGCCGCACTTATGGCAGATGACGTCGCCCGTCTGGTATGGATTCGTCACCACTGAAGCGCCGCAATTGCGGCAAGTGGCGCGGAGATGGTGCAGGCCCTTCAGGTTGCCGCACTTGCATTCCCAGTTTCCGATCGAGTAGTCCACGAATTCCAGCTGCGACATCTCGCGGAAATCCCGGATCGGAAACACCGACGTGAACACCGACTGGAGACCGCCGTCATCGCGCTCGCTCGGCAACAGATCCATCTGCAGGAAGCGCTGATAGGACTTCATCTGCACTTCAATCAGGTTGGGAATCTGAATCGAGCCCTGGATTTTTGCGAAATCCAGACGCTGGCGTTCCCGGACGTGCTGATTGCTATTCGACATGCGTGATCCTCGTTATTCTGTGCGGCCGTAAGACGGCCGACATCCCTTTTGGGCAAAAAACGGAGAAACGGAGAAAGGACACATCACCGATGTGCGAAACGACCTGCCCGGGATCGCTGCACACACACGGCTGCGGGGGGCCCTAGATGAGCCCGTGGTTTTGTAACAAGTACCGGCCTCGAATTGCGTAAGCGAATTCCTTTGGCGCGGTTCGCCCGCTCTTGCGCCGCGCCGCCGCCCGTAATGCCGTACTGCGAAACAGTTCGCCATGGCCCCGGCCAAACCGGAGCCGGCGAACTACTTGATCTCGACCTTGGCGCCCGCCTCTTCGAACTTTTTCTTGATCGAAGCGGCTTCGTCCTTGTTGACGCCCTCTTTGACGGTCTTCGGCGCGCCGTCAACCAGGTCCTTGGCTTCTTTCAAGCCCAGGCTGGTAACTTCGCGGACCGCCTTGATGACGTTGATCTTGTTGCCGCCGACGTCCGTGAGCACGACGGTGAATTCCGTCTTCTCTTCCGCCGGGGCCGCGCCTGCTGCTGCTCCGCCGCCGCCCGCTGCCACAACCGTAGCCGCAGCCGCGGAAACGCCGAAGGCTTCTTCCATCTTCTTCACGAGATCTGACGCCTCAAGCAGGGTCAGCCCCTTGATTTCTTCCAGGATCGTATCGACTTTCGCCATGATGCTTTCTTCTCCTCTCGAATCTAAAAGTTGAACTTACTGGGCCGCTTCGGGAGCTGGTGTTGCACTGCCCTCGCCGGACCCAAACTTGTTGGCCTTGATGGCCTCGCTGACGGTTACCGCCAAGTTGCGCGGCAAAGCATTCAGCGCCATGGCAATCCGCTGCGCGGGAGCGTTCAGCAGGAACATGATCTTGCTGATCAGCTCTTCCTTCGACGGCAGATTCGCCAGCTGCTGAATCTCCTTGATGGAGATGACCCGCCCTTCCACCACACCGGACTTGAACTGAAACGCCGGAACGTCCTTGGCAATCTTGGTGATGGCCTTGGCCAGCGCGACCGGGTCAGCCGCGGTGTATGCGATCGAATTCGTTCCGCTCAAGTTCTTGAGCAAACCTTCCGCAGGGGTACCGGCTCCGGCGCGTTCCGCGAGTGTGTTTTTCACAACTTTGTACTTGCCGCCCGCTGCCTGCACGGCGCGGCGGAGTTTGGTGTCGTCCTCGACGGTGATGCCCTGAAACGTCGAGAGAATGACCGTCGAGACTTTTGCCAGCTCGGTCTTGAGCTTGTCGAGGTCCTGCTGCTTTTCGCTGCGCTTCTTCATAATTTCGCTCTGCTGATCGGGCTCGCCGGACTACGCGGCGGTCGCCAGCGCCTCCGCTTCGGCCAGGTCGATGGTTATGCCCGGCCCCATGGTCGAGGTTAAAGTTATTTTCTTGACGTACTTGCCTTTAGCGGCCGCCGGCTTGGCTTTCAGCACCGCTTCGATCACCGCGTGCGCGTTTTCCGCGAGCTTCACGGCTTCGAACTGGATTTTGCCGATCGGGCAGTGCACGATGCCCGCCTTGTCCACACGAAATTCCACTTTGCCGGCTTTCACTTCCTTGATGGCTTTCGCCACCTCGAAGGTGACCGTGCCGGTCTTTGGGTTAGGCATCAAGCCGCGCGGGCCAAGCACTTTACCGAGCTTGCCGGCGGAGCGCATCATGTCCGGCGTGGCAATCACCGCGTCGTAATCGGTCCAGCCTTCCATGATTTTCTGCACGATGTCATCGCCGCCGACGAATTCCGCGCCCGCTTCCTGTGCTTCGCGGACTTTGTCGCCTCCGGCAATCACCAGCACACGTACGGTCTTCCCAAGTCCATTGGGCAATCCAACCGTGCCACGAACGACCTGGTCAGAGTGTTTCGGATCCACGCCCAAATTGATGGCCAGTTCAACGGTTTCATTGAACTTGGTGTGATGCGTTTTCTTCAAAAGCTCGGCTGCATCAGCAAGCTTGTACGGGCGCGCTTCCACCTTCTTGCGCGCATTCTCCACGTGCTTCCCGGCCTTCTTTGCCATCGTTGCTACCCCTTCGATCCCGTAGCGCCTGAACTTCTAGGCTTCCACGACTTCCAGGCCCATGTTGCGCGCCGTACCCATCACGGTGCGCACCGCGGACTCCAGATTGGTGGTATTGAGATCGACAAGCTTGATCTTCGCAATTTCCTCGACTTGCTTTTTGGTGACCTTGCCGACTTTGTTGCGGTTCGGCTCGGCGGAACCTTTGGCGATGTTCGCCGCGCGCTTCAGCAGCACCGACGCCGGCGGCGTCTTCAGAATGAAAGTAAACGTGCGATCGGTGTACACCGTTACCAGCACCGGGAAAATCATCCCGTCCGGTTCTTTCGCCGTCTTGGCGTTGAACTGCTTGCAGAAATCCATGATGTTCAAGCCGTGTGGGCCGAGCGCGGTGCCCACCGGCGGCGCCGGAGTCGCCTTAGCTGCCGGCAACTGGAGCTTGATGGTTGTCTGAATCTTCTTTGCCATGTTCCTGCCTCAAATCCTCTTCTTCGATTCTATTTCTTCAAATCTGTAGGGGCGGGGCTTGCCCCACCCGCTGTAACCACAGCTTGATTTCTCTATCCCAGCTTCTCCACGCTTGCGAAATCCAGCTCCACCGGCGTCGAGCGCCCAAAAATCGTCACCGAAACTTTCAGCCGGCTGTGGTCGCTGTCGATCTCTTCCACGTTGCCGTTAAAATTCGCAAACGGGCCGTCCACGATGCGCACCTGTTCGTTGCGTTCGAACACCACTTTCGGCTTCGGACGATCCTGCGGGGTGTGCACGCGATTGATGATGGCGTCCACTTCCGCGTCGCTCAGCGGTGATGGCGACGTCGCCGAGCCCACAAATCCGGTCACCCGGGGCGTAGCGCGTACGATGTGCCAGGTGTTTTCGTCCAGGTCCATCTCCACCAGAACGTAGCCGGGATACGACATGCGCGACAGCACCACCTTCTTGCCGCCGCGGACTTCCACCACTTCCTCCATCGGAATCAGCACCCGGCCGATTTTGTCCTGAAGGCTAAACGCGGCCACACGGCTCTCCAGGCTTTCTTTGACTTTCTTCTCAAAGCCCGAATACGTATGGATGATGTACCACTGCATTCCCATCGATCGACTGTCTCCTTCAGACGCCAAACTTCTTGAAGATGTACTGCACTCCGCGCTGCACGCCCAAATCCACCAGCCAGAGGAAGACCCCGAAAAAAGCCACCGTAGCGACCACGACCCAGGTCGTCGAGATGACATCTTCCCGGCTCGGCCAGGTCACTTGCTTCATCTCCACGCGCACGTCGTGCAGAAATTCGCGCGTATTGGCAACCGTCCCGGTAACCTTCTTCGTCAGCTCAGAGCCCGCTCCGCCTTGTGATTCTTCACCGCTCATTTTCACCGCCCGCGTGGCCATAAATCCTCATTCCCATGCGCTCTCGCTGCGCTTCCCAAACTCTGGCAGGGGAGGAGGGATTCGAACCCCCATACCCGGTTTTGGAGACCGGAGTCCTAACCGTTGGACGACTCCCCTAAAATCAATTCCGGTCCTGCCCTCGCCCCCGCAAAAGCAAAAACTACTTCACTTCCTTGTGCGCCGTTTGCCGGCGGCAGGTATTGCAGAACTTCTTGGTTTCCAGCCGCTCGGTGTGCTTCTTCTTGTTTTTCGTCGTCGTGTAGTTGCGGTTTTTGCACTCGCCGCACTGCAACGTAATCGTTTCCCGCATCCCTTATTCCTTTCGCGCTATCCGTGGCCGGGGCCACACGCGTAAATCCGTCACTCGATAATATCGGTTACCGCACCGGCGCCGACGGTATGCCCGCCTTCGCGAATCGCGAAGCGCAAGCCCTTCTCCAAAGCCACCGGCGTGATCAAGCTCACTTCGCAGCTCACGTTGTCTCCGGGCATGACCATCTCCACGCCCGTCGGCAGCTTCACGTCGCCCGTCACGTCCGTCGTCCGGAAGTAAAACTGCGGCCGGTAGCCCGTGAAAAACGGCGTGTGCCGCCCGCCTTCTTCCTTCGTCAATACGTACGCTTCCGCCTTGAACTTCGTGTGCGGCGTGATGCTCCCTGGCTTGCACACCACCTGCCCGCGTTCCACATCTTCTTTTTCCGTGCCGCGCAGCAAGAGGCCGACGTTGTCCCCGGCAAGCCCTTCGTCCAGCAGCTTCCGGAACATCTCCACTCCCGTCACGACTTTCTTTTGCGTCGCGCGGAAGCCTACGATCTCGATTTCTTCGCCGACCTTCACTTTGCCGCGCTCCACGCGCCCGGTCACCACCGTGCCGCGTCCGGAAATCGAGAATATGTCTTCAATCGGCATCGCGAACGGTTTGTCCACATCGCGCACCGGCAGCGGCACGCTCTGGTCCACCGCGTCCATCAACTGGTCAATGGACTTCTCCCACTTGGCGTCCCCGTTCAACGCCTGCAGCGCCGATCCCTTTATTACCGGAATCTTGTCTCCAGGAAACTGGTAGCTCTTCAAAAGTTCCCGTACTTCCAGCTCGACCAGTTCCAGCAACTCAGCGTCTTCCACCATGTCGCACTTATTCAAGAAAACCACAATCGCGGGCACTCCCACTTGCCGCGCCAGCAGAATGTGTTCCCGTGTCTGCGGCATCGGCCCATCCGTCGCCGCCACCACTAGGATCGCGCCATCCATCTGCGCGGCTCCAGTGATCATGTTTTTGATGTAGTCCGCATGCCCCGGGCAGTCCATGTGCGCGTAGTGCCGGTTCGCCGTCTCATACTCCACGTGCGACACCGCAATGGTAATCCCGCGCTCGCGCTCTTCCGGCGCGTTGTCAATGGTGTCAAACGCACGGAACGCCACCTTCGGGTTATGCTTCGACAACACTTTCGTAATCGCCGCCGTCAACGTCGTCTTGCCGTGATCGATATGCCCGATCGTCCCGATGTTCACATGCGGCTTACTGCGCTCAAATTTCTCCTTCGCCATGTTCCTTTGCCCTCTGCGCCAGTCTGTAACCTACGACGGCGCCGCACTTCAAAATCTGGAGCGGGGGACGGGATTTGAACCCGCAACCATCACCTTGGAAGAGTGAGACTCTACCGTTGAGTTACCCCCGCCCAAGCTCAACAAAACTTTTTTCTGCCCCCGACCGCGAAACCCTGGAGCCTGGGACCGGGATTGAACCGGTGACCTCGTCCTTACCAAGGACGCGCTCTACCAACTGAGCTACCCAGGCCGAACCCGTTTCCCCTGCAAAATCCATCCTTCGCGGCGCACTTTTCCTGAGCGGCGCTTGCGCCCCGAATTGGACCGCGCTCGAACATCGCTGGCTGCGATTGCCCTGCGGTTTCTGCTAACCCCACAGCGAGAGCCTGGTGGACGGGGAAGGATTCGAACCTTCGTAGCCCGCAAGGAGCGGCAGATTTACAGTCTGCTGGTTTTAACCACTCACCCACCCGTCCCGCAAAATCATTCGGGATGAAAAATCGCCACCCCGCAAAAACTCCTTGGGACGTCAATCACCAGTCCCGCACTTGCCTTTCTACAACTTACAGGCATCCCGCGCAAAAACACAAAAAGGACTCGTGTCAAGAGACACCAGCCCGTTCAATTTTATTTGCAGGATTCGCTCCGCCTCACTCCCCTGCTCTTTTTCTGGTGGAGCTGGCGGAGGGAATTGAACCCCCGACCCTCTGATTACAAATCAGATGCTCTACCAGCTGAGCTACGCCAGCGCCGCTCAAACCGAGTAAGGATAGCAGAAGAGGTATAAGAATTGCAAGGGGTTCGAGCACGCCAAGGACCAGCTCTGTGGAAAACCAAACCTCCCTGTATCCAGCTTGGCACCCGCTATCCTGCTTTACGTCTATAGCTTAGCACGAGCGTCAAGCCGGCGGGAGCACGAAGGAAAAAGCGCAGCTCCTGCGTCCCCTGGCCTCGTCTCCCCGCCGGATTTTGGTGTCTCTCTAGGGCCTCCCAGTGGGACAATCCTGCGTTCAGGAAAATTGTTGTTCTGGGACGAATGAGATGAAGAAACATGGCTGGATCGGACTGGCAGTCGCGGTACTCGCTTTCTCCGCCGCCGGATTCTGGGGCTATCAGAAATGGAGTGGCCCGGCCCGGGCTTCGCGCAACGATTTGCTCGCGCTGATGCCCGCCGAAGCCAGCGGGGTCTTCTTCGCGGATTTCGCCGAACTCCAGAAAGCGCCTTTTATTGCGCAACTTTACGCATGGGCGCCAAAACCGCAAGTCGAACCGGAGTACGCGCAGTTCATCAAAGAAACTGGATTCGATTATGAGAAGGATATTACCCGCATCTCGATCGCGATTTTTAAGAACGCAAAGCGTAACACGTTTCTTGCGGTAGTGAACGGGCGTTTCGATCAGAAAAAAATCTCGGCGTATGCGCTGCAGCGGGGCAAGAGCAACCCGACAGAAAACAACCGCACAGTATTCCTTGTTCCATTGGCCGACGCTTCTCAGACGCTCCAATTCATGTTCCTGCGCGCGGATCTTTTGGTCATCACCAATGACGACCTCGGCAAAGAAAAACTCCATGACATTTTGCACTCAAACGCTGGCCGGGGAAAATGGCGCGCACGATTCGAACGGCTGGCCGGTTCGCCGCTATTCGTCGTCGTCCGCCAAGACGCCGCACTCGGCTCTACCCTGGCCGCGCAGGCTCCCGGCGGCCTGCGCTCGCCGCAGCTCTCCTTGTTGCTGGACCAATTGCAGTGGATTACCCTCGCAGGAAAACCGGAGAACGACCGCCTGCGCGTGGTCACGGAGGGGGAATGCGCGTCCGAGTCAACAGCGCGGCAACTCGTCGACATGATGAATGGCGTCGTGATCTTCGCTCAAGCGGGACTCAACGATACCAAGACCCGCCAGCAGTTGGATCCTGCGGCACGGCAGGCTTATCTGGAGTTATTGAAAAACACGGAGGTTTCCAAGCTTGACCGCGGGGATACAAATTCCGTTCGCGTGGTGTTCGAAATCACGCCTGAGTTTCTCGAAGCCGCAAGTCACGCTTCATCAACGGCACCGGAGTCCGCCCCGGATAAAACTCCGCCTGGAAAATCCACAACCTCGAAGAAGGGCCACACTTGAGGAGGTCCTCGGCGGGGAATCTATTCGAGCGTTGGCTCTAAATAAAAACGCGCGGCTCACAGGCCGCGCTCAACATCTCAGAATTATCCACTAAACTCAGTCGCCGGCGGGCGTCGATTTCATGTAGCGCCACGGATTGATCGGCGCATTGTTCATGCGCACTTCGTAGTGAACGTGCGGGCCTGTGGAGCGGCCGCTGATGCCGGTGTAGCCCACCACTTCTCCGCGCTTGATGCGCGCGCCCGGAACGGCTGAGAACGCGGAAAGATGCGCGTACCAGGTGGAGATTCCGAAACCATGATCGATGACCACCAGCCGGCCGTAGCCTGAATGATTCTCCGCGATGGTAACGATTCCGTCGGCCGTCGCATGAACCGGAGCGCCGTAGTCGGAAGCCACGTCCACGCCCGTGTGGAACGCTCCCTCCCCGCTGAACGGGTCGAGCCGCTCGCCGAAGCTATCCGTGATGTGGCCCATCACCGGCCAAATCGATGGCGTATACGTGGAATCGGCAAAACTCATGGGAGACAGCAGATGCAGCCCGCTGCTGGAGATGGCGATCACGGCGGCATTGCGCTTCAAAAAGGTGTACTGCTCGATGGAGCGGTCGAAAGCATCCTGCGCGTCAACCGGGTTGTCGCTCTGATCGAAGGCCGCTGGATGGTAGCGCAGCACGCCGTAAGTCATGGCCACTTCGGTGGCTAGCGACTGAAGAGAATCGAGGCGCTGGTTCGTGTCGTTGACTGTGCCTTGCAGTTGCCGGTACTGCTTCTTGAGGGTTTCCTGATCGTGGCGAAGAGCGTTGTAATTTCCAACCTTCCAGAGCATTCGCGAATAAGACCCAACGGCCACAGTGACGCTAACGGCGCCGATGAGCGCCAGGACGGCAACGGCGTGCAGCACATAAGCGGGTATGACAACTTTCCGGAGCTTCCCCGGAGTCGAAGCGATAAAAAATGTATAGCTCTTGCCGCGCATAATGACTGCTTGGCCCCTCAGGGCTTCGAGATTGAACCGAGGCAGGCAGATTACCCTGTTGCCCGCCTTGCTGGACCTGTACCACTTCGGAACCGTGAGAACCGCTTTGCGACCTGGGGACATACTAATTTCTGTAGAGTCGGGCGTCAACCCTGTATTTCGGGCATCGAAGGTCAGGCCGTGCAAACCTGTCCCCTGTCCAAACGGACAGGGTGGTAGCATGGCCGCTCCGATACGCAAGTTTGTCCCAAAACCTCGCAAACGACCCCGCCACGCAGCGAGAGATATACTGTGCCGAGCAACCATGGAGACTCGGCTGGACTGAATTCGAATGAAACGCAAACCCCTGAGTGAGAATTCGATCTTACGGAAGATTCTGGCAAGCTGCCGGCCCTCGCCGAACAGCGGAGGTGTTAGCCCATCGATTGTCTTGGGTATGGGTGATGACGCGGCGCTGTTTCGGCCGAAGACCGGATTCGAGACCATTCTGACTTGCGACTGGTTCCTCGAAGGAACGCACTTTCTGCGGCACAAGCACCCTCCGGATTCCGTCGGTTGGAAATGCCTGGCTCGCGCACTCAGCGACATTGCCGCCATGGGCGGGACACCGCGCTGCTTTCTTCTCAGCCTGGCTCTGCCTGGCTCGCTTACCGGCCGCTGGCTCGATGCCTTCCTTGTTGGTCTCCGACGCGCCTCCCGCAAGTTCCAGTGCGTGCTGGCTGGAGGCGATACAACACGCCGGGACAAAGTACTCATCAATGTGACGGTCATCGGCGAGGTAAAGACCGGACGTGCTGTCCTGCGGTCAGGAGCCCGAGCTGGCGACACTCTCTACGTGAGCGGGCAGCTGGGCGAGGCGGAATTGGGACTCCTTGTTCTAAAACAGAGCCAGAAGCCTCCAAAGGCCAGGAATCCGCTGACACGGAGACACCTCTACCCCGAGCCCCGTATGGCTCTGGGGCAATGGGTGTCCGATGCCCGCTTAGTTTCCTCGATGATGGACCTTTCCGATGGACTCTCGAGCGATCTCACGCGGTTGTGTGCAGCGAGCGGTATCGGTGCGCGAGTGGAAATGCCAAGGATTCCGCGCGTGCGAATCCCTAAACATGCTCTCCTCGCGGGAATCGATTCAGCGCATCTCGCGCTTCATGGCGGGGACGACTACGAGTTGCTCTTCACCGTTCCACCGCACAGATTGCACATCGTGCCGGCGAGTTTTCAAGGTGTGCCTCTAACGCCCATCGGAAAGATTACAAAAAGGCGCGAGATGGTGATCCTCGAACACAGTGGTCGCCAGCGGCAACTCGTGGCCGGCGGCTGGGATCCCTTCCTGAAGTAATCCTGGCTCCAGGGAGCACTCCGTCTGAACGGCACGTTTCTCGGAGAATCGATCCCCCGCGGGCGAAAAATATTTAGGTCGACGATCTCTCGGTGACGGTCAGGAGACGGCGGGCGGATTTGCGGCCCCCGTTTTTGCGGGCGGTGGAACGGCCGGCGGTTTTTCTTTGGGCGCGGCGGGTTCATCTTCTGTCGGGGCGGTATCCGGGGTGTCCACGTTCAAGTGGTGTTCGCCGGCCTGCAGCTCCAGCGTAACAACATTCGGGAAATCCATTACCGGCGTTCCAGCCGTTGCGCCTTGCATGAATTCCAGCCAAATCGGCAGCGCCGCGCGCGCCCCGGTTTCTTTTTTTCCTAGAGAGATTTGTTTATCGTCGAAGCCCACCCACACCCCCGCCGTAATCTGCGGCGTGAATCCCACGAACCACGCATCGGTGTAATCTTGCGTCGTGCCGGTCTTGCCCGCGGCAGGGCGGCCCAGGGCTTTGGCCTGAATGCCCGTGCCGAATTGAATGACTTCTTCGAGCATGGCAGTCATGGTGCGCGCGACGTCCGGTGAAACGACATCGTGCACCTCGGGATGCGCTTCTTCGAGCAGCGCGCCGTCATAGCTGGTCACGCGCCGGATCATGTGCGGATCAATGCGAATGCCGTCGTTTGGAAACACCGTAAACGCGGAGACATGCTCCTCCAACTTCATGTCCGCCGCGCCGAGCGCCAAGGGAAGATACGGCGGCAACGAGGTAGTAATGCCGAAGCGCCGCGTCATATCCACCACCGTGCTGATGCCGACTTTCTCCGCCAGCTTCACCGCCGGAACGTTGCGCGACCCCGCGAGGGCGCGCCGCAGCGTGATGGTGCCCTCAAATTTTTCGTCGTAGTTATGTGGAGAATACGACTGCCCGCCGCTGACGGTGGTGTACGGCAAATCCACAATCGTGTCGAACGGCGTCGAGCCCTTCTCGATCGCGTCAGCGTAGACATACACCTTGAAGGAGCTGCCCACCTGGCGGAAGGCCTGCGTGGCGCGGTTGAATTTTGAATCCTCAAAGCTGTAGCCGCCGATCATGGCTTTGATTTCACCGGTGGGATTGTCAATCGCCAGCAACGCACCTTGCGGCCCAGGTTGCTGCTCGAGCTGCACGCGCACGGTAGTGTCATGCAGTTCCTGGATCGAAAACTGGGCGAGGTCGCCCACTTTCAACAAGTCAGCAGGTTTTCTGCGGCCGGTCCAGGCAAAATCGCCGGGCGAAAGGATCCCGCGGTAAGTGCCGATTTTGACGACGGCATTTTTCTCGTCAACGGAAAGGACGAGCCCGGTAACGTAACTTCCCTTTTCGATGGCGTGGCGCCAGTCGTCGTCCTCGTAAGTATCGAGCTTGCCGAGATTGTCGCGCAGCACGTTAGGCAAGTTGCCCTTCCAGCCGTGGCGGCGTTCGTAGGTGTGCAATCCGTCGCGCAAGGACTGGTTGGCAATGCGCTGCATGTTGATGTTGAGCGTGGTATAGACGCGCAAGCCGCGCTCGTGAACGGCTTCGGTGCCATACGTGGCTTCTAGATATTTCCGAATCTCTTCGAAAAAGTACGGTGCGAGGTCGTTCCGCGGATACTGAATGTGCAGGCCGAGCGGCAGTTTCCTCGCGGCCGCTTCTTCGGCAGGCGGGATCTTTCCTTCTTCTTCCATGCGATGAAGGACGAGATTGCGCCGCGCCAGTGCTGCTTCCGGATTATAGAGGGGAGAGAATTTCGGCCCGTTGACCATGCCGGCGAGCAGCGCCGCTTCCGGCAGCTTCAGGTCGGTGACCGGCTTCCCGAAATAAAATTGCGCGGCAGCAGCGAAGCCGTAGTTGCCGTGCGCCAGATACACCTGGTTGGCATACATGGTGAAGATTTGCGGCTTCGTGTAGCGCCGTTCGATCTGCAGCGCCAGGAGGATCTCTTGCGCTTTTCTTGGAAGGCTGATGTCGCTGCGGTCGAGAAAGAGATTGCCGGCGAGCTGCATAGTGATGGTACTTGCGCCGCCGGCCTTGCGGCCTCGGGTCAGGTGGCGCGCAGCGGCAATGAACATACGCGGAAAGTCCACGCCCCAGTGCTCCTCGAAGTGCTGGTCCTCGATGGCCGTGACCGCGTTGAAGAGAACCTTCGGACACTGCTCGTAGGTCATCAGGATGCGGCGCTGCAGCGCGAAGCTGCCGACGAGCTGGCCGTCATCGGCGTAGATTTCCGTGACGACAGTCGGGCGGTAAGTTTCCAGGGCGCGGATTTCCGGCAGGTCGCTGGCGTACACGAAGAGCAAGCCGGCCCCCGCGCCCAGCAGGATGGAACAGAGCAGGAGAAAAGCAAGCGCGACGCGGTCAATCAGTTTCCAGCCGCGAAGGCGCAGGGTGATCGGAGGAAGGCTCAGCATCGAAAGATAATTCTACCGCAGAAGCCGGTTGTTTAAGGATTTCGGGTCGGAAGCGATTGGTTCTTTGACAACAACGCGCGGGACAAGATGTAGCTTTGACGTTCCGAATGGCAGATACTTGTTAAGTTAAATAAGATTTGTAGGCGTTTTTCATCCAAGGGAGCAGGTCCGAATGTTTGTGGTGCTCTTCGCGGTATCGTTTGTCGTGGCCTACCTCGTTTCGGCCTTCGTGTCCTGGATCTCCAGGGATGTGGTGGAAAATGTTTTGCATCGTTACCTGGCCTACCGAATCGCCACGGCGATCTCGAAGTATTTCCGTTTTGCCATCCTCGTGGTTGGCGTTGCGGATGGAACCAGGTCGCGCCTGCTCTTTGACTTCGTCTCCGCTTCTCCGTGGGATCGGGCGAAAATGGCGGCGGAACTCACGCCGGAATTTTGGGTTTTGGAGATGTATCGCACATTTATCCAGGCGCTCGAAGGGATACTTGGGCTTGTGCTGATTTTTTCGTTCATAACCTTGATCACGGTCTTCTTGATCCGCAAAGCTCATCTCAAAGACCTGATGCCCAGCGAAGAGTGAGCTGCGCTGAGTATGATCGAGAAGAGCATATGCGGCCGAACGGAAGTCAATAACTTCAGGAAATGACCTTGATATCAAATTTCTCGACAATCCACCGCTTACCCTTTAGATTGACGTAGAAATCTCCTGCCCCAGCACAGAGAATCCCGCAATAGTAGCCACCGGCTACAGTCACTCCGTGATCGGAAGTCCACGTAATCTTTCCAACTGAGAGGGCGACTCCAGGGTTCCCAGTTTCCCGGTCATTTATCCATCGCTGCGGCGGCTTCGTGGCTGGAGCGATAGCCGACCATGTCTTAACGGAGAGCTTGGCGTCGAAGAATCGCCTCATGAATGCGTCGCTAGGTTCTTGATTATTTATGCTGAGGAAGACGACATCCGGGCCGCGATGATCTTTCATTTCGTATCGGAATATCGCTTCGCGGATGTCGTCCTCCTGGGCAACGTGCCTGGCAGCGTTAGAAGCGATTCTCCGAACAAGGAATGTGGAGAACAAGATCATCATCAGGGAAACTACGATGATTGTCCACAAGCCGTTACTGCTAATCTTTCGCATATTCACGAGTTGTTGCGCGCAAGCTCGGTTCCGGGCGAAACAAGCCTGTTATTGCAAATCTGATTCCTTTGGACACCTGAACACTAATTCGAGTTCCCTTCAACTAGTGATAAGTAATAACGTTCGCCGGCGCAGGAGCGGCAGAGGGTGCGGCCGTCTTTGATGATCTCGCGTTTGAAATTAATACCTTCGCCGCATTGGGCGCAGACCACGCGGGGACCCTTGAAGCCGGGGAAATCTTCCGGTTGAATTTCGACTTTGACCCATTGCTTGTCGAAAAGAATCTCGTCGGAGAGTTGCGCGTAGGCTTTTTGCTGGCCGGCTTCCTTTTCGAGTTCGGGGAACATTTCGCGGGCGGCCTGCTTGGAAGATTCTTTGGCGGCGATACGCACCGCGCGGCCGGTCTTGAGATCGACGAAGGTGGCGGCAACTTTTCCCCAGTCGCGGAATTTCAGCGCGCGCTTGCCAAGTCGGCAGCCGGCCACGAGCGCAACGGCATCGGTGACGCAGCGGTCGATCTCGACATAGGTGACCAGGCGTTTGCGCTCGGCGATAGGATCATCAATTCCGATTTCGCGCAGACCGAGCATAGCCAAACGCACGCCGAGGACCTGGCCGGCGCAAAGGTGGCTGTGAGCCACGGTAGCCAGTTCGAGATATTCAGCGAGCGATTTCATAGTTGGCGAGCAATTCTCCGCACTGTCATTCTGAGCGCATCCGATGAGAATGCACGAAGAATCTCAACGTCAGCGGACATCGTATAGACGTTGCGGTTGAGATCCTTCGCTACGCTCAGGATGACAACGTGTCCGCTATTCATGGAATAGCGCCAACTGCAAACTCTACAAGCCTTCGCTCAGAGGTTTTCCTATTTCCCAATGATGGCCGTACGGATCAACGAGTCTCCCGAGCCGCCAGCCATACTCATTGCAAACCGGTTGAACCACTTTGGCACCCGCCTCGACCGCCCGTGCGAACGCGCCGTCCGGGTCGTTCACAACCATCACCAGGCGGACCGTCCCGCCATTCAACGTCTCCGGACTGAAATTCTGGTGCTCTGGCGATTCATCCGCGAGCCAAAACTCGGCACCCTCCACTGATAGCCGCGCCACCACCTCTCCGCTCTCGTTGCCGTGTCGATATGCCACGTTCGCGCCGAACGCAGTCCTGTAGAACTCGATCGCCTTCGCCCCCTTTCGTACGGAAAGCATCGGCGCAATCGAAGTTTTATGTTCCTTTGCACTCTGCGGCTGGCTGCTCATGAAACACTCTCCCGAGTAGAGCCTATGGTTGCTTTTTCAGGCGCAGACCACGGATGTGGTTTGCGGGCTTCGATGAAGGCGAAGATGGTCATTAAGAGCGCGAGCGCGGCGAAAGCGCCGTCGCGGACGACCGTCCAGCCGGTGAGCTTCTCGGGTGTGCCGAAGCAGCCGCAGTTGATGTCCATGTGCAGAAGATAGGCGCGAGTGACAACCACCAGGAACCCCACCATGATCGCGGTGATGGCGGTGGCCCAGATGCGCAGCCGCCAGCCGATCAGCAACAGCACGCCGAGAACAATTTCGACGAACGGCAAAATATGCGCCACCAGTTGCGACGCTTCCGGCGAAATCAATTTGTACGATTCAACTTGCTGCGCGAAGCTCGAGATATTCATTGAGAGCGAAAATCTCAGAACGAAGATTGGCCAAAGATGCGTGTTAGGCATTAAGAGCTTGGAGAAACCCGCATAGACAAAAATTCCGCCAAGGACCAGGCGGCCGATCCAGATGATCGCGCGACGGTAGTTGAATGGGCTGGATTGCATCATTTTTGAAGTTTTCAGTTTTCAGTGGTCAGTACAGCCATTCGGCGAAGCTTTGTCTCAGCTTATTGCAAATTCTACCCCATATTCAGGGATGCTTTTGTTTGGGGATCGACAACGCCTTCAGAAACCCGATACCTAGGATTAGTACAAGCAGGCCGTCAAAAAACAACCCAAATAAACCGAAGTTCTTGTGTTTCCAATCAAGCCACGCAAAAAAAGAAAAAATCACCAGGAGGACGAACAACCCTCCCCGGAGCGCACTTGGACTTGTACTCATCATCATTGCGAGAGCAACTGGTTGAGAAACGTCTTGAGAATGTCGTACGTCATGGCGCCGGAATAGGGATACGTCTGACCCTTGCAATGGAAGACCGTGGTGGGGGTCTGGTTGACGCGATACATCTGGCCAAGCGCGAAGTCCTTGTCGATGGCGGCGTCGACCGTGCCACCCTTCACCAGTTCGCGAACCTTGGCCATCTCTTTGGCGGAAAGAACGGCGGCCACGGTGCCATCCACATCACCGCTCTGTTCCCACTTCTCCTGATTCTGAAAAAGAGTCTGCTCGACAGGCTCCACTTTGCCAAGCTGGGCGGCGGCCCGGGCGTAGCGCGCCGCGACACGGGAGTAAGCGTGCATAGCGAGAGGGAAATCGCGATGGATCAGGTAGACCTTACCGGTGGTGACGTAATTGTCCATCAACTGGCGATTGGTGGTGAGATACAGATTCTTGCAAGCGGGACACTGGAAGTCGCTGAAAACCTCCATGATCACCGGCGCTGTTTTTGAACCGAAGGCCTTGTGTGAGTCAACGTCCGAGACCCCGGACGGATCCTGCAATGGAGCCGAGGCAAAGAGTGCCGCGGAAGCAGCAAATAGGCCTAGAAGAAGTGGTCCTGCCAAAATGCGCCGACGATTCACGCGATCCTCCCCAATGGTCCGTGCGAAGAAACCAACACGATATAAGACTGAATTCTACCGCGAAACAAGGGAAATGCCAGCGCAGTGCTTGCCCCAGGATGCGACTGGCAACGAAACAGATATCTCGGGTCCGAGGCTCTGTAAAGTTGGTTGCGCTTGAACCGGGAATCGTTGTGCGTCGTCGATTTGAGAGGTGGTAGTCACCCCACCCCCCCATCAAATTGCATGAATATCAAAAGAAGGGACTTACAGAAAAAGCATTTCGCAAGTGATTGATTCTAAAGGGCGCGATCTTGGTTGTCTTGGACCAGGCAGGTACGGGCAGAAATGGCTGCCCCATCAACAAAAAAGCGGGAGTAAGGCTCCCGCACTCCAAACATGGTTATCTACAAGGGTGGTTATAGCGAGGAAGAGAAAAAAGTCAAGGAAAAGTCTTGAATGCGTCTGACGGAGAGAATCAATGGCTGCAACGATAAGAAAACAAGACGTTTATTTGTGTTATAAGAAAACTTGACAAGATCACACTCAACCTGTATACTTCGACTCAAGCTGAGCTTGGGAAGAAAAAACTGAGCTGGATTCGCGTTGCGTTGAGCAGGTTAAGGGCGCGGGCAATAGTTCAAAGATTTAGGGAGGAAAGGCAGTCATGAGCAAGATTATTGGAATTGACCTGGGGACGACAAACTCCGTGGTGGCCGTGATGCAGGGCGGCGAGCCGGTGGTGATCCCCAACCAGGAAGGCGGCCGCACGACACCGTCGGTGGTGGCGATTACGAAGACCGACGAGCGGCTGGTGGGGCAGGTGGCGAAGCGCCAAGCAGTGACCAACCCCGAGAACACGGTGTATTCGATCAAGCGGTTCATGGGTCGCCGTTACGACGAAGTGTCCGAAGAGATGAAGCGCATCCCTTACAAGGTGGTGAAAGGCGACCACGATGATGCGCGCGTGGAGATTGCCGGGAAACTTTACAGCCCGCCGCAAATTTCCGCGATGATCCTGGGCAAGTTGAAGTCGGCCGCCGAAGATTTTCTGGGCGAGAAGGTAACGAAGGCGGTCATCACAGTGCCGGCCTATTTCAACGACGCTCAGCGGCAAGCGACCAAGCAGGCTGGTGAGATCGCCGGACTGGAAGTGGTGCGCATCATCAATGAGCCGACGGCAGCGGCACTGGCCTATGGCCTGGAGAAGAAGAGCGACGAAACGATCGCCGTGTATGACCTGGGCGGCGGCACGTTTGACATTTCGGTGCTGGAAGTCGGAGCAGGCGTGGTGGAAGTAAAGTCCACGAACGGCGACACGCACCTCGGCGGCGATGATGTGGACCAGAGAATCGTGGAATGGCTGATTGACTCGTTCAAGAAACAGCACAACATCGATCTGAGCAAGGACAAGATGGCGCTGCAACGGCTGAAGGACGCGGCCGAAAAAGCCAAGATCGAGCTTTCGCAAATGATGGAAACGGAAATCAACCTGCCGTTTATCACCGCAGGCGCGAGCGGCCCGATCCACATGGAAGAAAAGCTGACACGGACACGGCTCGAGCAGATGATGAGCGATTTGCTGGAACGTTCCATGAAGCCGGTGAAGCAGGCGCTGGAAGACGCCAAGATGTCGCCAAAGGACATCCAGGAAGTGGTGATGGTAGGCGGCTCGACGCGCATTCCGAAGGTGCAACAACTGGTGCGCACGTTCTTCGGCGAGAAGGAATTGCACCGGGGCGTGAATCCGGATGAAGTGGTGGCCGTGGGCGCGGCAATTCAGGGAGCAGTGCTTGCCGGAGACGTGAAGGACATCCTGCTGCTGGACGTAACGCCGCTATCGCTGGGCGTGGAGACGCTCGGAGGAGTGATGACCGTGCAGATTCCGCGGAACACCACGATTCCGACACGTAAAGTGGAAACGTACTCGACCGCGGCAGATAATCAGCCGGGCGTGGAAATTCACGTGATGCAGGGCGAGCGCAAGTTCGCCACCGACAACCGTTCGCTGGGCAAGTTCAAGTTGGACGGGATTCCGCCGGCTCCGCGCGGGACGCCACAGATCGAAGTCACGTTTGACATCGATGCGAACGGCATCCTGAACGTGAGCGCGAAGGACAAGGCCACAAACAAAGAGCAGAAGATCACTATCACCGCATCAAGCGGCCTGACCAAGGAAGAAGCCGAGAAGATGCGCGTGGAGGCGGAATCGCACTCCGAAGACGACCGGCGCCGTATGGAGGAAGTCGAGGCTCGCAACCGCCTGGACGGCATCCTCTATCAGTCGGAGAAGATGCTCCGCGAAAACCGCGAAAAGATCGCGGAAGCGGACGTGAAGAAGGCGGAAGAAGCCATCGAGGACGCGAAGAAAGCCATCAACGAAGGCGGCGTGGCGCGCCTGCGTTCGGCGACGGAAAACCTGGAGCGATCGCTGCACAAGATCGCGGAAGAGCTGTACAAGACCGCGCAGGCGGCGGGTGCGGCTCAGGCTGGTGCAGCAGGCGCGGGTGCCGGACCGGGCGGGAGTTCTTCCGCTGGCCCGAGCGGCGCGCAGGAAAAGAAGCCTGGGGACGTGATCGACGCTGAGTATGTGGACGTGGACGAGTCGAAGCGTCCGAACTAAGTAATCGGTGACTGGTGATCGGTGACTAGTGACTGGTGAAGATCAAGACCTATTTCGAATTGGAAGTCTGGCAAAAGGCGCATGAATTGGCACTGATCGTTTTTCGAATGACAGAACGGTTTCCAAGAGCAGATCAGTTTGGAATCGTTTCCCAAGTCCGCCGCTCATGCGCCTCCGTGCCAGCAAATATCGCGGAGGGGTTTGGCCGGGGTACCACGAAGGAGTTCTTGCGTTCGCTGCAAATAGCGCGTGGAGAGTTGGAAGAAACCAGATACTTCATGCTCTTGAGCCGCGATTTGGGAAAGATTACGGCAGAGGATTTCAGCTGTATTACGGCAGAGTGTGACTCGACGGGCCGATTGATCAACGCGCTAGGACGTTCTTTGCGAAACAGACTGGCAAGGTTATCGGGTGGCAAGATGGATAGGTTACCAGTCACCGGTCACCAGTCACCAGTCACGTGAACAATGGCGACAACAACGAAACAAGACTATTACGAACTTCTGGGAGTCCCGCGCAAGGCGGGCGCGAAGGATGTTCGTACGGCTTTTCGCAAACTGGCGCGCAAGTACCATCCTGACCTGAATCCCGGCGACAAATCCTCGGAAGAAAAATTCAAGCAGTTGCAGGAAGCTTATGACGTGCTCTCCGACTCAAAGAAGCGGCAGATGTACGACCAGTACGGCTTCTATAGCGATAACTTGCCGGCCGGCGGACCGGGAACAGGCGAGGCCCCCGGACAAGGCGACGTCAATTTTGATTTTGGGGGATTTGACTTCGGCGGAGGCTCGGGCGCGGCAGGCGCCGGGGGGGCGAGTTTTCGAGATTTGTTCAGCCAGTTTTTCAGCGGCGGCCGCGGGCGCACCGGGGTGGAAGAGGAGCACGAACCGGGCGGCGACCTGGAATACCAGATCGAAATCGATTTTTGGGATTCTGTGCGCGGCGCAGTGAAGAAGCTTTCGATCACGCGCCTGGACACTTGCGAAACGTGCCATGGGACAGGTGCGGTGGGCTCGCCGCAGACCTGCCCGACGTGTCATGGAACGGGCACGATTCAGCAAGCCGCGGGCAAGATGAAATTCAATGTGCCGTGCACGCGCTGCGGTGGAACGGGCAAGTTGCGGACGGCCTGCAAGACTTGCGGTGGCGAAGGACGCGTGCGGCGCACAGAGTCGATTGATGTGCGCATCCCGGTTGGCGTTTCGAACGGCGGGCGCGTGCGGGTTCCCGGCAAAGGCAACTCAGGAACGATGGGCGCGCCTCCTGGAGATTTGTATTTGCGCGTGGTGGTGAAACCGCATGACTTCTTCGAGCGGCGCGGGAATGATTTGTACACCAAGATTCCGGTGACGATCAGCGAAGCGACGCTGGGAGCAAAGATTGAGGTGCCCACGATTGATGGAAGGTCGCTGGTGCGGATTCCGCCTGGAACGAATAGCGGGAAGACGCTGCGGCTGAAGGAAAAAGGCGTGCCGAGTGCGAGGAACGGAGCGCGCGGCGACCAGTATGTGGAGATTCAAGTGGTGGTGCCGCCGCCCACCGACGAGCGCGTGAGAAATTTAATGAAAGAGCTGGAGAATATCGCGCCGGTGGATCCGCGGAAAGATTTGTTCACGAAGGCGGGAGTGTAAGAGGCATCCAGAATCTGCAAAAGCCCTGATCCTATGAGTAAGAAAGTCAAATTCGTTCTGTGGTGGACGGTCACATGGGGAATCTTAATGTTCTTCCTCGACTTTTTTCGTGATCGGTATTTCCCAACCGCAAAGTCTTCTCATCTTGGCGTTGTACCACTGATGATGCTTTGGCTTTCTGGAGGTACCATTTTGGGTCTGCTCTTGTGGAAAGCTCGGGATAGGTATTAGCCACAGAAATTGAAAGTCGAGTACAGACTGACGCCAACATGCCAACAAGAGCGAAAAAACGGGCGAAGGCAGGCTACATGATCAGCGCGGTGGCCGAGCTGTACAAGTTGCACCCGCAGACGCTGCGCTTGTACGAGCGCGTGGGCTTGCTGAAGCCATCGCGGTCGCAGGGAAACACGCGGCTGTATACGGATTCCGACCTGGAGCGGCTGGACGTTATCCTGACGCTGGCGCGGGACATGGGAGTGAACCTGGCGGGAATCGAAATCATTTTGAACATGCGCGAAAAAATGATCGAGATGGAGAGGCAGATGGGGGAGTTCGCGCAAGTCGTGCAGCAGGAATTGTCGCGGGTGGCTTCGTCCTACGCGCAGGAAAAAACGCCGCGGCATGCAATTGTGCGGGCGACGCCACGAATCGTGCGGTAGCCAGCAGCAATCAGTCAGTGTTCAGTTGTCAGTCTTCACTTTCAAGAAGAAGTTCCTTCCACAGTTTTCCCAACGCAGACGACTTGCCGTATGTAGTGCGCGACCGTATGCTGTCCGCATGGCACTTGAGAATTGCATGCTATGCAGAGGGACAGGATGGAAGCTGGTGCCGCGAGCAGATGGCGCGGCAGGCAGCGTGGCAGTGGCGTGTGACTGCGGGATGGAGAAGCGTGCGTCGCTGGTGCTGGATCGGGCGCGGATTCCGAAACGCTACGAACATTGCGATTTTGAGAGCTACGTGACCGACCTGACCGATGGAAAAACGTGGATGGCACAGCACGCGCAATCGCTGAAGCAGGCAAAACTGTTCACGCAAGGATTTGTGCGCGAGTACCCCGGATCGTCCGAAAAAGGTTTGCTCTTCATGGGGCCTTCGGGAGTGGGAAAAACGCATCTGGCGGTGGCCGCTCTCAAAGAGCTGATTCACCGCGGTCATGCGGGGCTGTTTTGCGATTACCGCGAACTGCTGAAGGAAATCCAAGCGAGCTACAATCCGGCAAGCGAATCGACAGAAATGAAAATTCTTGAGCCGATTCGAACGGTGGAGATTCTGGTGCTTGACGATCTAGGGGCAAGCAAGCCTTCGGATTGGGTGCGCGACATCGTGGGAATCGTGCTGAACGCGCGCTACAACGAGAACCGCACGACCATCATTACGACGAACTATCTCGATAATCCGGCTACGGAGGGTGAAACAGCGCGGCTGCCGAACGGAAAGTTGATTCTGCCCACGCGTGAGGATGCCCTGGAGCAGCGCATCGGAAGCCGTATGCGCTCCCGATTGTACGAGATGTGCCGTACCGTGGAAGTTTCGGCCCCGGATTTTCGCCGCGAAAAAACGCAAGCCGGTCACGCCCGGGCGTAAAGCCGAAGTCTACTTTTCAATCGGTGGCCCAAAATGCCTCGCGAACAACTGAAAGAGTTGCTAAGCGGCGGAGACCGGCGGTCGCTCGGGCGTTCGAGCGAAGCCGAGAAAATCGTCTTAAGGCAACCACAGCGCTTCGCCGAACTCATTCAGTGCATGTGGAGCAACAATCCGGTTGTCCGGATGCGGGCGGCGGATGCGGCGGAGAAGGTCACGGTTACGCGACCGGAGTTGTTGCATCCCCATAAACAGGAATTGCTGGGCCTGCTCGCTGAGGCGGAACAGATCGAGTTGCGATGGCACCTCGCGCTCATGGTGCCGCGTCTGGAGTTGACCGTGGGGGAACGAGAGCGCGCCGCCGCAGGCCTGCAGCGTTATCTGGAAGATCGCAGTTCGATCGTGAAAACTTTCGCGATACAGGGATTAGCGGACCTGGCCCGGCAAGATGCAAGTCTGCAAGACACCGTGAAGCGCATCCTCGAAGAGAGCCTGCGAACGGGTACGGCGGCAATGAAGGCGCGAGCACGCAAATTGCTGAAAAAGCTGAAAAATTGAGGGCCGTTTGAGAATCTTGATTGATTGACACAAGCGTGAGGCGGCGAGTATCCTTTTGAGGTTGCAGCGTTTTCGAGGACCGCAGCATCTTTGTCCCTAAGCGGCCGCCGACACGCTGACCTGGTGAACGGTTCAAAAACGGTCATTTGCCGGGCAAGCGCAGGGCGGTTGACTTCCTTGCATTAACCCCGATTGGGAAGCAGCAAGGACTATTTTCGACTGAAGGTGGGGCCGCCGAGCGGCTGCCACAAGTGAACTAATCTCCCGGAGGCCAACAACCATGTTTTCTGACCACGATAACCTTTCCAATGCGGCCGCAGCCGCAGCAGCACCCGAAGCAGAATCCACTCCGAGCAGCCCGCAAACCGAAACAAATACTCCCGTAGAAAGCGCGGCCGAGCCGACGGCTCCTCCCGCAGCAGAGCAAGCAGAAGCTGCCCCTCCCGCTCAGGAAGCGGCTCCGGCGGCAGCACCGGAAGCAGCGCAAGCTTCGGCCGAAGCGCACGCGGCGGATCCGGAAGCCGCAGCCGCGGCCGAAGAGGCGGCAGGCTCGGAGGAGATGAGTAAGCTGCTGCAGGAGTACGACGAAAAGCAGGAAGCGGCTGCTTCACACGAGGTTATTGAGGTCAAGGTCGTTGCGTACACGGAACACGGCGTAGTCGTGGATCTAGGCGGGAAAACGGAAGGCCTGATTCCCGCGGCGGAATTTTCGGAAACGGAAATCCCGCGGCCCGAACCGAACAGCACGATCGAAGTGCAACGCACCGGGGAACACAAGGACGGCTTCACGATCCTGTCCTACCTGAAAGTGCTGCGGCGCAAGACGTGGGAAAAGATCGAAGCGGCGTTCAAGGCCAAGGAAACGATTACCGGAAAAGTGGTGGACCGCATCAAGGGCGGGCTGGTGGTGGATATCGGCGTGCGCGCGTTCCTGCCGGGCTCGCAGTTTGACCTGCGGCCCATCCAGAATCTGGACAACCTGGTCGGCACGGAAGTGCAGGTGCGCGTCACCAAGCTCAACCGGCGCCGCGGCAACGTGGTGGTGAGCCGGAGGGCGCTGCTTGAGGAAGAGTTGCATTCCAAGCGCGCGGCGTTGATGGACACGCTGAGCGAGGGCCAGGTCGTGCACGGGCACGTGAAAAACGTGACGGAGTACGGCGCGTTCGTGGACCTCGGCGGAATCGACGGGTTGCTGCACCTGACGGACCTGAGCTGGGGCCGCGTGAAGCATCCTTCCGACCTGGTGAAGCCGGAGCAGGAACTCGACGTCATCATTCTGAAATTTGACAAGGAAAAGCAGCGCGTGTCGCTGGGATTGAAGCAATTGATGGCCGACCCCTGGGTGGGCGCGTCGGAGAAATATCCGGCGGGCGGCAAGGTCAAGGGCAAAGTCGTCGGCGTCGTGGATTACGGCGTGTTCGTGGAATTGGAGCAGGGCATCGAGGGTCTCGTGCACGTCTCCGAAATGAGCTGGAACAAGAAAGTGCAACATCCCTCGAAACTGGTGAAGGTGGGCGATGAAGTGGACGTGGTGGTGCTGGACATCAAGCCCAGCGACCGGCGCGTTTCCCTGGGAATCAAGCAAGCCCAGCCGGATCCCTGGCTCCTCACCGCGGAGAAGTATCCCGTGGGCACGGTGGTCACCGGCAAGGTGCGCAACATCGCGGAGTTCGGTGCGTTCATTGAGCTTGAAGATGGCTTCGATGGACTGGTGCACGTCAGCGATGTGAGCTGGACGGAGCGCATTAAGAATCCGCACGAGGTGTTCAAGAAGGGCGAAGACGTCACCGCCAAGGTGCTGAAAATCGATCCGGAGAACCGCCGAGTGTCGCTGGGGATCAAGCAGGTCAACGACATCTGGGGCGACTGGTTCAAGCAGCACAAGGTCGGGCAAATCGTGAAGGGCAAGGTTTCACGGATCGCCACGTTCGGCGCGTTCGTTGAACTGGGCGAAAACATCGAAGCGCTTTGCCATAACACGGAGATCGAAGAGCGCAAGCGCCGCGACGAAGGGCATTCCGCGTTTCGCCCAACCACCGGGCCGCTGAAGAGTGCGGGGCCGCTCGAGCCGGGCAAGGAATACGATTTCAAAATCATCAAGATCAGCCCGGAGACGCGGCGCATTGGCCTGAGCTACCGCGCGGCGGTGAAGCAGATCGAGCGCAAGGAAATTGAACAGTATCGTTCGACGTCGAAGTCCTCGTCGACGGCGACGATCGGGGACGCGCTGAAGTCCAAGCTGTCGGCGCGTTAGCCGGTTCAAAGCCGGACCCCGGGGACCGGCCGTTATAATTTCATTTACCTGCGGGTCAATTTAATGATAGGAAGGGGGCACTCCGGCAGCGGGCCAGCCCCCCGTAAGCCCTTTCGCTTCACTGTTTAGGAAGAATGCGAAGCGCTGGACAAGCTGAGGCGGTCTCCTTTGGGACTGCTTGACGAGGCATAGCGACGATGACCAAGCAACCGACACTGACGAAGGCCGACCTCATCGAGGAAGTCCTGAACATCACGGAACTTCCCCGCAAAGAGTCTGAAACCATCGTCGAAACCATTTTCGACAGCATCATCGCGGCCCTGCAGAAGGGCGAAAAGATTGAGATCCGCGGATTTGGAAGCTTCCGCACGCGGGACCGCCGCGGGCGCGTGGGGCGCAATCCCAAAACCGGGGCGAAGGTCGAAGTTCCAGCGAAGAAAATTCCGTTCTTCAAGCCCAGCAAGGAACTCAAGGACTTTGTGAATAACGCCGGGGTCCAGGCGTCCGCGGGCGGCGAGTAGACGCTCACACAGCCGGCTGAAGAGTTCTTCTTCGAGCAGTTTTCAATCCTAAATTAGAAAAAGAAGGCAGACGGCCGGGCACGTTCCGGCTGAATCCTTGCTGGTGTGTCACTCGCGGGACCATTCTGCGTTATGCTGTGCGCGCAGCTTATCGTTGGAAAGAAGCGTAGCGATGGACTATCTGTGGACACCCTGGCGTTATCAATACATGGCCCAGGCGGCCGGCGGGAAACAGCCGGAATGTATTTTTTGCGATGCCGTGGCGCGCAACCAGGATGCGGAGACGCTGATCGTGTATCGTGGGGCGAAAGTGTTCGTCATTCTGAATCGCTTTCCCTACACGTCGGGGCACGTGATGATCGTGCCGTATGCACACGTCGCGGAATTGCACCTTTGCGATGCAGAGGCGCTGGGCGAGATGATGCGGCTTGCGCAGCGCGTGGAAACGGTTTTTCGCGCGGATTACAAACCGGACGGAATGAACCTGGGAATGAATCTGGGGCGCGCTGCCGGCGCGGGAGTGGCGGGCCACCTGCACCTGCACGCGTTGCCGCGTTGGATCGGCGATTCGAACTTTATGACGGTGACGGGCGAAACGCGCGTGCATCCGGAAGATTTGAAAACCACCTACGAACGGCTCTCCAAGGCGCTCGCTTGATTCAAGGGAGCGGGCGAGACGCGATAGAATACGAATTTGAAGCGTGTTTTTGGCCCACCAGGAGCGGCCCACGGTGAACCTCGAACTGACGGAAGAACAGGAACTCCTGCGGAAGAGCGTGCGTGAGTTTGCGGAATCGGAAGTGAAACCGCTGGCGAAGGAACTCGACGAGAAAGGCCATTTCCCTCGCGAACTTTTCAAAAAAGTGGCGGAGCTTGGGCTGACGGGCGTGGCTTTTCCGGAGTCGGAAGGCGGGGCAGGTTTTGACCACGTCGCTTACAGCATCGTGATTGAAGAGATTTCGCGGTGTTGCGCTTCGACCGGCGTGATTCTTTCCGTGCAAAACTCGCTCTACTGCGATCCGGTTCACCGCTACGGCACGGACGAACAAAAGAAAAGATTCTTGCTGCCGTACACGCGCGGCGAAAAGATCGGTTGCTACGCGCTGACCGAACCACAGGCGGGTTCGAATGCCGCGGCGCTCCAAACCAAGGCCGTCAAAAAGGGCAACTCTTACGTCGTCAACGGAACGAAGGCGTGGATCACCAATGGCGGCGCGGCGGACGTTGCGATCGTTTATGTGAATACGGACCCAGCCAAGGGCGAAAAGGGCATCACGGCGCTAGTGGTGGAAAAAGGCACGGCCGGTTTCAAAATCGGCAAGGAAGAAAAGAAACTCGGCATCAACGCGACGGCTTGCTGCGAGTTGGTGTTCACGGATTGCGAAGTGCCGGTATTCAACCGCATCGGCAACGAAGGCGAAGGCTACAAAGTAGCGCTTTCCACGCTGGACGGCGGGCGCATCGGGATTGCCGCGCAGGCCACGGGAATCGCGCAAGGTGCTTTCGAAGCGGCGCTGAAATATTCCCAAGAACGCCTCGCTTTCGGCCGCCCCATTTCGCAATTTCAGGCCATTCAATTCATGCTCGCGGATATGTCCACGGATATTGACGCGTCGCGGCTGCTCATTCGAAAAGCCGCCTGGAAGCAAGATACCGGCGCGCGGTTCACCATGGACGCCGCCATCGCCAAACTTTTCGCCAGCGAAATGGCCACGCGTGTCACGCACAAGGCCATCCAGATTCACGGCGGCAATGGCTACAGCCGCGAGTATCCCGTCGAGCGCAACTACCGCGACGCCCGCATCACCGAGATTTACGAAGGCACCAGCGAAATCCAGCGCCTGGTGATCGCCGGCTGGGCTCTGAAGTCTTAGCCACGGCGTAGTATTCTGGCTTCGTGCTGGAACTCGATTGTGGACTGCAATTTGATGCGGGTCGAGCGGCGGAAGACTTCTTCCCTGCTCTGCCGCCGAAGCCGGCGGTTTGCCTGATCGAGCCGCGCGAGAAAAATGCGGAGCCGTTCCTGATTCGAACGCAAAATCTGCAGCGGCGGCTGCAACGGCTGCTGGGCCTCGTTGATCCAGCAAGCAAGCGGCTGAACCTCAGTGCATTTGCACAAGGTATCCGCTACCGGCTGACGGGCTCGGCGTTCGAACAAACACTCACCTACTACCAGCACGCAAAGCAACTTTTTCCAAAACGCTACCGCGACCTGGTCCGGTTCCGGCCTCCGGCGGTGCTCAAAGTGAATTTGCGGAATGCCTATCCGCGCTGTTACGTGACCCGCAAGATTCCGGTTGATTCGAACGGTGCCCCATCGGCTGGCTCCTACTACGGCCCGTTTCCTTCGCGGCGTTCGGCGGAGGCTTTCGCGGAACACGTGCTGGATTTATTCAAGGTACGGCGGTGCCAGATTAAAATCCGCCGCGACCCAACTTTTCCGGGTTGCATCTATTCTGAAATGAAAATGTGCCTCGCGCCCTGCTTCGCGGGCTGCACGAAGGAAGAATATGACGTGGAAGTGCAGCGATTGGTAGGATTCCTGGAATCGGGCGGCGGATCGTTGCGCTCAACCTACGAGGAAGAGCGCGAAAAAGCCAGCGAGCAATTGGACTTCGAGCGCGCCGCTGCCCTCCACAAAAAGGTCGAGAAGCTCGACGAAGTTCTGCGCGGAAGTCCGGAACTCACGCGGCGCATCCAGGACCTGGACGCGGTGATCCTGCAGCCAGCCGCGGAAGAGCAAACGATCGGCGTCTACCGCGTGACCGGGGGCAAACTGGCGGAGCCATTTTTCCTCCGATTCGCTGAGATTGCCAGCCAGCCGCGCTCGGCGGAGCAAATCTTCCGCGAGCAGTTTGAAACAGAGTCCGCGGCAACGAACGGAGATCTGAGCGAGCATCTGTGGCTCGTGGCGCGATGGTATTACAGCAATCCGCGTGAGGGCGAAATTTTCTTCCGCGAAAAGGACTGGCCCTATCGTAGGATTCTTCGGGCGTGTTCGCGGCTTCTGGCGCCGAAGACGAACGAGCCAGCAACAGGCGAACGACCAGGACCGGCCCCGGCAAACGAAGGAGCGTCATGAGCAGATCGGCGACAAAAGAAGGAACCACTCGTTACGCGCAGAAGTTTGCAGGCCGCGCGGCCCCGGGCCATTTTCGAGAAACGCAGCGGCTGGCGCTCTCCTCCCTTGGGCTCGGCACGTATCTCGGCCAGCCTGATGCGAAGACGGATGAGGGTTACGCGGCGGCGACGGTCGCGGCGGTGGAGAGCGGGATCAATGTGCTCGACTCCGCCATCAACTACCGGTTCCAGCGCAGCGAACGAAATCTCGGCGCGGCCATCCAGCAGCTTGCGGTGAAGGGATTCGAGCGCGAAGAAATCGTGGTGTGCACCAAGGGCGGTTACCTGACACCCGATGGAGCCATGCCCGGCGACCCCAACGAATACTTCTTCCGCGAATACATCCAGCCAGGAGTTTTCAGCGCCAAGGATATTGCGGCCGGCAGTCATTGCATGACGCCCAAATTCCTGAAAAATCAGCTTGGGCGCAGCCTGAAAAACCTGGGCGTCGAGTGCGTGGACGTCTATTACCTGCACAATCCGGAGACCCAGCTGTCCGAAGTGACAAAGGAAGAATTTTTGAACCGTGTCCGCGAGGCTTTTACGTTTTTGGAAGCAGCCGTGGAGGCGGGCGAGATTCAATATTACGGGATGGCCACGTGGAATGGTTTCCGCCAGTACGCCCGCGCGCGCGACGCCATGCAGCTTGGCGAAATCACGCAGATCGCGCAGGAAATCGCCGGAGGCCGGCACCACTTCCGCTTCGTGCAACTGCCCTTCAACCTGGCGATGACGGAGGCTTTGACGCTCGGCAATCAATCGCTGCGCGGCCATCATCGCACGGTGATGGAGGCGGCCAGCGAACTGGACATCACGCTGATCGCCAGCGCTTCCCTGCTGCAGGGGCAAGTGGCCAAGAATCTGCCGGGTTTCGTCGCCGAAGCCCTGGGGTTAGAGAACGATGCGGAGCGCGCGCTGCAATTCGTGCGCTCTTCACCGGGGATTACCACCGCACTGGTAGGGATGTCGCGCATGGAACACGTGAAGGCCAATGCGCGGCTCGTGGGCGTCCCCCCCGCCACGGTGGACGAGTTCAGCAAACTGTTCGCGCGCGGTGAGGGGGCTTGAAGAAGAAGATTTAGCCCTGGAAGATCGCTTTCTGCAACGCGAACTCCCGGGCTAAGCGAACTACGCCCAGCACACGCGCTTCCGCCTTTTGCCCCGTACATGGTGAGGACTGAACTCTCGCTGCAGCACAGGTGTTTTGCGTTCAGTGGACTTGCGCTAAAGGAATGATGAGGCTGCCGATGGTGCCGGTGGCCGGATCCTGGACGAGGACGCGCAGCGTCGTCACGCCGGGACGGAGCTGCATATCCTGGTGGAACTGAAGGCCGCGATTCAGCAACTCGGCGAACTGATTGTCCGTGAAGCGAAGATCGTAGGTCTTGTCCCAGTGATGGAGGAATTCGCCTGCGGCGTTCTGTCCCAGGACGTACACGGTCATGGTTCCCTGGCGCACATTGCCGCCTTGCGCGAAGCGAATGCTGTGGGCGTCAATCCAGCACGCAAGGCTCAGCGTGTTGGGATGCGGCTGATTGACTCGTTCCAGCGTGGCGCGCACAGGAATCATGGAGGACTCAAGGGGGCTCTGCACGGCTGTGGCCAGCATCTGCTGGGCGCCACTTTTTGTGAGCGCCGTATCCGGAAGCGCGAAATATCCTCTCGGGTAACGGAGGGACAGGCCTTTGCGCCGGACCTCGACCTTGAGCTCGTGAAACTTACCATCGAGCGAGGCGCCATCCAGATAGAAGCCAAGCGTGTATGTGACCTTAGAATCTTCAACTGCTTTGCGAATTGCGCCGGTGATGTCATTGGTGTTTACGAAGGCCTGCCCGCCGGTTTCATCGGCGAGTTTCAGCATAGTTGCGATGCCGATGGGCTGCGAGGATTGCGCCGGCATATTGTCCAGATGGCCGTTGGCGCCCGAGACGCCGTCATAGTCAGCGGTTCCGTAAGCGCCTACGGCCACCGTTGGCGATTCCCCCAGCAGTCCGCGCGCATCCACGGGATAAACAGCGATGTTTGCAGGCGTGAGAATGCGTGCCATTTCCGCGCCGGAAAACGGAAGATTCGCCGTGAGCCAGACGAGATTTTTGCGGCCAGGAATGTTGGCCACGTGGGCGGCGATTTGCCGCAAGGCGGCCATGGTTTCCGTGCCACGATCCTCGTTAGCCGCGCCGGCCCGCAGCATGGCCGCGTTGTTCTCGAAACCATCTGCTGCGTGCCCAAAAACAGGGTTGGACTCGGCGAAGATTGCGGCGGTCGACCTCGTGCCTGGCTCGACGACCTCGCGATTGGTAATTGATCTGGTGTCGTAGTTTTTCAGAATGGCGAGGAGCTGCTCGCGATCGCTCGTGAAATCGCATACCACGTACAAAGAATGCGTCAAGCCATAAATGGCAATGCGATCTTCCGGCCGAAGCTGCTGGATGAATTCGATGAGGTGATTTCTTGCGTTCTGTAGCGCTAGGTCTTCGACCCACAGCGGCGTCTTCTCGTAGCGAGACGCCGGAGCGGAGCCGTACAGCGTATTCAAATTATCGAGCAGGACAATGGTGATGCTTCTGGGCCTGGCTGCGTCCTGCGGCAAATCGGAGAAGGTGTTGGGAGCCAATGTCCGCGTTGGAGCAGCAGCGGCAGCTTTGACAGATTCAACGGAGAAAACGCCGATGGGCTGCCGCTTTCCACGGTCCAGGATGGCGAAGTCGTCTTTGGTCAGATTTTCGACTGGGCCGTTCTTGTCGCGGACGATGACTCCGATCTGAACCAGGCTGGTGGTTACGCGAACGGTGGGAGTCTGCGCCGGGTTTTGCGGCGACGCAAGCGCGGGAAGCAGGACGAAGGGAATCGAGGTGCAGACTACGAGGAAGACTACTAACCTGGCGAAATCGAAGAGACGTGCTGCAAATGCGAGCCCGGGTAAACCTGCATGAGGCTCTTCGCGCGATACCCTGGGCGCCGATTTTATGCCCCGACCTCGCACCATTAGGCGTCCATTTTGTGAAAGCCGAAATTTTAGATTTGGTCCCCTGACTCGCGTATCCTAGTGCTCCTTCCACCCTCGACGCAAGAAATTTCTAACCAGAGCAGTCCTCATCGAGACTGCTGGGCGCCGACGTTAACACAGAGTTTTCTGAGAACACGGAGTTCAAGGAGAAACAAGGCGGCGGAATCTACGAAATTCAATGACGGAGGTGGAAGACTTCGTCGGTGACCCAGGCATTGATTGCGGCGCTGAAATAATCGAGTTTGCCGGCGAAGAAGTGATCGGCGGCTTCCACAACAACGAGGTGGTTTTCGCCCGGCAGGGACGCAACAAGCGTCTTGACCTTTTCGATGTTCCCGTGTTCGTCGTTGCTGCCATGCACGAACAGTTTGGGCTTGTTGCACTGGCGCAGAAATGAAAAATCAGTGCTGTTGACGGGGATACCGAGGCCAATCAAGTGAGATACTCGCGGGTCCTCGCAGCCTACCTGTAAACCCACCCACGAGCCAAAACTGAAACCTGCCACCAGAAGCGGCACGCCCGGAAACTCAAGCGCGAGAAAGTCGAGCGCAGCCTGCACGTCGCCCCGTTCGCCCCGGCCGCGGTCGTGTTCACCCGTACTCAACCCGGCGCCGCGAAAATTAAACCGCAACACCGGGATGCCGAGCGCGTCCAGCGTCTTCGCTGTCTGATAAACAACCTTGTTGTGCATAGTGCCGCCAAAAAGCGGGTGTGGGTGGCAGACCACCGCCGCAAGTGGCGGACGCGCGCGGGCCGAAGGCGCCCACAAAATTGCTTCCAGGCGCCCTGCTGGCCCTTCCAGAAAGAAATTGCGTGAGTCATGTGTGCTGGTCATGGATGCGCTCGGCAAAGGTTTTTCAGTGTAGCGCATTGAACGAAAAGATAGAGTGTCACGACCATCTTGCCGTTTAGGATTTTCGGCAAACGGCTACGTCGAGCGCAAAGCTGCCCGCCGCGGGAGTGGCGCGCACGACTCGAGCGGAAATCTCGGAAGTACCGGGCCACGGTGCAGCAGCCTGGTTTTCGAACGCCACTTTCAAATAATCTCCGGGCTGATACTCGCGGATACTGCGAAAGCGCAAGCCCTTGTCCGAGAAATCAATCGTCATGGTCTCTTCGAACCAGGGCATTTCTACGGGGCGAACCCGAACCGGCACAGCCAGGCCCCGCCGGGAGGAGGCGCGACGCTCGATTTTTTTCTGCTGACCGTTTCCATTGGAGACTGCTTGGGCGTGCTTCTCAAATTGAAGAGCCAGCGCAAAAGTTGCAGGCACATCCGCGATGCCGAGGGCGCGGACGAGTTGATCCAATTTCGCCAAGCGCTCCAGTTCAGTAGCTCTTTCCATTTCTACTTTTTCTCTTGCATTGGTGGCGCGGATAACTTCCAGCACTTCGTCGCAGCGAACCACGCGCGCGGCAGTCTCCGGCTGGCCATCCGAGAGTGAGCGGTCATAGGGAAACGTAACCCAGATCAAAACGCCGGGGCTGTGCGGCTCGTTGGACGAAACGAGCAGCCCGGTGCGTGACGCGTTGATCGTATTTCCCAATTCGATTTTCTGGCCAAAAGGCGCAGTCCACCGCAGGCGCACCGGGAGGCGCACTTGGGCTCGATGATGCTGGCGGAGATCCATAGCAGTAACAGTACTGCCCGCGGGGCTGGGATACCTCGCAGTATAGTGTTCGCGTTATGAAATGGGCAAGACCTCGTACTAGGACAAAAATGGCTGATTTTCGCGTTGCAACTTGCGGGGGCCGATGTTAGCGTTGCGCCAAATCCTACAGCCCCAAGGGGGATGAATGAGTGATGGAGCAGAACGCCGCGAAGCGCGGCGATTCACAATGAGCCTTCCCATGCGCGTGCTCGCAGGAGCGGCCAAAGACCGTGAGCTGAACGCTCACACGCGCGATGTCAGCTATCGCGGGCTCTATTTTCTCGCCGAATCCAAATTTGAAATCGGCAGCGAAATCGATTTTGTGATCACTCTTCCTCAGCAGGTCACGCAGTCGGGCGACGTCAATATCCGCTGCCAGGGAAAAATCGTCCGCGTCGAATCGACCGACAACGGGCGCGTGGGTATCGCGGCGAAGATTGCGCGATATGAGTTCGTGCCTGCTGCCGCAAATGCTGCTTAGGATCTCTTCTACAATTCTCTTTTAGCCGTAATCCACCCAGCTTGGCCGGGACTGGGTACAATACTTTACTGGCGTACTTCCGCCATGGGGGAATCCATGTACCACTATGACGCACGCATCGCTCTCGATGAATTGCAGGAAGACGCGTTGCTGCCGCACCCGGTAAAGCTGCGGGACATGATTCTGCGAACGCAACTTGGCCCAAAAGACGCGCAACTTCTGAATCACGATTTTCAGGAATATCTCACGCGCTTCGGGGAACTGCAGAAACTCGCGCGCGGAATTCTGGAAAAAATCGCCGCCGGGCAACGCAAGGCTTCGTGATGTCGTTGGGGTTCTCGGAAATGGCGGGCAGATGAAAACGAAGCCGCGCGTATTGTTACTCTCCGCAACGTCCGGCGCGGGCCACGTGCGCGCCGCGCAAGCCCTGGAAAAAGCATTCTTGGCGCGTGGCGACTGCGCGGTGGAGCACATTGACGCACTGCAGCACGTCAGCAAATTTTTCCAGCGCGTCTACGACAAAGCTTACATTTCAATGGTCCGGCGCGCTCCCGAATTAATGGGACTTCTCTACGATCGCACCGACCAGCCGTGGCTGCACCCGCGGCGCCGCCTGGCGCTGGACCGCTTGAACACCGGGCCGATGATCCGGCTGCTGAAGCGCATCCAGCCGGACCTCTGCGTGGCCACGCACTTCTTGCCGGCGGAGATCATTGCCTGGCTGATCGCCAAACGAAAGTTGCGCGCCCACAATGCCATCGTGGTCACCGATTACGATGTGCACGCCATGTGGCTCTGCCGCACGGTGGACCGCTACTATCTGGCCATCGAGGAAGCGGGACAGTATTTGGAGGGAATCGGCGTGCCCAAAGAAAAATTGTGCGTTACGGGAATCCCCATCGATCCGCTCTTCGCGACGCCGGTGAATAAATCCGAGGCCAGGAAGCAGCTGGGGCTGGACGCTGGAGCCACCATGGTTTTGATCTCCGCGGGAGGCTATGGGATTGGGCCAGTGCAGCAATTGGTGAAGGACTTGCTGGCTCTAGAACGGCCGTGGCAGATTGTCGCGATTGCTGGAAAATCAGAAAAAACCAGGAAGCATCTGGAGGAATTGGCGAAGACGGCAGGCAGACTTCCGAGCGGCTCACCAAGGCTTTGTCCCGTCGGCTTCACCACCGAGATGGACAAGTACATGGCGGCGGCCGACTTGATGGTTGGAAAGGCGGGCGGCTTGACCACTTCGGAGGCCCTGGCTCGCGCCTTGCCCATGGCGCTCATCGAACCCATTCCGGGCCAGGAAGAGCGCAACGCCGATCATTTGCTGGAAGCAGGAGCAGCGATTCGCTGCAACAACTTTCCCGCGGCTGCATGGAAAATCTCCGCGCTGCTCGATGATGCCGCGCGGCTGGAGAAGATGCGGTACGCAGCGAAAAGTCTCGGCCGGCCCCGTGCCGGTGCCGACATCGCCGAAGACGCCCTCCGGCTGGTAGACTGAAACGCCGGGGAAAGAGGCGGGGGGAAGCGGTTCGCGGCACTTACGCCGTCAATCGCCAAGTTCGATGCGACGCAACACACTGCTGATTGACGCGGACGACACGCTTTGGGAAAACAACGTATTCTTCGAGAAGCTGATCGAGGATTTCATCAGCATCGTCGAGCCTTACGGTTATACCCGCGCGTACATCCGCCACATCCTGAACGAAACGGAACGCAAGAACATCCGCCAGTATGGCTATGGCGTGCGCAGCTTCGGCCGCTCCCTCGAAGAGACGTACTTGAAGCTGGCGGATCAGATGGCCAAACGCGAAACGCTGGCGCTGATTCATACGCGCGTGGTTGAGCTGGAACGTACTCCACCGAAAATTCTTGATGGTGTGCCGGAAACGCTGGCGTATTTGACCGAGCGACACCGGTTGATTCTCTTCACCAAGGGCGAGCCCGCGGAACAAGCCGCCAAGGTTGAACGATCCGGACTCCAGGGGTTTTTTGAATTCATCGAAATCGTGGCGGAAAAAGATCCCGCGACGTATGGCGGGCTGGTTCACAAACACAAAATCGTGAAGACCCACGGCTGGATGATCGGCAACAGCCCGCGCAGCGACATCAATCCGGCGATGCAGATCGGTCTCAACGCCGTGTACATCCCGCACCCGCACACCTGGACGCTCGAACACGAGCCGGTGGTTTCCGGGTCAGGAAAACTTGTGATCCTGCCTGCGTTTCGGGAACTGCGCGGCCATTTCTAAACTAGTCTAAATGAGACTAGTCTAATTTAGACTAGTTTAGCCTAGCCAGTTTTGTTCCCGATTAGCTGCCCAAATTGGACGTTGCACCCAGCACCGAGTGGCTGAATCTGAGTTTCTGTGACCCCTAAGGAGCGGCCCATGGCAACGGCAACAACTCCCACGCACACCGATTGGCGGCAGGAGTGGTTCGAATTCGAAGACGCGACTTACTTGAACGTATCGGGCCAGTCGCCGATGCCGCGCGTTTCGATTCGCGCGGTGCAAGCCGCGCTGGAAGCAAAGAAATTTCCGCATCACAAACCTGACTCCACTTTTTATGAAGTGCCCAACCGCATACGTTCGTCGATCGCGCGGCTGATCGCAGCGAAACCAGAAGAAATTGCGCTGACCAGCGGAGCGACCGCCGGCGTGTCCGCGGTTGCATATGGACTGTCGTGGAAACCGGGAGACGAAGTCATCACGGCCACGGGTGAGTTTCCCTTGCAGTACACGGTCTGGAAGCCGATGGAGGAGCGCGAGGGCCTAAAGGTGAAAATTGTAACGCCGCGAGAAAAATTCATCACCGCGGACGACTTGATCGCCGCGATTACTCCGCGGACGCGCGTGGTGTCCGTCAGCCTCGTGCGCTTCAATGACGGCTCGCTGCTGGACGCGCCGCGTCTGGCGGCCGCGTGCCACGCGCACGGAGCTTTGCTCTTGCTGGATGCCAGCCAATGCTGCGGCGCGCTGCCCATGGATGTTCAACAGCTGGGAGCGGACTTTATCGTGAGCGCCGGCTACAAGTGGCTGCTCGGCCCTTTCGGCACGGGATTCTTTTGGATCAAGAGCGAGCATCTTGAGAAGGTGCGCCCCGGCCCATTTTATTGGATGGCAGTGGAGGGTTCGGACAATTTTGCGGCATTGAACTTCGAAGACCCAAAACCCGCGCCAAGCGCAAAACGCTGGGACGCTCCCGAGTGGGCCAGCCATTTCAACTTCAACCTGGCGGCTATGGACGCCTCGATTGATTTTGTAGTGCGAATGGGACCGGAGTTGGTTACGGTTCATAACCGCAAATTGATCGAATTCATGTTCGAGCGTCTCCCGAAGGATCGGTGCGTTCCCGCGAGCCCACTGGACTCCGCGCGCCGCGGACCGTATGGCTGCTTCGCCGCGCGCAGCCCGGAAAAAACCGCCGAGCTATACCAGCATCTCCGGAAGGAAAACATTGTCGTCAGCCTGCGCGAGGGAAACATCCGCGTCTCGCCGCATGTCTATAACTCTGAGCGGGACATCGACCGGCTCATCAGCGTGATCACTCCATGATCCAACCGCAGCCGTGGCCAAAGATTGCCGTCGTCGGTGCGGGCGCTGTCGGAGGCTACTTCGGCGGGCTTCTGGCGCGTGCCGGTGCGCCCGTTGTTATGATCGGTCGTCCAGCGTTTGTCGAGGCCGTGACAAAAAATGGACTCTTCCTCGACACCATCCAATTCCAAGAAAGTGTGCGAGTCGAAGCCTCGACGGACCTCAGCGCAGCGCGCGGCGCAGAGATCGTGCTCTTCTGCGTGAAGACCACGGACAACGCCACAACTGCGCGCGCGCTAGCTCCGCTGTTGGCTCCTGGCGCAATCGTCCTCAGCCTGCAAAACGGCGTGGACAATGTGGAACAGATTCGCGCTGCCGCCGTAATTGACGCATTGCCCACGGTCGTTTACGTCGCGGCGTCCGTGCCTGAACCCGGGCGAGTGAAGCACGTCGGCCGAGGGGATCTGGTCATCGGCCCGCAGAGCGGAAAAACAGAACGCATCGCCGCACTTTTTGGGCGCGCCAATGTTCCGTGCAAAATTTCGCAGAACATCGAAGGCGAACTGTGGACAAAACTAGTCTGGAATTGCGCGCTGAATGCCGTTTCCGCGCTGGGCCGCGCGAAGTACGGCCAGATAGCCGCAAGCGCTGATGCCTGGAAAGTTGTCGAGACTGCTGTATATGAAGTCCTGGCTGTGGCGCATGCTGCAGGAATTCAGCCGCCGGGTTTGGAAGATCCGAAGGCCGCGCTCGCAGGCGCGCTGAAAATCGCCACGCAGATGGCGGAAGCGTTTTCCTCAACCGGACAGGATCTGAATCGCGGCAAGCGCACAGAGATCGATTCCTTGAATGGCTACGTTTCCCGCCGCGCTACAGAACTCGGAGTGCCCGCGCCCGTGAATCACGCGCTCTATGCCCTCGTGAAACTCGCCGAAGGGCGTTCGTAGCCCCTACTCCTGATTCTGCAGGCATTGAAGTGGGCTTTGAAACCAGCACTAGAAGTTCGTTCCCAAAAACTCCTTCAGCCGGTCAAGCCGAAAGCTGGCATCGCCGATCTCGACCTCCAGCAGCAATTGGGCTGTGGTCAACTGATTGCGGAAGTCCAAGGCCGCAGTGGTCTCCCCGGTGCCTAGCAGTTGGAGGTTGCTCTCGATTTGCTTTTGCTCCTCCAGGAGAGCTTTGAGCCTGCTGTCCTGCACGGAAATGCCGCTTACAATCTGCTGCTTGAGAACTTCGGCGTTGCGGATGACATCGCCTTCCTGAACTTTCTTCCAATCGTCATACGCGACCGCGGCCTGATCCAGGTGTTTGTTGATGGCCCGGCTGGCGAGATTGTAGCTTACCGTCACTTCGCCATACGCTCCTTGGTTGCCAACTAGGGGATTAATCTGCTGGTGCGCGCCCACGGAAAGCGCCACATCCCAGTTATTCTGACGAATCAGTTTGGCCTGAGCCTGTCTCTCGTTCACTTCGCTGCTTTGCTTTTCGGCGACCAATTCCTTTACCGGCCGATCACTGAGTTCCGGCGAATAGATCGCCGCAATCTTTGATTGCGTATCGGCGCGATCCGCTTCCAGCTTGATCTTCGTGGTTTGCAAGGCGAAAGCCATGGGCCGGGTCATGTTCTGAGCATCCAACATCTTCGTGGTGGTGGCAACGAGCGCGTCCAAGCTTTCAGACCCTTTTTGGATCAATTCCAGTCTGTGCTGCAACGCCTGCTTCTCCAGGCTCGGCAGGGCATATTGGATTGCCTGTTGGGCGGAAGCAGTCGCGCTGTAGACCTCGCAGTTTTTGCGCGCTGCATCCACCGTCAGTCCTGCCTTTCTCACATTGGAAAGGCTGCCGGAGACTCCCCAAACCAACTGCATGGGCAAGCCGGTGTTGGGCTGGGTTGCGCCCGCAAGTGCATTCGGCGTCAGCAGCAGGTCCCGCTGCGCCGCGGCCTGCTGAGTCACAAATTTGCAATAAGTCTGCTGATCCTCGTCGCCGGCAAATGCGGTGGGGATCATCAGCATGGCAATCGTGAAGCCTGCGAGGAATTTTCCCAGGAACGATTGGGGCATTGCTTTGGTCGAGGGCATCTAGCATCTCCTCAGAAGAAAAGCGGTTTGCGGTTCAGGAACACGGTTTTCGATTTCGCGGATTCCGGATGCTCCAGTTGCATCTGAATCAGGAATCCACGGATGTCTGTCTTGAAAATGGGATGGGTGGCATGTTGTTCGCCCGCAAAAATCTGCTTCACCGTGCCCACCTTCTTGCACGCCACCATGTTCAAGTAACAGTCGTACACCGCCGTGCCGGCGGAGACGTTGCTCTGGTTGTCGTAGGGAACAAAAGCGAAGTACACAGTGCTATCACCAGACACGATAAGGTAGTAGGGAGTCTGCTTCGCCGTGGTGAGCGCCTGTTTCAGCCGATCGATCTGTTGCGTCTCTTCGTGGATCTGCTTTTGCGCCACGCTGATCGCAATATCGAGCTGCGCAATCTCCGATATCAGCTCTGCCTGCTTGTCCAGCACGTCCATGGACTTGGTATCGGCCGTGGTCTTCTCAAGAACGCTGTCGGTAAGCAGGACTTCGCTGATCTTGCTGTCCGTATAGGAACTCTGGGCCTGGTTCAGCGCCGCTCGCTGAGTAGCTGCATCCCCTTTGGTGATCAGCCCGGCTCCGAGGTCTTTGTCGATGGCGGCTTCCACTTCTCTGACTTGTGCCATGACCGCTTGTGTTTTCACGTTATCGGCCTGCTTCTGTTTGTCGAGTTCCAGGAGCTGTGGGCCGGTGGCCTGGTTGTGTTTTTTTTCCCGGATGATCGCGGCCCGAAGTTCGGGCTCGAGCGCCAGCAGCGCCGCCCGATGCCGGTTCATTTCATCAACACTGCCCTCCAGACGCTTCTTGTCTACGTTTAGGTCTTCCAGCGTCTGCCGGCTGGTCACCAGCTTCTCGGTGAAATCGAGACTCTTATCATCGGTCGGAGAAAGAATCACTGGCGCTGCCCACGAGGTGTTCAAGGCATAGAAGCCCATGACAAAGCCGTACGCCAGCACGCCGCCGAGCACCACGTACAGCGTTACTATGGCAAAGACCCGGTAAATCGTGACCACCGACTTATACAGCATCGGCTGGATCACAGATGTTTTTGCCTCAGGGGGCACTTTCTTGACGGGCGACGTCGTCATCGTCGGCCTCCTGTTCTTTCGTACGCGTACCCCAATCCTTGGAGTCCATCGTGCACAAAGCTAGGGTCGTAATGAACAAACTGCTGACCAGCGACCAGGCTAAATAGGCGCCGAACGCCAACGGGTTATTGACTGCTTCCCTGGCGCTGTATTTTCTGATCACCAAGCTGAGGACTGCCGCGATACCGAGGTACACCAGAAGGGGTGCCGGGCCAGCCCACGCCATCGGATTACCGGAGAGCATGGTGATGGCCACCAACAACCCGAGCAGTGCCCCCAGCGGCGTTAGCACCAGCGTAAGCACTGTATTGGGGTGTAGCGTCCAGACATGCTTGGGCAGCGTCCTCAATGTGTAGAAAAGATCACGTACGATGCTGCGCCGCCAGCGAAGCTGCTGTTTGAATAGCTCAGGCAAAGTGACGGGCACCGTTGTCCAGCACAGGGCGTCGTTATTGATGTACGTTCCATAGCCGCGCAGCAGCGTTTGATGGGTAAGGAACCGGTCTTCGCCCTGATTGACGGGGATGCCGAACCAGTGGCGGCTGCGAATCTTGGGCTCGATCTCCAGCAGCAGCTCTCGCCGGATGGCGAATAGGCATCCGCTAATGCAGCCCACGCTGCGCGTCCAGTTCTCGGGGACCTTATAAACCTGAAACGCGGTGTAATAAATGAAGGTCTGGATCGCGGTGATCGCGCTTTCGTTGGGATTTCTGACTCCGACTCTGCCGCCCACCGACCCGATCTTCGGCTCCGAGAAGCAGGCCGCCAGCTCCCGAATCGCGTCCGGATGAAAAATGCAATCGGAGTCGATGGAGATCACCAGTTCAGCCGTGGAGAGCTTGAGCGCGTTGCACACGCTGCGGGCCTTCCCGCTATTAACGGTATTCCGCTCCACTCTTACTTGTATGTTGGTAAAATCACGCTGCGCTTTGACCATCCACTCGTAGCTGTCGTCCACTGAGCAGTCGTCCTGCGCAATTACTTCAAACCTGTCGTTTGGATAATTGCTCTTACTGATGCTCTCGATGGTCTCGTAGACCGTCTTGCCTTCGTTGAAACAAGGCATGAGAACACTCACCTTGGGCTGGTACGTGTAGTCTTTTTTGACTGTCGCTCCTGGAACCGACCACTTGAGGATGAGCGCGAGAGTGTATTTGAAGATCGAGATCAACAGGCAGAGGAAGAGAATGAGCCAGACTAGAACTGGGGCCATGTATGCCTCGCTTGCCGCTCCCTGAGTTCGTCGCCAAAGATTGGCTTTTGCGGCGCGACCGCAGCCGGGCTGATGCGATTGAGTACAACGCGATTAGGCTTGTTTGCGAACATAGTTCCACGGTCCCGTTCAGCTGCTTGCTTTCTGCTGCCCGCAACGACGGCGCGCACCTGTTCGAAAGTGTGACGGACAAAACGAGGCGGAAGTTACTTATTCAAAGTCAACGGATGCTTATCGGTCACTCCGGAGGTGAAAAGGAATGTGCACGATGGCTTCCAGTTCCACCGGCACGCCTTGTTTTAACGCGGGGCGAAACTTCCATTGGCTCAAGGCGCTCATGGCGTTGGCATCGAGTTGTTCATCGATGCCGTGCACCAATTGGATGCTATCCACTGAGCCGTCGCTCCGGATGACGGCGTAGAGCACGACTTCGCCTTCTACACGCTCCTTGATCAGCGTGGGCGGATACTTTGGATCGACCTTCCTGAGCGGCACGGGCCCGGAAACATCCGTCGAAGCCACCCGTGCGCCATCGGAATTCATGTGCAGTTCGGAGAAATTCAGAATCCAGCTTCCCGTGGCACTGTTCAGGTTGGGCATATTCACAAGCATTTTGTAAATCTTTTTCGAAGCGAAGATCAGTTCCGGCTGCGCTCCTGCCGGGAGCGCCGAGAAATTTGGTGGTCCCGTTCTTTCCGGGACGTCATCCACTTTTGTGTTTGGATCTGGCCGGGCCATCAAAGGGTGCGAAGCAGGCGCGGTGATTTTCGGCGCACTGCTGAGGCCGGAAATTCCGTTATTTGCTGGCGGATTGCCGCCACTGATGCTTACGTCCATTCCATTCGTGCCGTTGCCTGCTTCTTTTCCTCCGGCGCTTCCAGGCCCACCGCCTGCGTTTCCGCTTGCTCCAAGGGTTCCATTCGGTGCGCCGCCCGGGACGCCCGGCTGCTTGCCTTCAGGTGAAATGGAAACGCGCGCGGAAAGATTCCCTTGCGGTGGCACGACTGGCGCAGGAGGAGCAGGTGCCGCCGAGAGTGCAATGAGCGTTACGGGATTCCCGTTAGCCACACTCGGGCCGGCCGCTCCGACTTCCGGTGCCGGTCCCGCGTCTCCCGTTTGTTCCTTGGGCGCGATACGTGGCGCGGCCCCGGTGTTTAATTCCAGTTTTGGCCGCGCCGGACCGTTGGGCGAAAGCGGCAGCGGAATCTCTCCGGCTTTTTGTTCGAACTGAGGAACGTCCGGCAACGCAGCGGCAGTCACTTTTGCCGCACGATGCTCCCGGGGGTGCAACTTCGAAAGTGTTTCCTGGCTGATCTGCAACCGCGGGCGCGCTGGCCCGGCCAACGGCTGAATCTGAACCATGTTCGGAAGATTCGGGAGAATCTTCGGCGCTTCCATCGGCGCGGCTGAATTGATCAATGTTTCGCGCGGGTGCGTCGGGTGCGCCGGATCGGTAAAGATGCGCTGCCGTGGATGAAAGGCATCGGCGCCCTCCGGCGGAAGAGGCTTTTCCGGCTCACCTTTCGGGCTCGGCTTGGCCTTGGGGCCTTTCATTTCCAATAGAGGCAGATCATTAATCGGCCCCGACCAGGTGAGTTGCGTGTTATCAAACGAAGGATAATGGCGCGCCGCCGCGGGGAGTTGCGGGAATGGCATGAGCAGAAAAAGAGAGTGCCATAGAGCGGCCGCGATCAAAGCGCGGCGGGGAATACGCCGCTCCACCCAGCTATCCTTGAAAAATCCGCCGGCCAGAAAATCCTTTCCCACGTTAGACCGGTGGAATACCGCGCGCACACTGCTGCCAATCCCCTGATGAAAACTTCCCCAGGCGATGTCCAGTTTCGGCTCGACTCCCGCGAGCAAGCGTACAGGCGCAACAAGCGTTTCGGCCTGTCCCAAGAGATCAAATGCTTGTTTGGCCCTTGCCAGAGAGACGTCCTTCCCGATTCACCGTGCTGCTCGCACTCTTTTCCAGCCGAAAAGCTCGAGCGCGAGCACCACATGATAGATGAAACTCTGCCTGCGGGGGTTTACTGGGCAGAATGATTTTCGCCGCCGGCTTTGCCTTCGCGGCGGTAAAAACTCAGAACCGCATCGCCTTGCCGGAGAACACGAACGCGCCGAAGCGCGCTGGCTTTTTCAGGCAAATCGAACTTGCGATGATGCTCGGCAACCACGATGCCGCCGGATGCGAGGAGATCCGCCGAGCCAAGAAATTCTAACACACGCGCGTACTCTTCGGTGGCGGCGTACGGAGGATCCAGAAAAACGTAGTCGTACGCAGGCTTTTCCCTTTTTTGACGGGAGTTCAACAGTTCGAGTCCGCGGAGAGCATCGGCGGAAAGCACCGTGAAACCAGAACGAATTTCGAGCGTAGCTAGATTGCGGCGAATCAAATTCACGGCAGGTGGATGATTTTCAATGAACACGATTTCCGCGGCACCGCGGCTCAGCGCCTCGATGCCGATCGCGCCGGTTCCCGCGAAAAGATCGATGAAGCGCGAACCGGAAACGCTGGTGCCCAGCACATTGAAGAGTGTTTCGCGCAAGCGGTCGCTGGTGGGACGGAGCGCAAGGCCTTTCAAGCTTTTCAGGATGCGGCTGCGGTAGGTTCCGGCGATGACGCGCATGAGTGCAGTTATTAATTGTCAGTTTTTGGTTCTTAGTCAAGGCAGAAGACTGAGGCCGTCGATTTGCCACAGAAACTTTAGCCGATGTGGGCGAGGTGGTAGCGGCGCTGCCACTCGGCTGGTAGCAAGCGCAAGATGCGTTGGAGCGATTCTTGTTCCGCAGAGTTGGCGGCGAGGGCGAACGCTTCGCGGCGGGCGAGTTCGAGGAGTTCGCGATCGCGGATGGGGTTGGCGATGTGGAAGCCGAGATTGCCAGCCTGGCGGGTACCGAAAAATTCGCCGGGGCCGCGGAGGAGGAGATCGGTTTCGGCGATTTCGAAACCATTCGAAGTGCGCACCATGGTTTCAAGCCGCGCGCGGGCCTCGTCGGTCATCCGAGCGGGCGCGACCAGAATGCAATGAGACTTCTGCGCGCCGCGACCGATCCGCCCGCGCAACTGGTGGAGCTGGGAAAGTCCGAAACGCTCGGCGTGCTCGATGATCATGACGGTAGCGTTGGGCACGTCCACACCGACTTCGACGACCGTAGTGGAAACGAGAATTTGCGCTTCATTCTTGCGGAAGCTCTGCATGACCTCGTCTTTTTCTTCACTAGAGAGCCGGCCGTGCAGCAAGCCGAGCTTTAGTTTTGGAAAGACCTCTTTCGAAAGCCGCTGGTATTCTTCGATGGCCGCTTTCAGTTCGAGCTTGGACTCTTCAATCACCGGGTAGACGATGTAGCCCTGATGCCCGGCGGCGACTTCGCGGCGGAGAGATTCCCAGACGCCGGGGAGATGCTGCTCCGTGGTCATGCGTGTGATTATGGGTGTGCGTCCCGGCGGCAACTCGTCGAGTATGGAGACGTCCAAATCACCATAGAGTGTGAGGGACAGCGTTCGAGGGATGGGAGTGGCGGTGAGGACGAGAACGTGGGGCGCATGACCGTGCGCTACGGCTTTGTCCATAAGCCGCTTGCGCTGCAACACGCCGAAGCGATGCTGTTCATCGATGGCCACGAAGCCGAGCCGCGCGAATGCGACATTTTCCTCGATTAACGCGTGCGTGCCAATGATAAGTTGCGCTTCGCCAGAGCGGATGCGCTCGAGAGCGGCGGATTTGTCAGCGGCTTTCAGGCCGCTGATCAGCAATTCGACGCGGTAGCCCGCTTTGGCAAGGATACGGCGCGCGGAAAGAAAGTGCTGCACGGCCAGGATTTCCGTCGGCGCCATCAGCGCCGCTTGCGTGCCGTTTTCGATGGCGATCACCGCGGCTTGCAGCGCGATGATGGTTTTGCCGCTTCCCACGTCGCCCTGGAGCAGGCGATTCATGGGCGCAGGCTTTTCCAGGTCTGCGGCGATTTCGGCAAGGACGCGCTTCTGCGCGGCGGTCGGCTTGAACGGCAGGATGCGCTTCAGCGCTTCGCGCACGCGGTCTTCCCGCACTCGTAACGCAATAGCGTTTTCCTTGCGGGTCGCTCTGCGGTCCAGAGCAAGACTAAGCTGATACAAGAAAAGTTCCTCGAAGATGAGCCGCTGCTGCGCGGGTGAACGAAACGTGTTCAGGGCGTCGAGGGATTCTCCGGCAGCGGGAAAGTGCGTGTGAATGAGCGCGTCGCCGCGGGATGGATAGCCGAGCCTCGTGCGCAAATTCTCCGGCAGAACGTCCGGCATCCGCGGATCGATGAGCTGCACAGCAGCGTACATAGTGCGGCGAATCTGCCGGGAGCCGAAGGTGCCGATGGCTTCGTAGATGGGGACAATGCGGCCGACTTCGGTGGAGTCGAGTTCCTCGTTACTGAGGACTTCGATCTGAGGATTGATCATCTCAATGCGCGCGGGGCGCAACTTGTCGATCTCTGCTTTGCCATGAAGGATGAGAAGCTGGCCCGGCTTTAAGCGCCCCTCGAGGTATCCACCGTGAAAAAATTTGACGGGGAGCAAGCCGCTGGCTTCGTCCTGGACGAGAAGATGGTAGATAGCGTCGCGTCCACCACGCATGCTGCGGATGGCCTGGCCGCTCATCACACGCGCGCGAATGGTATAGACGCCATTGGGCTGGATTTCCTTTATTTTCGAGAAATGAATTCGGTCTTCGTAGCGGAACGGCAGATAGCTCAGCAAATCTTCGAGCGTGTAGATGCCGCGCTGCGCGAGCAATTCGGCGCGCTGCGGGCCGACGCCCTTGATTATGCGGACTTCGGTGCTGAGGCTCATGGTCATAAATACATTTAATGACAAAGTGTTCAAATATCAGCGCGCCAGCAAAACGGCCGGCAGCATTCTCTTTATATCATTCCTGCTGGGAACATATTGCGGGCGCGATACTTGCGCCGCTGGCCCGCGTATCTATAGAGTGAGGGTTCGTGCCGGAGATGGGGAGGCTTAGTTGACGGGAAACCGCCTGGCAGGTTCCGACAAGCGCGCGCTGGTTCTATGGGTGGTTGCGGGAATTTTTGGCGTGCTGTTTGCTTACAAGTATTTCTTCCGGGCGTTCCCGGAAGCCTCTGTTAATTTTCAAGTCTCCCGAGAAGAAGCTCTTAGGCGCGCACAGAAGTTCGCCGGAGACCTCGGCGAAAATATCAGCGGGTATCAATCCACAATCGTTTTCGACGTGGATGAGGACGCCAAAGTCTACCTGGAACGCCAGCTCGGTTTGCAGCAAGCGAACCGGCTGATGTCCTCCGAGCTGAATATCTGGTTCTGGGATGTGCGCTTCTTCAAGCCGCAACAGGAAGAAGAATTCAGCGTTCGAGTGAGCCCGGCTGGGCAAATCGTCGGTTACACACACGTCGTGCCTAAATCGCAGGCAGGAGCGTCGCTCGATCGGGCTGCCGCGCAAATTGCTGCGCAAAGCTTCCTGGCCAATAAGCTGGGAATGGGAATGAACGGCTGGGATTTTTTGCCCGAAGAAGCAAATTCGGAAAAAATGGCCGCCCGGCTCGATTGGTCTTTCACTTGGGAAAAGCACAGCTTTCGAGCGAAAGATGCGCCGTACCGTTTGCACATAGCAGTTCAGGGTGATCGCATCGGGGGAAGCAAGGAATTTCTGCAAGTGCCTGAGGCTTGGCAGCGCAGCTACAAGAGACTTCGCTCTGGCAACGATACGCTCGAGATAGTTTTCATCCTTTTTTATCTCGTGATTCTGGGAATCGCTGTTTGGCTGGGGATTCAGTTAACGAAGAGCGGTAAAACAACATGGAGCCCCGCCATCAAGCTGGGGTTGCTGGCAACCGCGTTGTTGTTCCTCCAGTCTCTGAACGACTGGCCGCTGTGGGGAGCTGAATACGACACGAACCATTCCTATGCTAGCTTTATCCTCATACAAATCGGGCGCGCGCTGGCGCTTGCCGCTCTAACCGCGGCCACCATTACGCTGGTTCTGCCGGCGGCGGAGCCGCTCTACCGCAGTTCCCAGCCCGATCAGCTCCGTTTGAGCCAGGTCTTGACGCGGCGCGGCTTGCGTTCCAAGGAGTTTTTCTCCGCCTCCGTCGTGGGATTATCCCTTGCGGCGGCGCACATTGGATTTGTTGTTGCCTTCTACATGGTCGCCACCTGGCTGGGTGCGTGGGCGCCCCAGGATTTGAATTATTCGGACACCGTGAATACCACCTTCCCCTGGATTTCCGGCGCCGCCATCGGTCTGCTGGCTTCCCTGAATGAGGAGTTTACCTTCCGGCTCTTTGCCATTCCATTTTTCATGCGCGTCACGCGTTCTCGCTGGATAGCCGTGATCGTGCCGGCTTTCTTGTGGGGCTTTCTACACAGCAATTACCCGCAAGAACCTGCCTATATCCGCGGCATCGAAATCGGAATCATCGGAATTGTGGCCGGGATCGTGATGCTGCGCTGGGGAATCATCGCGACGCTCATCTGGCACTACACTGTGGATGCATCGCTGGTCGGCTTGCTCCTCATTCGTTCGAATAGCTTGTACTTCAAAATCTCGGGCTTGGTCGTTGCTGCGGCGGCCCTCGCACCTTTCTTGTTTGCCTGTATCTCTTACTTAACCCGCGCCGGATTCGAAAACGACGAGGACCTTCTGAATCGCGCAGAGCCCGCGCCGGAAATCGACCTCACCAGCGAAGAAGTTTCCGCACCTACGGAAACTCTTTCAAGGCGATACGACGCTCTCACACCGAGCATGCTGGGCTTTCTGGCCATTTGTCTGCTTGTCGGCGGAGTGCTGGCCTGGCGCTTAAAGCCGCAGTCCATCGGTGAATACCTCAAGCTCTCCGTCAATGCACGCACGGTGCGCGCCAGCGCCGACCAATTCATGCGCCAACGCGGTCAGGATCCCAATTCGTATTACCATTCGACGATCTTCGTAGATATCGCCGATCCAATCGTGAACGAATTCCTTCGGGAACGTGTGGGCATCGAGGGAATCAACAGCATCTATTCCAACCGCGTGCCCGTCGCACTCTGGCGCGTGCGCTACTTCCACGACAGCCAAGCGGAGGAATTCGCCCTGATCTTCCGGCCTGACGGTTCGCTGCACTCGGTCCGGCATACGCTTGCGGAAGAAGCCGCCGGGGCTTCGCTGACCGAAGAAGCAGCCGTGGCGCGCGCAGAGAAATTCCTTCGCGACGAAAAGAAGCTCGATCTGAAAGAGTGGACACGCGTCGAATCCGATTCGAAGAAAAGGCCGCATCGCATCGACTACACACTCACCTGGGAGCAAAGTGAGCCGCTCGACGGCCAAGCTGCTCACACGGACCCCAAAGACCACGCTCACGCGCGCATCGATGTACAAGTGTTGGGCGACGAAGTCACAAACTACCGCACGTATATCAAGATTCCTGATGACTGGCGCCGTAAACAAGAGGGATTCTCGCTACCAAGAACCCTCCTCACCTACGTACTCCCGATCTTATTCTTCGTCGGCCTCGGCGTCACGGCGTTGGTCATTTTGCTGAAAAACCTGAAATCAGATGCCGCGCGCTCGATTCCCTGGAGGCGGATTGTTTCCTGGTCTATTTGGAGTCTTATCGGATTCACCATGATGTTTGGATTGGGCGGTATTATTCAGACCGCTCTGAATCGGTATGACACTGCGGATCCGCTCAAGTTTACGACGGTGGGAATCGTAATCAGTGCACTGTTCGGGGCTGTGTTTTCCATCGGCGGCGTCGCAATGCTGTTTGGTATCGGTTGCTATTATGCCTCCAGAGCTTTTGGTGAGAATCGACTGCCAGGGTGGCTTGGCATGCCCGCGGATTACTATCGCGACGCGTTGTGGATCGGTTTGAGCGGCGCAGCTGGTCTGCTCGGTTTCCAACGCCTGCTCGCCACCATTTCCAGCAGTTGGCCAACTACGCACCGGTCTCTCGAAGCAGTTTTTGGCCAGGACTTCGATCCATTTCTACCGGCCGCGTCCATTCTGGGTGGAACCTTGGAGCATGGCCTGCTGCTCACCGCTCTGGTTCTGGCTATCGCGGCCTTTGTTGCAGCGCAGGTGCCACAGCCGGGGCTACGCATTTTGCTCTTTCTGTTTGGTGCGCTGGCGCTCGTCGGCGGAGGATGGGGCAGCCCGGCAGACTTCGCGAAGCAATTCCTAGCCAAGCTTCTACTTCTCGGTGTTCTCGTTTTCGGAGTGCACCGCGTGGTCCGCTTCAATTTGCTCGGATGCTTTCTGATCGTTGCCGGCACTTCCCTTCTGGGAGGCGCCGCCGAACTTCTGGCGCAGCCAGATTCGTTCTACCGTGCCAATGGGTATGCGGTCTTGTTTGGACTAGTGCTGCTGTTTGCCTGGCCACTGGCTGCTTGGCGCATGAAAGCGGCTAATTTGCCTGCCTGAACCCAAAGCAGGGGAAACAGGATGGTCACCGTGAGAAAAGTGTCTTCTAGGCAGTTTTTGGAGGAAACATTTTCCTCAGGTTTAGCGTCGTTATGATGGGAAGCGGCGCTTACGTGTGCGCTATTCGTCCGTCCAATTTGGAAGGACGCGCGGTGGTCGGTGTTTACCGAAGAGCAGAGAATTGCGCTAACGTATTGTCCTGCAAGCGGTAAGCCGAACTCGCGCGAAGAAAAAACGAAATATGCCGCTTGCCAGATGGGCTCTAGCTTTGGCCGATGATAACGGTCGCTCGGGCAGCACGGACGCCGCCCTGGCTTCGGGAACGTCTTTGCCGAACCTCGACGAGCGGGCACTGGTGGCGGAAGCGCAAACGGGCAACCGGGCCGCTTTCGAAGAACTGGTTCGCCGCTACGACCGCGACGTGCTGCGCCTGGCCCTGAACCTCATGAAACGGCCGGAGGACGCGCGCGACGTCTACCAGGAAGCTTTCCTCAAGGTCTACCGCAATCTCCACCGTTTCCGCTTTGAATGCAGCTTTTATACCTGGCTCTACCGCATCGTCACCAACGTGTGTCTCGATCATCTTCGCCGCCGCCAGGCGCGCCCCGAGGACCAGGCTCCCGAAGTCAGCACTGGCCATCACGACGAAGGCATCACTGACTTTTTTGAACGCCAGCGCGAGCACCGCCCCACGCTTGACCCCGAGCGCACCATGATGGGAAAAGAGATAAAAGTTCGCATTGCGCGGGCCATGGAGCGCCTCTCGCCGCGCGAGCGCATCGTTTTTGAAATGAAGCACTATCAAGGGCTGAAGCTGCGCGCCATCGGCGACGTGCTCGGTACCACCGAGGAGACTGTGAAAAACTCGCTTTTCCGCGCTACGCGCAAACTCCGCATTGAATTGGGAGGCTTGCGATGAGTTCCTTTGAAAAGAACGTGAACTGCAAAGACATCGTACCGCTCCTGGTTTTTTACCTCTGCGATGAAGTGAGCGAGGACGAACGCGAGCAGATTGAAGCCCATCTGGCGAGTTGCTCCGCGTGCTCCGCGCTGCTTGCGGAGGATGAACAACTTCAATCCACGCTGCTTTCCGGTCCGCAATCCGCCGATGAGCTGGATGCTTCCGGCATCCTCCTCGCGCAGTGCCGCAGCGAACTGGCGGAATCCCTCGACGATCTTTCCGCGCCTCCGCTTCAGGAGCACTGGCGCCCGTTCGGCTGGCTGCGCGGCTGGATGGCATTGCGTCCGGTGTGGAGCGGCGCGCTGCTGATCGTCTTCGGCGCTGTTGTTGGAACGCAAGTCCTTCCCTGGCTACAAAACAGCAATAACAACACAAACAGTCAGGCCATGAACGTCATGGCCAGATCGCCGATTACGGATGAGCAGCTTGCGAAGATGACTTTTTCAGGCATCAATTTTTCGCCCGCTTCGGGCTCTGGCTCTCCCAACTTGCAGCTGCAACTCAATGCGGAACAGCCCATCGTTCTTGACGGCAGCGTCGAAGACAGCGACATGCGCCGCGTGCTCACCTACGTCGTGGAAAACGGGGAGCGTTTCGATGCCGGCGCGCGGCTCGATTGCCTGGAAGCGTTGAAAGCCGTGGCGCGGGATCAGCAAGTGCGCAGCGCCCTGATCAATGCGGCGCTGAAGGATCAAAATCCCGCGGTGCGCATGAAGGCTCTGGAAGCGCTGCGCGGCGCGGCCTCGGATGATGCCGTAAGGCAGGCACTGCTTGAGGCGCTGCAACATGACTCCAACCCGGGTGTGCGCGTCGAGGCCGTCAATATGCTTGTCGCTTCGCTGCAGGGCGATCAATCGGATACGCAGGAAACAGATCCTGTTGCACCGGTGGTCGCGGGAACGAAGGCGCCCGCTCAGCCGGGCGCAGATGAATTGGAACCTGTGGTTCGCGTGCTTGAACGCTTGCAACGCCAGGATCCCAGCCGCTACGTGCGGCTGCGTAGCGCCGCCGCTCTGCGGCAGATTGGCCCGCGCGAGGTGCAGTAACCTCTCAAGCGGAAAGAAGTTTCATTCGACGATGAGCAAATGGTTCCATCAAAGGTTTTCTGTTCTAGCACGCCTGGCCGTGCTATTTCAGGTGTTGACCGTTGTTTTTCTCGCCGCGCCATTCGTCCCGCTGGCCTCCGCAACGGGAACAGAAGGACCGGGCGCCATTGAGCCCTCACAACCCGCCGACCCAGGCTCGCCGCACGTCTCTGCCGTTCGATCGGGCATGCTGGAAACCCGAGATGGTTTGATTCTTCGGCTGACCACCGATCTCGGTTCCGTGAAGATCACGCAACTGGAGCCCGGCGCTCCGCCTGTCATTCGCTACAACGTGCATATCGAAACCGACGCCCGCGGATCGGTCGCACAACAGTTGCTCGCCAATTATTCTTTGAAAGCCAAGACTATCTTTTCCGGTGTAGAGATTACCGGAGCGCTTCCGCCCCAGGCCGCGCGCTCCGGAGATGCCCAGTTTTGGGTGCAATTTGAGATTGCGGTTCCGCGCGGCTACAGCGTCGAGGTGAACACCGATGCGGGCGACATCATCACAGGAGATATTGGGGGAACGGCGAACCTCCACACGCAGGGCGGGAACATCTTCACGGGGCGCATCGGTGCTGCTGGGCTCCGCGAAGCTTCCCAGGGACACCCCGTCGCTAAGCTGGAAACGCAGGGCGGGCACATCCAGGTTCAAGAAGTCGCGGGAGACCTTACCGCCTTTACCGCCGGCGGACACATCAACGTGGGCAACATCGCTGGAGATGCGTCGTTGCGCACTGGCGGGGGCCATATTCGCGCCGGACAAATCGGCGGGCGCGCTGAATTTGAGACCGCGGGCGGGAACATCACCGTCGCGCACGCGGAAAAATTCGTGAATGTCCACACGGGCGGCGGACAGATCGATTTCGGCGAAGTGCGCGGCTCGGTGCATGCCCAGACGGGTGGCGGCGGCATTCGTGTGATGTACGTCTCCGGCCCGATGGAAGTGGAATCCAGCAGCGGCAGCATCTGCCTCACGCGCGTTGCGGGCGCTCTGCAAGCTTCCACCTCCGGGGGCACGATTACGGCCTGGATTAATCCCGATCCGCCACCGGGTGGCGGGGCCGTGCACCTCGGAGGGGCGTCGCAGTTGGCCTCCGGAAACGGCGACATTATTGTGTTCCTGCCTCGCAACCTTGCCGCGACCATTGAAGCCACGGTGCTGGGCGGCGGCGAGCACCAGATTGAAGCCGATCCGGCTTTGCATCTGAGTATTCAGGCTCCCGCCAACGGGTCCGGTCCGTTTCACGCCGTGGCCGTTCTGAACGGCGGCGGCGCTCCACTCAGGCTGCGGACAACCGGCGGGAAAATCCGCCTTCAATATCTAGATTCAGAAATAGCTCTGCGTGAATCGCTAATCCGCGAGCAGATGGATCGTCTGAACAAGATTACTACGATCTCCTTTTCTGGCAAAGTTGAACCCACACCCCCGTACCAAGTGGAAACACCGCCGCAACCGGGACCTACGACAGTAGCTCCGCCTGCTCCGACAGATAAGCCGGACCAACACGAAGCTGCCAAGACGGACTGGCTCGACAGTTGGCTGACCAGCCTCGAAGTCGCGTTGAATGGCGGGATTCATGAAGACGCAGATACTTTCCAGCAACGGCTTATTTCCTCTCCACATCCTAAATTTCCGGATCTGGCTTTACGTGCTGGAGTTCACGGCAGGGTCGTACTTCAAGTGCGCGTGACCAAAGATGGCCGCGTTGAAGTGCAAAAGGTTCTCCAAGGTGAGCCCGTGCTCGCCGATGCTGCCATGGATGCGGTGAAACACTGGCGCGGCAAGCCGGCCTTGCTCAATGGTAAGCAGGTCGAGGTTATATCGACCGTAACTTTTGATTTTAGATTGCGCTGAGCGGCGGCAACCTCAGCGCGCACGGATTTCGTTCGGGTCCTCGGTTCAGGTAAGTCGCAGGTAATCGAAGGGGGTAGAACGTTATGCGTCGTCATGCTCTCCGCGCCATTCCTCTGTGTTTGTTGTTCCTGGCCGCTGTGTGGGCCGTTCCCTGTTACGCCATCAGCAAGGAATTTAACCAATCCTACCCGTTGCAGCCCGGCGGTTCCTTTGAGCTGCAAAACGTCAACGGAACCGTGGACGTGCAGGGCTGGGACCGCAACGTGGTCGAGGTGCATGCCGTAAAAACGGCGAAAGAAAAGGAGTCGGATCTCGAGCGTGTCACCATTGAAGTGGACGCGCGCCCGGACGCCGTCTCCATCGCCACGCGCTATCCGCAAAACGAAGGCGTGGAAGTGGCCGTGGAATACACCGTGCACGTGCCACACGGCGCGCACGTGGAGCACATCGGCACGGTCAACGGCACGTTGCGCATCACTGGTCTCGAGAATGTGGAGGACGTCCACACGGTGAACGGCAATATCGAAATGTTCGAAGCGGGCGGCAGCGTTCATGCGCATACCACGAACGGCAACGTGCACCTCGAGTTGGCGCACCTTCAGGACAAGACTGGAGCAATCGCGGAAACCACCAATGGCTCCCTGGTTCTCGCCGTGCCTTCCGACCTGCAAGCTGAAGTCGAAGCACGTTGCTTGAACGGAAACTTTTCTTCCGAAATCCCCATCACCATGGAGAGCACGCAGCGCCCCCGCGAAGTGCACGGCAAGCTGGGCCGCGGCGGCGCTCCGATTCACTTGCGAACGGTGAACGGAGGCATCCGGGTGGTGATTCTGCGCTCTACCGTCTGACAATTCTTCGTGCGCTGCGTCTAATCGCCGAGGAGGATGGGACGACAATGAATAAACGGAATCTGCTTACTATTGGAGGGGTTGCGGCATTCAGCCTTGCGCTGATTGCACTGCCCGCGGCTCCCGCGAAATCGCAAACCCCGAATGACTCTACCGTCGCGCGTTTGCGGCAGAAGATCGCCGAACTGCAGGCTCAACTGGATGGCCGCAAGGCCGCACCTGCCGATGTCGATGAGGCGCGTGCGGTGCTTGCCATCGACATGGCTCTCGAGCAAGAAAATCAGGCCGTTCGGGAACTCGATGCCTTACCGGAGATCGCTCAGGATGCGATGACCTTGGTGATGGATGATGAAGGCTCGAGCTGGCTGGGAGTCGAACTGCACGAAGTGACCAGCGAAAACACCAAGGAGCTGAAACTTTCGGCTGAGCGCGGCGTGGTCGTGGGCCGAATCGTTCCTGACAGTCCTGCTGCTAAGGCCGGCCTCAAGGAAAAAGATGTGATCACCGAACTCAATGGGCAGCGCGTCGAGGGCGCAGCGCAATTTCGCCGCATGATCCATGAAATTCCCGCAGGACGCTCCGCACAACTTACAATCTGGCGTGACGGGCGAAATCAAACCCTGAGCGTTACTCTCGGCAAATCCGAAGAGGGCCAGCACAGTTTTAAGATGGTGGCTCCGGAGCAGGGCAATTTCATGTTCCGGATGCCAGAGATTCCCGCCATTCCCCCAATGGAGTGGAACGGCGAAATGCTTTTCGGCGGGCAACCGCGGCTCGGCATTGACGCGGAGGATCTCAACGGCCAGCTCGGAACATTCTTTGGCGCACCGGACGGCGAGGGCATCCTGGTCCGCGATGTAACTTCGGGTTCGCCAGCGGAAAAGGCCGGGGTGAAAGCAGGCGACGTGATCACCTCGTTCAATGGCGAACGCATCCGCACGCTTGGCGATCTCCGTGAGAAACTTTCCGCGAAACGTGAAGAGAAAGACAAGACCGTCAAGATCGGCGTGCTGCGCAACAAGAGCGAGGTTTCGCTGACTGTCGAACTGCCTGCACCGGCTGCGCGCACGAAGCGCCTCATTTCGCGCCGCACCAACATCTGACAAAAAATATCAGCGAAGGCCCCCGGCGTAGCTGGGGGCCTTTTCCATTTTGCGACTTCCGCAAGAACTCAGATTCCCGAGTGTGTTCGGTAGCTCGCGTTAGGCGCTAGCAAATCTCTCTTCTGGCGCTGGCCGTCGGAACCAACTCAGCCGCAGAATTGCTTACGGTTCGTTCTCTGGCAGGGCGGAGAACGCCGCGTCAAACGCCGCATAATGATGATGGTGTTCTTCCGGCTCATTCAACGCCGTTCCGTCGCGCTCGACCCACGCGTGGGCCTGAAACTTTTCGTTTTCCTTGCGAATTCCGATGTGCAACTCCGACGAGATTCCTTGACGCCCCAAAAGCCACCAGAGCGCCATGGATTTTGCCAGACACGAAAGATGAATCAGGCCGTGGCGGTCCGCGGCATTGACCATGTGGGCTGTCAAAGCCAGACGTTTGGTCGTTAAATTAGGATCAAGTTCTGGAATCCCACTCGAAATAGATTTTTGGAGAGTGGTTTGCGTGGCCCGGAATCCTCGCCAGCGCAAACTCAAAGCGACCGCCGGCAGGATCACCATCGCGCGCAGAAAGAGTTTCTGCGCATCTCGCTCCAGGGAGTTAAACCGCCGCAGCTTTTCCCACATCGGCGGGGAGCACTTGAATCAGCCCGTTTTCCATGAGGCGGCCCAGGAGTTCCGTCAGGTTGGTTTTCAATGTTTCCGGTTCGACGTCGAATTCCGCGAGGAGTTCCCGGTAGGCAGCGTCAATCGTCGGCGAGGCCATAATCAGCTGCCACATCCGCGTGCCGGTCTCGTCTAACCCGAAATATTTCTCGGTCTCCAGATTCAGCAAAACTGACTCTCGCTCCACAAGCCGCACCAGAACATGTGGCGGTGTAGCGGCTCGGTCCGTAAATGTCACCATCGCACGGCTCCTCAGGACAAATCTCTAGCCCAGATTATTGTGGAGCGCTGGACGAGAATCCCCTGCAATATTCTACCGGGGATTGCCCGCATTCGCCACGCAGTCGAGGGTGAATCCAGCGCGCCGAAAGAACGGCCTCTTAGCCGTGAACCCGAAGCGCTCGCGCTGATTGTCTTCAAGCGACAGACACGCTATAAGGTTTCTGGTGCCTGAACCCGCCATCCAAGTCGAATCGCTGGCCAAGTCCTTCCCACCCGCCCGCAGCGGATGGCGCACCTTTTTCCAACCTTTCGAAAAGCCGACCGCTGTGGCGCTCGCGGGTGTGTCGTTCGAAGTTCGCGAGGGCGAATCGCTCGCGATTCTCGGCCCGAACGGCGCGGGCAAGTCCACGCTCCTGCGGATCATCGCCACGCTGCTCGTCCCCACTCGCGGCCTCGCTCGCGTCGCGGGATACGACACTGTCCACGAGTCGCGCGACGTCCGCCGCCGCCTCGGCTACCATGCAGGCACGGACCACGGCTTCTATGCACGGCTGACCGCGCGTCAAAATCTTCTCTTTTTCGGGCAGCTCAACCAGCTTTCACATTCCGCCGCAGCTCAGCGCATCTCGCAACTCGCCGAACAATTTCATCTGGGCGAAGCGCTCGATCGCCAGGTTCGCACGCTTTCTTCCGGCACCGTTCAGCGCCTCAGCCTCGCCCGCTCGCTGCTCCATCAGCCCAGTGTCCTGCTCCTCGACGAGCCCACGCGCAGCCTGGACGCCATCGCCGCCGCGGAATTCCGGCGCTTCCTGAAATCGGAGATCTTGCGCAATGGTCACACTTCGCTGCTTTTTGCTTCCCACACTCTGCCGGAGGTCGAGCTTCTCGCCGATCGCGTGGCCGTGATTGACGCAGGCCGCCTCCTGGCTTGTAATTCGCCTTCCGGCTTAAAGCGCAGCGCCGGCGTTTCTTCGCTGGAAGAAGTTTTTCTTCGCCTTACCGGCCACGGAGCAGGAATTTCTCCGGGAGACTCCGCCCCATGACCAGAATTCTGCGCGACATTTGGCTCTTCTTCTGGCGAGACCTGAGCATTGCGCGCACCTACCGCACGGTCTTTGTTTTTGAGGCCATCGAAGCCCTCTTCGGCGCCGCGATGTTTTACTACGTCGCGCGCTTCGTGGACACGCCCGGCCTGCAGAGCGCTTTGCCGCAAGGTGGCAGCTATTTCGCGTTTTCTCTGGTGGGATTTGTGTTTCTGGACTATCTCAACGCCGCGCTGGATACCTACGATCGCAGCCTGGAAGAAGCGCGCGATAGCGGAACGCTTGAGCATCTTCTGGTCACGCAAACTTCTCTTCCCGTGTTCGTCGCTGGCTCGGCCATTTATCCCTTTGTCGCCACGACGCTGCGCATCGTCGTTTATGTGGCCTGGGCTGCCATCCTCTTTCACTTCCCCCTGAGCAACGCGAATTGGCTCTCCGTTTTTGCTGTTTTGCTGGTAACTCTCCTCGCATTTTCGGGTCTCGGGATTCTTTCCGCGAGCTATCTTCTGATCTTCAAACGCGGGAATCCTGCCAAATGGTTTTTCCTGGGAATCTCCAGCGTTGCCGGGGGCATGCTGTTTCCCGTCAGCATCCTGCCGGATTGGCTGCAGCTGGTGGCACGCTTCAATCCAGTCACCTACGCGCTGGAAGCCATGCGCGCCGCGCTGCTTGGTGACGCGAGCGTCGCCGAGCTTTGGCGCCCCATCGCCATCCTATTATTATTCGCGGTCGTGCTCTTGCCGGTTTCGATGTTCACTTTTGCCTGGTCGCTTCGCCGCACCAAGATCACCGGCACACTCACCCACAGCTGAAACAAAAAGGCCGGCTCCGCATCGCGGAACCGGCCTCAAACGGTCGACTCGTTCTTGATCAGGACTTCTTTTTCTTCACATTCACTTTGGTGTCGATACCTGGAGCCAATAACTGGAGCTGTTCGAGCCCGGCCTTGGCCTGTGCCCCAAAAGGTCCATTGGGATCGAGCTCAATTGCCTTTTGATAGGCCTCGATGGTTCCCGGTGCAAACTGCACCTCTTCTTTATCGCCCACTTTCTTCGTCGTCATCTTGTAAACCAGGGAGGCCCCAAGCAGGTACCAGGTCTGCGGACTCTTGGGGTCCAGTTCCGCCGACTTCTGCAGGGGTTCCACCGCGTCGCCTAGCCGGTTGGCATTGTACAGACTGATGCCAAAATTTCGCCACGCCGTCGCCGCGTTCGTCGGATCGAGTTCCGCGCTCTTGGTGTAAGCGGCTTTTGCTTCGTCAATTTTTCCAATACGTGCCAGCACGTTGCCCAGGTTGTTGTAGTAACCCGGCACGTCGGGCTTGGCATTGATGGCCTGCTGGTAGGCCTGGGCCGCTTCGTCGTTGCGGTTTGCGATATCGTACGCTTCTCCAAGCTTCGCCCATACCAGATGCAGGTTGGGATCTTTCTCGGGAGCCGCTTTCTCCGCTGCCTGGAATTCTTTTGCCGCTTGATCGGAAAGGTCCGTCAGTTTCTGTTTCGCTGCGTCGCGCTGGTCCGCAGTTGCTTTTTGCAAATCGGCCTTGGCCGTTCGCTCTTGCTCCAGAATCGCGTTTCCAGCCGTGAAGTGCGCCTTGAGCCCTTCAAACTTTTGCTTGGTTTCCTCGGCCTTCTTCACCTGTTCTTGCGCTTCGGTGCCCTGCTTGGCGACGATATCCTTAAAGTTAAGATCTACTCTCGCGTCCTCACCGCTTGATACTCTGACCTTGGACTCGAACGGTGCTTGCTTGTCATTCGGCGGAGGGAAGACGAGAAATACGCTGTAAACGCCTGAGCGTATGTTTGGGAAGCTGAATTTGCCTGCGCTATCCGTCTTGGTCTCCTGCTTCGCGCCCTGGTCGCTCACGGCCCGAATGACCACGTCGACCCACGGCTTCCCGGTGACGTCCAGAATTGTGCCGCTGATCGATCCAGACTGGGCCGCGGCGCGCGGTGCAACAAAGCTTGCCAGCGCAGCCATAATGATTGCGGCGAGCGCCCACGACTTCATAATTTGTTTCATACTCCATTCTCCTTTTTCACGGGGGAGCCCCGCCCGAACTCTCCAGGCAGTCTGCGCCCATTATCTCTCATTCGCGCCAGATTCCAAGCCCGCCTGCCGACAAGCCCCCCCGGCTGGCAGGCTCAGTGCGGGGCGGAAACGGCTCTGCGATACGGGATGGGGTCCATTGCGCCGGCTTCGGCGAAAGCACGCAGCCGCAACAGGCAACTGTCGCACACGCCGCAGGCCAAATCCTCATTCTGGTAGCAAGACCATGTGAGGTGGAGCGGTGCTCTCAACTCCAGGCCTTTCCGGATGATTTCGCTCTTTTTCATGCGGATCACCGGCGTCACGATCTCAATGTTCGTTTCGGGACGTGTTCCCACTCGGATCAATTCCTGAAAGACGCGGTAATATTCGGGCCGGCAATCCGGATAACCGGAACTGTCTTCCGCGACCGCTCCAATATAAATTGCCCCTGCACCAAGGACTTCCGCCCAGCTCACCGCAACGGAAAGAAAATGTGCATTACGAAACGGAACGTACGTTACCGGAATCGCGCCGCCGCCAGGCCCGGGCGCCCCCAGCTCATTTTCCGGGACCGAAATGCTCTTGTCCGTAAGCGCCGAGCCGCCAATCGCCCGGAAGTGATCCAGTTGCACGGAAAGCCGTTCGCGCACCTCATAGAAATCCGCAATCTCTTCGAAGGCACGGCGTTCGCGCTCTTGGGTCCGCTGCCCATACCCGGCATGCAGCAGTGCAACGTTCCCGGCGCCATGGCGTTCGCGCGCGATCGCCGTGCTCACGCACGAGTCCATGCCGCCGCTCAACAACACCATCGCTTTGCGTGAATCGTTCACCAAATCCTTCGACAATTCTTGGAACCCTCGTCTTTCCTGCTCTTCTCTGCGAAACCTCTGCGCACTCAGCGTCTCTGCGTTATCTTCTCTTTCTTCTCTTTCTTCCTTTCTTTTCTCCCGCCCTCATCAAACTCCCTTGGCAGCCGGATCCCAGATGAACTTGTGCAATTGCAATCCAAGCCGCACCGGCAAGCCGTCCGCCAGAATCCACTCCGCCAGCGCGCGCGGCTCCAGCCCCGGCCACTTCCCCTCCGGATCTTCAAACACAGGTGAAAACAAAACTTGCTTCACGCGCCCCGCCAGCCCGTGCTGGGCGGTGAAATCCCGTGCGGACTCATAGTCCCTCCGTGTGCATAGCACAAATTTCACTTCGTCATTTTGCGAGAGCGCATCGAGATTGCGCATTTCGAAAGTATCCGCCTCGCCGGAGTCCGGGCACTTCACATCCACAATCTTGATGACCGCCGCGGGAAGTTTTCCTATAAAACGTTCTCCGCTCGTTTCAATCATCACCGTATAGCCCAGGGCCAGTAGCTTAGTTGCCAGCGGATAGACCTCCTCCTGCAAAAGTGGCTCTCCGCCCGTTAACTCCACCAGTGGAACCGCCGCCTGCGCACCAGGCGGGCCAGCGTTGCGTCCGGCCAATTCATCCACGCTGGCAACGACTTCTTCCACGCTCATTTTCCGCCCGCCGTGAAAGGCGTACGCCGTATCGCACCACGTGCACCGCAGATTGCAGCCCGTAAGCCGCACGAAAATACACGGCAAGCCTGCTCTGGTGCCTTCCCCTTGTATGGACTTGAAAATTTCTGTAATGACCATGTTTTTGGAGTGCGGCAGCCCGGCTGCCACTTTTTCTGCAGCAACCCTGCCCAAGTCTTTGTTATCTATGTCGGGTCAGAATTCACGCTCCGCCTGCTCCTCCGCGACAGCCAGTAGATCGCCCCGAAAAAGAGTGTCATGGCGATGATCAGGCGTGTATAGCCCGGCGCAAACCCCATGTAGCGGAGAACCACGATATAGCCTGCCGCCACCAACAGCGCGGGAATTATAATGATGAAAAAGGATCCGTTCACCGTTCCGCCTGTCCTGACGGAGGCGCTAAGCCCCGGGCCGGTATTGCGCCCGGCTGGTATCCGTCTCCCACAAAATTACATCCGTAATCCGCGCCCCAGGCGGCAACTCTTTCAGTTGCCGCGCCACCTCGTCGTAAAAATACTTCGCCACGTTTTCCGCCGACGGGTTCACGGTCTTGAAAGGTTCCAGGTCGTTCATGAACTGGTGGTCCAGCCGCCCCATGACGTCGCGGATCGCCTGCTTCAGGTGCACGAAGTCTGTCAGCAAACCGATCGAATCTAGCTGCGGTCCTTCCACCGTCACCCGCACACGGTAGTTATGCCCGTGCAGATTCTCGCATTTGCCCTTGTAGCCGCGCAGGGCATGGCCCGCGGAAAATGTCTCTTCTACGCTGACTTGAAACATGTCTCTCCAAAATCACGTCAATCGGTCACGCCAGGCTCTTATAGAATAACTCTTCAGACTTTCCCAGCCGAATTGGCTGCTGCGTGGTTGCCGCTCTGGTTCAAGAATCGGGCGACGTCGGCCCGTTCGTGCGTCATCCCGTAGCGCGGCAGCGACTCCAGAAAAATTTTACCATACGGCATGCGCTGGAGGCGGGTATCCAGCAGGGCAAGCACGCCGCGGTCCGTCTTCGTTCGAATCAAGCGTCCAAACCCCTGTTTCAACGATAGCACCGCCTGGGGCACTTGAAATTCAGCAAACGGGTTGCGCCCGTCCTCCTGCAACGCGCGGACACGCGCCGCCACAATCGGGTCACTGGGCACCGCGAAGGGCAGCCGGTCCACAATGACGCAGGAAAGTTGCTCGCCGGGAACGTCCACGCCTTGCCAGAAGCTCGCCGTCGCAAACAGCACCGCCGCCTCCGTATTCTTGAAGCGCTCCAATAAAGCCGAGCGCGGGGCCGTTCCCTGCAAGAGCAGTGGAAACGAGACGCGCGAGCGCACGCGCTCGAACAAGTCGTTCATCTGCGAATAGCTCGTAAACAGGCAGAACGCGCGTCCCTGGCTCATTTCCAGCAATTGCACGATTTCATCCGCAGCCATCGCCGAAAATCCGGGATCCCGTACATCGGGCATTTTGCGCGGCAAGTACAGGAGCGCCTGGTGGGGATAATCGAATTCCGGCGGCAGCGCGCGATCCTTCGCGTGATCAATCCCCAGGCGCTGGCGGATGTAATCGAAACGGCCTCCCACCGTAAGCGTCGCGGAAGTCAGAATCACGGTATCGAACTGTTCGAAAAGCCGCTCCCGCAAAATCTGGCTGACGTCGATGGGCGTGGCGGTCAGAAATACGCCTTTGTTCCGCCGTTCGAACCAGTAGACGAAATTCTTTTCATTGGATTCGAACAAAAACGACAGCTCCTGGCGCAACTCGAAGCTCCGCCGCCCTATTCGCGTTAGTTCCTCCGGTTTTGCTGTCAGCGCCGCAAATTCCGTTTCCATGCTTTTCAGCGCCGTTGCGAACGCGTCGTACGCTTCGCGATTTTGCTCGAGAAACGCCTCACGCTCATTCCGCGCAAACGAAAAACGGCCATCGCGCGGCGGGAACAATTCGAAAAACCCCCGGCTACGCTCGCGGATCCGCTGCGTCTTCCGCAAGAGCGACGGCGTCCCCAGGCGCAGAAGCCGCAGTGTCTGATCGGCATCGCGCGCCAATTCTTCAAACTGGTAATTCGAAATCTGCCGCCCGAAATAATCGCTGGCGACGTCTTCCATCTCATGCGCTTCGTCGAAGACCACCGCCGAGTATTCCGGCAGAATGCTTCCGAAATCATCCTGCTTCAGCGCAAGATCCGCGAAAAACAGGTGATGATTCACGATGATCAGGTCGGCTTCTTTTGCCCGCTGCTGCATCGCCGTCAGGAAACACGCATTGAACTCCGGACACTTCTTCCCTGTGCATGTGTCGCGCCGCGCATCCAGCCGCGTCCACAAATCGGAATCGTCAGGGAGAAACGTCAGCTCCGCCCGGTCGCCCGTTTCCGTCAGCTTCGACCAGTCGCGGATCTGCCGGAACGCGTCGATTTCCTCCATGCCTTTGAGCAGCGGCTGGTCCGCCATTTGATGAACCTTCTCCCGGCAGAGAAAATTCGAACGCCCCTTCATTACCGCCACTTTCAGGTTGGGTGCGAAGTGCTTCTGCAAAAACGGAATGTCTTTCTGGTAGAGCTGTTCCTGCAACGATTTCGTCGCCGTGGAAATCACCACGCGCCGTCCGCTGCAGATCGCCGGCAGGAGGTACGCCAGCGTCTTCCCCGTGCCCGTCCCCGCCTCGACGATCGCGTGATGGCGCGTTTCGAACGCATCGTGCACCAGTTCCGCCATCTCCAGTTGTCCGGGCCGGTATTCGTAATCGGCGCTGACCGTGGAGCGGTCGAAACCGCTCTTCATGCATCGTTCAAGGAATCCACCCGGCCCGAACACTTCGTGCATCGACGGTTTCGCAACCGATGATGGAGAAGCATCTTCCGAAGAGCCTTCCGGAGCATCGGCGCTCGCCGTGGGATCGTCCTCGATCGGCACGTATTCACGTTCCGCGTCCTTCTCGGCCGGCTTGACCTGCCCGCCGCCCGGATTCACCCCCGAATTGGAAGCCCTTTTCGCCAGAAACCCACCTTAATTTGTTGTCGCTCCCTCGGATAGCCCAGCTACGATAGCATACCCTTTCTATTCGCTTCGGCCGGGCCCTCACTGCTCCCCAGACAGCGCCACATCCGTTTAAATCCAAGACCTTTAGCAGATGAACACGCCAGCGCTTTTTGCCGTACCTTTCCGCTCTCCCGCTACGTTAAATTCGATAGTGGGGCTTTGAGTGTTTTCCACACCCGGGCATGGCAAACGCGAACTCGTCTGTCGTGGAATTTCCTATGAATCGCAGCAACACTCTTCTATCCGTCCTTTTGTTAGCGGTTTTGTCTGCCTCGGCCTGTAGCGGACCGAAACCTGGTACCGTGTGTCTCGCCTGTAGCGCCGGTGAGGGCACAATCGCCTTGACCATGGTCGCGGACACCCTCCCGGCCAATCCCTCGCTCCTTACTTTTCAAATCACGATAACTTCGATTACGTTTACTCCTGCTTCCGGCACTCCCACGACCGTCAACCTGAGCCCCGCGCTCACCGTCGACCTCATGCGTCTCCAATCCGACACCGTTTTTCTCGGCACTTTTGCGAAGATCCCCGCGGCTCAATACACCAGTGTGACCCTGACCATCTCCAATGGCAGCATCACCTTTCTGAATGATACGAACACCACGCTGTCGAGCTGCCCGGCAAGCACCATCTGCCCCTTGAGCGTCGCCGCCGGAAACCCCGTCGCCACTTTCTCCTTCGCCGTTACTCAAAACGCTGTGACCGGCATCGGCATTGATCTCAATTACCTCAACACGGTAACCATCACGGGCAGCACGCTGGCCGCGAACTTCAGCAACACCAAGGTCCTCAGTGCTTTCACTCTGCCCCGTGCAGGCAGCAATCTCGCCGCCGGCCAGCTCGATCTCATCGAAGACTTCACCGGTGTTGTCAGCGTCGGCAACCCGGCCGTCACGGTTACTTCTGCGTCTGTCACGGGCCGCGGCGCCCTCACGGCCAACGCTACAACCAACACCAATTTGGATGCGGACCCTACTGGAACCCTTTGCACCAGCCCGACCCAAGGGACCGTATCCAGCTGCGTTTCCAGCAATGAAGCCGCGAGCATGGACGTGGTTCTCAATTCCGATGGAACCCTCTCCGTCCAGGAAATCGAGCCGCTCCTCGCCACTTTGAAGGACACCGTCGAGGGCATCGTCGTTTCCATCAATTCGAATACCCAGTTCGTCCTGGTTGTGACCGACTTGATTCCCGCGGCGCAAAATTCTCTTATCGGCAGCCTGAGCCTTGGCACCGGCCTTACCGTGAACATCCCGAATCCAAATCCGTTCCTGGTGGACACCAAGGGTCTGCTAGTGCAAAACAATTTCGGCGGCAATTTCTCAAGTTTCCACGGTCAAACGAATACATCTGCCATTCATCTCGGGCAGACAGTCGCCGTTCACGTGACGGCCTTCACCGCCGCCGTGGGTAGCTCCATCGCTTCTTCCACCGCGGACACCGTTACGCTTCGCTGGTCGCGCTTCACCGCCACGACCTCCGTTAATTCTTCCCCGGCATTCAGCATCACCGGCTTCCCCTCTTTCTTCAATGCCTCCGGCGCCGCCCAAGTGCAATCGTTTCTCGGCACTCAAGGCGCCGACGGCGTCACAAGCTTGGACGGCGTTCCCACTACCAGCAATTTGATTGTCAACAATCCGGTGGCTATGCGAGCTCTCTTCATCGAGAACTCAGGCGACACGCTTGTCCCGGCCTTCTTCGCGGCCAAGGTCCGCCAGCACTAATCTTTCTCCGCCTCCGCAAAAGGCAACGGACCGGTCTGAGATTCTCAGACCGGCCCGTTCTGTTTCCTCTGCGGATCTATAACCTTGCGTGCTTTGCGCCTTTCATCTGACTAACAACTAAATACTAAAAACCAGAAACTGCATTTCACGCCGGCAGTGCCCCTCCCACCGTCGTATTCGGCGGCAGCGGCGTCGCCATCGGCGCAGACGGCCCGCCCGACGCAATCACCGGCTGAAACCGGCGGTAAATTGCCAACGAAATCCCACCAAGGCCCCAAAAGGCCGCAACGTATTTCAACACAACTCCGATATGGGGAATCGTCGTGCATAGCCGCACAATGACCACTCCTACGACCATTCGTCCAATCAAAGGCCATAGCTCGCTGGTCCGGCCCATCAACCACCGCCCGACCACAGCGCCTGCAACCACTAGCCCGAAATGCAGCGCGGCGAGCCAGAGAGCCAGCGTCGACAATCCAATGAACAATCCAACGACTGTGATACACGCGATGAACGCGGCGATGGGCACGCCGAATCCCGCAAGCACCGCCAATCCCGCCGAAGCGCCGTAGCGCTCCGTGGATTTCACCGCATCTTCTGAAAACGTCGGCAGCAGCGCAAACAAAACCAGCCCAAACAAGATATAAGCTGCGGCCCAAATCACCTGCCAGAGGTAATAGTGCCAGTCTCCGTAATCGGGGCCGTGCCGCCGCTTTTCGAAATGAACCGGCGAGGCCAGCTTGGCCTGTGGAGAAACTTCCGGCGGATCGTCTCCTTCGAAATTTACGGGCCCTCCGATTTGTGCGGCCGAATCGATGTGCAGATCCCCGCCCTTGATTCTTGCCGATCCGCCGATACTGCCGGTGATATTGATCTCCCCTGCAAAAGCCAGCAGGTCGCGGTCCACGCGCCCATCGATGGCGTTATGCCCGCAAAAGGAAGTGACGCTTCCCTTGATTTTGGCGTCCCGGTCGATATTCACATCGCCGCCGAACAGCATAACGTTACGCCCGACCGATCCTTTCAAACTGATGTTTCCCGCGTATCCTCGAACGTTTCCGTCCACCTGGCCGGTCACCCGCACGGATCCCGCCGAGGTAAGCAAGTCGCCCAGCACATGACCGGAAACCTCAATGTCTCCACCGGCTATGATCAGGTCGCCTTCGATCGTGCCATCGATTCGCACTCGCCCCCCGGTAGCGTACAGGTCGCTGTGGATGACCTCATCCCTGCCTACCGATACCTGTTTGCCATTGCGAAACTCCGTCGCCGATGCTGGCGCCGGCATCGCCAGCAACGCGCACAACGACGCAAAAACTAACGCCAGCGCCGAACCGCGCCGGATGCGCCGCCGGAAAAAGATCGCTCCCAGCCCCGCCAAGGTCAGCATCGCCAGCACTTCCAGGAGTGTGATCATGGATTGCCATCCCTTCCAGAGGCCGCTCTGAAAAATCAGCAGGTTCAGCAAATTCGATCCACTTAATCCCGCCAGTTCCAGTTGCGTCTGCAACCGAACGATATATCCCGTATAAAGTGCGTAAGCGCCCGTTGCCGCCAGCCCAAATATGACTCCCCAAATCCATTGCATCGAACGCCGCGCTCGTTCCTGGAATTCCGCCAGCCGCGAGGGCAGCGGTTCTTCTTCTTCCAGCATCGCGCGCGTCAGCAGCCGCGATTCGCGCTCCAGCGCGCGCAGCAGCGTGCGGCAGGCGTCGCACTCCTGGGTGTGCGCGGAAACTTCCAGCCCCCGCGCGCGGTCCAGTTGCCGCTCGATGTACAGCAGGCACGTCATCTCGTCCAGATGCTTCATCTTCTCTTCCGCGGTTTCGCTCACAACGCTCCTCCCGCTGCCAGGGCGGCGCTGCCTTCTAGCGCCTGCCGCAATTCATGCCGCGCGCGCAGCAGCACCACGCCCACAAAGGCGCGCCGCACTCCCAGCGCATCGGCAATTTCGTCGTAACTCATGTCCGAGTAATAGCGCATCACCAGCGCCATGCGCGCCCGCGCGCCCAGTTTCTCCAGCGCTTTCCGCACTTCTTCGCTCGTGCGCTGCTCGATCAGCTGCTCCAGCTGGCTCGGATCCGGATGCTCCAGTGGCACGTTTTCCAGATCGTCGGTTTCCTTGTCCTGGCGGATCTTGCGCCGCCTCAGTGAGTCCCAGCAATGATTCGCCGCTACCTTATACAGCCACGCCGTGAACGACCGCGTCATATCGTACTGCCCGAGTTTGCCTTTCAATTTCATGAAAATTTCCATCGTGGCGTCTTCCGCGTCTTCCCGCGTCGGCAAGGCACGCCGGCAAAACCGGAAAATTGCCGGTGCGTAATCGTGGTAAAGCTGGCCCCAAGCCTCAGCGTCACCCGCCCTGGCACGGGTGATTACCTCCGTCGGTTCCGTTGTTCCCGCCGCGCTCATCCGGCCTGGTCTCAGCGTTTCCATAGACTAGTACGCACCGCTGCCCGTAAATATTACACCTTGCAAAATCGGCTCCCCAGCGACTCCACCCCTAACTAACTCATATTTAGGGCTTTATTGCTCCAACTCAAACTTCCAAGCCGGACAATGGCCTCTTTCCATCACTTCCAGCAATATTGCAGGTGGCCTGTCCGCTTCCCGCTCTCTCCGTCCCTTTTTTTTGCCCGGTTTCCATCTCAGAGCCGGCAGGCAGCACTCTATCAGAAATCGAACGCGCCAGAGTTGATGCACTCCAAGAGACAGGTAAACCGCGTGGTATAGTCTCCCGCTCGGGAGACAGGAAATGGTCGAACCCCTCGCCCTTGACGAAAAAAGAATCGCCCGCGACAACTTGCGTATCGCCTGGCTTCTTGGCGGATTGGCCTTCCTCATTCAGATGCTGACCAATGGCCGCTACGGCATTTTTCGCGATGAACTCTATTTTCTGGCCTGCAGCGACCATCTGGCTTTTGGTTATGTCGATTTTGCTCCGCTGATCGCCTGGCTCACGCATGCCAGCCGCGTTCTTCTCGGCGATTCCTTGCATGCCATCCGGTTGTTGCCGGCGCTCGCCTTCGCGGCGGAGGTCGTCCTTACCGGTTACCTCGCCCGCGAACTCGGCGGCAAGCGCTGGAGCATTTTTCTGTCCTGCGCTTCGGTTTTGCTCGCTCCCGTAATTCTCGGCAACGCCACCCGCCTCTCCATGAACCCTCTCGAGCCTCTTTTCTGGATGGGCTCTGTCTATTTCGTTCTTCTCGCCTTGAACCGGCAAAAACCGCAACTGTTGCTCGTCTGCGGCGTCCTCCTCGGCTTCGGCCTTGAAAACAAGCATTCCACGGTCTTTTTCCTTGCCGCACTGGTCGTCGGTTTGTCGCTCACATCTCAGCGCCGCCTCTTAGCCACCAAATGGTTCTGGTTCGCTGCGGCCATTGCTCTGCTCATCGCTCTCCCCAACGCGCTCTGGCAATACCAGCATCACTTTCCCACTCTCGAAGATCTTCGTAACGTCAAAGCCACGCACAAAAATATCGAGCTCCCTCCTCTCTCCTTCATCAAACAGCAGATCATGATGCTGAATCCCATTACCGATTTGCTTTGGATTCCTGGTCTCGGTTTTTTCCTCCTCCATCGCGATGGCAAACGTTTCCGCTTCCTCAGTCTGACCTATCTCGCCTTTCTCGCTGTGATGATGGTCCTCAAAGGAAAAGATTATTACCTCGCACCTATCTACCCGATGCTCTTCGCCGCTGGCGGCGTCTTCTGGGAAACGCTCACGGATGCCCGGCCCCGCTTGCATTGGGTGCGTTTCGCTTTACCTGCGACCGTAATTGTTTCCTGCTTGGTTTCCGTTCCGCTCGTTCTCCCGATTCTCCCCCCGGACAAAATCGTTCCCTACATGGAAACTCTCGGCATCAAAATGTCGCGCACCGAAACCACCATGACCGGCTTGCTGCCTCAGCATTTCGCCGACGAGTTCGGCTGGCCGGAAATGGTCGCTAGCGTGGCAGGCGTCTATAACACTCTTCCGCCAGAGCAGCGCGAAAAGACCGCCATCCTCGCCGGCAATTACGGCGAAGCCGGCGCCATCGATTTCTTCGGCCCCTGGTACACCCTGCCGAAAGCCATCTCCGCCCATCAAAACTATTACTTCTGGGGGCCGCGGCAATACACCGGCGAAAGCATCATCCTTCTCGGATGGTCTCTCGAAGACGCGAAATCCTGGTGCGGTACCGTTCAGGAAGGACCCGTGAACGCTCCCTACTACGGCATGGGCTGGGAGCACTACACCATCCTCGTATGCCGCGACTTCAAGCTCCCTCTCTCCCAAGCCTGGCCCCGCCTCAAAACCTGGAACTAAAGGCCTTGTTACGCCTTTCAGTTACGATACTTGGGGGCGATCCTCGACTCGCTACGCTTCTTCGCCACCGTGATTTTTCCTCTCTCCGCTTGACACTCCCCAATGGCTAAACTAGTTTAGTCACCTCCGGCGGTCCTCCTGCCGCGAGCGTGATGCGTCACTCCGGTCCTCACTTGACCGGAGAGGAGTGGCAGATGACCACCAACCGGCGCGATTTCTTGACAGCTGCAGTCACCGCCGCTGGAGCCGCCTTGACCCCCGAACTCCCTCACGCGCACGAGCACCAGCACGATCACGAGCACCAGGTAGTTCCTTCGGACCCGGCGCTGCGCGTGAAGGCATTGGAATCTTTGCTGGTGGAAAAGGGATTGGTGGATCGGGCGGCGTTGGATGTTTTGGTTGACGCTTACGAACACAAGATTGGTCCGCGAAATGGCGCAAGAGTGGTGGCGCGGGCGTGGTCAGATCCTGCGTACAAGCAACGGCTGCTCAAAGATGCCGACGCCGCGATTGCTGAAATGGGCTATGGCGGGTTGCAAGGCGAACATATGGTGGTAGTTGAGAACTCGCCGAAGGTACACAACTTGGTCGTTTGCACACTCTGCTCGTGTTATCCATGGCCGGTCTTGGGCTTGCCGCCTGTCTGGTACAAGTCAGCACCATACCGCTCGCGCTCAGTCATTGATCCTCGCGGTGTGCTACGCGAGTTTGGACTCGAATTAGTGGAAGATGTGGAAGTGCGCGTGTGGGACAGCACCGCAGAACTACGTTACCTGGTGCTGCCAGAGAGGCCAGAAGGGACGAAGGGCATGAGCGAGGAAGCGCTACAGGCACTGGTAACACGTGACTCGATGGTAGGCGTCGCGAAGGTTTCAGCGTCGAAGGTGGGGAATGTGGCATGAACGGCGTACATGACATGGGCGGAATGCATGGCATGGGCCCCATCGTAGAAGGCAAGAACGAGCCGGTGTTTCACCAGGAATGGGAAGGGCGCATTTTCGCGATGAATCGGGCCACGGGAGCATGGCGGAAGTGGAATCTAGATGCTTCGCGCCATTCTAAGGAAGTAATTCCGCCAGCTGAATATTTGCGCATGAGCTACTACGAAAGATGGGTGGCGGGGTTAGTGGAACTGATTGTGCAGAGCGGACTGACCACGCGTGCCGAAATCGAGAGTGGAGCGCCTGCGTCGGGATCGGCGAAAGCGATTCCGGCGTTGACTGCGGACAAAGCTGTGGCTCTAGTTGAAAAGGGCGTGCCCGCGAGCCGGAACGTCCAGGTGGCACCGCGCTTCCAAATCGGCCAGCGCGTGCGTGCACGCAACATTAATCCCACGGGTCATACGCGGCTGCCGCGTTACGCGCGCGGAAAATTCGGGATGGTCCACCGCGATCATGGCGTTTTTGTTTTTCCGGATACCAACGCCCATTTCCTCGGCGAAAAGCCGCAGCACCTCTACTCCGTGCGCTTTGCTGCTCGCGAACTTTGGGGCGAGCAGGCTCCGCAAAAAGATTCCGTCTATCTCGACATGTGGGATGACTACCTTGACCCAGCTTGATCCAATTCGCGGACCTCAGATTCTTGCCGACCTGCCGGAGCTTCCCCGCGATGATGGCGGTCCGGTTTTCGCCGAGCCTTGGCAAGCCCAAGCCTTCGCTCTCGCCGTAAAACTCTCCGAGCAGGGCCATTTCACCTGGAAAGAATGGGCCGCCGCCCTCGCAGCCGAACTCAAAGCCGCCGCCGACCGTGGCGAACCCGACGATGGCTCCCATTACTACGACCACTGGCTCGCCACCCTCGAGCGCCTGCTCACCGCAAAAGGTCTCACCGACGCCTCAGCGCTCCTCGCCCGCAAAGAAGCCTGGGCCGACGCCTACCGCCACACCCCCCACGGCAAGCCCGTCGAACTCCGCCCCGCCCACGAGAATCCAGACCACCTCTAGCTGTTTGAGCCTCTTACTTCGGTGGCGGTGCCGGCTGGTTTTCACTTGTCGGTGGGACGATCCCCTTGAGTCGCAAATAGGTCACCATGTTCCCATAGTGCTCATCCGTGTGCGCCGTATTGATCGAGAATACCGTCAGCTTCGCTAAGTTGAAGTTGAAGAGTTTCACCATCTCGCTGCCTTTTGCATCGGTCATGCTGTCGAATGCCTTGTTGCAGTACGCAACTCCATCCTTGATCGCGGCCACCAGGTCGGCCTTTGACGTCTTCGTTTTTTCGATGTCCTTCGCTGGGTTTGCTTCACCGATGGCTTGCGAGCAAAACGTATACGAAGCGTCGGCCACGTGGCCAACGAGCTGGCCAAACGTGCGAACCTCCGGTGTCGGTTTGAAGGAATAGTTTTCTTCGGGCATTTTCTGCGCCGCACCCACCACTGCGGTGCTCACAAACGAGTAAAAACCTCTTTCGCTCGCGGTAATTGGGTTCGCGGGCGGAGCGGACTGCGCCGCCGGGGCGGATGGCGCCGCCGGCTTCCCCTGCCCGAGCAGTGCAACGGGAACTGCCATCAGTGCAACAAACACAAAACCGAGTTTCTTGTTCATGGACACACCTTTCGTGAATCATGCCAGCTTGCGGGTCGCCAGGGATCTCCGTTCCGAACACCCGCAACCTACTATACGCATGGAGTGTCAAATTGTTTCGGTATATCGGCGATCGTTCCACACCGAAAATGAGTGAACGGATCGAGATCATTCCTGACAACGTGCTGCGCGATTACCAGCCCATTTGGCGCATCCGCTCCTGGATGAGTCCGCTATAGCGATTCATGCGGTCGGGCCGTCGCTTCAGGGGCAACGGCAGAATTGCGGCGAGCCGGGCGGCCTGATCCCGATCGATCCCCAGGGCTGAGGTTCCGAAGTAGGAACGGCAGGCCGACTCCGCGCCATAAACTCCAGGGCCCCATTCGACCACGTTGAGATAGAGTTCCAGAATGCGCCGCTTGCCGAGGACCAATTCGGCCACCGGGACAAGGGTGAACTCGGCGCCCTTGCGAAGAATGGAGCGGCCGGTTCCGAAGAACAGATTTTTTACCAGTTGCTGCGTAAGGGTGGACCCGCCGCGAATCCGGCCGCCTTCCATATCGTCTTCAGCAGCGATTTGCATCGCGTGCCAATCGAATCCATGGTGCTGGTAGAAGCGCATGTCTTCCGCGGCGATGACCGCATGCTGGAAATCGGGTGAGATTTGGCTCAGTGGGACGAATTCGTATCGTTCGTGATACGGCTTGTGGTGAATCCATTCCTGCAAGCGGCGCTCCATGTGCACCGCAGTCGTCGGCGGGTCGATCCACCGGGCGGCCACAAGGATCAGCACAGCAATCGACCAAAGAAGCGCCACTCCGATGAGAAACCACCTGAGGAAGGATCGGAGAGGGCTTTTCCGAAGCGGAGTCTCGCGGATTATCTCGGGAGTTGTGTCTGTATTTTCAGTCACCCTTCAGAATAATCGTTTGGGCTGAATTGACAATAGCGCCAGAGTGGCCAGGTAATCGGAAATGTGAAAAATCCACTTGTACGATAGCCGCGTTAATCGGGACTCAGGCGATTACTTCCGGTTTGCCGACGACTCACCCACAACGCCAGCACAGTCACACTACTGACGCAATGGCTCGACAGATCAATTTGCTGGGCCGAAGAAGCGCTGCGTCAGTTGATGCGCTACTTTGGTTCCCAGCACATTCCCCTGAATCACTGAGTGGTGGTAATGAAACCCCGCATAGATGCGCGCGCGTTCAACCTCCCTCAGAAGTTCCTTGGTGCTGTCGAAGGTGTGCGTGGTATTCGTCACTAGACTGTCAACAGAGAACTGCAGATTCGGCGATCCAAAGAAGCCTGCAAGGATCGTCGACACCGCCCCGGTTACACAGCCGTGCGCCGAAGGATACTCCGGATGCGCAGGAGTGTTCGCCAGCGGAGACCAATTCGGATCTGCCCTCAGCGGTGGAATGCCGTCTCCTGCATGAGATTGCCGTCACGGGCCACTAGAAACTAAAGAAAAATTCAGCATTCCAGAGGTCAATGAGACTCCCGGCTGACCAAAAATTCGTTGGCGCTAGCTTACCGTTCATCTCGCGAGGAGTCTGCTGACGGCGGCCATTCCTTCGGATT